>Ga0307411_10000157_pt1 | contig 21587 bp, 20 predicted proteins | sample DK1Ometagenome_2_FD_203712 | JGI IMG/M metagenome (GOLD analysis project Ga0307411, IMG submission 203712) | Maize rhizosphere microbial communities from greenhouse at UC Davis, California, United States - DK15-O-1 | ecosystem: Host-associated > Plants > Roots > Rhizosphere > Soil | place: USA...
CGAAGCGTCGTGCGATTGAAGCCGAAGCGCTCCTCGATGCGAAACGTTCGCCACCACGAGAACGGCAACGCGATCGCTCCACCGACCAGCGCGACGCCGGCGAGCAGCAGCAGGTCGCGCACGAGCCACGGCAGCGCGAGCGTCTCGGTGGCCGAGAACAGCCATGCCAGCCCGCCGCCGAGCGTAATGGCGACGAGCACGAGCGCGTCGACGATCGTCTCGATAATGCCGAGCCGCTGCTTCGCGACGGTGTAGTCCGCGGCCTTGCGATGCGCCGCACCGTCGACGCGATCGGCGAATGCAGGTGGCGCCGCCTCGCGGTGCGCGCGAACGTGCGCGATCTGGCGTGCCGAAAGCCACAGCCGGACCACCAGCGTCGCCAGGAGTGCGGCGACGAAAACGACGGTGAAGGTCGACGTCACGCGAAATTCGCGTCGCGCGAGGCGCCGTGCGGCCTTTGCGACGCTCATGCTAAATTGGTGACGTCATTCTACGCTCGCAGCCCATGCCCCAGGACCCGAATCGCCTGATCTGGATCGACCTCGAGATGACGGGGCTTCGTCCCGACGCCGATCGCATACTCGAGGTCGCGCTCGTCGTGACGGATCATGCGCTCGAGATCATCGCGCAGGCGCCGGTGTACGTCGTGCACCAGGACGACGCCGCGCTCGACGCAATGGATTCGTGGAACAAATCGACGCACGGGCGTTCCGGCCTGATCGACAAGGTGCGGCAGGCGACGGCGACCGAAGCGGAGGTCGAGGCGGCCGCGCTGGCGTTTTTGCGCGAGCACGTGCCGGCGAAGGTGTCGCCGATGTGCGGCAATACCATCTGCCAGGATCGGCGCTTCCTCGCGCGCCTCATGCCGGCCCTCGAGGATTGGTTTCACTACCGCAATCTCGACGTGTCGACGCTGAAGGAGCTCGCGCGCCGCTGGAAGCCCGAGCTGATGAAGGGCATTCCCAAGGAAGGGAAGCACGAGGCGCTCGCCGACATCCTGGAATCGATCGACGAGCTGCGCTACTACCGCGCGAACTTCCTGCGGCTGTGACGGCGAGGCGAAATCGCCCGTGAATTTCTGCAGCGACTGCGGTGCGCAGCAGGTTGCGCTGCGCGTTCCGGACGGCGACACGCTGCCGCGCTTCGTTTGCGACGCGTGCGGCACGATTCACTACCAGAACCCCAAGATCGTCGTCGGCTGCCTGCCCGAGTGGCAGGGACAAGTCTTGTTGTGCAAGCGCGCGATCGAGCCGCGCTACGGCCTGTGGACGCTGCCGGCGGGGTTTCTCGAGAACGGCGAGACGCTGATCGACGGCGCGCTGCGCGAGACGCTGGAGGAAGCGCATGCGCGTGTCGATCCGGGCCCGCTGTACACGGTGATCAGCCTGCCCCAGGTCAATCAGGTCTACATGATGTTCCGCGCGGGACTCGCCGACCTGGGCTTCGGTCCGGGCAGCGAGAGCCTCGAGGTGCGCCTGTTCGACGAAAACGAGATCCCCTGGGAGTCGCTCGCGTTTCGAACGATCGCGCGCACGCTCCGCAATTATTTCCTCGACCGACGGCGGGATGCGTTCCGCTTGCACGTGAGCGCACTCGCGCGCCGCTCGCCGATCACGCCCGATCTGCTCGCGGCGGGTTAAAGGCAAGGCGGCGAATCCGGTAAACTCGGACCCTGACCCCAGGGGATTTCCGAGGAGGAACAGATGACCACGACGTTGCGGCGAGCGGTTCAGGCGGCGGGGCTCGCATTGCTCACGGCGTTCGCTGCGCCGGCGCTTGCGCAGGAAAGGATTTCCATCACGACCGGCGGCACCGGCGGCGTCTACTATCCGCTCGGCGGCGGCATGGCGAACGTGCTGACGAAGTACGTGCCGGGCCTGCAGGTCACGGCCGAAGTGACGGGCGGCTCCGTCGACAACCTGAAACTGATCGGCTCCGGCAAGTCGGAGGTCGGCTTCGCGATGGTCGATGCGGCACACGACGCGGCGCAGGGACTCGAGAAGTTCAAGGGCCACAAGGTCGCCGCGAAGACTTTGATGGTTCTTTATCCGAACCGGATGCAGGTCGTCACGATCGACGGCACGGGCATCAACACGATGGCGGACCTGAAGGGCAAGCGCGTGTCGACCGGCTCACCGGGAAGCGGCGTCGAAGTGATGACGCTGCGCGTGCTGGAAGCGATGGGCATCGACCCGAAGAAGGACATCAAGCAGGAGCGCCTCGGCGCTGCCGAGTCGGTCAACGCGATCAAGGATCGCAAGATCGACGCCTTCTTCTGGGTGGGCGGCGTGCCGACGGCCGCGCTCACCGACCTTGCCGCCACGCCCGGCATCAAGATGAAGCTGATCGACCATGGCGACTATGCCGAGGCGATGAACAAGAAGTACGGCCCGCTGTACGTCAAGACAACCATCGCGCCCAACAGCTACGCCGGTCAGGACAAGCCGGTCACGAACATCGACGTCTGGAACATTCTCGTCGCGAGCGACAAGATGAGCGACAAGATGGCGTACGACATCGTCAAGACGCTGTTCGAGAAAAAGGCCGAGCTCGTCGCCGTACACAAGGAGGCCGAGAACATCGACCTCAAGAGCCAGGCCATCCAGACCCCGCTGCCGTTCCATCCGGGGGCCAAGAAGTACCTCGAAGAGAAGGGCATCAAGGTGCATTGAGGCACGAAGTGGCGCGCAGCGACACGTTGCGCGTCATTTGAAGGCAGCAGCGGGCCGCCCGGCCCGCACGAGGGGAGCCGCCTGATGGCCGCATCTGCGAACGGCACGCCGGCAACCGCGCAGGGCACGGTCACGGACGAGCAGCTTCGCAAGGCCGAGGCGTTCATCGAGGAAGAGGAGGGTGCGGTCAGCCGTTTCCGCGGCTGGCTCGGGCACGCCACGACGCTGCTGCTCGTCGTGATGAGCCTGTTCCATCTGTACGCGGCCGTCGAGATCGTGCCTGCGCAGGTTCTGCGGCCTGTGCACGTCGGCTTCGTGCTGCTGCTCGTCTTCCTGCTCTTTCCGATCGCGCAGCGGTATCGCAATCGCCTGATGTGGTGGGACGTCGTGTGCGCCGCGGCGGGCGTCGCGACGATCGCGTACCTGCTCGCCGGCGGCGACGACTTCTGGGACCGCAACACGACGCCCGATCCCGGCGACGTGTGGTTCGGGGCCGTGTTCCTGTTGCTGGTGCTCGAGGCGTGCCGGCGCACGTCCGGGTGGATCATCACGTTCGTCGTCGCGAGCTTCCTCGCGTACGGCTTCGCGGGCCCGTGGCTTCCCGGCCAATGGGCGCATCGAGGCTACGACATCGCGAGCCTCAGCGGCTTCATGTACCAGACGCTCGAGGGCATTTTCGGCACGGCGGTGGACGTCTCGTCGTCGCTGATCATCCTGTTCACGATCTACGGCGCGTTTCTGCAGCAGTCGGGCGCCGGCAAGTTCTTTCTCGATTTCAGCTTCGCTGCAATGGGCGGCAAGCACGCGGGCGCGGGTCGCACCGTCGTGCTGTCCTCGTTCCTGCTCGGCGGACCCTCCGGCTCGGGCGTGGCGACCACCGTGACGATCGGCTCGGTGGCGTGGCCGATGCTCGCCCGCTCGGGGTACGGTGCGGAAGCGGCCGGCGGGCTGCTCGCCGCCGGCGGCTTAGGCGCCATCATCTCGCCGCCGGTGCTCGGTGCAGCGGCGTTCCTGATCGCCGAGTTCCTGAAGATCGGCTACCTCGACGTCATCCTGATGGCGACGATTCCGACGGCGCTCTATTACATCTCGCTGTTCCTGATGGTCGAGCTCGACGTGCGCAAGTTCGGCATGCGCGAAGTGTCGATCCAGGGCACCCAGAGTGTAGGCGCGCTCACGCGCCGCTACTGGTTCCATTTCGTGTCGCTGATCGCGATCATCGTGTTCCTCGTGCTCGGGTTCTCGCCGCTTTTGTCGGTGTTCTGGGCGACGGTCGTGACGTTCGTCGTGAGCTTCCTCGACCGCGCGAGCGCGATGGTGCCGCGCCGCCTCGTCACTGCGCTGAAAGATGGGTCGCTGCAGGTGCTGAACGTCGCCGCTACGTGCGCCGCGGCCGGCATCATCGTCGGCGTCGTCGCGAAGACGGGCCTCGGCCTCAAGTTCAGCGCCATCGTCATCGATTACGCGGGCGGCAGCCTGTTCCTCACCGCGATCTATACAGCGCTGATCGTCTGGATCGTGGGGCTTGCCGTTCCGGTGACCGCGAGCTACATCATCTGCGCCGTGATCGCGGCGCCCGCACTGATCAAGCTCGGCGTGCCGGACTTCGCCGCGCACATGTTCATCTTTTATTACGCGGTGCTGTCGGAGGTATCGCCGCCGACCGCGCTATCGCCGTTCGCGGCGGCCGCGATCACCGGCGGCAATCCATACAAGACGACGCTGCAGGCGTGGAAGTACACGCTGCCCGCGTTCGTCGTGCCGTTCGTGTTCGTGCTCGACCCGGCAGGCGTCGGCCTGCTGCTCAAGGCGCCGCCGAGCGGATCGTGGCTGCAGGTTGCGTGGATCGCGATCACCGCGTGCATCGGCATCGCGGCGCTCGCAACCGGGTCGCAGGGCTGGCTCGTGCGGCGCTGCGGGCCACTGGAACGTGCGACCCTCATCGTCTGCGGACTCGCGCTCGTGTATCCGGCGCCGGCAGCGGACATCGTCGGGATCGTCGGCTTCGCCGCCGTCTTTTTCTGGCAGAAGCTGCGACGCGTCGCGCCGGCGTGACTTGCCGATCCGTCGGCCCGTCGCTCCCGTTACTTCAGCACACCTGTTTCCCGATAATACCGCTCGGCCCCCGGATGCAGCGGGATCACGATGCCCGCCAGCGCCTTCGACGGGTCCATCGCTTTCGCCGCCGGGTGCGCAGCCGTGAGCTCACCGATGCTCGTCCACAAGGTTTTCGTGACGGAATACACCGTTTCGTCCGAAACGCCTTCATGTGTGACGAGCACGTTCTGGACGGCGACGGTGGGCACGTCCTTCGTCTGGCCGCGATAGGTATTCGCGGGAATGACCGCCGGCAGATAGACATCCGCGTCGATCTTGCGCAGCACCTCCGCCGGAATGGCGATGACGACGATGTCGACGGACGTGGCGAGATCGCGCAGGCCCGACACGCCGAGCAGCGCCGATTGCAGCGTCGCATCGAGCTGGCGATTCTTCATGAGCTCGACGGATTCGCCGAACGGCAGGTATTCGATCCTGCCGAATGACGCGTAACGCAATCCGGCCGCCGAAAATATCGCTCGGGCATCGAGCTCGATGCCGGATTTCAGCACGCCGACCGACACGTGCTTGCCCCGCAGGCCGGTGAGTGTGCGAATGCCGGCATCGGCGCGCGCGACGACCTGAATATAGTTGGGGAACAGCGCTCCGATGCTGCGGAGCCGGTCGAGGGGCGCCCTGAATCCCGCGTCCTCGCGGCCCTTCCATGCATCGGATAGCGTGTCGCCGAGCGCGAACGCGATTTCGGCGCGACCCTGCTGCAGTTCTTCCAGGCTCTCGGCCGTGCCCTTCGTTCCCTTGACCGACGGCTTGAGTGACGGCAGCGACTTGCGCAGCGCCGTGCCGAGGGCGACGCCGAGCGGATGATGGACGCCGCTTGACCGGCCGGTCAGCAGCGTGACGGCTTGCGCGATCGCGGCGAGCGGCAGCACGCCCGCGATCGCGGCCGCGACGAGTGCATGAAGCGTCGCGCGCCGCCCTGATGCGGCCGGGCTTTTCGGAACCGGCGATGCGCGGACATTCATCACGACGGCCTTCGACCGGATCTCCGCGTAGCTTCGCTAGACGATTGTCACGTTGGCGGCGACGAGCGCGCGATGCAGCTCCCTCACGTGCTCGTGACCGGTCGTCTCGACGACACACACGACGCGAACGGCTGACAGATCGGGTCCCGAGAATGCGCGGTCGTGGACGATCTCCTTGATCGACGCGCCGGTCGACGCGATCACTTCGGCGAGCCGCGCGAGGCCTCCGGGCCGATCGCTGATCGACACGGTGAACCGCGAAAGCCGGCCGTCGGCGACGAGCCCGATCTCGATGACGCGGTCGAGGATCGTGAGATCGATGTTGCCGCCGCAAAGCACCAGCACCACTTCGCGACCTTCCAGCGAGCGCAGCTTGCCGGCAAGAAAAGCCGCGAGCGGCGCAGCACCCGCGCCTTCGACGACGCTCTTCTCGAGCTCGATCAGCCGCAGCACCGCGAGCGCGATCGTCGCCTCGTCGACGGTTACGACGTCATCGACGACCCGCCGCAGGATCTCGAACGGTCGCGCGCCCGCCTGCGCGACGGCGAGGCCGTCAGCAAGCGTGTGGGCGAGCGTGATCGGCACCGGACGTCCGGCGGCCAGCGCGGCGGTCAGGCACGCGGCGTGTTCGGGCTCGACGCCAACGACACGGACGCCGGGCTTGCGCGCTTTCATCACGGTTCCGATGCCGGCAAGCAGCCCGCCGCCGCCCACCGGCGCGACGATCGCCTCGACACCCGGCGTCTGCTCGAGGATTTCCAGCGCGATCGTCCCCTGACCGGCGATGACGTGCGCGTTGTCGTAGGGATGAATGAACGTGAGGCCCTCGCGGGCGGCGATCACTTCGGCTTCCGCTCGCGCCTCGGTGAGATCGGCACCGTGCAGCACGACGTTCGCGCCCAGGTGGCGGCAATTGGTCACTTTCATCAGCGACGCGAATTTCGGCATGACGACGGTGACCGGGATGCCGAGCAGCGCGCCGTGGTACGCAACGCCTTGCGCATGGTTGCCCGCCGACGCCGCGATGACGCCGCGCGTGCTTGCCGATTTGTCGAGCGACAGCAGCGCGTTGCGCGCCCCCCGTTCCTTGAAACTCCCCGTGCGCTGCAGATAATCGAGCTTGCAGTAGACGTGCGCGCCGGTGAGCTGCGACAGCGGAATTGACTCGACGCAGGGCGATTCGTAGATCCCGCCGCGAATGCGCGCCCGCGCGGCCTCGACGTCGGCGAGCGTGACCGATGCCTCGATGGTCGTCACGAACGCATGCTCATTGAATTGTCCCCCGTGAATTGCCCCGCCGCGCTCATGCGAACGGCAGCGCGACGCCGGGCTTCGCGGCCGTCAGCACGCGGCGAAACTCGTGCTGGATGCGCGCGAGCGCCTTTGCGCTGTCCGCCTCGAACCGCAGCACGATGACCGGCGTCGTGTTCGACGCCCGCGCGAGACCGAAGCCGTCCGGGTATTCGACACGCAGGCCGTCGATGCGAATGACGTCCGTCGCGCCGGGAAACTCCGCTTCCTTCTGCAGCCGGGCGATCAGCGCGTGCTGCTCGCCCTCGGCGCACGGGATGTTGAGCTCCGGTGTCGACAGTGCATCGGGCAGCGCGTTCAGCACCGCCGACGGATCAGATCCGCGCGAGAGAATTTCCATGAGCCGCGCGCCCGCGTACAGCCCGTCGTCGAAACCATACCAGCGCTCGCCGAAGAACGTGTGACCGCTCATTTCGCCCGCGAGCACGGCGCCTGTCTCCTTCATCTTCGACTTGATCAGCGAATGACCGGTCTTCCACAGCATCGGCACGCCGCCGTGCTCGAGGATCCAGGGCTTCAGATTGCGCGTCGACTTGACGTCGTAGATGATCGTCGCGCCCGGCACTCGCTGCAGCACGTCGGCGGCGAACAGCATGAGCTGCCTGTCCGCATAGATGACGTTGCCGCCCGGCGTGACGACGCCGAGCCGGTCGCCGTCACCGTCGAACGCGAGGCCGAGCTCGCAGTCGCCGTCGCGCAGCCGCCGCTTAAGATCCTCCAGGTTCTTCGGTTGCGACGGATCGGGATGGTGATTCGGGAAGCGTCCGTCGACTTCGCAAAACAGCTCGGCGACCTCGCAGCCGAGGCGGCGATAGAGCGCGGGTGCGTAGGCGCCCGCCACGCCGTTGCCGCAGTCGACGGCGATGCGCATCGGACGCGCGAGCTTGACGTCGGACGCGATGCGGTCGAAATACGCGGCGCCGACATCCTGCGTACGCAAGCCGCCGCTGCCTTGCGCAAGCTCGCCGCGCTCGATGCGCGTGCGCAGCGCCTGGATGTCGTCGCCCGACAGTGTCGTGCCGTCGATCACCATCTTGAGGCCGTTGTAGTCCGGCGGGTTGTGGCTGCCCGTCACCATGACGCTGCAGGCGGTGCCGAGATGCACGGCGGCGAAGTACGTCATCGGCGTCACGACCATTCCGATGTCGACGACGTCGACGCCGGCGGCGCGAATGCCGTCGCTCAGTGCACCGACGAGCTCGGGGCCGGACAGCCGGCCGTCGCGGCCGACGACGATCGTGTCGCGCCTGCGCTCGCGCGCGAGGCTGCCGAGTGCGCGGCCGATCGTCTGCACGACAGGCGCGGTGAGCGTGCGGCCGACGACGCCGCGAATGTCGTACGCCTTGAAGATTTCGGGAGGGAGCATGCGAGCGATCCGGCGAACTCCAAAAATGGAACGGCGCGGTCAGGGCGGCGGCGCGCCGCTGTCGATCGAGCGGAAGTAGTGTAGCAACCGCGCCGGCAGCCAATCGACGTGACCGGGAAAGCGTCCGGCCGCGAAGCCCGCGTGCCCGCCGTGCCGGGGCTGCTCGAGCGTCACGCATGCGCTGACCTCGCGTTGCGTCGGCAGCGACTGCGCCGGTATGAACGGATCGTTTCGCGCATTGATCACGAGCGTCGGCACGGCGATGCTGGCAAGCCACGGCTTCGACGATGCGCGGGTCCAGTAGTCGACCGTTCCCGCGAACCCGTGCAGCGGCGCGGTGACGATGTCGTCGAAATCCCATAGCGTGCGCACGCGGCGGATGCGCGTCGCGTCCAGCAGGTCGGGGAAGCGCGTGGCCATCGCAAGCGACTTGGGCTTGAGCGTGGCGAGGAAGTGCCGCGTGTAGACGCGATTGATGCCGCGGCCGATGGCGATGCCCGCGGCCATCAGGTCGAGCGGCGCGGAAACGGCAGCGGCGCCGCGCAGCGTGCGCGCGGCGTCGCGTCCGGCGCGTCCGAGCCAGTTCAAAAGCGCGCTGCCGCCGAGCGAGACACCGACGGCGAACAGCGGCGCTTCCGGTGCGATCACGCGGCGGATCGCCGCGAGCATCGCGCCGACTTCCGCGTGATCCCCGGAATGATAAGCGCGCGGGAGCCGGTTGAGCTCACCGCCGCACCCGCGGAAATGCGGCACGACGCCACGCCACTCGGCTCGCGCAAGCGCGCGCAGCAGCGCGCCCGCGTAATGTGATTGCGAGCCGCCTTCGAGCCCGTGGAACAGCGCGACCACCGGTGCGCCGGGTTGTGCCCGCGCGTCGAGCCAGTCGAAATCCCAGAAGTCGCCGTCAGGCGTCTCGATGCGCTCGCGCGCGACCGGCGGGCTGCGGCGTCGCAGCCGGTAAGGCCAGATCGTTTGCGCGTGGCCGCCAGCCAGCCAGCGCGGGGCGCGATAGGGCGCTGCGGACGCGGCCGGCTGCGCGGCCGGGGTGCCTGCATCGTCCGCACGATGCGGGTGTGGGCGGCCGCGCACGGTACGCGGGCAGAAGGTCAGGCGCGCGCGGCCTCGCGGGCGCGTACGACACGCCGCTCGTACGTCTCCCGTGCGAGTGCGACGTCGGCCAGGAAGTGCGGCAGTTCGGACAGCAGCAGCGCCTGCGGTCCGTCGACCAGCGCGCGCGACGGGTCGGGGTGGAAGTCGACGAGCACGACGTTCGCGCCGGCGACGACGCCTTGCGCGACGACGTGGAAGATGTCGAGCAGGCCGTCCGGCGCGGCGGCTCGCGTGCCGACCGAGTGCGACGGATCGATCGCGACCGGCATGCGCGTCAGGCGCTTCAGCACGGGCACGTGCGCAAAGTCGACGAAGTTGCGGTGCGGGTCGCCCATGTTCGTCTTCATGCCGCGCAGGCAGAACACGATCTTGCGGTTGCCTTCGGTCGCGAGGTATTCGGCCGCGTTCAGCGATTCGTCGAGCGTGATGCCGAAGCCGCGCTTGATCAGCACGGGAAACTCCTGCTGCCGCCCCACCAGCTTCAGAAGCTCGAAGTTCTGCGTGTTGCGGGTCCCGATCTGCAGCATCACGCCGGTGGCGTGGCCGGTCGCGGCGAGCGCTGCGCGGATTTCGTCGACGTGCGATTCGTGCGTGACTTCCATCGAGATCACGCGGATGCCGTATTTGCCCGCCAGCTCGAACACGTACGGCAGGCATTCGGCGCCGAAGCCCTGGAACGCGTAGGGCGACGTGCGCGGCTTGTATGCGCCCATGCGCGTGCATACCTGCCCGTTGTCGCGCAGCGCCTTCAGCATCCCCTCGACCGACTCGCGCGAATCGACGGCGCACAGGCCGGCGAACACGTGCAGCGAATCCTGGCCGAAGCGCACGCCGTTGTATTCGAACGACGCGGGGCGGTCGTCGCCCTGGCTGTGGCGGCCGAGAACTCGATACGGCTCGGACACGCGCACGACTTTCGCGACGCAGGGCAGCACCTGCATCTGCTCGACCGTCAGCGCGCCAGTGTTGCCGATCAGATAGATCTCGGTCAGCGTCACCTCGGTTCCAACCTCGCGGTGAACGCGGAACCGGATGTTGTGGAGCCGCTCGAGCTGGCCGGTCAGCATCCGGTAATCGAGGCTTTCGGGTTGGGTGTTCGGTTCGAGTACGAGGATCATCGCGCGATCGAGTATTCCAGTTGGATCAGTGGCTTGTAAATTTTACCGCCCCGGTGGAAGCGGGGCGCCGGACCTCATGTTGCACCGCAAGAGGGTAGCTGCGCAACAGGGTGGCGGCCGCTGTCAGCCAATTCGTTGCCCCGTCCGTTACGCTTGCCGTAGACTGGATTCAAGTCTACGGCGGCTCCCTTCCGGGCCGCTCACCGCAAGATCAAACGACACCCGCAATCAACGACCGAGGTTTCCGATGAAACGACTCCTTGCTTTGGCCATGATCGGCGCCTTCGCCGCCGTGGCGACGCCTGCGCTCGCGCAGAACGCGCAGCAGGACCGGATGAAGACGTGCAACACCAAGGCCGGCGACAAGAAGGGCGACGAGCGCAAGGCGTTCATGAAGGATTGCCTGTCCGCCGAGAAGAAGACGTACGACAACAAGATGGGCGCCTGCAACACGCAATCGAAGGGCATGAAGGGCGACGAGCGCAAGAAGTTCATGTCGGAGTGCATGAAGAAGGCCGCTTAGGAAGGACGCTTAAAGCCCGCCTCGCACCGACAGGGAAGGCCGGCCGAGCACGCCAGGCTTTCCGCACCATACGATCGCGCGATCTCCTGTCCGCGCGATCGCAATTACAAGGCCGCACTCGATGCGGCCTTGTTTTTGGTGCACTTCCGCGCAAGCCTACCCGACGACGACGCCGAGCAGCCGGCCCAGCAGATAGGTAATGCCGCCGGCAACCGCTCCTATCACCAGCATCCGCACGCCAGAATAGACGGCGTGGCGTCCGGTGAAGAGCGAAAGCGTGGCGCCGACGCTGAACAGCCCGGCTGCGGTCAAGCCGATCGACCACCCGAGCGCGTTCCCGCCGGCTCCGAACACGTAGGGGGCGAGCGGTACGAACGCGCCGGCTGCGAATGCAGCGAGCGAGCTCGCGGCAGCGCCGAGCGGTGAGCCCAACTCGGCGGGGTTGAGCCCGAGCTCCTCCCGCGCGAGCGTGTCGAGCGCATGGTCGGGGTCGGCGACCAGCCGCTTGGCGAGCCGGTCGGCCTGCTTCGGCGGAACGCCCTTCGCGGCGTAGATCAACGCGAGCTCCTGCGCCTCGGCCTCGGGATACTGGACGAGCTCGTCGCGCTCGAGCGCGATCTGGTACTCGTAGAGCTCGCGCTGCGATTGCACGGAGACGTATTCGCCGGCCGCCATCGCGAACGCGCCCGCCGCCATGCCGGCGACGCCGGAGAGCACGACGACTTTGATGTCGGACGTTGCGCCGGCGACGCCGAGAATCAGGCTTGCGTTGGAAACGAGCCCGTCGTTCACGCCGAACACCGCGGCGCGGAGGTTGCCGCCGCCGCCCAGGCCGCGATGGCGCCGCTCGAACAGCGCGCCCGGCTGCGGCACGGCGTGGCCTGCATCGGCCATCGGTATGGCGCCGTAGACGGCCATTCCGCGGACCTTCATTGCCGCGAGCACGTTGCGCAATCGCCGCGGGCCGAGCCATTGCACGAGCCCGGCGACCAGCCGCGTACGCGCGTCGGGCACGAAAGGATCCGGCGCCGGATGGCCGCGCGACGTCAATTGCGCCCGCCAGATGGCGGCCTGCGCCTCGGCCTCGCCGGCGAGCCGGCGAAAGAGCTCCGCGCGAACGGTGCCGGTTTCCGCGTCCGCGCATGCGCGATAGAGAAACGCGGAGCGCTGCTCCTCGCTCCAGGACTCGAGCGGGTTCATTGTCGCGTGCGCGTCACTTCGTGGCCGCCTCGATGCGCGCCATCACGTCGGGCGAAAGCCGCGGCACGACGTCGAGCGCTCGCATGTTCTCGGTCACCTGCGAAGGCCGACTCGCGCCCGTGATGACGGTCGACACGTTCGGATTCGCAAGGCACCAGGCGAGCGACATCTGCGCGAGCGTACAACCGAGCTCTTCGGCGATCGGAACGAGCGATTGGACCTTCGCGAGCCGCGTCGGTTCGAGCACGCGCTCGGCGAGCCATTCGTAGCCCTTGACCGCGGCCCGTGAATCGGGCGGCACGCCCTTCGCATACTTGCCGGTCAGCGCGCCGGACGCGAGCGGGCTCCACGTCGTGAGGCCGAGGCCGATATCCCGGTAAAGGCGCGCGTATTCGTGCTCGACGCGCTCGCGATGGAACACGTTGTATTGCGGCTGCTCCATCACCGGCTTGTGCAGGTGGTGGCGCTCGGCGATCTGGTAGGCGGCCATGATCTCCGCCGCACTCCATTCGGACGTTCCCCAGTACAGCACCTTGCCGGCCTGGATCATGTCGTGAAACGCAAACACGGTTTCCTCGATCGGCGTGTCCGGATCGGGCCGATGGCAGAAGGCGAGGTCGACGTGATCGAGGCCGAACCGCGCAAGCGAGGCGTCGATCGCCTGCATCAGGTATTTGCGATTCAGCGTGTTCTTTTCGTTCGGGCCGTCGTTCAGACCCCAGTAGAACTTGGTCGAGATCACGTAGGACGAGCGCCGCCAGCCCAGCTTGCGCAATGCATCGCCCATCATGGTCTCCGCGCCGCCTTTGGCGTAAGCCTCGGCGTTGTCGAAGAAATTCACGCCGGCGTCGTGCGCCGCTGCCATGCATTCGCGCGCCACGCGCTCGTCCATCTGGTTACCGTACGTCACCCACGAGCCGAACGAGAGTTCGCTGACCCGAAGGCCGGAGCGTCCGAGGCGACGATAGTTCATGGCAGTCCTGTTTTCTCGAGAAAGAGGCGTGGTGCCCGGCCAGGCAGGCGGGAGCACAGCGCTGGAATAGGCGATCGGAGCGGGGTCGTTCGCGGGTTGGGCAAGCCGAAGTGCGGTCGTCGCCGGCAACGCGCGACGGCGTTCCGGCTAGAATCGCGGCCTTCATTCTACCTCGCAGGATTCCAAGATGCCCGCGCGTCGCGCAGCGTCCGCACGCAAATCAGCGCCGTTCAACGTCGATGCGCTCTGGGCCGTGAAGCGCATCGGTGCGCCTTCGCTTGCGCCGGATGGCCGCGTCGCGTGCGCAACGGTGACATCGTTCTCGATGAACAGGAACGCCGGGTCGAGCGAGTTGTGGCTGTTTCCGACCGGACGTGGCGGCGCACCCGGCAAGCCGCGACGGCTCACCGCCGGCGACAAGGACGGCGATCCGCGTTACTCGCCCGATGGCTCGCGCATCGCGTTCACGGCGAAGCGCAAGGACGACAGTGAGGCGCAGATCTACCTGATCGCACCGGACGGCGGCGAAGCGACGCGTCTGACCGAAATTGCGACCGGTGCCACGGCGATCAAGTGGTTTCCCGACGGAAAGCGCATCGCGTTCGTGTCGTGGGTGTGGCCGGACGTGATTGGGGAAGCCGCGCAGGCGCGGCGCATGCTCGAAAAGAAGGACGCCAAGGTCAAGGCGCACCTGACGGAGCGCGGCGAGTACCGCTTCTGGGATCACTGGCTGACCGACGGCCGCGAGCCGCACGTGTTCGCCTGCGACATCGCGACCGGTCGAACGACCGATCTGCTGGCCGGCACCGGCCTCGCGCTGCAGCCGTGGGATCCGACCGCCGAGCTCTACGACATTTCACCCGATGGGCGCGAGCTCGCGCTGACGATCGATCCGCAAGCCGAGCCGGGACTCATGAACCGGTGCGACGTGGTCGTCGTCGACCTCGCGCGGCGGCGCGTGCGCAATCTCACGTCCACGAGCCAACGCTCCGACGAGCATCCGCTGTATTCGCCGGACGGCAGGTGGATTGCGTTCCATGCGTACGACACGACGCGATCCTTCAACGACCAGGGGGAGTTGCGGCTGCTCGATCGGCGCACGCGCGCGTGGCGCACGCTGGCCCCGGGCTTCGACCGCGCGACGACGCATCTGCAGTGGACGCCCGACTCGCAGGCGCTGCTGTCGCTCGTCGAGGATCGCGGGCGTGTCGGCCTGTGGCGGCATGCGATTGCCGATGGAGCGGCCGCTCGGCTCGTGCCGGGCGGCGTGATCTCGGGCTTCGCGCGCTCGGCGGATGGCGGCGTGCTGGCGTACACCCGCGACACGGCGCGGCATCCGCCGGCGCTGTTCGCTTCCGCAGGCGACGGCAGCAACGAGCGGCCGCTCGAATCGCTCAATCGCGCGCTGCTCGCGCGCCACACGTTCGGTGAGGTCAGGGAATTCACGGTCGCTGGCTGGCGCGGCGAGCCCGTGCAGATGTTCGTGACGTTTCCGCCGGGATTCGATCCGTCGCGAAAATGGCCGCTGATGCATTCGATCCATGGAGGACCGCACGCGTCGCACCATGACGGCTGGCACTTCCGCTGGAACACGCAGGTGTTCGCCGCTCAGGGTTACGTCGTCGCCGCGGTCAACTATCACGGCTCGTCGGGCTTCGGCCAGAAGTTCCTCGAAACGATCACCGGGCGCTACGGCGAGAAGGAATTCGCCGACACGGAAGCGGCGACCGATTACCTGCTCCGGCGCGGCTACATCGACCGCGCACGCCTCACGGCGACGGGCGGAAGCTACGGCGGATTCATGGTGGCCTACATGAACGGCCACACACACCGTTATCGCGCATTCGTCTGCCATGCCGGCTGCTACGACTGGGTGAGCATGATGGCGACCGACGGCTATCGCTTTTTCGCGAAGGAGCTCGGCGCCTTTCATTGGGACGACGCGCCGCGCGTCATGCGGCAATCTCCCCATCATTACGTCAAGGCGGCGCGCACGCCGACGCTCGTCATCCACGGCGAGCTCGACTATCGCGTGCCCGCGACGCAAGGTCTGCAATACTTCAACTCGCTGAAGGCGAAGGGCGTCGCGGCGAGGCTCGTCTATTTCCCCGACGAGAACCACTGGATCCTGAAGCCGCAGAACTCGCGGCTCTGGTATCGCGAGTTCTTCGCGTGGCTCGCGCGATTCGCACCGCCGGCGCAGCGCAGGGCGCGCGGCCGCTAGGCGGTCTCTGTACCGCCCGCGCGGGCGCGCCGGGCTACTTCCGGCCGCGCTCGCGGCGCTCGGCGTTTTCCTGGCAGGCGACGCAGCGCGTCGCGGCGGGGTAGGCGGCGAGACGCTCGTACGGAATCGAATTGCCGCAGTCGATGCACTCGCCGTACGTGCCGTCGGCGACGCGGGCGAGGCTTTGCTCGACCGTCGCGAGTTCGGCAAGATCGCGCGAGACGAGCGCGATGTCGTGTGCCGCCATCGCGTCGGCGGCGGCCCAGTCGTCGGTGTCTTCCATCCGGTTGCGCAGGCCCACGAGGCGGGGATCGTCCTGGGTCTTGAGCTTGGCGGCGACATCGGCCCGGAGCGCGCGCTGACGCCCGCGCAGCGCTTCGGCGAGCTCGGCGCGTTGCGCGACGGTGAGGGCGTCGGAGGCCATGGCGCTTGCATTATCGGCCAGATGCGCGGCGGGCGCACCCGGGGTGGAATTTCTGGCCCCGAGGGCCCTTGAATCGCCCGCGGGCGGCCCTAGATTGCGTATGCGCGGGCGCATGTCGCCCGATATCATCAAGACACGAGGACGAAACCATGGCCAGTCTGCAGATCTACGATCCGTTCGCCGAGGCGGCGGTCGACACGCTGTTCCGGCAATTCTTCCGCCCCGAGCGCGGCGACCGCGCCGCTCCGCAGAGCATCCGCGTCGACGTCGCCGAGACCGACAAGGGCTACACGATCTACGCCGAGGTGCCGGGCGTCGCGAAGGACGAGATTCACGTCGCCGTCGAAGGCAACCAGGTGACGATCGCCGCCGAAGTGAAGCCGCTGATCGCGCAGGCGGAAGGCACGCGCGTGCTGCGGACCGAGCGCTACAGCGGTAACCTGTATCGCAGCTTCACGCTGCCGGTCGAGCTCGACGAGACGGCGAGCGAGGCGAAATACGAGAACGGCGTGCTGAAGCTCGAGCTCGTCAAGAAGCCGGCGGTCGCAGGGCGCAAGCTGACGATCCAGTAACCGGCAATGCCCGCGGAATGCGGGTCGGAGATGCATTTCCCGGCGCAGGCAGCGCGCGCACCGGCGAAAAAATGCATCTCTGACCCGCATTTCCGTTTCTACCGCGTGCGCCGCGCCGGATATTCTTCCTCGATGTTGTCGCGGAAGTAGCTCCACGGCGACGACGCCGTCGAGAACCGCCGCCACACCTCGCCAGGCACGCCGTCGTATTGGAACGTGCCGGCGGTGAGCTCGACCACGAGCTTGCGCTCGCGCGCGTCGTAGCCCGCCGCCCGCAGGCTGCCGCCGCTCATGCGCTTCATTTCCATCGTTCGACTCCTTCGCGCTTTCCGCCGCCACGGACGGGCGGCCGGCCCCTGCGTCCAATGCTACGATGGTGCGATCGGCCAAGGCAAAGGGTCCAGCATGACGAACGGGCTGCTGCGCTGCGTCGCGGCGTGGTGCCTGTGCGCAGCGCTCGCCGTGTCGCCGGCATTCGCCGCCGACATGGCGAAGACGCTGCGGGTCGCCTACTCGATCGCCGAGACGTCGTTCGATCCCGCGTTCGCGTCCGATGCCGCGTCCGACGGCATCATCGCGAACATCTTCGACACGATGCTCGACTACGACTACCTGGCGCGCCCGGTGCGGCTCGTGCCGCGCGCGCTCGAGGCGATGCCCGTCGTCGAGGATGGCGGCAAGACCTATGTATGCCGGATCCGCAAGGGTGTCCATTTCACGCCCGACGCGGCGTTCAAGGGCGTGCGGCGCGAGCTGACTGCCAACGACTTCGCGTATGCGCTGAAGCGGATTCTCGATCCCGCCGTCAAGTCGCCGTGGCTGTGGCTGATCGAGGGCAAGCTGGTCGGCGGCGACGAAGCGCGCGCGGCTGCGGCCGCGAACGGTCGCTTCGACTACGACAAGGCATTGCCGGGGCTCGAGGTGGTCGACCGCTACACGCTGCGGATCAGGCTCACCGCGCCGGACCTGCGCTTCCCGTACGTGCTTGCCGTCCCGACCACGTCGGCGCAGGCGCGCGAAGTCGTCGAAGCGTACGGCGCCGATATCGGCGCGCATCCGGTCGGCACGGGTCCGTACACGCTCGGCGAGTATCGGCGCAGCGCGCGCATCGTGCTCGTCGCCAACCCCGATTTCCGCCAGACGACCTACACGCCGGAAGGACCGATTCCGCCGGCCTCGCAGCCTGTTGCGGAAGCGCTTCGCGGCAAGCGCCTGCCGCTCGCGGGCCGCGTCGAGATCAGCATCATCGAGGAAGGGCAGGCGCGCTGGCTCGCGTTCATGAATCGCGAGATCGACTTCCTCGACATCCTGCCGATCGACTTCACCGAGCAGGCGCTCGACAAGGACGGCAAGCTGCTGCCCACGCTCGCCGCCCGCGGCATCGTGCACGACGTCCTGCTGCGTCCGAACACGTGGTGGTTCTACTTCAACATGGAAGACCCCGTCGTCGGCGGCTACACGCTCGACAAGATCGCGCTGCGCCGCGCGATCGCGATGGGCTACGACAACGCCGAGGCGATCCGCGTGCTGCTGAAGGGCCGGGCGGCTCCGGCGTACGGACCGATCCCGCCCGACATCGCCGGCTACGATCCGAAGCTCAAGACTGACGCGCAGCTTTACGACCCGGCGCTGTCGCGCGCGCTGCTCGACCGGTTCGGATACAAGGATCGCGACGGCGACGGGTATCGCGAGACACCCGAGGGCAAGCCGCTTTCGATCGAGCGCTGGTCGTCGCCCAACTCGTCCGCGCGGCAGTCCGACGAGCTGTGGAAGAAGAACATGGACGCGATCGGACTGCGCGTCGTGGTCAGGAAGGAGCGGGTGCCGGAGCTGCGCAAGATGGCGAAGGCAGGGAAGATCCCCATGCGCGGCGACGGCTGGAACGCCGACTACCCCGACGCCGAGAACTTCATGCAGCTCCTCTACGGACCGTCAGGGCCGGAGAACAATGCGCGGTTCAACCTGCCCGCGTTCAACGAGCTGTACGAGCAGGCGCGGGCGCTGCCCGATTCGCCCGAGCGCACCCGGCTGTTCGACCGCATGACCGAGCTCGTCGTCGCCTACGCGCCGTGGCGGCTCACGTATCACCTGCTCGAGGACAGCGTGCGCCACCCGTGGATCGGCACGTACGTGCCGCATCCGATCCGGTCGCAATGGTGGCAATACATCGATGTCGACCCGGCGTTGCGCGCGCGGGGACTGACGACGAAGGATGACGGACGCGGGGCGAAGGATGCCGGACGGGCGACGCCGGGCGATGGATAAGTCGACGCAACGCGGCTTGGGCGTCACTCCTTCTTCGGCAGCTCGTACGCCTTGCAATGCATCCGCACGACGGTCTGCTCGCGCGTGAGGTCGAGGTCCATCCCCTTGCCGCGCAGCTCCATCAGGCCGTTCAGGTAGCGGATTCCCGAGCCGGACGGCACCTGGTAGAGGATGACGCGCGTCCCGTCCGGCATCAGGAGCCGCGCCTCGGCGTCGGCAAAGCGGATGACGATCCGCTCGCCCTGCCGATCGCAATCGATCGTGTTCTTCGCCGCCTCGATCTCTTCCTTGGTCGGACCCTGCTGGCAGGCCGCGAGCGCCAGCAGCACGGCGGCCGGCACGAGCGAGGAGACGATTCGGCGAGGCATCCTCGAGAGCTCCCTTGGTTTGTGGAGCGGCGAGCATAGCATCGCCCGCATGCACGACGGTCAGGTCACCGCGTAGCGCGGCCGCGCGGATTTGCGCCGGAAGCGGATGCTCTCCGGATAGGACAGCACCTCGATCTGCCTCCCGTCGCGGTTCGCCTGCTGCATCCCCTGCCACCAGCGCGCGTCGAGCAGGTCGGCATGAAAGGCGAGGAATGCATCGCGGACCCCGGGATCGGTCAGCAGGAACGTCGCGAACTCCTCGGGGAACACGTCGCGCGGGCCGACCGGATACCACACCTCGCCCGACATGTCGTCGACGCCGGCCGGCGCCTTCGGAATCGTGCGGAAGCGGCAATCGGTCAGATACTCGATTTCATCGTAGTCGTAGAAAACGACGCGGCCGTAGCGCGTGACGCCGAAATTCTTGAACAGCAGGTCGCCGGCGAAGATGTTGATCGCGGCGAGCTCCTTGATCGCGTTGCCGTAGTCCCGGATGGCGCGGGTGGTGGCGCCCGCGTCCGCGTCGCGCAGATGGATGTTGAGCGGCGCGAGCCGCCGCTCGATGTACACGTGCCGGATGATGACGTGGTCGCCGTCGAGCTCGAGTTGCGACGGGATTGCCGATTCGAGCTCCGCCATCAGCGCATCGGTGAAGCGCTCGCGCGGGATCGCGACGTTCGAATACTCGAGGATGTCGGTCATCCGCCCGGCGCGGTCGTGATGCTTGACGAGCGCGTACTTCTGCTTGACGCGCGCGGCATCCGTGTCCTTCGACGGCGAGATTCGGTCGCGGATCACCTTGAACACGTAGGGGTACGACGGTAGCGTGAACACGCACATCACCAGCCCCTGGATGCCGGGGGCCACGACCAGCCGGTCGGTCGAATGCTTGAGATGGTGCAGGAAGTCGCGGAAGAACAGCGTCTTGCCGTGCTTCTGCAGGCCGAGCATCGTGTAGAGCTCGGAGGCCGTCTTGTCCGGCACCACCGTGCGCAGGAACTCGACGTACGCCGACGGCACTTCCATGTCGACGAGGAAATACGCGCGGTTCGCCGAGAACAGCAGCGCGAGCTCGGTCGGATCGGTCAGGACCGCGTCCACGTACAGCCGCTCGTCACCGCGCCGCTTGATCGCGACAGCGAACGGATACAGGTGCGCGCCGTTGACGACCCGGCCCACCGCATACGCCGTCTGGTTGCGGAAGAGAAGGCTCGACAGCACCTGGATCTGGCAATTCGCGTCGACGGCAAACGGCCGTGCGAGGCGCCTGCGCATCGCGGCGAGCACGTGGATCAGGTCGGCGCGAAAATCGTCGAAGCGCGGCGTGAGCCGAAAATCGAGCACGAGATCGATCAGCGCGACACGCAGGCCGCCGCGACGCGGGTAGTAGCAGCGATACGAAGGCGCGCCGTCATCGAGGTACTCGGTCGACGTGGACGGTCGCACGAACAGGTACCGGTTGTGAAAGTACGTCCGATGCAGCAGCTTCGACGAGACGGTGTTGAAGAACGTCTCGGCGCATTCCGGCTGGCGGTGATCGACGATCAGACCGATGAAGCGCCGCTTGACCTCCGCCCAGAAGGCGTCGGCGCCGCCGCTGTCCGGCTGCGCGAAGCGGAAGTCGCGCTCGATGCGAGCGACCGTTTCGGCAACGCGGCGATCGTAGAAATCGATGCGGTCGCGCGCGACATGCCCGATCGCGAGCCAGTTGCCTGCTTCGAAATGGCGCTTGGCCGCGCGCGCGCACTCGCGGAACAGCGCGTAGTGCCGGTTGAAGCCCTCGAGCAGTCCTTCGGCGATGACTTGCGGCGACGCGACAGCCATCGCTGACGAAGCGCTGTCGCCGATTTGCACGGTCAGGCGCGCGTCGAAGCCACTTCGCACCGATGATCGCGTCAGTTGCCTTTCGCTTTCTCGATCTGCGCGTTGTAGTCCTTGATCGCGTTGTTGTGCTCTTCGATCGCCTCGTTCGACGCGCGCACGTGCGGCTCGGCGAGCGCCTGCTGCTCCTTGACGAACGTCTTCAGGCATTCGACGTAGTCGACGTAGCTCTTCTGCCACGTCCGCCGCTGGTTGTCGCTCGCGAGGTTGCCGGGAAATTCACTCGGCTTCACGCAGTTGTGCTTCGGGGTCGGCACGGCCGACTTCGCGGCTGGCGTACCAGGACTCGCGGGAGCGGGACCAGCGGCAGGACTCGCAGGGGCAGCAGGTGCGGTATTCGCGGGCGTGGCCGGCTGCTGCGCCATCGGCGCGGTGGCGAGTGCGGCTGCGACGATTGCGGCCGCGAGTGCGATCGAACGATGCTTCATGAAATGCTCCGCAGGGACGAGCGGCGCATTTTACGCCCCGCGCGTCAGGCAGGCGTCAGCGCCGCAGCATCG
>Ga0307411_10000158_pt1 | contig 21551 bp, 20 predicted proteins | sample DK1Ometagenome_2_FD_203712 | JGI IMG/M metagenome (GOLD analysis project Ga0307411, IMG submission 203712) | Maize rhizosphere microbial communities from greenhouse at UC Davis, California, United States - DK15-O-1 | ecosystem: Host-associated > Plants > Roots > Rhizosphere > Soil | place: USA...
TGCTCGCCGTCAACAAGGCCGAAGGCCTGGACGGCGCGCGTGCCGTCGCCGAATTCCACGAGCTCGGCGTCGGCGAGCCGTATCCGATGTCCGCCGCGCACGGCGAGAACGTGCGCGATCTCGTCGGCATCGCGCTCGACAGCGTTCCACCCGCCGCTGCGGACGTCCCGGAAGAAGGCGTCGATGCGAATGCGGGCCGTATCCGGGTCGCAGTCGTCGGCCGCCCGAACGTCGGCAAGTCGACACTCGTCAATGCGCTCGTCGGCGAAGAGCGCGTGATCGCGTTCGACGAGCCCGGCACGACGCGCGACGCGATCCGTCTCGACTTCGAGCGCGGCGAGCGCCGCTACACGGTCATCGACACCGCGGGCGTGCGCCGCCGCGGCAAGGTGAGCGAAGCGGTCGAGAAATTCTCGATCATCAAGACGCTGCAGGCGATCGACGACGCGCACGTGGTGATCCTGCTGCTCGACGCGGTCGCGGGCATCGCGGAGCAGGACGCGCATCTCGCGGGACACATTCTCGAAGCCGGTCGCGCACTGGTCGTGGCGGTCAACAAGTGGGATGCGGCGGACGCCGAAACGCGCGCGAGCGTGACGCGCGACATTGAGCGCAAGCTCGCGTTTCTCGCGTTCGCCGATCAGCGCCACATCGCGGCGCGCGAGGGTCGCGGCGTCGCGGGACTCCTGAAGGCGGTGGATGCGGCCTATGCCGCCGCGATGGCGAAGCTGTCGACGCCGCGGCTGACACGTACGCTGCAACTCGCGGTCGAGCGACAGCAGCCGCCGCGCGCAGGTGTCGTCCGCCCGAAGCTGCGCTACGCGCACCAGGGCGGCATGAACCCGCCGCGCGTCATCATCCACGGCTCGGCGCTCGCGCGCGTGCCCGACGCCTACCGCCGCTATCTGGAACGTTTTTTCAGCGAGGCTTTCCAATTGCGGGGCACGCCCCTTAGGATAGAATTCAAGACCGGCGCCAACCCCTACGCGGATTCCGCCGCACGCCGCTAGCTGGCTTTGCCGAACGCTTCAAGGCTCGAGTCCACGATGGACGCGGTCGTCGAAGCGTCCGAAGGTGCGGAAATAACGAAGCGCGGAGCTCATCGATGAGCAACAAAGGGCAAATGCTACAAGACCCGTTCCTCAATACCCTGCGCAAGGAGCACGTGCAGGTTTCGATCTATCTCGTGAACGGCATCAAGCTGCAGGGACAGATCGAGTCGTTCGACCAGTACGTGGTGCTGTTGAAGAACACCGTCACGCAGATGGTGTACAAGCACGCGATCTCGACGGTCGTTCCGTCGCGGCCGGTCACGATGCCGCACCAGAACCACCACGAAAGCGAAAGCTGACGTCGCCGCCGGAATCGTCGCCGCCCGTGACGCCACGGACGGCCACCGGCCGCACGCTCACGGCGCCCGTTCGCTGACGCATGTTCGATAGGCCGGACAGCGGCGACAAGGCGCTCGTCGTCGCGCTCGATTTCGGGCGCGCGCCGCGGGCTGCGCGGCTCGCCGAGATCTCGGCGCTCGCGACGTCGGCGGGCGCCACCGTCGTGGGCAACCTGGGCGGCAGGCGCGAACGGCCCGATCCCGCGTTCTTCGCGGGTCGCGGCAAGGTCGACGAGATCGCGGGCAAGCGCCGCGACGCGGAGGCCGACCTCGTCATCTTCGATCACGCGCTGTCCGGCGTGCAGCAGCGCAATCTCGAGCAGGCGCTCGAATGCCGCGTCGTCGATCGCGTGAGCCTGATCCTCGACATCTTTGCGCAGCGCGCGCGCAGCGCCGAGGGCAAGCTTCAGGTCGAGCTCGCGCAACTGAACCACATGGCGACGCGCCTCGTCGGCGGGTGGACGCACCTCGAGCGCCAGAAGGGCGGCATCGGGCTGCGCGGCCCCGGGGAGACGCAGCTCGAAACCGACCGCCGGCTGATCACGCAGCGCGTGCGCCTGCTGCGCGAGCGCCTGCGCAAGGTTGCGCGGAGCCGCGCCACGCAAAACCGCAGGCGCAGGCGCGCCGCGGTGCGTACCGTCGCGCTCGTCGGTTATACGAACGCCGGCAAGTCGACGCTCTTCAATCGCCTGACGGCGGCCGATGCCTACGTCGCCGACCAGCTCTTCGCCACGCTCGACACGACGCTGCGCCGTCTGCACGTCGCGGGCGCCGGCAACATCGTGCTGTCGGATACCGTGGGGTTCATCCGCGACCTGCCGCACGATCTGATCGCGGCGTTTCGCGCGACGCTCGCCGAAGCGGCGGACGCCGACCTGCTGTTGCACGTCGTCGACGCGAGCGCCGACAACCGCGACGAGCAGATCGACGCGGTCGACGCGCTGCTCGCCGAAATCGGCGCGAAGGACGTGCCGCAGATTCGCGTGCTGAACAAGTGCGACCTGACCACGCTGCCGGCCGGCGTCGAGCGGGACCCCTGTGGTAACATTTCCTCGGTCCGCGTGAGTGCGGCAAGCGGCGCCGGGCTCCCCGAATTGCGCGCCGCGCTGGCAGAGCGCTTCCCGCTCTCGCCGGCCCCCGATACCGAGAACCGGGACGCGCCGGAATGCTGCGGCTAGGGCCCGTTCCGGCCGAGCGGCTCACTCGCGAACGTTGTTTGAACAGGCGCGAGCGTCACTGCGCCCACCCCGTCAACCGTTTCTCCAAGCTCATGCATCGAGCGCTCGCGACATGTCGCTGAACGATCCACAGTGGGGCAAGCGCGGCAACCAGGGCGGCGGCCCCCCCGATCTCGACGAGATCTGGCGCAACGTCAATCGCCGGATGAACGAGCTGTTCGGGCGCAAGCGCGAGCCGCAGGACGGGGGCGACGGCGGCCGTCCGCGGCCGACGCTGCCGGTCGGCGGCGCCGGCATGCTGATCGCGCTGGTCGCCGTCGTGTGGCTCGCGAGCGGCTTCTACATCGTCGACGAAGGCCGCCGCGGCGTCGTGACGCGCTTCGGCAAGTACACGGAGACGACGCAGCCGGGTCCGCGGTGGCACGTCCCCTTTCCGATCGAGTCGGTGGAGCTCGTCGAATTCTCGCAGGTGAAGACGATCGAGATCGGCTATCGCAACACGCCGCGCAACAAGATCGACAAGGAAGCGGTGATGCTGACCGACGACGAGAACATCATCGACATCCAGTTCGCGGTCCAGTACAACCTTAAGAGCGCCGAGGATTACGTCTTCAACAACCGGCGCCCCGACCAGATCGTCGCGTACGTCGCCGAATCGGCGATCCGCGAGGTCGTGGGCAAGAGCAAGATGGACTTCGCGCTGTACGAAGGCCGCGAGCAGATCGCGAAGCAGACCGAGCAGCTGATGCAGCAGATGCTCGACCGCTACGGCACCGGCGTGTTCGTGCAGAAGGTCACGCTGCAGAACGTGCAGCCGCCCGACAAGGTGCAGGCAGCGTTCGACGACGCCGTCAAGGCCGGCCAGGACCGCGAGCGGCTGAAGAACGAGGGCCAGGCTTACGCGAACGACGTCGTGCCGCGTGCGCGCGGCAATGCGGCGCGCCTGCTCGAGGAGGCGCAAGGCTATCAGACGGAAGTCGAGCAGCGCGCGCAGGGCGACGCCGAGCGCTTCAACCGGATACTCGTCGAATACACGAAGGCGCCCGGCGTCACGCGCGAGCGCCTGTACCTCGACATGATGCAGACGGTGCTCGGCAACGCGAGCAAGGTATTCGTCGACCAGAAGAGCGGCAGCCTGCTGTACCTGCCCCTCGACAAGCTGATCCAGCAGTCCGCCCCGTCGGGCACCGTCGCGCCTGAAGTCCCGGCGGCGCCCCGCCCGCCCGCGCCCGACACCGCGCTCGACGCGTCGCGCTCGCGCGACGCGCTGCGCAATCGCGACAGCCGCTAGGGGTCCGCCATGAAATTCACGATGCCGATCCTCGCCGCCGTCGTCGCGCTGCTGTTCATCGCGTCGCAATCGGTGTACACGGTCGACCAGCGCAAGTACGCGGTCAAGTTCCAGCTCGGCGAGGTCGTCGAGACGACGAACGTGGCCGGCCTTTACTTCAAGCTGCCGCTCGTGCAGAACGTCAAGTTCTACGACAAGTTGAACCTGACGCTCGACAATCCGGAAGCCGACCGGGTTACGACATCGGAGAAGAAGCCGCTGCTCGTCGACTTCGTCGTGCTGTGGCGGATCATCGACGTGCGGCAGTATTACGTCTCGGTGCAGGGCGACGAGGAGGCCGCCCGGCGGCGCCTGTCGCAGACGGTGCGCGCGAACCTCGCCGAGGAGTTCAACAAGCACACGGTGCACGAGGCGATCTCGTCGGCGCGCGATGCGATCACGAGCGTTACGCAACAGAAGGCCAATGCCGACGCCAAGTCGATCGGCGTCGAGGTGATCGACGTGCGGCTGCGCCGCCTCGAGCTGCCACCCGACGTGACGGGTCCCGTCTACCAGCGGATGGAGTCGGAGCGCCGGCGCGTCGCGAACGAGTTGCGCTCGCTCGGCGCCGCCGAGTCGGAAAAGATTCGCGCCGACGCCGATCGCCAGCGGCAGGTGATCCTCGCCGACGCCTATCGGCAGGCGCAGAAGCTCAAGGGCGAAGGCGACGCGAAGGCGTCGGCGATCTACGCGCAGGCCTACACGCAGAACGCCGAGTTCTATGCGTTCTATCGCAGCCTCGAGGCGTACAAGGCGACGTTCCGCAACAAGGGCGATCTGATGGTCATCGACCCGAGTGCCGAGTTCTTCCAGTATTTCAAGCAGGGAGGGACTGCCGGCCCGCCGCCGCGCAGCCCGAAGTAGCCGTTTGCCGCTCAGGGGACGCCGGTGCCGGATACGCTGTGGACGGCGCTCGCGCTGCTGCTGATTCTCGAAGGCGTGCTGCCGTTCGTCGCGCCGCGGATATGGCGCGAAGGCTTCCGCCGGCTGACGGAGCTCACCGACGGGCAGCTTCGCTTCATCGGCATGATTTCGGTGGGCATCGGGCTCGTGGGCCTGTACCTCGCGAGCGCGTGACGGAGCGCGCCATCTGATGCGCAACTGGCTGCTGCCCGAGGCGATCGACGACGTGCTGCCGGACGAGGCGCGCAGGCTCGAGGCGCTGCGTCGCGCGCTGCTCGATCATTTCGCGGCGCGGGGCTACCGGCTCGTGCAGCCGCCGCTGATCGAGCATCTCGGCTCGCTTCTGACCGGCAGCGGCCGTGACCTCGATCTCGAAACGTTCAAGGCCGTCGATCCGATGTCGGGGCAATTGGTCGGCGTGCGTGCCGACATCACGCCGCAGGTCGCGCGGATCGACGCCCATCTGCTGAACGAGCCCGGCGCGACGAGGCTTTGCTACGCGGGCAGCGTCCTGAGGGCACACGCCGGCGGGCCCGGTGCATCGCGCGAGATCGTGCAGGTCGGCGCCGAGCTCTTCGGCGTGCCGGACACCGGAGGCGATCGCGAAGTCATCGCGCTGCTGCTGTCGTCGCTCGCCGCCGCCGGCCTCACCGGCATCCATCTCGACCTCGGCCACGTCGGCGTCTATCGCGCGGTCGCGGCCGGCGCAGGGGTCGCCGACGAGCCCGATCTGTTCGACGCGTTGCGCACCAAGGACCTGCCGGCGGTGCGCGTGATCACGAACGGTTTGCCGAAGGCGTGGCGCGATGCGCTCACCGCGCTGCCGGCGCTCTACGGGCCCGCGCGCGAAGTGCTCGACGCCGCGCGCGCGGAGCTGCCCGACATCCCCGCGATCGCCAACGCGCTGTCGACGCTCGACGCGCTCGCGGCCGCCACGGGACCGGACGTTGCGCTCACCGTCGATCTCGCCGACCTGCGTGGCTATCATTACCACAACGGCGTCATCTTCGAGGTGTTCGCCGCAGGCGATCCCGCGGCGCTCGGCAGGGGCGGCCGCTACGACGGCATCGGCAAGGCGTTCGGCCGCGCGCGGCCGGCAACGGGCTTTACGCTCGATTTGCGGGAGCTGGCCGACGTGCTGGCGCGCGCCGTGGCCGGAAACGACTTTTGACATCCGCAGGAGCGAATCGGTGACCGCAAAAGTCGGCTCTGACGCCAAGGCGAAGAACGTCGTCGTCATCGGCGCCCAATGGGGCGACGAGGGCAAAGGCAAGATCGTCGACTGGCTGACGGAAAGCGCGCAGGGTGTCGTGCGCTTCCAGGGTGGCCACAATGCCGGGCATACGCTCGTCACCGGTGGGCGCAAGACGGTGTTGCGCCTCATTCCGTCGGGCGTGCTGCACGAGCGCGTGCCGATCCTGATCGGCAACGGCGTCGTGCTGTCGCTCGCGGCGCTGCTGCAGGAGATCGGCGAGCTGGAAGCCGCCGGCATCCGCGTGCGCGACCGTTTGCGCATCTCGCCCGCGTGCCCGCTCGTGCTGCCCGTCCACGTCGCGCTCGACCAGGCGCGCGAGCGCGCGCTCGGCGACGTCAAGATCGGCACGACCGGCCGCGGCATCGGACCCGCGTACGAGGACAAGGTCGCGCGGCGTGCGCTGCGCGTGCAGGACCTCGCGGACCCCGATCGCTTTTCCGCCCGCCTGGAGAGCCTGCTCGAGCTGCACAACTTCATGCTCGTCCACTACTACAAGGCCGAGCCGTTGCCGTTCGCGCCGATGCGCGACGAGCTGCTCGCGATGGCCCCGGCGATCGTGCCGATGATCGCCGACGTCGCCGAGTTGATCCACGCCGCGCGCGCGCGCGGCGATTCACTGCTGTTCGAAGGAGCACAGGGTGCGCTCCTCGATATCGACCACGGCACGTATCCCTACGTCACGAGCTCGAATTGCATCGCCGGCGCGGCGACGACGGGCAGCGGCGTCGGGCCGCGGATGCTCGACTACGTGCTCGGCATCGTCAAGGCGTATACGACGCGCGTCGGCACGGGACCCTTTCCCACCGAGCTCACCGACGAGACCGGCGTGACGCTCGGCCGGCGGGGCAACGAGTTCGGCTCGGTGACGGGACGCCCGCGGCGCTGCGGCTGGATCGACGTGCCGGCGCTGCGGCGCTCGTTCGAGCTTAACGGCGTCGACGGCCAATGCATCACGAAGCTCGACGTGCTCGACACGCTCCCGGAGGTGCGCATCTGCACACGCTACACGGTCGACGGCGCGGACGTCGATCGCGTGCCGAGCGGTGCCGACGCGGTCGCGCGCTGCATGCCGGCGTACGAGACGCTGCCCGGCTGGAGCGAGAGCACGGTGGGTGCGCGCACGTTCGACGAGCTGCCTGCCAACGCCCGCGCGTATCTGCGGCGCATCGAGGCGCTGACCGGTGTGCCGATTGCCATCGTCTCCACCGGCCCCGAGCGCGACGAGACGATCCTCGTGCACCATCCGTTTAATTAGCCGGACAAGAGTGCACCCCTACTCCGTAGACGGACAAACGTGAAACCCTACTTTTGTCCGCCTAGAACTGCCTCGAATCGCCGGCGAAGCCGGACGATTCGAGGTCGAAATGCCACCAAAAATCCGGAATGAGCATCCACGTCGATTGGGCGCAGTACAACACGCTGGTCGAGAAGCTCGCGTTCGCAGTCCACGAATCGGGGTTTCGGTTCAACCAGATCATCTGCATCGCGCGCGGCGGCCTGCGCGTCGGCGACGTGCTGTCGCGGATCTTCGACCAGCCGCTCGCGATCCTGTCGACGCACTCGTACACCGCCGAGGGGGGCACGATCCGCGGCGAGCTCGTGATCGCCGAGCACATGACGATGACCAAGCCGCGGCTTGGCGATCGCGTGCTGCTCGTCGACGACATGGTCGACTCGGGCCATACGCTGGAGGCGGTCTACCGCGAGCTGCCGCGCCGCTTTCCGCACATCGGCGAGATCAAGACGGCCGTGCTGTGGTGGAAGGGCTGCTCGGTGTTCAAACCCGACTACTACGTCGACTACCTGCCGGACAGCCCGTGGATCCACCAGCCGTTCGAGGTCTACGACGATCTCGACCCGGCGACGCTCGGCGAGCGGATCGCCGCGCCGGCTTCGGGGTCGAAGCGATGAGTCGACTCGTTGCGCTGACCCCGAAGTAGACTTGTTGCTCTGACCCCGAAGTGGAATGGTGCCCAGAAGAGGACTCGAACCTCCACAGTGTTGCCACCGCCAGGACCTGAACCTGGTGCGTCTACCAATTCCGCCATCTGGGCAGGCGAACCCGTAATTTTAAAAGTCGCAGCCGCCCTTGTCAAAATCGATACCGCTTCGCCGCAGGGCCGCGACCTCGCCAGGCGCCGGCGGGCGCACGCCCGCCGGTCGCGCGAATGAATCAGCCGCCGATCGCGCGAATGAATCAGCCGCCGATCGCGCGAACAAATCCATCGCCGATCGTGCGCCCGCGCCAACGTGCGACGCGGTCCTGCGCGAGCTCATCGACGCCGGCGTTCCGCTCGCGCCCGCGGAAGTGGCCGCAAGGCTCGGCCTGACGCGACGCCGCCAGCATCTGTTCGACGAATGCGTCGCGACGCTCGAGCGCGACGGCAGGATCCTCGTCAATCGCAAGGGCGAGCTTTGCATCGCCGCCAAGCTCGATCTCGTCACCGGCACGGTTCAAGGCCATCCCGACGGGTTCGGGTTCCTGGTCCCGGATGGCGGCGGCGACGACCTGTACCTGTCGTCGCGCGAGATGCACAAGGCGCTGCACGGCGACCGGGTCACCGCCAAGCGCATCGGGTTCGATCGCCGCGGCCGGCCGGAGGGCGAGATCGTGGACGTGCTCGCGCGCGCGAATCGCGAGGTCGTCGGGCGCATTCACGAGGAGCGCGGCGTCTGGTTCGTCGAGGCCGAGAACCGCCGGATCAACCAGGACCTGATGATTCCGCCCGGCGAGCGCGGCGACGCGCGGCCCGGCCAGGTCGTCGTCGTCGAAATCGTCGAGCCGCCGAGCGCGCATCGCGAGGCGATCGCGCGCGTCAAGGAGGTGCTCGGCAGCGCCACGGATCCCGGCATCGAAATCGAGATCGCGCTGCGCAAGCACGCGCTGCCGTTCGAATGGAGCGCCAAGGCCGCGCGGCAAGCTGCGCGGCTGCCTGCCGAAGTTCGTCCGGCGGACCGCAAGGACCGGCTCGATCTCACGCATCTGCCACTCGTCACGATCGACGGCGAGACCGCGCGCGATTTCGACGACGCCGTCTATTGCGAGCCGGATGGCCGCGGCTTCCGGCTCGTCGTTGCGATCGCCGACGTGTCGCATTACGTGCGTGACGGCGACGCGCTCGACGCCGACGCGCGCGAGCGGGGCACGTCGGTGTATTTTCCGCGGCGCGTCATCCCGATGCTGCCGGAAGCGCTGTCGAACGAGCTCTGCTCGCTCAATGCCGGCGTCGATCGCCTGTGCATGGCGTGCGACATGAGGATCGACGCGCGCGGAACGATCAAGTCGTACGCGTTTCGTCCGGCGGTCATGCATTCGCGCGCGCGGCTCACGTACACGCAGGTGTACGCGTGGCTGACCGCCGCGGGCACGGCCACGCTTCCCGCGCCCGCACGCACGCTGCTGCCGCACCTGTCACAGCTCTACACGCTCTACAAGGTGCTGTTCGCCGCGCGCGAGCGCCGCGGCGCGATCGACTTCGACACCGTCGAGCTCTCGCTGCAGTTCGACGACGACGGCAAGATCGCGCGCATCGTCCCCGCGCCGCGCAACGACGCGCACCGGCTGATCGAGGAATGCATGCTGGCCGCGAACGTGTGCGCGGCGCAGTTCCTAGCCGAGCACGAGCAGCCGGCGCTCTACCGCGTGCACGAAGGCCCGCCGCCGGAGAAGCTCGCGGTCCTGCGCGAATTCCTCGCGGGCTCCGGGCTGGCGCTGACCGGCGGCGACGAGCCGGCCGCGATGGACTATGCGGCGCTGATCGACCGCATCCGCGACCGTCCCGACTTCGCGCTGCTGCAAACGGTGCTGCTGCGCTCGCTCGCGCAGGCGCAGTACAGCCCCGCGAACGTCGGTCACTTCGGACTCGCGTACGACGCATACGCGCACTTCACGTCGCCGATCCGCCGCTATCCCGATTTGCTCGTCCACCGCGCGATCAAGGCGGTGCTCGCCGGGCAGCGCTATGTGCCGAAAGACGCGCCGTGGGAGGCGCTCGGGCTGCATTGCTCGATGACCGAGCGGCGCGCCGACGACGCGTCGCGCGACGTACTGCAGTGGCTCAAGTGCCACTACATGAAGGACCGGATCGGCGAGACGTTCACCGGTACGATCAGCGGCGTCGCGAGCTTCGGCATCTTCGTCACGCTCGACGGGCTCGACATCGACGGGCTCGTCCACGTCACCGACCTGCCGCGCGACTATTTTCATTTCGATGCCGTGCGCCATGCGTTGACCGGCGAGCGCAGCGGCCGCGTCTTCCAGCTTGCGGGCCGCGTCGCGGTGAAGGTGGCGCGCGTCGACCTCGAGCGCGCGAAGATCGACTTCACGCTCGACGACGACGCACAGGTCGCCAAGGCGCAACCGGTGGCAGAAACACGCCCCGCGTTCACGCAGCCGCTGGCGCGCGGCGATCGCCCGCGCGGCGATCGCCCGCGCGGAGACCGCGCGCGCGACAGCGCACGCAAGACGCGGCGCGGTTAGCGCGCTCGCGTGTCGCGCAGCGCGCAGTCGCCGATGGCCGAAGAGTCCGCCGCCGACCTGGTCGTGCAGGGGCCGCACGTGCTGCGCGAGGATCTCGAAGTGCTGCAGTTGATGACGGGCGCTGCCGGAAGCGAGCCGCTCACCCGCGCGCAATGCGATGCCTGGCGCCTGCACGAGCCCGCCGATTGCGCAGGCGTCGCCGAGGCGTGCGCCGCCGCCGGCTACGACTGGGCGCTCGTTCCGCACGCGCGCACGCTCGACCGCGTGCGCCTCGTCGCGATGGACATGGATTCGACGCTGATCACGATCGAATGCGTCGACGAGATTGCCGCGTTGCGCGGCATCGGCGACGAGGTCGCGTCGATCACGGCCGCGGCGATGCGCGGCGAGATCGACTTCCGCGAAAGCCTCGCGCGCCGCGTCGCGCTTCTCGCCGGAATGCCGGCATCCGATCTCGCGCGCGTCTACGATGAGCGCCTGCGGCTGTCACCTGGAGCCGAGCGGATGCTCGAGACGTTTCGTGCCGCCGGCGCGCGCACGCTGCTCGTGTCGGGCGGGTTCACGTTTTTCACCGACCGCCTGCAGGCGCGGCTCGCGATCGACTTCACGCTGTCGAACGTGCTCGAGATCGCGGACGGCCGGCTCAGCGGCAGGATCGCCGGCGACGTCGTCGACGCCGAAGCGAAAGCGGCGCGCTTTGCGACACTCGCGTCGCGCTATCGCGGCGCCGAGGGCATCGCCGTTGCGATCGGCGATGGCGCGAACGATCTGCCGATGCTCGCCGCCGCCGACGTGTCGGTTGCCTATCGCGCGAAACCGCGCGTGCGCGCGGCGGCGATGCACGCGATCGACCACTGCGGGCTCGACGGCATCCTCAACCTGTTCTTCTGACCACGTGTCGGAGGTGCAACCGCCGCGGTGTCGGAGATGCAAATCGCTTCTGTACGGCACGGCGTTCGAGTGAAACGGCGGTACATCTGACAGCGGGCACGCTGAACGGGCTGAAAACCACAACAAACAGCCGCGATTTCAGCGACTTGCGTCAGTGGCCCGCAAGTTGCTGAATTCGCTTCGTAACTCCGTTGGCAACCGATTGGGGGGCGAGGCGAGTCGCCCCCTTTTTTTTTGCGCGCACTTGTTTGGTTAGGCTCTCGCCGACATCCCCCGTTCCGGACTCCAATGGACTCGGCGCTCACCTTTCTGCAATACGCCCTCGGCCTGTTGCCTGCCCTCGTTCTGTTCGTAGTGCACCTGCTGGTGGTCGCTCGCGCGATCACTCGGCCCAACCGTACGCCCGCCTCGCGTGTCGCCTGGGTGGCGGTCATCATGTTGCTGCCGTTGCTCGGCGTGATCGGCTACCTGCTTCTGGGTGAAACGAGCATCGGCCACGCAAGAGCCGGACGCCTGCGCGAGGCGGAGGCGCGGATGCCGCTTCCCGCCGTGGCCGTCGACGCGCCGGCGATCGACCGAGGCAGCGCCACGCTGTTCGACCTCGCTCGGTCGATCAACGGCTTCGGTCCGGTGGCGGGCAACCGCATCACGTTGCTGGGGGACCCCGACGCGCCGGCCAATGCGCCGATCGGCGACTCCAACACTGCCATCGATGCGTTGGTGGCAGATGTCGAGCAGTCGCGCGAGCACGTACACATCAGTTTCTACATCTGGCTGGACGATCGCAACGGCGGCAAAGTCGCCGATGCGGTCTGCGCCGCCGCCCGGCGCGGCGTGCACTGCAGGGTAATGGTGGACGCGCTTGGCTCGCGGGAATTCACGCGCTCTGCCCGCTGGCGCCAATTACGGGATGCCGGTGCGCGCACCGTCGAAGCGCTGAACGACATTCCGCGGCTCGGGCACTTCGCCGTGGGCCGGCCCGACCTGCGCAACCACCGCAAGATCGTGGTCATCGACAATCGCATCGCCTACTGCGGCAGCCAGAACTGCTCGGATCCGGAGTTCCGGGTAGCGGCCCGTTATGCGCCATGGGTCGACATCTTCCTGCGCTGCGAGGGCCCGGTCGTGCGCCAGGAACAATATCTGTTTCTCAGCGCATGGATTGCGGAGACCGGCGAAGCGCTGGAGCAGTTGCCCTCGGCTTCGCCGGCGCCGGCGCGCTTCGAGCCCGGCGCAGTCGCACAGATGTTCGGCACCGGCCCTGCGACTCATGGCAACGCGATGTCCGACATGTTCGTCGCCGCTATTTATGCCGCGCGCGCGGATCTGCTGATCACCACACCCTACTTCGTGCCGGACGAAGCGATCATGCGCGCGCTGTGTGCGGCGCCGCGGCGGGGGGTGAAGACCACCATCGTCTTCCCTGCCCGCAACAATTCCTGGCTGGTGGGCAGCGCCTGCCGCAGCGCTTATGCCGATCTGCTCTCGTCGGGCGTTGCCGTGCACGAGTACCCGCTGGGATTGCTCCACAGCAAGTCGATCACCATCGACGGCGCGGTCGCGCTCGTGGGTTCGGCGAACATGGACCGTCGCAGCCTGCAACTGAACTTCGAGAACAACCTGCTGATCTGCGACCGCGAGACCACCATGACAATCCGGCACCGCCAGTCGACGTATCTCGCCGTGTCCCGCCGAATCACTCCTGAAGCCGTGCGTGGCTGGACGTTCCGCACCCGGCTGGCGCAGAACGCGGTGGGCATGATGTCGCCCATTCTTTGACTGCCGGCATCACTCGGGGCACGCCCGTCACGCCGCCCACGAGGGCGTCCCGCCCTTCGCGGCTAACGACCGCTCTTCCTGTTTCCTCCACCGGCTCTGCCGGCGCCCGAAAGACCCAGCGACAGCGTGCCCGACGACGTGCCGATCGCGACGGACGCCGAGCGCGTTCCCGACCCGCTCGGCGTGAACGTCACCATCAGCGTGCAGGAACCGCCGGCCGCGAGCGCCGTGCCGGCGCTGCAGCCGCGCAGCGAGAAGTCGCCGGGATTCGTGCCGCCGATGGCGAGCGACGCGATCGAACCGGTGCCGCTTCCCTTGTTCGTCAGCGTTACGGACTTTGACGTCGACCTTCCTACCGCGACGGTGCCGAAGGCAATAGCAGTCGCGCTCGGCGTGATGGCCGCCGGCGCAGGCGTTGGCGCTACAGCGGCTGCCGCCTGCGACACGAGTAGCGTGCGTCCGCCGACCGAAATGTTCGCCGAGCGCGCCGCGCCGGTGTTCGCGGCGACGCTGTAGCCGACCGTCGCGCTGCCCGTACCGCTTGCAGGCGTCGTTACCGTCAGCCACGACGCGCTGCTCGACGCCGTCCACGCGCAGCCCGGCGACGTCGACAACGCCGTCGAGCCCGACGTGCCGGCGGCCGCCGCGGACACCGACGTCGTGCCGAGCATGTACGTGCAGCCGGACGCCTGGCTCAGCGTGAACGCGAGACCGCCGATCGTGAGCGTGCCGCTGCGCGCGGGCCCCGTGTTCGCGCCGTACGAATACCCCAGCGTGCCGCTGCCCGTGCTCGTGCCCGCCGTGAGCCACGCCGCGTTGCTCGCAACGTTCCATGCACACCCGCTTTGCGTCGTGACGCCGACCGATCCCGTCCCCGCCGCGGAGCCGACGCTCGCGCCCGTTGGCGATAGCGACCACGTGCAGGCCGGCAGCGTCCCCGACTTCGACGCGCGGAAGTTCGCGACGGTCAGCGCGTTCTGGTTGTGCACGCGCGCGGTGTCCGCGGTCGTGGCGTTGCCGGTCGGACTCGCCGGATTGCCATAGACCACGTTCGGGTTCGACAAATACGCGATGCGCGTGCACGAGACGCCGACGGCAGCGCACGCGTTGTTGTACGCCATCACGTCGCGCCATCCCCCGTTGGTGTTCACGTAGCCGTGTCCGTACGCGTAAGGCGTCGTCGCCGGGTCGACGTAGGCGTCGTGCCGCGCACCGAAGTTGTGGCCGATCTCGTGCGGAAAACTCAGATTGCCGGACGCGCAGCCGCGATTGACGACGGTGAACCCGTAACCGGCATTCGGCCCGATCCAGCCCATACCGCAGTACGCCCCGTTCTCCACGAAGAGGCTGACGAGATCGGCGCCGTACGTCTCGCGCAGCGCGCCCACGCTGTCCATGTAGCCGTCGGCCGCGCTCGTCAGGCGCGTAAGGTCGGTGTTGAAGTCGCCGCTCTCCGCGTAGTTCGCGGGCCCCGCGTAGACGAGGCGCAGGCGCATGCCGATACCACTGTTCGCATAGACCAGGTTCGCCGTGTCGACAGCCTGCTGCACTTGCGCGCCGATTGCGGCGCCCGCGGCGGCCGCGGTCTGGTTGCTGTACACGATCATCACGTCGATCGTGCTGGAAGTGTCGGCCGCGGCGGTCGCCGTCGTATCCGTGCCGCTTGCCAGCGACCGGGTATCCGTGCTGGCTTTGACATCGGCCGGCGGAGCGAGCGGCTCGCCGCCTGCGGGATGATCGTCGGGAAACGAGGACGTGTCGATCTCCTGCAGCAGCGTCAACCCGTCGGACGTCGATTGCACGCGATAGCGCGTCCCCGCGCCGCGACCGGCGTCGCCGAGCTCGATCGTGCCGCTGACCTGGCCGTCGACGACCGTGATCAGTGCGAAGCTCTTATCGTGGCCGGGAAGCCTGCCGTGCCACGTGTAATTGCGATCGCCGCGGCGCTCGACGCCATCCTTCGCCAGCGTGACGGTCCGCCCGTCGAAGAGCTCGATCGTCAGCGTGTCCGCCGCGCGCTCGCGCTCGTCGAGCGCGGGAAGGTCGACGCGAACGGGCCGCTGACGCGTGACGCCGAGTTCGGGACGCCGCTGCGTCCTCGCATACCGTGCGTTCTCCGACGCAGTCGCCGGGAGGACGAGCGACGGCGCGGCCGGCTGCCCGTGCGCCGGCGTGGGCGCGAGGAGCGCAGCCGCCATCAGCGCTGCAATCGGAAATGCGGTCGCCCAGCGGATGACCGGGGACGTCAGTGGATACGGGCGCGCCCGCGGACTTGGGTGCCGTCCGAAGCCTTTCATTCGATTCCTCCATGGCCCTCGGGCCACGGAAGACGGCGGAATGAATGCGAACCGGCAAGCCGCTGGCTTGCTGCTGCGCAACCGCGCAGGTTTCGAGTCCGGCAATCCCGCTGTCGTAGGACCGTGGGTCCCGTAGACCGGTGACTTTGCGCCCCCGCCTTTCGCGCGGGTTTGCCCTTTACAGACTGGCTGAAGCTATGACGCTGTCATTATCGCTCGCCGATGGGACGTCATGGCAAGCCCGCGCACGACGCACCGAAGGCCGCGAGGAGCCGGTGTTGCGCGCGCGCCACAGCGGCGCCGTCCAATCGTCAGTCCGCCTCGTCGATCCAGGCGGCCTGGATGGCTTCGAGAATCTTCTCGCCGCTGTGCTTCGGGTTGTCGTCGAACCCGGGCAGCGCGCACACCCATTGGTACAGATCGGTGAAGCGGATCGTGGCGGGATCGACGTCGGGATGGGCTTCGGCGAGCGCGATCGCGATCTCGCGCGAGTCGGTCCATTTCATGGCGGCTCCTAACCCCTTTCCTTCGCGTAATTGATCGTGTAGCGGGGGATCTCGACGACGAGCTTCTCGTCGGCGACGATCGCCTGGCAGGATAGCCGCGACACCGGCGTCAGGCCCCACGCGCGGTCGAGCAGGTCCTCCTCGTCGTCGGACGCATCCCCGAGCGAGCCGTAGCCCTCGCGAACGATGACGTGGCACGTCGTGCACGCGCAGGATTTCTCGCACGCGTGCTCGACCTCGATGCCCTGCTCGAGCAGATTGTCGAGCACCGAGACACCGCTCTTCGCCTCGAACGTCCTGCCTTCGGGGCAGATCTCGACGTGCGGCAGAACGACGATTTCCGGCATCGCTTCAGCGCCCGTTCACGATGTTCACGAACGAGCGGGGACGGACGCTAGCCGAGCGCATCGACACGCCGCCCCGAGAGTGCGCGCGCCATGTCGCGGTCCATCCGCTTCGCCGCGAAGCCGGCGGTCGCCTCGTTCAGCGCCTGGACAGCCGCCGTGAGCGCGCCACGGTCGTCGCTGTCGCGCCGCGCCTTGACGTCGGCGAGCGCACGATCGATCCTCGCGTGCGCGGCATCGTCGAGCAGATCGGCATCCGCCGCGAGCGCCGCCTCGGTGGCCGCGACGATGCGGTCGGCCTCGACCCGCGCCTCGGCCAGCGCGCGCGCCTGCGCATCGTCCGCCGCATGCGCGAACGACTCCTGCAGCATGCGTGCGATCTCGGCGTCGGTGAGGCCATACGAGGGCTTCACGGCGATCGACGCCGCAACGCCGGTCGTCTGCTCGCGCGCCGACACGGCGAGGAGCCCGTCGGCGTCGACCTCGAACGTCACGCGGATGCGCGCGGCGCCCGCGGTCATTGGCGGAATGCCGCGCAACTCGAAGCGCGCGAGCGAGCGACAATCGGCCACCTTCTCGCGCTCGCCCTGCACGACGTGCAGCGACATCGCCGTCTGCCCATCCTTGAACGTCGTGAATTCCTGCGCGCGCGCAACCGGTATCGTCGAGTTGCGCGGAATGATCTTCTCGGAAAGGCCGCCCATCGTCTCGAGGCCGAGCGACAGCGGGATGACGTCGAGCAGCAGCCAATCGTCGCCCTCGCGGTTGCCCGCGAGCTTGTTCGCCTGGATCGCCGCGCCGAGCGCGACCACCTCTTCCGGATTCAGGTTCGTCAGCGGCGGCTGGCCGAAGAACTCGGCGACCGCGCGCTGGATTTGCGGCATCCGCGTCGCCCCGCCGACCATCACGACGCCGTTCACGTCCGACGGCGACAGGCGTGCGTCGCGCAGCGCGCGCTTCACGGGCGCGATCGTCTTGCCGACGAGCGTCTTCGTGATTTCGCCGAAGATCGCCGGCGTGAGCGTCGCGTCGACCGCTCCGGCCGAAAGCTCGACGTCGATCGAAGCCGCGTCGTGACCCGTCAGCATTTCCTTCGCGTCGCGCGCGCGGGTCATCAGCACGCGCGCATCCGTCGCCGACAGCGGCGGCAGCTTCGCCTGCTCGAGCGCCCAGCAGAACACCCGGTGGTCGAAATCGTCGCCGCCGAGCGCCGTGTCGCCGCTCGTCGCGAGCACCTCGAACACGCCGCGCGTGAGCCGCAGGATCGAGATGTCGAACGTCCCGCCGCCCAGGTCGAACACGGCATACGTGCCTTCGCTCGCATTGTCGAGGCCGTACGCGATGGCGGCCGCCGTCGGCTCGTTCAGAAGCCGCAGGACGGTCAAACCGGCAAGCGCCGCCGCATCCTTCGTCGCCTGGCGCTGCGCGTCGTCGAAATACGCGGGGACGGTCACGACCGCGCCGTCGACCGCACCGCCGAGCGACGCTTCCGCGCGCTCGCGCAGCGCCTTCAGGATCTCCGCCGAGATCTCCACCGGTGTCCGCACGCCGGCTCGCGTGGCGATGCGCACCATCCCCTGCCCTTCGACGAACCGGTACGGATAGCGGCGGTCGTCGCCGAGATCGTCGAGGCCGCGGCCCATCAGCCGCTTGACCGACACGATCGTGTTCGCCGGATCCCGCGTCGCCTGCGCCTGCGCGGCGTAACCCACCTCGACGCCGCCTTCGGTGTAGCGAACTACGGACGGTACGAGCGGCCGCCCTTCGAGATCGGGCAGCACGACGGCGAGGCCGTGGCGAACCGTCGCGACAAGCGAGTTCGTCGTGCCGAGGTCGATGCCGATCGCGCGCCTGCCCGGATGCGGCAGCGGCGATTCGCCGGGTTCGGATATCTGGAACAGCGTCATGAGTTGCGCGAGCGCGTCACCGGTCGAGCACCGCGGCGCGCATCTCGTCGAGATCCTCGACGATCTTCGTGAGAAAGCGCAGCTCGCGCACGCGCCTGCGACCGCGGTCCAGGTCGCCGGCGTCGAGCGCCACCTCGACTTCCGTCTGCAGGCGCGCAGCATCCGCGCGCACCGCGTCAACGAGCGCCGCGAGCCGCCGCTCGTCCTGCGCGTCGGCGGCTTCTTCCGCATCTTCCCGCCGCTCCAGCTGCTCGGTCAGAAAGGCCACCGGAAGTGCGTTGTCGGTCTCGGTCCGGACATCGACGCCGCGCAGATGCAGCAGATATTCGGCACGCGCCACCGGGTCCTGCAACGCGCGGTACGCCTCGTTGACGCGGGCCGACGCCTGCAGCGCGAGCCGCTTTTCGGCGTCGCTGCCGGCCGCGTGGCGGTCCGGATGCACGTCGGTCTGCAGCGCGCGGTACGCGCGCTCGAGCGCTTGCGCATCGATGCGGAAGCGCGCGGGCAGGCCGAGCAGGTCGAAGTGGTTCCGCGAGAAGTCGATCATCGGCGACAGCGGGAACGCAGGCCGGACGCCGCGCATTCGCGGTCGGCGCGGCGGCGGTTGTCGGGGCGAGCGGAAGCTGCGCGGCGGTGGAGGCCCGTCAGACGTTGAAGGATTCGCCGCATCCGCACGAGTCCTGCACGTTCGGATTGTTGAACTTGAACCCTTCGTTCAGTCCCTCGCGCGCGAAATCGAGCTCGGTGCCGTCGAGGTACGGAAGGCTCTTCGGATCGACGATCACCCGCACGCCGTGGCTCTCGAACGCTTGGTCCTCGGGATGTACGTCGTCTGCGTACTCGAGCTTGTAGGCGAGGCCCGAGCAGCCCGACGTGCGAACGCCGAGGCGCAGGCCCACGCCCTTGCCGCGCTTCGCCAGGTGGGCCGCGACGTGCCGCGCGGCGTTCTCGGTCAGGGTGATGGCCATGCGTGTGGTCGGCGTGCCGGGTCAGTCGGCCGCGGCCGGCGTGGCCGCAGGCTGCTCGTGCTTCGCCTTGTAGTCGGCCACGGCGGCCTTGATCGCATCCTCGGCGAGAATCGAGCAGTGGATCTTGACCGGCGGCAGCGCGAGCTCCTCGGCAATCTGCGTGTTGCGGATCGACATCGCCTGGTCGAGCGTCTTGCCCTTCACCCATTCGGTGACGAGCGACGACGACGCGATGGCCGAGCCGCAGCCATACGTCTTGAACCTGGCGTCCTCGATCACGCCGCCGGCGCCGACCCTGATCTGCAGCTTCATCACGTCGCCGCAGGCCGGCGCACCGACCATGCCCGTCCCGACACCCTCGTCGGATTTCGCGAAGGACCCGACGTTGCGCGGGTTTTCGTAGTGGTCCAGCACCTTGTCGCTGTATGCCATTGCAAGTCTCCTAGTGGGCAGCCCACTGGACTGTATCGAGGTCGATGCCTTCCTGATGCATCTCCCAAAGGGGGGACAGTTCGCGCAATTTCGCGATCTTCCTGCGCACGAGATCGACGGTGAAGTCGACCTCCTCCTCGGTCGTGAACCGGCCGACGGTGAAGCGGATCGAGCTGTGCGCGAGCTCGTCGCTGCGCCCCAGCGCCCGCAGCACGTACGATGGCTCGAGCGACGCCGACGTGCACGCCGACCCCGACGACACGGCGACGTCCTTGATCGCCATGATCAGGCTCTCGCCTTCGACGAAGTTGAAGCTCACGTTGAGGTTGTGCGGCACGCGGCGCTCCATGTCGCCGTTGACGTACACCTCGTCGATCTGCGACAGCCCGTCCCACAGCTTGTCGCGCAGGCGGCGGACGCGGGCGTTGTCGGCGTCCATCTCGAGTCGAGCGAGCCGAAACGCCTCGCCCATGCCGACGATCTGGTGCGTGGCCAGCGTGCCGGAGCGCATGCCGCGCTCGTGCCCGCCGCCATGCATTTGCGCCTCGATGCGCACGCGCGGCTTGCGCCGCACGAACAGTGCGCCAACGCCTTTCGGCCCGTACGTCTTGTGCGCCGAGAACGACATCAGGTCCACCTTCAGCGTTCCGAGGTCGATCGGCAGCTTGCCCGTCGCCTGTGCGCTGTCGACGTGGAATACGATCTTGCGCGCGCGGCAGATCTCGCCGATGGCCGCGACATCCTGGATGACGCCGATCTCGTTGTTGACGTACATCACGGAAACGACGGTCGTGTCCGGCCGCAGCGCCGCCTCGAAGCGCGCCAGGTCGAGCAGGCCGTCGGGTGCCACGTCGAGGTACGTCACCTCGAAGCCGTCGCGCTCGAGCTCGCGCATCGTGTCGAGCGTCGCCTTGTGCTCGGTCTTGACCGTAACCAGATGCCTGCCCTTCTCCCGGTAGAAGTGCGCGGCGCCCTTGAGCGCCAGGTTGATCGATTCGGTGGCACCCGACGTCCACACGAGCTCCTTCGAATCGCAGTTGACGAGCGCGGCGACGTCCTTGCGCGCCTGCTCCACGGCCGCCTCGGTGTGCCAGCCGAACGAATGCGAGCGCGACGCCGGGTTGCCGAAGTGCTCGGTCAGGTACGGAATCATCTTCTCCGCGACGCGCGGATCGACCGGCGTCGTGGCCGAGTAATCGAGGTAGACGGGCAGGTGCATGGCGTTTCCGATAGAGGTCAGGTCGTCGCCGGCTCGCGATCGCTGCCCGCCGGCGCGCGGTGATCGCGCAGGACCGCCACTTCGCCGGCGCGCGGTGTCGTCTGCTGGCGGACCAGCTCGGCCAGCGTGATCGACCGCAAGTAGGTGAAGATATGCGCGTTCAACCCGGCCCACAGCTCGTGCGTCATGCAGCGGCGGTCGTCGTGACAGTTCTCGCGCCCCCCGCACTGCGTGGCGTCGATCGGCTCGTCGACGGCGATGATGATGTCGGCCACGGCGACGAGCTCGGGGGCCCGGCTCAGGTTGTAGCCGCCGCCGGGCCCGCGCACGCTTTCGACGAGGCCCTGCCGGCGCAGCTTGCCGAACAGCTGCTCGAGGTACGACAGCGAGATTTTCTGGCGCTCGGAGATCGCGGCGAGCGTCACCGGACCGCGCACCCCGTACAGGGCGACGTCGATCATCGCAGTGACGGCAAAGCGTCCTTTGGTGGTCAGGCGCATGGCGTGGTGCCTACTCCGGCCATTACATATCCTGCAATTCTAGAAGACCCGAACGTTTTAGTCAACTAAATGGGCCGCGAGTTCCGAAGGGACGCTATTCGAGCATCTTGTTGATTTGCCGGGGGTCGAACGCATCGGCGACCGCCTTCGCCTCGCGGCAATCCATCCCCTC
>Ga0307411_10000159_pt1 | contig 21542 bp, 20 predicted proteins | sample DK1Ometagenome_2_FD_203712 | JGI IMG/M metagenome (GOLD analysis project Ga0307411, IMG submission 203712) | Maize rhizosphere microbial communities from greenhouse at UC Davis, California, United States - DK15-O-1 | ecosystem: Host-associated > Plants > Roots > Rhizosphere > Soil | place: USA...
GGGCTGTTCGGCGGTCGCACCGGCGGTGAGGGTGTCCATGGCGCGATGCTAGTGGCGCGGGCCTTCCCGGTGCGGCGGCCGGCGCAACGATGCGCAGGAATGTGCAATCGCCGCCGGCGGCCGGCGACGATGCTGGCGGCATGAACGCATTGCTCTACCTGCTCGTCGTGTTGATCTGGGGCACCACCTGGATCGCGTTGAAGTGGCAACTCGGTCCCGTACCCATCTCGCTGTCCATCGCCTACCGCTTCGGCCTTGCCGCCCTCGTGCTGTTCGCCTGGCTCGTCTGGCGGCGCCAGTTGGTCGTGCCGCGCGGCAAGGCGCTGGGCTGGGTGCTGGCCCAGGGGCTGTGCCTGTTCTGCCTGAACTTCGTCTGCTTCCTGAAGGCCAGCCAGACGGTGGCCAGCGGGCTGGTGGCCGTGGTGTTCTCCAGCGCCGCGCTGTGGAACGCGCTGCTGGCGCGTGTCGTCCATGGCCGGGCGGTGGCGCCTCGGGTGCTGGCCGGTGGGGCGCTGGGCCTTGCCGGGCTGGTGCTGCTGTTCTGGCCGGAGATCAGCGCCAGCCAGCAGGCCGGCGCCGCCACGCTGACCGGGCTGGCCTGGGCGCTGGCCGGCACGCTGTGCTTCTCCACCGGCAACCTGCTGTCGGCCGCGCTGCAGGGCCAGGGCCTCAAGCCCGTGCAGACCAACGCCTGGGGCATGGCCGTGGGCACCGCCATCCTGACGGCGTATGCGCTGCTGGCGGGCGTGCCGTGGGCGTTCGACACCAGCCCGCGCTATGTCGGCGCGCTGCTGTACCTGGCCATTCCGGGCTCGGTCATCGGCTTCACGGCCTACCTGACGCTGGTCGGCCGGCTCGGCCCGGAGCGCGCGGCCTACAGCACGGTGCTGTTCCCGGTCGTCGCGCTCAACGTGTCGGCCTGGGTGGAGGGCTACCGCTGGACGGCGCCGGCGCTGGTGGGCCTGGTGCTGGTGATGGCAGGCAATGTGCTGGTGTTCAGGAAGCGCTGAATGAGTCCCCGCGAAGCGGGGATGCGCCGCACGTGAGGGGCTCTTTCAGCGCTTCCTAGGCCCGCCGCTTCTCGAACAATGCCATCGCCTCGCCCACCAGCCCGCGCCTGAAGGCCAGCACGCAGACGATGAAGATGAGGCCGGTGACGAGGCTGACCGATTCGCCCAGGCCGTTGAACCAGGCCACGCCGGTCGTGTCGGCCAGCAGCTTGCCGAGGTCGCCGATCTTGTTCTCCAGCGCGATGATGACCAGCGCGCCGACCATCGGCCCGACCAGCGTGCCCATGCCGCCCACCAACGTCATCAGGATGACGAGGCCGGAGGTGGTCCAGATCGCGTCGGTCAGCGTGGCAAAGCCCAGCACCAGCGTCTTGGTGGCGCCGGCCAGGCCCGCCAGGCCGGCGGACAGCACGAAGGCCAGCAGCTTGAAGTGGCCGGTGTCGTAGCCCAGCGACGTGGCGCGCGCCTCGTTCTCGCGGATGGACGTCAGCACCTGGCCGAAGGGCGAATGCACGATGCGGTAGATGAGCCAGAAGGCCGCGATAAAGATGCCCAGAACGACGTAGAACAGCGTCAGGTCGTTCGCCAGATCTAGACCAAGGAAGCTGCCGCGCGGCACCGACTGCAGGCCGTCCTCGCCGCCCGTGAAGGGCGCCTGCAGGAAGAAGAAGTACAGCATCTGCGCCAGCGCCAGCGTGATCATCGAGAAGTAGATGCCCGAGCGGCGGATGGCCAGCAGGCCGAACAGCAGGCCCACGCCCGCGGCAGCGCCGGCGCCGACGAGCAGGCCCAGCGGCGCGGGCAGCCCCCAGACCTTCAGCGCATGCCCGCAGGTGTAGGCCGCCGTGCCGAGGAAGGCCGCATGGCCGAAGGACAGCAGGCCGGTGAAGCCCACCAGCAGGTTGAAGGCGCAAGCGAACAGTGCGTAGCACAGCACCTTCATGACGAAGATGGGATACACGCCCAGCGCCGGCAGCAGCGCGATGCCGACGAACAGGGCGGCGTAGCCGAGCAGCTTCTTGTCCATCACTTCTCTTTTCCAAAGAGGCCGGCCGGGCGAACGAGCAACACGATGGCCATGACGACGAAGACGACGGTGTTGGACGCCTCGGGGTAGAAGACCTTGGTCAGGCCCTCGACGACGCCCAGGCCCAGGCCCGTGACGATGGAGCCCAGGATGGAGCCCATGCCACCGATGACGACGACGGCGAACACCACGATGATGAGGTTGCTGCCCATCAGCGCCGACACCTGAAGGATGGGCGCGGCCAGCACGCCGGCAAAGGCGGCCAGCGCCACGCCGCCCGCATACGTCAGCGTCACCATCAGCGGCACGTTGATGCCGAAGGCCTGCACGAGCTTGGGGTTCTCGGTGCCGGCGCGCAGCTTGGCGCCCAGCGATGTCTTCTCGATCAGTGCCCACACGGCCAGGCAGACGGTGATGGACGCCACGACGACCCAGGCCCGGTAGTTGGGAAGGATCATGAAGCCGAGGTTGGTGGCGCCCTGCAGCGCGTCGGGCACCGAATAGGGTTGGCCCGACACGCCGTAGAAGCTGCGGAACACACCCTCGATGACGAGCGTGATGCCGAAGGTCAGCAGCAGGCCGTAGAGGTGGTCCAGCTTGTAGAGCCACTGCAGCATCGTGCGCTCGATGACGATGCCCAGAACGCCGACCAGCAGCGGCGCCAGGCCCAGCATGACCCAGTAGTTCAGTCCCAGCAGCTCCAGCCCCATCCACGCCAGGAAGGCGCCCATCATGTACAGCGCCCCATGGGCGAAGTTGATGATGTTGAGCATGCCGAAGATGACGGCCAGGCCCAGCGACAGCATCGCGTAGAACGAGCCGTTGACCAGGCCGAGCAGCAGCTGGCCGAGCAGGGCGGGCAGCGGGATACCGAACAACTCAGTCATGTCAGGCTTGGCGTTGGATCACTTCTTGACCAGCGGGCACTTGCTGTCGGCGAGCTTGGTGTAGGCCTCGTTGGCGGGAATCGTCTGCGCGACCTTGTAGTAGTCCCACGGCTCGCTGGACTCCTTGGGCGATTTCACCTGCATCAGGTACATGTCGTAGCGCATACGGCCGTCCGGGCCGATCTCGCCGTTCTTGGCGAAGAAGTCGTTGACCTTGGTGGCCTTCATCTTCGCGATGACCTTGTCGGCGTCGTCCGTCTTGGTCGCATCGACGGCCTTCAGGTAGTGCGTCACGGCCGAGTAGTCGGCCGCCTGCAGCATGGAGGGCATGCGCTTCATCTTGGCGAAGAAGGCGCGGCTCCAGGCGCGCGACTCGGGGCTCTGGTTCCAGTACCAGCCGTCCGTCAGGTACATGCCTTCGGTGGCCTTCAGGCCCAGCGAATGCACGTCGTTGATGAACATCAGCAGGCCGGCCAGCTTCATCGTCTTGGTGATGCCGAACTCGTTGGCGGCCTTGATCGAGTTGATCGTGTCGCCGCCGGCATTGGCCAGGCCGAGGATCTGCGCGCCAGAGCCCTGCGCCTGCAGCAGGAAGGAGGAGAAGTCGCTGGCGGACAGCGGGTGCTTGACGCTGCCGACGACCTTGCCGCCGGCCTTCTGCACGACGGCCGTCGTGTCGGCCTGCAGGCTGGCGCCGAAGGCGTAGTCGGCGGTCAGGAAGTACCAGTTCTTGCCGCCGCTCTTCACAACCGCGTTGCCGGTGCCGTTGGCCAGCGCGACGGTGTCGTACGCGTAGTGCACGGTGTAGGGCGTGCAGTCTTCGTTCGTCAGCCGGGCCGAGGCGGCGCCGATGGAGATGAAGGCGCGCTTCTTCTCGGCCGCGACCTTGGCCATGGCGAGGTTGGCGCCGGAGTTGGTGCCGCCGATCAGCAGGTCCAGCCCCTGGGTGTCCATCCACTCGCGCGCCTTGCTGGCGGCGACGTCGGCCTTGTTCTGGTGGTCGGCGTAGATCAGCTCGATCTTCTTGCCGGCGGCCATGCCCTTCATGTCGGCGATGGCCATCTTGATCGCCTCCACACCGCCCTGGCCGTCGATGTCGGCATACAGGCCCGACATGTCCGTGATGATGCCGATCTTGATGACGTCGCCGGAGATCTGCGCCTGGGCATTCATGGCGACGGCGAGCCCGCAGGTGGCGATGGCGGCGGCAATGAGGGTCTTCTTCATGGTGTTGTCTCCAGTGGGTTGTCGGGTTAGACGCTGAGCAGCTCGTCCATCTGGGCCTGGTGGGCCTGGAGTTCGGCTGCGGGGAAGGACAGCACGACTTCGCCGTGCTCGATGACGATGAAGTGGTCGGCCAGCGGTGCGGCGAAGCGGAAGTTCTGCTCGACCATGACGATGGTGAAGCCCTGGGCTTTCAGCATGCGGATCATCCGAGCCAGGGCCTGGACGATGACGGGGGCGAGGCCTTCCGAGATCTCGTCCAGCAGCAGGATGTCGGCGCCGGTGCGCAGGATGCGCGCCACCGCGAGCATCTGCTGCTCGCCGCCGGACAGGCGCGTGCCGGGGCTGTGCCTGCGCTCGGCGAGGTTGGGGAACATGGCGTAGATGTCCTGCTCGGACATCACCTTGCCGCGCTTTGATTTGAGCGGGGGCGGGAGGCGCAGGTTTTCTTCTGCGGTGAGGCTCGCGAAGATGCCGCGTTCCTCGGGGCAGTAGCCGATGCCGAGCTGGGCGATGCGGTGGGTGGCGAGGTGGATGGCCTCTTCGCCGTGGATCTTGATGGAGCCTTTTCTGGCTCCCGTCAAGCCGAGGATGGCGCGCAGGGTTGTCGTGCGGCCGGCGCCGTTGCGACCCAGCAGGGTGACGACCTGGCCAGGTTGCACGCTCAGGTTGACGCCGTGGAGGATGTGGCTTTCGCCGTACCAGGCGTGGAGGTTTTGGATTTCGAGGGCTGGGGTGGCCATGGTTTGTCGGCTTGTCGGTTTGTCAGCTTGATCGGCGAAGGGAGCGGCTGATCGATGCATTGCCGGGAGTCCGTCCCGGCCGCCGGGCGGGACTCCCGGCACCACATTTGCCAGCAACCAGGAGTACCGAGCGAGCGGCCATCATCAATGCGCCCCCACCAACTCGGTAGCTTCGGTGCCCATATAGGCCTCCAGCACGGCAGGATGCCGAGACACCGTCGCGTAATCCCCTTCAGCCAACACGGCGCCGCGAGCCAGCACCGTGATGCGATCCGCGATGCTCGCCACGACCTTCATGTTGTGCTCCACCATCAACACGGTGCGCCCCTCAGCCACGCGCTTGATCAAAGCGGTGACCCGGTCCACGTCCTCGTGCCCCATGCCCTGGGTGGGCTCGTCCAGCAGCATCAACTGCGGCTCCATCGCCATCGTGGTGGCGATCTCCAGCGCGCGCTTGCGGCCGTAGGGCAGGTCGGCGGCCTTCAGGTGCGCCATGTCGCGCAGGTCGACGAGCTCCAGCAGCGACAGCACCTTGGCGTCCAGCGTCTTCAGCCCCGTCAGCCCCTTCCAGAAATGGAAGCTCGTGCCGGTGAAACGCTGCAGCCCGATGCGCACGTTCTCCAGCACCGTCAGGTGCGGGAACACGGCCGAGATCTGGAACGAGCGAATGACGCCGCGGCGCGCGATCTGTGCCGACGTCTCGCCGGTGATGTCCGTGCCCGCGAAGACGATGCGGCCGCGCGTGGGCGTGAGGAACTTCGTCAGCAGGTTGAAGCAGGTCGTCTTGCCTGCGCCGTTGGGGCCGAGCAGCGCATGGATGTGGCCGCGCTGCACGCGCAGGTTGACGGCGTCCACGGCCGTGAAGCCCTTGAACTCCTTGGTCAGGTCCTGGGTCTCGAGGATGAATTCGCTCATGGGCTTTCGGTTCAGCTGCGCGACTCTAGGCCTTCAAGCATGACGCTGGTTTACGGGCATTCACGGGGTTTGATCGGCCGACAGGAACCGCTCGATCAGGCCGATCTGCTCGGCCGTGTTCAAGGCCGGCGCATGGCCGCAACCGGGGATGAGCGCCACCGCCGCGCGCGGGCCGCGTTCGCGCATCGCCTGGGCGGTTTCGGCGGTCAGCAGCGTCGAGTCCTCGCCGCGCAGGCACAGCACCGGCAGGTCGAGCTGGTCCCACGCGCTCCACAGCTGATAGTCGTCGGGATGCCGCTCGAACTGCTGCACCAGCGCCGGGTCGTAGTGCGGCGTCACGCCGCCATCGGGCAGGCGGCGCAGCGACGTCTCGGTCAGGTGCCGCCATTGCATGTCACTCAGGTGACCGAAGCTCGCGTAGATCTCGCGGAAGTAGGTCTCCAGCTCGGTCACCGTCGCGAAGCTGGGCGGCTGGCCGGCATAGGTCTTGATGCGCGCCAGCGCGGCGGCGGCCAGCTCCGGGCCGTTGTCGTTCAACACCAGGCGGCGGATGCGGCTGCGCAGCCGCGTGGCCGCGCCCAGCGTGCCGATGGCGCCGCCCATCGACGTGCCGACCCAGTGCACTTTGGTGAGGCCCAGCTGGTCCAGCAGCGCCTCGGCTTGCTCGACGTAGAACTCCAGGCAGTACTCGCGCGCCGGGTCCACGGCCCATTGCGACAGGCCGCGGCCCGGCGTGTCCGGGCAAATGATGTGCCAGCGCGCGCTGAGGGCGGCGGCGAAGTCGTCGAAGTCGCGGCTGCTGCGTGCCAGGCCGTGCCAGGCGACGATGGTCGGCGCGCTCGCATCGCCCCATTCGGTGACGTGGATCTCACGACCCAGGCAGTGCACATAGCGTGATCGCATCAGCCGCCCCTCCTCGCCTTGCTCCACGCCGCCAGCCGCAAGCGCCCGACGATGCCGCCCGGGAAGTGGTAGACCGCCAGCACGAACAGCAGGCCCAGCCACAGCAGCCAGCGGTCGGGCGACACCAGCGTGCTGACGACCGGCACGCCCTCGACGAGGCTGCCCGCCCACTTCAGCAGCGCCTGCAGGTAGTTCTGCGCGACGATGAAGAGCACGCTGCCGATGACCGCGCCATAGACCGTGCCCATGCCGCCGATGACGACGATCAGCAGCAGGTCCAGCATGATCTCCATGCTCATGGCCGTCTCGGGGCCGGTGTAGCGCAGCCAGAGCGCCAGCAACGCGCCGCCGCAGCAGGCCAGCAGCGCCGCGATGACATTGGCGCCGGTGCGGTAGACGACCGTGCGGTAACCGATGGCTTCGGCGCGGAACTCGTTCTCACGGATGGCCTGCAGCACGCGGCCGAACGGCGAGTTGACGATGCGCAGCAGCAGCGCGATGAGAGCGGCGACGGCGATGAAGAGCAGGTAGTAGGTCAGCAGGCGGCCGTCGAGCGTCACGCCGAGGAAAGGTTCTTCCATGAACTCGGTCGACGGCCGCAGCACTTCGGGGAGTTGGAAGTTCAGCCCGTCCTCGCCGCCGGTGAAGTCGGAGAGCTGCGACGCCAGCGTCATGAACGCAGAGGCCACGGCCAGCGTGATCATCGCGAAGAAGATGGCCTTGACGCGCAGGCTGGCCAGCCCCATGGCCAGCGCCAGCACGGCGCTCAGCGCAAGGGCGGCGAGGAAGCCCAGGCCAAGCGAGGTCCAGTCCGGCCCGAGCCGCGCCGAGGCGATCGCGATGCCGTAGGCGCCGATGCCGACGAACATCGTGTGGGCGAAGCTGACGATGCCGGTGTAGCCCAGCAACAGGTCATAGCTGGCGACCAGCAGGATGAAGACGAGGATCTTGGCCGCGACGTTGAGCGCCTGCGTGCCGGGGAAGAGGAAAGGTGCGCCGGCCAGGCCGACGAGGCATGCCAGCAGCAGCAGCGCCAGCAGCTTGCTGCGCGGCAGGTCGTGGGACAGCAGTGCGCGGATCATTTCGCGCCCACCGGGTAGAGGCCTTGCGGGCGCCACAACAGGATGGCGACCATCAGTCCGATGTTGGAGAAGAGGGCCGCCTTCGGCGCGATGAAGCCCGCGTAGTTGGCCACCAGCCCGACCAGCAGCGCGCCGACCAGGCAGCCCACCGTCGAGCCCAGGCCGCCGATGATGATGACGATGAAAAGCAGCAGGTTGACCTGCGCGCCGATCTGCGGCGTGACGCCTTGCTGCACCAGTCCCCACAGCACGCCGCCCAGCCCGGCCAGTGCGGCACCGGCCACGAAGACACCGACGAAGAGTCGCCTGACGCGGTAGCCGAGCGCCTCGACCATCTCGCGGTCCTGCACGCCGGCACGGATCAGCAGGCCGATCTTGGTCCGGTTCAGCACCAGCAGCAGGCCGACGAGCACGACGAGCCCGATGGCCATGGACAGCACGCGGAACTTCTCGACGGCGACGTCCCCTACCAGGAAGATGCCCCGCAAGGCGTCGGGCAGCGGCAGCGGGATGAGCTGCGGTCCCCACGTGGCCTTGATGAGCTCCTCGCCAATGATCATGCCGCCCATGGTTATGAGGATCTGCTTCAGGTGCTGGCCGTAGACGGGTCTGACAAGCACGCGTTCAAACACGACGCCGACGGCCGCGGCGATGGCCATGCCGGCGGTGCAGGCGGCGGCCAGTGCAGCGAGGTTGCTGGCCACGTCCGGCGAGGTGGCCCAGGGGGCGAGCGCCGCCAACACGGTGGTCGCCGTGAAGGCGCCGAGGGCGATGAAGACGCCGTGACCGAAGTTGAGGACGTCCATCAGGCCGAACACGAGCGTCAGGCCGGAGGCGATGACGAAGATGATCAGGCCCATGGCGAGGCCGGCCAGGGTGAGGTTGAGCCAGGTGCTGGGGCTGCCGGTGAGGGGCAGCGCGATGAGCATGACGGCCGCCAGCAGGGCGAGGGGTCTTGGGTCGAGTTTCATTTGCGCGCTACTGCTGTTTGGTGGCCAGTGCGGTTGCCGGGAGTCCCGCCCGACTGCCGGGACGGACTCCCGGCAATGCAACGAGCCGGCACGCTCTCCGCAACAGCAACCAACAACGAAGCCGCCGTCATTGATGCGCCCCCAACGACAACCCCAACAACCTCTGCTGCAGCGACGAATCCGCGATCAGCTCGGCCATCGACCCACGATGCACGATCCGCCCGTCGTCCATCACCGCCACCGAGTCGCCCAACTCCGCCGCCACGCGGAAGTTCTGTTCCACCAACAACACCGTCGTGGCCGACGTCTTCTTCAGCTCCCGCAATGCGGTGATGAGGTTGGCCACGATGGCTGGCGCCAGCCCCTTGCTCGGCTCGTCGATGACCAGCAGCTCACGCGGCTCGATCATGGCCCGCGCAATCGCGAGCATCTGCTTCTGCCCGCCCGACAACTTTCCCGCCGGATGCGTCCAGAACGTCTTCAGCGCCGGGAACAGCCCGAACAGCCAATCGAGCCGCGCCGCATCCAGATCCGCTAACCGCTTGGCCGAGCGGGCCGCCAGCAGCAGGTTCTCCGCCACCGTCAGCTCGCCGAAGATGCCCATGGTCTCCGGCACGTAGGCAATGCCGCGCGACGCGATATCAGGTGTCGCCAGCTTCGTGATGTCGTCGCCCTTGAAGCGCACCGAGCCGCTGCTCGCGGTCCACAACCCCATCAGCGTGCGCAGCGTGCTCGTCTTGCCGGCGCCATTGCGGCCCAGCAGCATCGTCACTTGACCAGCCGGCACGACGAGGTCCACGCCATGGAGGATGTGATACGCCCCGACGTGCGTATGAACACCCTGGAGTTCGAGCAAGTTCATGCCGCAGCCATTCCCAGGTAAGCCTCTTGCACGATGGGCGACGCAATCACCGTTGCCGGGTCACCATCGGCAACCAAACGACCTTGGTGCAGCACGATGATCCGATCGGCCAGCTCGCGCACCACGTCCATCTTGTGCTCCACCAGCAGCAGCGTGTGCTTCTTCTGCGCCTTCAGCGTGCGGATCAGGTCCAGCACCACCGGCACCTCGTCCACGCTCATGCCGGCGGTCGGCTCGTCGAACAGATAGACCTTGGGATCGAGCGCGATCAGCATGGCCACTTCGAGCTTGCGCTGGTCGCCATGCGGCAGGCTGGCGGCCAGGTCGTCGGCGCGGCCGTCCAGGCGCACCTGCTGCAGGATGGCCCGCGCCTCGTCGATCAGCTCCCTGTGTGACAGCCACACCGACAGCATGCGCAGCCCCAAGCCACGCCGCGCCTGCACCGCCAGCCGCACGTTCTCCAGCACCGTCAGGTGCGCGAACAGCTGCGTCAGCTGGAAGGCCCGGCCCAGCCCGCGCCGCGTGCGCAGCGGCGCCGGCAGCCGGGTCAGGTTCTCGCCGTCCAGCCACACCTCGCCGCTGCTCGCCGGCAGCTGGCCGGAGATCAGGTTGAAGTAGGTCGTCTTGCCGGCGCCGTTGGGCCCGACGATGGCCGTGAGCGTGCCGGGCTGGAAGGCGCACGACACCGCATCGACGGCCACATGGCCGCCGAAGCGGATCGTCAGGTTCTTGGTTTCGAGCACGGGCCGCCCGCGTTCAACGCTTGTTCTTGATCGGCACGTTCATTTCTTCCGGCTTGATCTCCCGCACCAGCTCCGGCACGCCCCAGGGGAAGGCCGGGTCCACCTTGATCTTGAAGTGGTACATCGACTGCATCGCCTGGTGGTCCTCCGGCCGGAAGGTCATCTTGCCCTTGGGCGTCTCGAAGCTCATGCCTTCCATGGTCTTGATGAGCTTGTGGGTCGCCGTGTCGCCATTCGTCTTCTTCAGTGCCTCGACGATGGCGATCGCCGCGCTCATGCCGCCGGCGGTAAAGAAGTCCGGCGGCTGCTTGAACTGCTTGTAGTGGTTGGACACCAGCCACTCGTTGACCGGGTTCTTCGGGATGCCGAAGTAGTAGTAGGTCGCGCCTTCCATGCCGGGGAACTGCTTGTACGCGGCCATGGCCGGCAGGATGTTGCCGCCCGTGCCGACGCCGATGCCGTAGCGCTTGTGCAGGTCCAGCGCGGCCAGCGCGCCGAAGGGCGGTGTGGCACCGGCCCACACGACGGCGATCACCTTCGGGCCGGGCTTGTCCTTGAGCGCGTCCACCAGGCGCTGGATGCCGGCGGTGAAGTCGGTGGTCTGCGTGGGCAGGTATTCCTCGTGGACGATCTTGGCCTTCTTCAGCGACTCCTTGAAGGCCTTCACACCGTCACGGCCGAAGGCGTAGTCCTGGGCCAGCACGCCGATGTTCAGGCCTGCCACGTCCGACGCCACCGCGTTGGCCAGCGCATCCTGGCTGGAGCTGCGGCCGGTGCGGAAGATGTACTTGTTCCACTTCTCGCCGGTGATGGAGTCGGCCACGGCCGGCTCCACGACGAGGATCTTCTTGTACTCCTCGGCCACCGGCAGCATGGCCAGTGCCACGCCCGAGGACGTCGGGCCGACGGCGATGTCCGCCTTGTCGTCGCCATAGGCGGCCGCGAGCAGGCTCTTGCCCACGTCGGGCTTGCCCTGGTCGTCCTTCTCGATGACGACGAGCTTCTTGCCGGCCACCGCCATGGTGCCGCCGGTGGCGTAGTTCAGGCCCATCATGAAGCCGACCGCGGTCTGCTTGCCGTAGGCCTCCAGCGCGCCGGTCTTGCTGAAGATGTGGGCGATGCGGATCTCCTTGGCCTGGGCCTGGGCGACGCCGGGCAGCGCGACCGCGAGGGTCGCTGCGGTGAGGGTGAGGGCAACGCGGCGCGTGGTGGGGCGCATGGGCTTGTCTCCAGAACTCGTTTCGATCTGCTCTGTCGGCAGACGGTGTCTTCCCTTTTCGCAAGGGCCGTGCCCGGCGGGGAAGGGGCGCCGGGGCGGGTTTTCGTCCGGGTTGTCCCGCGGTTTTGGGCCGTTAGGAACGGTGTGAGTGTCCGAAATTCAGGCGCTGCCTGAAACCTGGACTTCCAGGTCCGGCCAGCGCGCCAGCCGTTCGTACAGCGACGCCCGCGAGATCTGCAGCAGGCGCGCCGCCGCCATGCGGTTGCCGCCGGTGGCCTGCAGCGCGCGGGCGATGGCGTCGCGCTCCAGCGCTTCGATCAGTTCGGGCAGTGGCGCGACGGCCTGCGCGGTCGTCGTCACCGGGGGCGCTGCTGGTTGAGGCGTGGGCGTGGGCGCCGCCGCCATTGCAGGCGTCGCCGACCCGCCGTGGAAGTGCGCCGCTGTCAGCTGCATGTCGTCGCTCATCAGGCTGACCTGCTCCAGCGTGTTGCGCAGCTCGCGGATGTTGCCGGGCCAGGGCTGCTGCATCAGCCATTCGATGGCATCGGGGCTGAGCAGCTTTTGCGGCATGCCGCTGCGGCGGGCGATGTCTTCGCCCAGCGCCTCGGCCAGCGCCTCGATGTCGTCCAGCCGCTCGCGCAGCGCGGGCACGCGGATGGGCAGCACGTTCAGGCGGTAGTAAAGGTCGGCGCGGAACGTGCCTGCGGCGACCATCGCGGCCAGGTCCCGGCTTGTCGCGGCAATGACGCGCACGTCCACGCGCAGCACGGTGTTGGACCCCAGCGGCTCCACCTCCTGCTCCTGCAGCACGCGCAGCAGCTTGGATTGCAGCGCCAGCGGCATGTCACCGATTTCGTCGAGGAACAGCGTGCCGCCGTCCGCCAGCTTGAACTTGCCGTCGCGCCCCTTGCGGTCCGCGCCGGTGTAGGCCCCCGGCGCGACGCCGAAGAACTCGGCCTCCAGCAGCGTCTCCGGCACGGCCGCGATGTTGACGCTCACCAGCGGCCGGTGGGCGCGGCGCGACGCGGAATGGATGGCATGCGCCATCAGCTCCTTGCCGGTGCCCGTCTCGCCGAGCAACAGCACGGTGGAGTCCGTCTGCGCCACGCGTCGCGCCTGGCGCTTCACTTCCAGCGCCGCGGGGCTGGCGCCGATGAAGCTGGCGATCGTGTACTTGGGCCGGCGCTGGGCGGCCAGCTGGCGCCGCGTGTCCTCCAGCTCCTGCTGCAGCCGCGCGAACTTGGTGATCAGCGGCTGCATCGTCGTCTCGGGGTGGTCGAGCAGCACCAGCCCCAGCGCGCCGATGACGTCGCCGGCGTCGTTCCTCAGCGGCAGCCGGCTGACGAGGAAGGTGCCGGCCTTGTTCGTCAGCAGGTCCACCAGCACCGGCTTGCCGGTCTCCAGCACCTGCAGCATCTGCGTATTGGGCACCACGTCCTCGACGCGCTTGCCGACGAACTCGTGCTCGTCGGCGAACCCCAGCGCCGGCAGGAAGCGCTTGTAGCCCTCGCTGATCCAGACCACGCGGTGGTGCCGGTCGACGACCATCATCCCTTCGGTCGAGCGCGCCAGCACGTCGAACATCGACTGCGCGGCCAGGCGCAGCAGGCCGTCGACGTCCTGCGGGATGTCGTGTTGCTGGGCGGGTGTCTGGGATTTGGACAACGGCATGGCCGCGGCAATGTACCGCGCCACGCCGCCAGTCGGTCGGGGATCGACCCCGCTCGGTCTCACCGTCAGAACTTCAGCGTCCCGCCGAGGGTCACCGTGCGCGGCGCGCCGTAGTAGGCGTTCAGCACACCCAGGCCGGCGATGTTGTAGCCGTCGGTCTTGTAGGCCTTGTCGGTCAGGTTGCTGCCCTGCAGGAAGAAGCTCAGCTTCGCGTCCTTCTCCCAGATCAGGCCGCCGCCCACCAGCGTGTACGCGTCCTGCGCGAGCGCCTCGGACAGGTCCGTCGTCGGGTAGACCTTGCTGCGGTGGCTCAGCGACAGCCGCGAGCGCAGCACGCCGCCAAAGGGCATGCGCGCGTTGTGCTCGACGTTCAGCGCCGCCTGGAACTTGGGCGTGTTGGTGAACTTCTTCTGGTCGGCCACATTGACGCCTCGGTCGATGTACTCGTCGTACTTGGCGTGCAGCGTGGCCAGGTTGCCGCTGAGGCGCCAGGCCGTCGTCGGCATCCACAGGAATTCGAACTCGGCGCCCTGCACCGTGGCCTTGCCGGCGTTCGTGAAGTCGCCGAAGAAGCCCGGCTGGCCATTGGCCTGCGTGTAGCTCGTGAACACCGACAGCTGCACGTTCTTGTACTTGTTGTGGAAGAGGGCGCTGTTGAGCTCCAGCCGCCCGCCGTCCAACACCATCTTGGCGCCGAGCTCCAGCGAGTCGAGTTCTTCGTCCTCGAACGGCTTGCCCGATGACGGGAAGGCCAGCGTGTTGGCGCGGATGTTGTAGCCGCCGCTCTTGAAGCCGCGCGAGGCCGTCGTGTAGAGCTTCACCGCGTTGCTGGCCTTGTATTCCAGCGACAGCCGCGGCGACGTGTTCTTCACCGCGCGTGAGTTGTCGAAGTTGGCCGGCACGGCGATCGGTGTGCCGCTGAACTGGTCGTTCGCAAACGCCTGGTTCAGCACGACGGCGCGCTTGCGCTCGTCGGTGTAGCGCAGGCCGGTGCTGACCGAGAAGCTGGGCGTCAGCCGCCAGCTCCAGTCCGCGAAGACGGCCTTGCCCTCGGTGTAGACGATGCCGTTGGTGGTGCCGAATGACGCATTGAAGAAGTTGTTGCGCACCGTGCCGCCGGCGCGGCCGTCGAAGTAGTACGCGCCGATGACGCCCGAATGGTTGGCGCCTTCGTAGATGGCCTGCAGCTCGTGGCTCTGCGAGCTGTCGTGGTACTCGGCGCGCACGTCGGCGATCTTGTTGGGCAGGCCGTCGAAATCGATGCTCGTGTTCGTGTCGGAGGCGCGGTGCGCCAGGATGTACTTCAGGCTCCAGGCCTCGCTGACGCCCCAGTTGAGCGTCAGCGATTCGCCCTCGCTGGTCGTGCGGTTGGCGTTGGGCATGCCGCTGGCGATGTCGTAGCGGCCGGTGGTCGGCGGCGTCTTGGCGGGGTCGAAGGGGTTGACGTTCAGGCGCTGGAAGCCGCGCATGTGCGAGGCGTCCTGCGTGCGGTCCACCGACACCTGCGCGTTGAAGGTCGAGCCGGTCGGGAACCAGCCGGCCGAGACGCGGCCGCTGGTGGTGTTCTGGTCGCTCACCGCGCTGCCGTCGGTGAGGTTCTTGCCGTAGCCCTCGCGGTTCAGGCTGGCCGCGGCGATGCGAAAGCGAATCTGGCCATCGTTGACCGCCGTGCCCGCGGCGCCCTTGGCATTGACCTGGCCGTAGCTGCCGAGCGACAGCGTGACGGCCCCTTCCGTCGCCGTGGGCAGCGGCTTGGAAACGTACTTCACCGCCCCGCCCACCGTGTTCTTGCCGTACAGCGTGCCCTGCGGACCGCGCAGCACCTCCACGCGCTGCACGTCGTAGACGTCCAGCAGCGCGCCCTGCGGGCGGGCGATGTAGACGTCGTCGAAGTAGATGCCCACGCCCGGGTCCACACCCCACAGCGGGTCGGCCTGGCCGACGCCGCGGATGAAGGTCGTGATGGTCGTGTTGCTGCCGCGCGCGGCGTAGATGGTCAGGTTGGGCACCTGGCCCTGCAGGTCGCCCAGGTCCTTGATGGCGAGCTTGTCGAGCTGGTCGGCGGTCAGCGCCGTGACGGCCACCGGCACATCCTGCAGCGACTCCTCGCGCTTGCGCGCCGTCACCTTGACGACGTCCAGCGTCGTCACCGCGGCGTCGCCCGCCGGGGCCTGCGGTGCAGAGGTCTGCGCGCCAGCCGGCAGCGCGGCGGCGCCGAAGGCGGCCAGGATGGCGAAATGCAGGCGAACACGCGCCGGCAGGCGTCGGGTCATGGCTTGTCTCCTTGTGTGTGTATGTGGCAGCCAGGCCTTCCAGCGCAAAAGCCGTGCCGGTGCCAACTTGGGGCAATTCGCGGGCAAACCCTTGCGAGCTAACCCGTGGTTTCGGCGTCATGCAGGCGGTGGCTGTCCGGATTCCAGCCATTCGGCCTGACCGGCGCTGTCCAGTCGGCAGACAGCTGGAGCGCCTTTGAGCAAGGGACTGCAAGGCCATGAGGCCGCCGATATGCTGCGCCGCTTCCTTTCCCCACCCCCTGGAGACCACGATGCTCAAACGCCTGCTTCCTGCCGCCGTCCTTGCCCTGGCCTGCACCGCCCCGGCCCTTGCCGTCGGCCCGCAGCTCAAGGGCCAGGCGCCCGGCTGGTACCGCGTGCCGCTCGGCGATTTCGAGATCACAGCGCTGAACGACGGCACCCTGGACCTGCCCGTCGACCAACTGCTGCAGCAGCCCGCGGCCAAGACGTTGAAGGCCTTGCAGCACGCCTACCTGGGCGTGCCGCTGGAGACCTCGGTCAATGCCTACCTCGTCAACACCGGTGCCAAGGTCGTGCTGGTGGACGCGGGTGCTGCCAGCCTGTTCGGCCCCACGCTGGGCCGCCTGGTGGCCAACCTCAAGGCCGCCGGCTACGCACCCGAGCAGGTTGACGAGATCGTCATCACCCACATGCACGGCGACCACATCGGCGGCGCATCCAGCGCAGTCTTCCCCAACGCGACGCTGCGCCTTGACAAGCGCGACGCCGACTTCTGGCTCTCGCCCGAGCAGATCGCCAAGGGCGGCGCGGGGGCCCAGGCCATCGCGGCGCTGGTCAAGGGCTTCTCGGACACCGGCCGCTTCAAGCCCTTCGAGGGCAGCCCCGGCGGCGTCGAGATCGTGCCCGGCGTCAAGGCCTTCCCGGCCTACGGCCACACGCCCGGCCACAGCAACTACGTCGCCGAGAGCAAGGGCCAGAAGATGATGTTCTGGGGCGACCTGATGCACGTGGCCGCGGTGCAGTTCCCCGAGCCCTCGGTGACCATCCAGTTCGACAGCGACCCCAAGGCCGCCGCCCCGGCCCGCGAGAAGGCCTATGAAGCCGCCGCCAAGGATGGCTACTACGTGGCTGTCACGCACGTCAGCTTCCCCGGCATCGGCAAGCTGCGCGCCGATGGCAAGGGCTATGACTGGCTGCCGGTGAATTACTCCGCGAATCGCTGAGTGCGGCGCGGGCCGCGCGGTTCACAATCGCCGGCCCTCAACCCATGCCCCACCTGCGATGAAGCCGCTTCTGCCTGCTCTCCTGCTGTCCCTGGCCGCCACCCTGCCCCTGTCGGCGCAGGCCGGCCCCAAGGCCGAGGCGCTGGGTGTCTGCCTGGGCGACAGCACCACCGGCAAGGACCGCAAGGACCTGGCGCGCTGGATCTTCGTTGCGATGTCGGCCCATCCCGAGATCAAGCCGCTGTCCAACGTGTCCGACGCGACGCGCGGTGACGCCGACGAGGGCGTGGCCCAGCTGCTGACCGTGCTGCTGACCGAGCGCTGCCGCGTCCAGGCCCGTGAGGCCGCGCAGCAGGAGGGCAGCGCCGGCGTCGTGACGGCGTTCCAGAAGCTCGGCGAGCTGGCGATGAAGGAGCTGATGACCAACCCGGAAGTGGGCGCGGCCATGAGCGGTTTCGAGCGCCGCATCGACCGCGCCAAGATGGAGGCGGCGCTGGGCGGCCGCTGACCCTCAAGGCCCCGCGCCGGGCCCGCGGGCCTCGCGCGCTTCCCGCGCCATGCGGGCGATGGTGACCAGGTTCACCGCCGCGACGACCACCTCCAGCGCCGTGCCGCCTATGGAGCCGGCGATCAGGTTGTTGGCGATCCACAGCCCCGTGCCGCACAGCATCAGCAGCCGCATCGGGATGCCTTGCAGCGTGAACAGCGCGATGGTGCCCAGGCACGAGGCCGTCAGCGGCAGCCAGTCCGACGGCTGCTTCGCAATCGCCAGACCGAAGCCGATGTTGGCCGCGACCACCACGACCGCCACCCACTTTGATCGCGTGCGCAGCGACAGAAGCGAGCGCGTCATCGAGATCAGCGAGCTGGCCACCGCCGTCGGATTGCCCAGCAGCGCGAAGTGCACGACATAGGCCAGGCACTCGCCCGTCATGAACCACTTGAAGCGGCGGTCGTCGATCTGCAGGAAGCAGCCGACGCCCAGCACGAAGGCGACATAACCGAAGAGTTGGGCGGGCGAGAACCAGTCGGTGGCGGGCATGCGCAGGGGCGGGGTGGACGTCTGACCCCCCGAAACAAGGGGAGGTTTTGCCGGGGCGGCCGATTGTCCCGCCGACGCCAGGCAAGCCGGCCTTCGCGCCGGGCGAGGCGCATTCCCGGCGGTTATGCCGGCCGCTCGAATTGGCAGCGCGGCCACGGACTAACCCGATGTCGCGTGCACGGCGGTTTGCAGACCATGCGACCCGCCTCAGCTCCGCGACGCCGTCGCCCCTGCCATGACAGCCCCGCTCAAGAAGACGCTATTCGCCGCCCTGGCCCTGACGGGCCTGTTGAGCGGCATGCCGGCGCAGGCCGACCTCCAGCTGCGCGCGGGAGGCATGGTCTACGACACCGCGACCAACCTGACCTGGCTGGCCGACGCCGGCCTGGGCGGCCTGCGCACGCAGGCCGATGCGGCGCTGTGGGCCGAGGCCTTGAGCTTCGGCGGCGTCGATGACTGGCGGCTGCCCACCGTCGCGCCGGTCAACGGCATCGCGCTGCAGCTGGACTACACCGAGGACGGCTCGACCGACGTCGGCCTGAACAACGCCGGGCTCAACACCGAGCTGGGCTACCTGTACTACGTCAGCCTCGGCAACACCGCCGCGGGCCTGACGCAGACCGGCGACTTCGCCGGACTTGTCGACCCCACCAACGCCATCGGCCCGGTGTTCTGGACCGGCACGGCCAGCGAGCCGGGCTGGGGCCTGGCCTTCTTCATGGGCATGGGCCTGCAGGACCAGCTGTCCAGCGACACGCTCGGCCAGGCCTGGGCCGTTCGCGTCGGCGACGTGGCCGCCGTGCCCGAGCCCGGCAGCGTCGCGCTGATGCTCGCCGGCCTGGCCGCCGCCGCTGGTGTCACCCGTCGCCGCCCCCGCTGACCAGGAGCCCGCCATGAGACTGCTTGCCCTTTTCACCCTGTGCTTCAGTGTCTGCCTCGGTCTGGCCGGCAGCGCCCAGGCCGCCTACACGCCCACGCCCAACGACTGGGCCTGCACCAACAAGGTCGGCGGCACCTGGACGCATGGTCGCGCGCCCTCCGGCTGCGACGCCTCGGCCTTCGGCCCGGACAGCTTCGTGCGCGGCAACTACACCGGCGTCATCTTCAGCGACGCATCGAGCAGCCTCGTCGACGAGCGCAAGCGCTACATGCAGGCCATGTACCCGGTCATCCGCGACGCCAGCCAGCGCTACCTGCTGTCGCGCAAGCCGGCCGTGTCGGCGCGCGAGCTGGAGGCCTTCCAGCGCGGCACCTACGCGACGCTGCGCCAGGAGACCTTCTGGTCCCACTACCGCGACGCGCAGCTGTCCGCCGGCCAGCCCTATGTGCTGAAGATGATGCGCGGCGACAGCGGCCACGGCCACGGGATGATGCAGGTCGACGACCGCTATCACTTCGTCCAGCTCCAGGAAGGCAAGGGCTGGAACATGATGCAGAACTTCACCTACGCGATCGACATCTATTACGACGCGTGGCAGGCCGCTCCCAACGCCTGCCTGGGCGGCGTGACGACGCCGACCGGCACGACGGCGGAGATCGATGCCTACTGGCGCAGCCGCGCCCGCTCGGCCTGGTCCGCCTACAACGGCGGCCCGACCAAGGTCTGCCGCTGGCAGAACGCAGCCGACGTCAACGTGGCCAAGGACAACGGCTACCGCGACAACTACGACAACCGCCTGTGGCTGGTCGACGTGGCCGACACGGCCAAGGCCGCCGCCATCGACGTGAACTGCCTGATGGACAACGGCCCGCAATGCCCCGTGCCCACCGGTGGCAGCGTCGAGCCGGGCAAGCTGCTGCAGGTCGGTGCCGCCGCCTGCGTGCTCAACGGCAGCACGCTGGAGTGCGTGGACGACGTGCGTGACGCCGCCTGCCTGGCCGGCCGCGCCAGCTTCGACGACAGCAGCATCACGCCGGTCTATGTCGCGCAGACGGCCGGTTATGCCCGCATCGACCACAACCGCCACCAGCTCTGCCGCGCCCAGGTGCCGGGCCTGCAGTCGCTGGCCAGCGCCATCTCGACGACCCAGCCGCTGGACCTGCGCTCCGCGCCGGACGGGATGGTGCTGGGCCAGGCAGCCGCGGGCAGCTACCAGGTGCTGGACTTCATGGTGGCCGGCGCGCAGCAGCAAAAGCGCCTGTACCGCATCCGCGCCGCCCTCAACGGGGCGCTGACGGACGGCTGGATCGACGCCGGCGACGCCGCCACGCACGCCACCAAGGCCGTCGGTGCGGCGCCCACTGGCCCCGGCGCCATTGCCTACGCCGGCGACTGGGTCAAGGTCGTGCCCAACCTCAACATGCGGGCCACGCCGGGCGGCGCGCTGCTGGTCGCCATTCCGGCGGGCACCGCGGTGCAGGTCAAGGAGGTCTTCGGCACCGCCTCGGCCAACAACCTCTACTACCGCGTGGAGTACGTGCACAGCGACGGCGTGCTGCGCGAGGGCTGGATCTTTGCCGGCAACCTCTACCCGGTGTCCACGCTTGCCAACTGGGCGGTGCCGACGACGGCGCCCTCGCTGGCCAAGCATGCCCATTGCCCGAACGGCACGCGCTACGACCACCACGCACGCCAGTGCATGAGCGGCAGCCAGGCCTACGGCCCGTTCACCGCCGCGGCCCAGCAGGCCTGCGTGGACGGCGGCGGTGGCGCGGTCTGCACGGCCAACCGCGCCACCGTCATCGACGGCGTGGCGGTGGCGATGCCGATCTGGAGCAAGGCGCTCGCGGCCGCGGCCAGCGGCAACGGCGACTGCCCGCGTGGCGCGGCGCGCTCCATGGCGCACCGCTTCCATTGCACGGAGGCGGTCACGCGCAACGGCGTCGCCGAGACCGACGTCTACGGCCCCTTCGGCACGGCGCTGGTCAACGCCTGCCTGGCGCGCTCCGGCAATGCGGCCTGGTGCCGCACCAACCGCTGGCCCGCTGCGGCCTTTCTGGCGCTGCAGCCCTGACCGGTGATGAAGGCGGTGCTTGCCCTGGCCGCTGCGGCGGCCGTGGTGACGGGCCTGTGGTGGGCCCAGCGCGGCGACACGGCGCCCGCCGGCGTGGCGGCGGCCCGGCCGGCATCGCCGGGCCTGCCGTCCAGCGCCTCGCCGCTCGGCTGGACGGCGCCGCCCGCCTCGGGCACCGCGGCCGGCGCAGCCGGCCCGGAGCCCGCCGCGGTCGCGTCAGTGGGCACGGCGCCGCCTGCCCAGGCCCTGCGCACGCTGACGCAGTGCTACGCCGCAAACACCTGCCGCCTCAGCCGCGGTGAGGGCCTGGACGAGCATTTCGAGGTGGTTGGCCAGCTGCTCCAGCAGGTCGACCGCCTCGCCGCGCAAGGCAGCCCCGCCGAGCAGGCCGCCTGGGCCCGCGAGCTGCTGGCCTTCCCCGACGGCCATGTGCAGGCGGCCGCACTCGCGCTGGCCGCCAGGCTGCCGCCATCTCCAGAAACCGCCGCCGCCGCCGTCGCGGCGCTGGCCAGGAGCTACGACGCCGTGCTGCTGGGCAAGGCCTACCCGGTGCTGCAGCAATGGCAGCAGCTGGGCCTGTCCGCCGGCTATGACGACATGTTCATCGGTCTCGTCCACACCGGCGGCTGGCAGGCCGCCCAGTCGGTCGCCGAGAACATCGGTCCGTTCCTGAACGCCGGCAACATCGGCCGCTTCGAGCAGGTGGCCCGCCAGCTGCAGCCGGGCCTGCGCCAGCAGGCGCTGCTGCGCTCGCTGCGCGACTACGAGCTGCAGCTCAAGGGCGGTTGATCTGTTGGCCCCTCGCCCAGCC
>Ga0307411_10000160_pt1 | contig 21473 bp, 24 predicted proteins | sample DK1Ometagenome_2_FD_203712 | JGI IMG/M metagenome (GOLD analysis project Ga0307411, IMG submission 203712) | Maize rhizosphere microbial communities from greenhouse at UC Davis, California, United States - DK15-O-1 | ecosystem: Host-associated > Plants > Roots > Rhizosphere > Soil | place: USA...
TCTTGCACGCCGGGGGGCGCGCGCAAGAGGGTGGGGCATGAGGGGTCGCGATGCACTCAGCCGGTCTTTTGGCTGAGCCTTCCTAGCTGAGGCCTCCGCTAATTGGAGGCTTTCGAGTCTCGGAGACTTCGGCGGTGGTCCGCGGCATGACACTTCTCGAGGCCTTACCCGATCGGTCATGCGCTGCCGTCCGGGCCTCGTCCACGGCCTGCTTACCGCGCCCAGCAAAATCGCCGTACGTGTCAGTTGCCTGAGCCAGCAGATCGTTTGCCTGCCTCTGCAATTCGGCGATCCTGGCCTTCGTTGTCTCAGGCAGGTTCTTGAACTGCTCCGGCAAAGTGATCACAAACGTACGCAGCTCCTCGGCGCTTGTCTTGGCCTGCTTGCTCAATTCCGGGCGCTTGTTCTGTAGTTCAGTGATGCGCTTGCTGGCCTTCTGCTGGGTCTCAGCAAGGGCGCCTTTGAGCGCCTCCGCCAGGGCATCAGTGATGCCTGCGACCGCGTACAGCGCGGCATAGTCAGACTCCAGCGCCGACTTGCGCGCCTCAGCCGATACTTCCTTGTTGACCATCGCTTTACTCCTTCTCGGTCGATTCCTGTTTGCTCATCTGGGAGGCCTGCCCGTTGGTTGCACTCCTTTCGTTCTCCTTCACGAAGGAGGTGTACACATCGATAAGGACATGCTTCTGCCGCTCGGTGATTGCCGTATCCGCGAGCACGGTCATCTCCACTGACGTTGCGGGATGGTCGTCCGGATCAAGGATTCCGGCCCGCACATACAGCGTCTCTGCCGAGATCCGCAACGCCTTGGCCAGTTGCTGTAGCACCTCTGCTGATGGCTTGCGGAGCCCTCGCTCGATCTGGCTGAGGTACGGGTTGGAGATCCCGGTCTGCGCGGCGAGCTGACGCAGCGACAACTGCGCCGCCCGGCGTTGGCTGGCAATGAACTCACCAAGCGAACCGAGCTGGTCGGCGATCTTGTGCGTTCGGATTCTTACCATGTCACCCAGTGTGCTTGCAACTGCAAGCACACGCAAGCTCGGAGCTTGCGATTGCGATTGAGTCTCAGTGGTCGGCTTGGTTAGCGGCCCAATATGACAGCCTGCGGCACCGAGGCAGTGATCAGCGTCCCGTCCGGGCGGCGATCGACGGTCCGGGACGGAAGCGGATCGTCAATGCACGGCCCCTGGTGTACCAACGGCACGCGCACCGGGTTGCCAGCCGACACGGTAACGGCTTCACCACGAACCGAGAACTCGGCGCGGTCGCCCTCCACGACGGTAAAGGCGATCTCGCGACTCGTAAGGTCCACCTTTATCCGGGTGCCGCGCAGCGTGATCTGGAAGGTGAGACCCGACCATGACGCCGGCAAGCGGGGATCAAAGGTGATCTTGCCGTTGTAGTCCCGCATGCCCCCGAACCCGTAGGCCAGGATGTTCCAGACGCCCCCTGTCGATGCGACGTGGACTCCGTCACTGACGTTGTCGTGCAAATCGGCCAGATCGACAAACAGCGCGTTATAGAAATAGCGCAGAGCAAGATCTCGATACCCGACCTCGGCGGCGATGATCGATTGCACGACACCAGACAGCGTGGAGTCGCCAGTAGTGATGGGGTCGTAGTACTCGAAGTTGTTGCGCTTCTGCTCGTTGCTGAAATGATCACCTTGCAAGAACATGGCTAGCACCACATCAGCCTGCTTGAGGACCTGGAACCGGTAGATCACCAGGGGGTGATAGTGAAGCATCAACGGCCGCTTCTCCGGCGGCGTGTTCTTCAGGTCCCAGACTTCTCGATCAAGAAAGTGCGCGTCCTGCGGGTTGATGCCGGTGACCTGATCGTAGGGAATCGACATTGACTCCGCACAGGCGGCCCACTCGTCGATTTCCTCGTCGGCGAGCTCGAGCCGTTCCACGATGCGCTGGTAGGCACGGGGCAACTCTCGCTGAAGCTTGCGGAGCAACTCCGCCGCCTGAGCAAGGTTGAAGCGGGCCATGACATTGGTGAAGAGATTGTCGTTAACTACCGTGGTGTATTCGTCCGGGCCCGTCACTCCGTGAATGTGGAAGCTGCGCCGTCCACTGCCGTTCTCACGCCAGAAACCGAGATCGGCCCACAGCCGGGCGGTCTCGACGAGGATGTCCACGCCCTCGCGATTCATGAAGTCTTGATCACCGCTGGCGGCGACGTACTTGCAGAGGGCATAGGCGATATCGGCATCGATGTGATACTGTGCCGTGCCGGCCGCGTAATAGGCCGATGCCTCCTCGCCGTTGACCGTACGCCACGGAAAGAGCGCCCCGCTTTGGGCAAGTTCCTCTGCCCGACGGCGGGCGGCTCCGAGCATGTTGTAACGGAAACGCAGCTCACTGCGTGCCATCTGCGGTGAGGTGTAGGTGAGAAAGGGAACCACGAAAATCTCTGTATCCCAGAAGTAGTGCCCGCTATAGCCCGTACCGGTCACGCCCTTTGCCGGCACCCCAGACTGCTCGGCACGAGCGGCAGCCTGAGCTACCTGGAACAGATTCCAGCGGATGGCCTGCTGGAGAGCTGGCTGACCATGGACCACAACATCCGACCGCTCCCAGAACCTGTCCAGCCACTCGCGCTGGGCGGCAAACTCCTGTTCGACACCGTGCTCCAGCACCCGATCAAGGGTGCGGCGGCAGCGATCAACGAGCTCCCGTGATGGCACGCCGCGAGAGGTGTGATAGGCGACCGCTTTTGTGATCTTGATCGACTGACCCCGCTTGGCCTGCACCCGATAGACCATCTTGCCGGTGTCCTCATCGGCGCTGGTGTAGGTGCGGTAGTCATTGTCGGTAATCATCTGATGATCAACTCCAACGGCCAGAGTCATCTTGGAGTTGGCGCAGCGGTAGCCGAGGATAATGCGCTGGTCTTGCCACCAGTGACTTTGCGGCTCGAGCACCCGAGCTTCGAAGGGCGCACCCTTGCGCGGATCGACCCCGGTCCCCATGGCGGCCGACCTCACGTGGTACTCGTCGCGGCCATCCTGGCGATTGAGGGTTTGGGACGAGATCACAACCGGAGCCTCAGCGTCCAGCATGGTGATTTCCATGGTCATGATCGCCAGGTGTCGCTGCGTAAGCGACACCATGCGGGTCGAGGACACCTTGACGCGTTTACCACCCGGGGTTCGCCAGATGATGTTGCGGCGCAGTAAGCCGTCACGAAAGTCCAGCGTTCGCTCGTATGCCTCAAGATCGGCGACCGACAGCAGCATCGGCTCATCGTCGACATAGAGCTTGATCGTTTTGTTGTCTGGGACATTGACGATCGTCTGGCCGACGCGCGCGAAGCCGAAGGCTTCCTCGGCATGCCGGATCGGCCACGTTTCGTGGAACCCGTTAATGAAGGTGCCGTGCGTGAAGGTCTCCCGGCCCTCCTCGACGTTGCCCCGCATACCGAGATACCCGTTGCCGACCGCGAACAGCGACTCGGTAACGCCAAGATCATCCGCGCTGTATTCGGCCTCGATGAACTTCCACTCATCAACCGGGAAACGGTTGCGATTCAGCGGGTCGGACGCGCTGATCGGATCGTCGGGACTGCGGCGGATCATGCTGCCGCCAGCTCAGCAAGATCAGCAACGACGACGTCGGCTCCCGAGTCCGTCAAGCGTTGCGCGCCAACTCCACGGTCCACCCCAACGACCAGTCCAAAGCCACCAGCATGTCCCGCCTCGACACCAGAGACGGCATCCTCGAATACCACAGCACGCTCGACGGGTACGCCGAGCTGGTCCGCTGCGTCGACGAACGTATCCGGAGACGGCTTGCCGCGCAGGCCCTTTTCGGCGGCAACGTTGCCGTCGACTACCACGTCGAACCGGCGCCGCAGGTCGGCGGCCTCCAGCACCGCAGTCGCATTCTTAGATGACGTGACGACGGCAACCTTGGTGCCGCGCTCGGCAAGATGATCAAGCAACTGTACGGACCCGGCGTAGGGCTGAACTCCCTCCTCACGCAGTACCGCGGCAAAGAACTCGTTCTTGCGATTGCCGAGGCCACAGACGGTCTCGGCTTCAGGGCCGTCGCTCGGATCACCATCGGTCAGCTGAATGCCCCGCGACCTGAGGAAGGCCCGGACGCCCTCGTAACGCGGCTTGCCATCGATGTAGTCGAAGTAGTCGCTGTCCAGGTATGCCTGGTCGATGCCCCGCTTGATCAAGAAGTCGCTGAAGAGCTGCCGCCAGGCACGCATGTGCACCTCGGCAGTCGGAGTCAGCACGCCGTCCAGGTCGAACAACGCCGCGTCGTAATCGCGCCAGTCCACACGAGAAGATTAGGCCGCTGTAGCGCGCAATGCGGGTCAATGAGACAGAAGTCCGTTCGCCTACCGCAAACATGGGCCGGTGGCGTAGCGGTCGGGCATATGGTCACGTCGTGGTGAGCCCGTTTGAATCCGATCCTGTGCTGGTCGAGGTCGTCCGCAATGGCTTCGTCGAGAGTGTTCATCGTGGCCGGGTAGCCATTACTAGTCCTGATGGCAGCCTGGACTCATCGGTCGGCGCCGACTTTGCTCCGATGTACCCGCGCAGTGCCAATAAACCCCTGCAGGCGGTCGGCATGCTACGGGCGGGTCTTGATCTTGACGGTGAGCTGTTGGCGCTGGTCTGTGCGTCGCACTCGGGGGAAGCCTTTCAGCTGAATGGGGTGCGTCGCATCCTGGCCCTGTCAGCGCTGGATGAGTCAGCGTTGCAAATGCCGGCGGAGTGGCCGCTGGACCAGCAGGCCAGAGAGGACGCCATCCGCGATGGTGTACCCAAGTCACCGCTTGCGATGAATTGCTCGGGAAAGCATGCCGGAATGATCAGGACGACCGTGCTCAACGGCAGGGACATTGCACATTACCGTGATCCTGATCATCCGACTCAGCTGGCGGTCGTACAGGCAATTGATGATCTTGCTCATGAGCAGGCGACCAATCTCGCGATTGACGGCTGCGGGGCACCGCTATATGCCATCTCGCTCTACGCCCTGGCCCGCGCCTTCGGGCGCATCGCGAGTGCATCAGACGGTGCTGAGTATCGCGTCGCGACGGCGATCCGGAACCATCCGGAGTACGTGTCAGGCACTCGGCGTGACGAGTTCGACCTGCATCGTGCAATTCCCGGCCTGATCGCAAAGGCCGGCGCCGAGTCAGTTTACGCGGTCGGACTCCCCGACGGGCGTGGAATCGCGATCAAGATCAGCGATGGCCATCCCCGGGCTTGTCCGGTAGCCATGGCCGGCGTACTCAAGCACCTGGGATTTGATCATGAAACGCTCGATGATCAAGCTAGCGCGCCAGTGTTCGGCGCCGGGGAACGGGTAGGCGAGATCCGTCCTTGCAAGGAAACCTTGTCCCAACTCGGCGCCTGATACCACCTCTCGCCGCGGCCGGTCGTTTACTTTGTCGGAAACCTACGTTTACGTAGGTTCCCTGCGGTTTGCACAGGTTGCAAACTGTGCAGACCGTCAGCAGCCTACGTAAAGGTAGGTTTCGGCAGCCGGCGAGTGGGATGAAAGGGAGAAGGAGAAAGGAGGAGGTTCCGGCCCGCTCAGGGGGTTGGGCGCACGTGCAGGCCGATGTCAGGATCGACGAGCGGTTCCTGTGCGGCGGCGATGCCGTCGACGATCAGTTGGGAATCAAGGGGTGTGCCGCGTTTGATGAGCCCTAGGGCAATGGGGCCGAGCTCGAAGTGCCTCGCCGAGCCACCAACAAAGCCGACCGCACGCCCATCAAACTGCAGCTCCGCTCCGGGAGTTGGCAGTGCATCGACGCTGCCGTCCAGCTGCAGGCGTACCAGCCGCCGGGGCGGCCGTCCGAGGTTGTGTACGCGGGCAACTGTCTCCTGACCCCGATAACAGCCCTTGTCGAGGTGAACGGCAACGCCAAGCAGGCCGATCTCATTCGGAATCGTGCGGTGATCGGTGTCAAGGCCGATCCTCGGCACTCCGGCCGCAATGCGCCGGGCTTCCAAGGCCCAAGTGCCGGCTCGGGGACTGCGATTCATGATCTCCAGGAGCTGATTGCGCCGCACAAAGAGCTCGCAGCCAGCCAAGGAGTCGGGGCCAACCCGCGTTAAATGGTCACCGGTCAGCTGTGCAGCCGACCACACCACCGCGTAATCGGTGCTTTTGTCGCTGACCTCGACGCGCATCATGAACCGCATTCCGTCCAGCCAACTCAGCAGTGCCGCCGCCGCACCCGGCTCGGTATGCATCCAGAAGGTCTCGCCGTCATCTACGCCGTACAGCACATGTTCGATGTGGCCGTGCGGTGACAACACCAGTGTGGTGATTCCGCGACCCGGATCGAGTCCCTCGAGGTACTGAGTGGTCAGCGAGTGCAGCCAGCTCAGCCGGTCCGGTCCGGTTACGGTGACCACCCCTCGGTGCGAGAGATCAACGACACCCTGGCCGGCATCCAGCAATCGCTGCTCGCGCATCGGGTCGCCGTAATGCCAAGGAACACCAACATCTGGCCCCGTCTGGGCTACAACTGGGCTCATAGTCGCTTCAGCACTCCGGTCCATGAATTTCTTCCCATACATCTGCCATCGTAGGAAGGTGCCTGACGATCTGCTGATCGCGCTCAATCCAGAGGAGGATTCCACAATCCCCCACCTCGTCCGGATCCCGCTCGTCCGGCCGGCTTCACGATCACTAAGGTGCTCAAGACCAAGGACACCTGGCCACGAACCTCTAAGCTCTAGTGCCACCGAGCCTCCACCTGGCCGGATGACGCCGAAATTGTCGTCCGGCTCCCGGCACGCCCCTGCGCGCCCGCGGTGCCGCCATTGATCTCCTCGTCGACCGCGCTCGCGAGAACCGCTCGCAATTCGTGATCACTCGCGCTCGGGGTCGGGAAATGATCTTGCTCGCCGAGCTGGCTGTGCAGCCACGTGCTGCCGTTGTTGTCGAGGAGGGCTACTTGCCGAGGAATGGACCTACCGCTGGCTTGGCGCCTGCCAGTATGAACTGGAGCTCGCGGGTGGTACTTCGACGCTGCAGGAAAGCTTGAGGTCAGCGACAGGAACTTGAGTTCGCCTTGCGGACCCTCGTGCCGTCGAAACGGAAAGCCACTGAGGTCGCATTGTCGGTTTCGTCTGTCTCTACCAGCCGGCCCAACGGGTCCGCCTTGAGATCGAGACAGAGGACATCCGAACCTGCGTTGGCCGGCAGGCGCAGCCATTGCCCGGACAGATCCGCCTTGTAAAGGTCTACCCAGCCGGGTGAGATGCCCTGCTGACTATTGCGGGAGCATCTCCCGAAGTGCCGCCGCGGAACGACTACCCGCTGCCCGCGCACCTTGTAGTTGTCCCGCAGGCAGAAGCTCACCTTGTCCCGCGAAACCAGTACTCGCGATGAACCAGCGCGCCTCAGTGAATAGGAGGCCATCGCGTCGAAGTGCCAGTGTTTGTGACCAGGATGGCGGAGCATGCACCCGGTGATTCGCCGACTTCCCTCCCGGTCACGGGTGCGCTGAAATTTCCCGTCCCGGTTGGCATCTCGATGCAGCACCTGGACGGCCTCATGCTGTCCTGTGACACAACCGCCGCGACCTCGCGGCAGCAGAATGAGCGGCCCAGGTCCGACATTGGCCAGCGAGGCAGCGAAGCGCAGCCGGCGGGTACTCCCAACACCCTCGATCTGTAGATCGCTCGCGCTCAGACTCCTCATATTGGGAAGCAGGAGCGGAGGTGGCTGAGGGACCCTCGGGGTTGGCGTTGGCGTCAATTCCGTGGCGCTAGACGTCGCACCACTTGGCCAAGGGCTGGTGATGTCTGAACCCGTGCGCCGACGGTGGTCCACAGCAAGCACAACTCCAACTACTCCGACGACCAGCGCTGTGGCGGTCGCTGTCGCCGCGACCGCCACCCGGGATGTGCTCCCCACCTGTGTCACGGTACCGACGCTACGCAAGCGAACTCGAGCCTCAGACGGCTAACAACTTGATCACATCGCTGATTGGCGGGCGCGCGACATCAGGCTCGGCGCAGCCGTGCCCACATGTGGTTTTGCAAGCTGTATCCCTGCGCGGCCTTGTCAAAGGTCCACAACAGCTCACCGGCAACGTTCCCGTACAGGCGCTGCCCCGCCGCATACTCCTCCGCCGAAGCGGTACGCACTACGGCGTCGGTCGCCAGCTCGATCTTGGCTCCCTCGATCGATCCGTACCAGACCTCGGCGTACCCGGCTGGATTACACATCACGACCTCGAGGCCGCCGTCCTCCTGTGGTCGCCAGAACCCGGTTTCCATCTCGAGCGGCCGGATCGCCATCCCTTGGTCGTCGACCTCAAATATTTGTGACAAATAGTGCAGGTAATTCCCGCCATTGTGAGCGAAATCGATCTGCTGCCCGAAGTCGAAGTCTTCGGTGCCCGGATAGGATGCCTTGCCATTGCCTTCCCAGCGACCGATCATCCAGGCGATGGGAGTTAGATCAGGATGCAGGTCTTCGGGCAGTTCGAATGGCATGCTCAGCCACCGGAACGGCCGGTTGTCGAACGCACCATCAGCTTGATCAGCAAGATCAGCGCCATCAGGCCGAAGGCTGCGGCACCGCCGATCAGCAGTGCAGCGAAAGTGGAGGACAGCGACATGGCTCGGAGTCTAGCCCTGGGCGGCGTCATCGCCTTGGAAATCCACCAGCCTGCGCTCCATGATTGTGCAGGCCGTCACATACGTTTTTTCGCCAGTCACCGGCCAACTGGCGAGGGTCACCCCGGCCTCGGAGTAGCCCAACCGCTCATAGAGCGCCCTTGCTTCGGGATTATCGTGCTCAACCAGCATCCTGGCGAGCGCCCGACCATGATCGATGATCTTGTGCTCCAAAGCGGTGATCAGCACAGCTCCGGCTCCTAGGGATTGGAATCGTTCGTGCACGGCAAGCATGCAGATATTGCCGGCGTCCTCCCAGGGCCGGAAATCCACGCCACCCATTGCGATCGGCCGGTTGTTCTGCAGGCAACCGACCAGCAACGCGAACTCTCCGGCGTACGAGGCCTCAAGGGCCTCAGCTACGGCACGGATGTGCTCCGGCCCACCTGACCAGTCAAGATCGCTCAGGTCGGCTGGCTCAAGATCACGAACGCTTAGCGTTAACTCCATCGCCCACTACTGTGCCAGGTTACGGTGAGGAACATGCCTCGCTATATCATTCTCGGCGCTGGAGCGGTAGGGGGAGCGCTGGGCGGTCGGCTGGGATTAGTCGGCTGCAAGATTGTGCTGGTGGCACGCGGCGATCACTTGTCAGCCGTCAATGAGCGTGGCCTGCGGCTGCGTACGCCTGACGAAGATGTCACCCAGAATCTGCCGGCAATCGGTGGCCCCGAGGACATCGAGCTTGATGTCGACGACATTCTGATCTTGGCGACGAAGACCCAGCAAGCAAATGAGGTGCTGGTCCGCTGGGCCGATGCTCCAGTGGGCACGAATCGCGCGGTGGCTGGGACCGCGGGCGAGCACCTACCGATCTTCATTGCGCTCAATGGCGTTGCCGGTGAGATCTTTGCGCATCGGTATTTCCAGCGGGTGTTCGGGGTGTGCGTGTGGATGCCGGTCGTTCATCTGGTGCCGGGCGAGGTGATCATCCGCAGCACACCCCGATCGGGAATGCTCCATATCGGACGGGTTCCCAAGACCGTGCAAGATCATGATCAAGTGCTGCAGCAGGTCGCAGCCGATCTTGTCACCGCCAACTTCGACGTGCCTCTCCCCGACGATGTGATGGCCTGGAAGTATCGGAAGCTGATCAGCAACATCGGCAATGTCTTCCAGGCTCTGGTAGCCCGAAATGGGGACTGGCGTCCGCTGGCGGCCGAGGCGGAGGCCGAGGCCCGCGGGGTGCTCGATGCCGCGGAGATCAGTTACACCAGTGATGACGACGAGACCGCGGCCCGTGCCGCCGGCTTCACCATGAGGCCCGTGCCCGGCGTTCCTGAGGGTACCGGCGGTTCCACCTGGCAGTCGCTGCAGCGCGGTACCGGAAACATCGAAACGGACTATCTGAACGGCGAAATCGTGATGATCGCGCATCGGGCCGGCCTGAAAGCCCCGATCAACGAACGACTCGCCATGCTGGCTCGGCGAGCGGCGGCTGCCGGAGCCAGGCCTGGCGACATGAGCGCTGCAGAACTCGCCGACCTGCTGCGGTAACAGTCGCTCCCCAATGCGTTTCTCCGCACAAGCCACGAATGTGCCCGACGACCTCGGATCTCGCCAAAATTCGTGGACTTGTGTGGAAAAACGGCGCCATCAGGCGCTAATAGACCAGGGCCTGGACGTTCTCGACAAGCGCCGCCTCAACGAAGCTCGCAGCACCCTGGATTGTGGCCGAGTCGACCAAATCCTCGACGACCAGCTCACGCCGCGCGGCGCACTGGGTGCAGACCGTGATAGCACCACCCAGCCGAACCGTCTCAATCAGTTCGGCGACAGGTGTCGCATACGGCAGCTCGAGATCGGGCTGCCGCCCGGGCACGGCGAACCACACCGCCTCGCCGGTCAACCACACCGTTACGGATGCACCGGCAGCGATCCCCATCGCCGCGACGGTCCACGCCTGATTGGCCCGCTCGGCGGACTCGGCGCCGCAGGTGATTTTGATCAAAAGCGAGCGCGCAGTCATTTCGGTGGACATGGCCAATCATTCTGGCAGAGGGTATCGCTGTGTTGATCACGAGATTCGCCGGCTCGGCGCCCTGGGAAGACACCTACGGTTACTCGCGGGTGGTGATCGCCGGAGACTGGGCAATCACGGCCGGAACAACTGCGACCGGTTTGGACGGCGTGCTGCATCCAGGTGAGGCGTACGAGCAGGCGCTAGCCGCCTTCACGATCGCACTCGACGCTCTCGAGGCGGCCGGCGTGGCAGCGGATCAGGTGGTGCGAACCCGCATGTATGTCACCGACATCGCCTCACAAACCGAGGTCGGGCGGGCCCACCACGAGCTGTTCGGCCGGATACGACCGGTGGCAACCATGGTCGAGGTCGCGAGGCTTGCCGATCCATCGCATCTTGTCGAGGTGGAAGTCGAGGCCTACATCGGAAATCGAGATCGCGAACGCAGCCAGATGGAAGACTGACAGCCGTGCTCGAGCGACTGGCCCGCCAACCATGCGCCTGGTGATTCAGCGCGTGACCTCGGCGCGGGTCGAGGTGGACGGTGGCATCGTCGGCGCAATCGATCGACCCGGCTTAGTGATCTTGGTCGGGATCACTCACGATGATCAGCCAACGACGGCCGATCGGCTAGCCGAGAAGGTCTGGACGCTTCGCATCCTCAACGGCGAGCGATCTTGTCGGGAGGAGAACGCACCAGTCTTGGTGGTCAGTCAGTTCACGCTCTATGCAGACACCCGAAAGGGTCGCCGGCCATCCTGGAGCGCTGCGGCACCTCGGGCGGTCAGCGAACCACTAATCGAGGCTTTCGTGTCCGCCTTACGACTGCGTGGCGCGAAGGTGGCGACCGGTGTATTCGGCGCCCACATGAAAGTCACATTGACCAATGACGGCCCTGTGACGCTGATCCTGGACTCGGCAGACTAGGAGGGACCCTGATTTCGCATCACGACTGGTGGAAAGATGGCATTAGGGCAGTTTGGGTGCCACCAGAGATGCGGATTCAGGGATCTCCGCCTAAACAGCTTCGACGTCGACGTCGATCTCCGCGACGCGGCCACGTGCGGCCACGACTCGACGATCCAGCTTGGCCCCCGGCACAAGTGTGCGCAGCGTCCAGTTGCCATCGACGGCAAAGAAACGGAAATGCCCGGTCGCCGACGTGGGGACCTCAGCGGTGAATTCACCCCCCGAGTCGAGTAGGCGTACGTATGCTCCGGCGACCGGATTGCCGCCGCGCAGCACGCGCCCCTGAATCACAGCCTCTTTGGTGACGTCGACGTCGGTCAGACTGAGGCCACCCTTGGTTGCTGCGCACATGCTGTTCTCCTTAGATGATTAGGCCCTGAAATGACTAGGCCCCTGAAAATGACTAAACGTTGCCAGGTTCGTCGCCAACGGCCACGGGAACGCCAACCAGCGAGCCGTATTCCGTCCAAGAACCGTCGTAGTTCTTGACGTTCTTTTGCCCGAGGATCTGGTGCAGCACGAACCAGGTGTGCGCGCTCCGTTCCCCAATGCGGCAGTAGGCAATGATGTCCTTGTCCCAGCTCAGGCCAGCGTCGCTGTAGAGCTCCTTGAGCTCGTCATCGGACCTAAAAGTGCCGTCGTCATTGGCCGCCTTGCTCCACGGCACATTGACTGCAGTCGGGATGTGACCGCCACGCTGCGCTTGCTCCTGCGGCAGATGGGCAGGCGCCAGTAGCCGGCCGGCGTACTCGTCGGGGCTGCGGACATCGACCAGGCTCTTGGCGCCGATCGCGGCAATAACCTCGTCACGGAAGGCTCGAATGTCGAGATTGGGTTCCGTGGCGGTGTAGCTCGTTGCCGGCCGCGTGACTGTCTCGGTGCTCAGCTGCCGGGCGTCGAGCTCCCACTTCTTGCGGCCACCGTCGAGCAGCAGGGCGTTCTCGTGCCCGTACAGCTTGAAGTACCAGTACGCGTACGCGGCGAACCAGTTGTTGTTGCCGCCGTAAAGCACGATGGTGTCGTCGTTACTGATCCCACGCTCGGACAACAGCTTCTCGAACTGCTCCTTATTGATGAAGTCACGGCGAACCGGGTCCTGCAGGTCCTTCTTCCAGTCGAGCTTGATTGCGCCTGGGATATGACCGCCGTCATAGGCGGTGGTGTCCTCATCGACCTCGACAAGAACGATGTTCGGATCACCTGCATGTTCTTCGACCCAGTCAGCATCAACGAGTACTTCTTGCCTGCTCATGGTGTGTCTGTTCTCCTGATTGGTGTGTGGCTCAACAGCCGAGGGTGAGTACGGGTGACCGTACAGGGAGGCGGAAAGGAGGGCGGCGGCGACTGCGAGCCGTATGGGGTCGGCTCGAGACGACGAAACGCGCCTCTACATTCGCCGAAGCTGACACAACGACGAACGCATCCGGCCGTGATCTACAGCACGCCGGCGGGTGAGCGCGAGCGCCCACGGGTTCGTCGATGTCACGAGGAGAAGACTAGGGGTCGAGCGCACTGCATCCCAACAAGGGGTCTCACAAAACGAGACGACGTTTCAAATATTGGACGCGCTGCGGTGGCACAACCGATTGCTTTCTCTTCGTCATGCTTTCGTTACCGTGACCTTGGCCACCAGCTCGCACCGCGCCTCGCCTACCGGGCAGATTTATGCCCGATCAGGCAGTGAGAGCGTTACGCGCCACCGGCGAAAGGGGGCAAAACTTCAATTCGTACGGCCTCCGTCAGCTGCTGCTCAAGATCTTCCTGATGGGCCGTGCGTCCGTCAATCAATACAGAGCTCATCTTGATAACCCTGTCGAAACGCGGATCGGACCGCTGCTGGCAGGCGAGCCGCAAAGCTTCAGCGACCGATTGAGCCTCTATTGCTTCCTCGGCGACGCCTGCTGCGGCCCGGGCCCCAGCCCAGTAATGAAGGGAAACGGACACCATTGCGTTACTCTCAAGCATGCACTCAGGCCATATCGGGGTGGGCTGAAGGCTAACACCGGCACTGCATCCTTTACCCCGTGATTGCCAACGTTGGGATGCGCGAGCAATCACCATATCTAGTGAGGGAGACCTCAATGGCCACCTTGCTGCTGCTAACCAACGATATGCACGCCTCCGCGGAAATCCTGCCCGCGTTGGAGCTCCTTCCCCATCAGGTCAAAGTCGCCCAGGCCGAAGCAACGGCGCTACTCGACGCACCGGCAGCCGACGTGATCTTGCTCGACGCTCGTCGAGACCTCGTCGGCGCTCGCTCGCTGTGTCGGCTCATCGAGACGACAGGAAAAGAAGCGCCCCTGCTGGTCATCGCCAATGAAGGCGGGCTGGCGGCGCTCTCAGCCGACTGGGGCTTTGACGACCTGCTGCTCGCCACAGCCGGCCCTGCCGAGGTAGATGTGCGGCTCCGGCTAGCCATGAGCCCCGCCGTGTCAAGCAATGTCGACCCGGTAATCCGGTCCGGCAACATAGTGATCGACGAGGCCGGCTACAGCGCGAAGCTCAACGGCGTACAGCTTGATCTCACCTATACCGAGTTCGAGCTCTTGAAGTATCTTGCGCAACATCCCGGGCGCGTCTTCAGCCGCCAGCAGCTGCTCAGCGACGTCTGGGGATACGACTACTACGGCGGCACTCGTACGGTCGATGTGCATGTACGCCGGCTCCGCGCGAAACTCGGACCGGAGTACGAGTCGGTCATTGGCACTGTTCGCAATGTGGGATACCGGTTTGTGACGCCGGTTGAGGAGTCAGCGCGGCTCTCTGGCTAGTCCGGCCGACGACTTTTGGCGTCATCGGTCAGTCGTTGCGCCAACGCGACTGCTCTCTGAGGCGCCGGATGTGCGCCGGAAGCGTTCCAGGAGGGCCGCTGGGTCGCAGGAATTGCACGCCCGCAAGTACCTGCGCAGCAATGACAAGAAACAAGGTGACCGTCAGCAAGACAGCCGATGCGGTGACCCAGCCGGCGCCGGCACTGCCTTCCATGCAGGTGAAGAGCGCGGCTAGGGCTACGGCGTAGGACACCAGATGGACGATCCAGGAGAGTCGCGCCTCGCCGTGTAGATCATGTACCCGCCGGCCGCTCCAAGAGGCCATCGCGCGCCGCCAGACGAGGACCTGGACGACACAGATGATCAGCATGAGGGCAGCCGAGACGAGCGCTCCGATTGCCCAACTGCGGCCTGCACCAGCACCGGCAAACGATGGGAACAGTGCGACCGCAACGGCTGCGGCAACAACCGCAAGCCCAGCGCACACTGCGCCGATCTGTGTCAGCCGCAAATGAGGCGCCATCCGAGCGGCGATTGCCGGCTGAGCGGTTGCCCCGTACGCAACGATCGGCCTCGAAGGGTCCTCATACTCGCTCATGGATGGCAGCATAAGACCGAGATGCACGCATCCGTTGGGAGCGATCGTCTTCGCTCGCGCCATCGTGAGGAGCAATCAAACCTCAGACCACTAACGTGGGGATATGTCCAAGCTGCTGACCATCTCGGTAGTACCGAAGCTCACCGAAACTGAGATGAGCGGCGTACTGCGGTTGCTGAGCGATGCCGAGGCAGTCGACCAGCTACCCGCTCTCAATGAGGCGGCGCTGCTACGGCTGCGACGTCCGCATCCGACTACCCAGCATTTCGTGATCAGCGAAAATGGGGACCTGGTGGGCTATGCGCAGCTCGAGTTAGGTACCGAATGGAGCGCCGGTCAGCTCGTGGTGTCCCCCCGCCATCGCCAGGAAGGCGTCGGCACGCAGCTGCTGCAGCGCTTGATCACCGAATCCAGCACCCCGCTGCGAGTCTGGGCAATGGGTGACACTCCTGCGGCGCGAGCTCTCGCCACGAACGTCGGCATGGTCCGCCAGCGAGAGTTACTGATCATGGAACGCCGGCTCGATGATGAATTACCGCAGCCGGTAATCCCGCCCGGTGTACAGATCCGGACCTTCGTGCCCGGTCAGGACGAACAGCAATGGTTACGCGTCAACGCTGCGGCGTTCGCAAACCACCCCGAGCAGGCACTGATCGATCTTGACGACCTCAAGGACCGCATGGCTGAGCCGTGGTTCAACCCGGAGGGCTTCTTTGTCGCTACGCGGGACGGCACCTTGATCGGGTTCCACTGGACGAAGCAACATCAAGATCAGCTCGGGGAGGTCTATGTGCTCGGTATCGCACCTTGGGCCGCTCGGCAGGGACTGGGCAAGGCTCTGTTACTCACCGGGCTGCGCTGGTTACAGCAGCAGGAAAACTCCCGGGTGAAGCTTTACGTGGAGTCAGACCACCAGGGCGCAATCGAGCTATATCTGAACTATGGATTCGCTATAGCGAGCCGTGATGTGATGTACGCGCAGGGTTGAGCCAGCGGTAGAGATCACGGAGCAACTCAGGAGAAAGAAATGGAAGCAGTCGAGGTCTCGACCGTGATAGAAGATTTGGTCCCTCCTCCAACCCAGGTGGAGCTGCCCCCTGATCGTTTCCTGGACAGAGAGCTGTCCTGGTTGGCGTTCAACAGCCGGGTCCTCGATCTGGCTAAAGACGCCCAACGCGTACCGCTGCTGGAACGGACCAAGTTCCTTGCCATCTTCGCCAACAACCTGGACGAGTTCTTCATGGTCCGGGTTGCGGGGTTGAAGCGCCGCATCGCTGCCGGTGTCGCGGTGCCAACGGTGAGTGGGCTCATGCCTCGAGAGGTGCACTCTGCGATCCTGAACCGGACCCGCGAACTGGTTACCGACCAGGCCCGAGTCTTTCAGGAGGACATCCGCCCCACCCTCGCGAAGGAGGGTATCGAGATCCTTCGCTGGGACGAGCTCACCTCCGCCGAGCAGGATCGGATGGACGAGCTGTTCGCCGAGCGCATCTTCCCGGTGCTCACGCCGCTCGCGGTGGACCCCTCGCATCCATTCCCTTACATCTCAGGGTTGTCGATCAACCTCGCCGTACTGGTACGCAACCCCGAGACCGGCATTCGGCAGTTCGCGCGGGTCAAGGTGCCAACGATGCTGTCCCGCTTCATCTCGCTGGCTGAGGGTCGCTACGTCGCGCTGGAAGACGTCATCGCTCATCATCTTGATCAGCTGTTCAGCGGCATGGAGATCGTGCAGCACCACACCTTCCGGGTAACCCGCAACGAAGACGTTGAGGTCGAGGAGGACGACGCCGAAAATCTGCTGCTTGCCCTGGAAAAGGAGCTACTGCGTCGCAAGGTGGGTCGTCCGCCGGTCCGGCTCGAGGTTGAGGACGACATGGACCGCCGGATGCTCGAGCTGCTGATCAGCGAGCTGGACATCAGCGAGAAGGAAGTCTTTCGCCTGCCCGGGCCCCTTGACCTGACCGGCCTGTTCTCCCTGGCCGACATTGATCGCGCCGAGCTTAAGTACCCGGCCTTCTTGCCCTCGACCCACCCCCATCTGGCCGAGGTTGAAACTGCAAAGCCGGCCGACATGTTCGCGGCCCTGAAGCAACGCGATGTTTTGTTGCATCACCCTTACGACTCGTTCGCGACCAGCGTGCAGCGTTTTATTGAACAGGCAGCCGATGACCCGCACGTGCTGGCGATCAAGCAGACCCTTTACCGCACGTCCGGAGACTCGCCGATCATTGACGCATTGATCGAGGCCTCCGAGGCCGGTAAGCAGGTGCTCGCACTCGTGGAGATCAAAGCCCGCTTTGACGAACAGGCCAATATCGCTTGGGCCCGGCGGCTTGAGCAGCACGGCTGCCATGTGGTCTATGGGTTGCTGGGCCTGAAGACCCATTGCAAACTCTCCATGGTGGTCCGGGATGAGCCCGACGGCCTGCGGCGCTACGCCCACATTGGCACGGGCAACTACAACCCCAAGACCGCCCGGCTCTATGAGGATATTGGGCTGCTCACCGCCAACCCGATCGTCACCGAGGACATCGGCCGGCTGTTCAACCACCTCTCGGGGATGGCCCAAGAGACCCAGTACAAGAGGCTGCTCGTGGCCCCACACGGCATCCGCAACGGGCTGGTCGACCGGATCAATCACGAGATCGCGAACCACGAAGACGGAAAGCCTGCGGGCATCAAGATCAAAGTCAATTCGATCGTGGACGAGGCGACGTCCGATGCGCTCTATCGCGCGTCGCAGGCCGGCGTTCCGGTGGACCTTTGGGTACGCGGCATCTGCACGATCCGGCCCGGTGTGCCCGGGCTCAGCGACAACATTCGGGTACGCAGCATTCTGGGCCGTTTCCTGGAGCACAGTCGGCTCTTCTGGTTTGCCAACGATGGATCGCCGTCTGTTGGGATCGGCTCTGCCGACTTGATGCACCGCAACCTCGACCGCCGGGTGGAAGTGCTGGTCTCGATTACCAACCCAGCGCATGTCGCCGAGATTGAACAGCTCTTCGATATAGCCTTCGACGACGGCACGGCAACCTGGCATCTACAGCCTGACGGCACCTGGATTCCGCACACCAGCGATGCGGAGGATCATCCTTTGCTGGACATGCAGGAGTATCTGATCAACACCACGAGCCGGCGACGCGCCGCGATGAAGTAGCTGTTCAGTGCCTTCGGTGAGCCCTACCAGCACAAGTAAGAATGCTGTGCGGTCTCCCAGCCGACCGGTCCTTGCCGGCGGCGCGGTGGTTACTCGGGAAGATCCGACGCGCGGCACCGAGATCGTGATCATTCATCGGAAGCGCTACGACGATTGGACGCTACCGAAAGGAAAGGTCGAAGCCGGCGAACCACTACCGGTGTGTGCAGTACGGGAGGTGCACGAGGAGACCGGCGTCACCATCAGACTGAGCGTGCCGTTGGATTCGATTACCTACGAAGCTGGCAATGCTGGCCTCAAGAAGGTCGACTACTGGGGCGGCGTCGTCTTGGCAGCGGTCCATCGCGAGCCGGATGCCGAGGTCGATGTCGTCTCTTGGCTGCCCGTACGCGCCGCACTGGGCCGACTCAGCTATTCCCATGATCATTTTCTGGTACAGCAATATCTTGACCAGCCACCAACGACGCCGTTGATCATCTTGCGACACGGCAAGGCAATGGATCGCAAGGATTGGTCGCGAAAGGATTCCGCTCGGCCCATCAACTCTCGCGGGCGGCGCCAATCGAAGCTGCTGATCCCCATGCTGGACGCCTATGGAGTCACCAAGCTCGTCAGCTCGACCTCGACTCGCTGTGTGGCAACCGTGCTGCCGTACGCCCATCAGCGCGAGCTTGCCATTGAGACGTACGGCCTGCTGACCGAGGAGGAGGGCGAGGACGATGCCAAAGGCGTGGGGAAGCTGATCGGTAAGATCCGCAAAGCGACGCTGGACAGCGGTGGGCCCACTGCTGTCTGCGTCCATCGACCGGTGCTGCCGCACATTCTTAACGCCCTCGGCATCCCGCTGACCACCCTGGCGACTGGAGAATTCTTGGTCGCCCATCTCCTGGCCGACGGTTCGGTTCACGCTCTAGAACGGCATCGGCCTCAGGTCTAGCCTCCCGTTGGCCTTAACCTAATCCGGCGTGGACGCGCTATCTAGCCATCACGGGTCACCTGTACAACGCTCGGTCGCGGTCCACGCCACGCTCCTGCTGAAGGCTTTTCATTCGCTGGGACATAGTCGGGAAAGGACGAAAGTTGGGCGTCCCATGATCCGTGCTCACCGGGATGCTGTACGCAGACAAAGACCGATCCGTCGCGGTCATGGATGACCGGTCCGCAGGTTTCGGCCTGCTGGGGCACGGCGAGAAATTGCACCAGATGACCGCGTTCATCGCCTTCGAGAGGCACCCGGAACAATCCGTCGGCCTTGGAGATCGAACCCGGGGCACCATCGGTGGCAATCCAGAGGTTGCCTACCGAATCGAACGCGAGATTGTCCGGACACGAGATGGGGGCGACCGGACCGTCCCAACCGCCGAAGTAGGTGCCCGCCTCGTCGGTGTCGCCACAAACCAGGAACAAATTCCAGCCAAACGAGGTGGCACTAACGCGACCGTCCCGCTCGGTGATCTCGATCACGTGACCGTTCTTGTTTCGCTCCCGGGGATTCGCAGCATCAGGACCCGGCTCCCCGTCGACACCCCGGTCCCGGTTGTTGGCGCAGGCGACATAGACCTTGCCGGTCTGCGGGCTGGGCTGGACATCCTCACAACGATCCATTGGCGTGGCCCGAACAAGATCAGCTGCCATTCTGGTGAAGATCAGGACCTCATCCTGGCTCATGCCAGGTACGGCCGACTCTCCGTTCTGAGTAAGCGGGATCCAGTCACCTTGGCCCAGGTTGTTGTTGCCGGGCTGCTGGCTACCGCTGAATCGCGCGACGTACAGGTCGCCCGCGGTCAGTAGTCGTAGATTGTGCCGCCGGGCGCCAGGTGAATTGCCGGCTCTACGACTTTCAGTGGGGTGACCCGTTCATGCTGCTGATCTTTGCGGTCGGGTGACCGCGATGTGGCTGAGGATACGACGCTGGTAGTTGATCATGTTGCGGTAGCCGCATCCGACTCGCTTGGTTTGCTTGATGATCCGGTTGAACCCCTCAGTGCGGGCATTGTCGACATCTTCGAGAAGAGCGGTCAGGATTGCCGGCCACCAGGTCTGGATCGTGCCGGCGAGCCGAGTCGCTTCGGGCAGTTGGGCGTCGATCGCAGCCTCATAAAAGTCGGCCAGCCGCCACCGGATCCTCGACGGCTCCTGCTCAGCGAGCAGCAGACGGAGCCGCTCCTTGACCGCCCAGGCGACCTGGATCTCCTTGGTCGGGTCACAGGTGTCGAAGCCGCGCCACAGCCGCTTCCACTGCTTGCTCGACAGGTGCTCGGCACCGGTCAGCAAGAGCCGCCGGTTGACCCAGATCGGATCCCTGACCGTGCCGCGATGCCCGAGCAGGCTGCGGGTGACTCGCTGCCGCACCTCGGTGACCATCGTGTTTGCTAACGCGACCAGGTGCCATTTGTCGATCGCGATCTTCACACCCGGGAGGGCGGCCCGGATTCCCGACGCATACGGTGCCGACGGGTCGATCACCACGATTTCGATCCGTCGTCGGAACACATCGGATTGCTCACCCAGCCAGTCCCTGACACAGCCGCCGGTGCGCCCGGGTGCCAGCCCGAGCAGTGCGCCTGGATGACCGGGTGTGCAGTCCACAAAGCTGGTCATCCACGGGTCGGAGCGTCGCCAGGTGATCCCGTCGACAATCCAGCGGACCGACCCGAACCGAGTCTCGTCGATTCCCAGCACGGCCGTCGGCTCGGGCTCGGGCAGCCACCGGGCCGCGGCGGCGACCAGCGCCTTGTGCGCGGTCGGCCACGAAACACCGTGCTCGGCAGCGACATCGGCGACCGACCGGTTACTCCCGGCAATCGCCGTCGCGATCTTGTCTCGCAGCCGTTCGGTGACCCGACCACGCGGCCGCACCGCCGCAGCGGTCTGTGTGAACGAGCGTCGCGGACATAACCGCTCACCGCACCGCAGTCGACGCTTCCGCCACCACAGCTCGACGGTCTGCCCGAAGGCCGGCAGATCCTTCACCCGCATCAGCGGCCGATCCTTCACCACCGAGCTCAGCACCCCGCACGCCGGACACGGCCCCTCCCGGGCGATCTGCTCGATGATCATCTTGACTGCTGTCGGACCAATCCGCTGCACAAACAAGACGCGGAACTCGCGCTCCAGACCGAATAACACCCCCGCCGGGTCGGACAACACTTTGGTCGCGTCGGACAACACTTCCCTGGGGTCGCCTGACGTAGCATCCGTCATACTCGTGGCCTCGCTGCTGGACGTTGTGGAAGACCAACAGCATCGCGAGGTCACGAGCCCACAGACGGCTACGACACGAGCCCCAGCCGGCAGAAGACCCCGTTAAAGGTCGAAGAGCCCGAAAACCACTGCCG
>Ga0307411_10000161_pt1 | contig 21426 bp, 24 predicted proteins | sample DK1Ometagenome_2_FD_203712 | JGI IMG/M metagenome (GOLD analysis project Ga0307411, IMG submission 203712) | Maize rhizosphere microbial communities from greenhouse at UC Davis, California, United States - DK15-O-1 | ecosystem: Host-associated > Plants > Roots > Rhizosphere > Soil | place: USA...
CCAGGGCGGCGGCAGTGCCAACGACGGCCTCGGCTTCCAGGACCTCGGCCTGCTGTTCTTCATCGGCGTGCCGGTCGTCGGCATGCTGCTGACCGGCATGCTCGGCCGCAAGCTCGGCAGCGTGGCGACGGCCGGCGCCACGGGCGCGGCCGGCTGGATGTTCGGCGGCCCCGTGCTGGCCGGCATCGCCGCCGTTGCGGCCCTGGTGCTGGTGGGCCTGCTCGGCATCGGTGCGGCGCGGCGTGCATCGGGCGCCATGCGCCGCGGCCGCTCGGGCGGCGTGCTGGTGCCGCCCATCATCTGGGGCGGCGGGGGCGGTGGCGGTTTCGGCGGGGGCTTCGGTGGTGGCGGCGGCTTCTCGTCCGGAGGCGGCGGCAACTTCGGCGGCGGCGGCGCCTCGGGAGATTGGTGATGGCGCGCCTGTCGCTCAAGCGCCTCATCCGGCACCGCCTGTGGGACGAGGCCGATGCGCGCCGCGTGCTGCCCGCCGCAGCCCTGGCGCGGCTGCAGCAACACGTGGCCGACAGCGAGCTGCGCCACGGTGGCGAGATCCGCATCTGCGTCGAAGCCAGCCTACCGCTGAGCTATCTGTGGCGCGACGCGCCGGCGCGCGAGCGCGCCATCACGATGTTCGCCAAGCTCGGCGTCTGGGACACCGAGCACAACAACGGCGTGTTGATCTACCTGCTGCTGGCCGACCACCGCATCGAGATCGTCGCCGACCGCGCGCTGGCACGGCGCGTCGAGCCGGGCCACTGGCAGCGGCTCGTCGAGGCGATGGGCGAGGCCTTCCGCGCGGGCCGCTTCGAGCAGGGCCTGAATGACGCCATCGACGCGGTGGACGCGCTGCTCGTGCAGCACTTCCCGCGCGACGCGAACGCCACCACCGAGCGGCTCAACGAACTGCCGGACGCACCGCTGCTGGGCGGGCGCCGCGGCCTGTAGATCTGGCCTACAGCAGCGCCAGGCTCTGCCGCCCCACCCAGCTCTCGCCGGCCTGCAGCTCGATGGGCCGCCCGATACTGGCCGCTTCCACGCACAGCATCTCAGACCAGCCTTCCGGCGGCATGTCCGCCAGCTTGGCGCAGCGCTCGGGGCCGGGGTTCCAGACCACCGCGTCCTCGAAACCCTGCTGGCGGATGGCCACCTGGCGGCGGTCCTCGGTGACCAGCAGCGGGCGCTCCTTGACGCCGAAGTAGATGCGGTCCAGGTCGAGCACGCCCTTCTCGCCGGTCAGCAGCAGGTCCATGCGCTGCAGCGCCTCGGCCTGCTTGATGCTGTCGAAGTAGCGCAGCCCGGCGAGGCCTTCGACGCTGACGGCGTCCAGGTCCGCCACGCGCAGATAGGTGTGCAGCGCGGCCGTGAACTGCAGCGGCGCCTCACCCAGGTTCTCGCAGGCCAGCTCGACGTCCAGGCCACGGCCGCCGACGCGCACGCTGAGCTCCAGCTCGAAGGCGTGGGGCCAGAGCTTGCGCGTCACGTCGTTGTCACGCAGCCGCATGACGGCCAGCGCGTCGTCCTTGCCCTGTTCCTGGCTGACCAGCTCCCACGGCAACGTGCGTGCAAAGCCATGCTTGGGCAGCGGGCCGCGTTCAGCGAACTGCGGAAAACACACCGGCACGCCACCGCGGATCGCCTTGCCGGCGGCGTACTCGCTGCGCGGCGACAGGTAGAGCTGCTCGCCGGCACCCGCAGGGCGCCAGGAGAGCACTTGCCCGCCGTGCAATGACAAGGTGGCCGTGGCGCCGTCGGGGCTTTGCAGGGTGATGCTGGAGGCTTGGGAACTCATGGGTGATGGCGGTCGGGGAAGAGGCTCGCAGGAAGCGAAGCTCTATCATCGCCGACTTGCTTTTTCAGGGGCGCCAGCACCGCCTGGTTCTGCCCGCTCTGCCGCGATGACCTCTGCCAGCGCCCGCTCTTCCCAGAAACTGGCCTTCGTGCCGGAGACCCGTTTCGGCCTGTGGTTCCTGTCCACGGCCACCTGGCGCGTGCATGTGCTGGGCCGTGCGTTGAGCGACCTACAGCGCATGGCGCCGGATGCGCCGCGCGGCGGCGTGATGCTGGACATCGGCACCGGACAGGGCCATTCGCTGCCGGAGATGGCTGCACGCTTTGCACCAGCGCAGATCCATGCGCTGGACCCCGAGCCCGACTTCGAGGCGCGCTGCGCCGACATGGCCAAGGCCTGCTCCGTGCCCGTCACGCTGCATGCCGCGCATGCCGAGCGCATCCCGCTGCCCGACGCGTCGGTGGACATGGTGCTGTGCCACCAGACGCTGCACCACATCGTCGACCAGGCCGGGGCGCTGGCCGAGGTGTTCCGCGTGCTCAAGCCCGGCGGCCTGCTGCTGCTGGCCGAGAGCACGCGCGCCTACATCCACAGCTGGATCATCCGGCTGCTGTTCCGGCACCCGATGCATGTGCAGCGCACGGCAGACGAGTTCATCGCGCTGGTGCGCAATGCCGGCTTCCACGTCGACGCCGACCGCATCAGCACGCCCTACCTGTGGTGGAGCCGCAGCGATCTGGGCGCACGCGAATGGCTGGGCTTCGGCCTGCCGAAGGACCGCGAAGAAACACTGGTCAATCTCGTGGCGCGCAAGCCCGGCTGAACGGGCCCCTCGCCCGGCTTGCCGGGCTGAGCGCCGCCAAGGCCGATCGGTCCCCCAGGGGGACGGCGATGCCTGCCGGATTGACCGGCAAGCATCGCCAGCGCGGGCCGGCTTGGGGCGGCCCGGCGCTCGGCCCGTTGATGCGCTACTCCTGCGGCGGCTCGGGCAGCAGCCAGTGCAGCAGCGAGGTCCAGAAGCCGGGGATGCGGATCTGCACGCTGGGGTCGGTGAGCGCCCGCGCCTGGGCCGCCGCCTCGATGGCCTGCGCCGAGTCGTAGAACGGCCGCTCGGCCAGCGTCAGGCCCGCCTTGTGGGCGCTGTCGAGCAGGATCTGCAGGTATTCGTCGATGTGGCTGCCGGTGAAGGGGTTCACGTCGTGGAAGGTCACCAGCACCGGCCGCACGCCGTCGACCACGGGAATGTCGGCCACACGCCGGCGCAGTTCGCGCATCTGGTGCTCGAAATGCGAGCGCCGGCGCAGGCTGGCGTTGGGCCAGGGGATCTTGCCGTCGTTGGCGGACAGGTCCGTCATCACCAGGCCCAGCCCATGGCGCTGGTAGGCGGCGAACGTGCGCGCGTCGTAGGCCCAGTGCGGTGGGCGCACCAGTGTCGGCGCGCGGCCCGCCAGCTCGGCATGCGCGGCCAGGCCTCGCGTCAGGCTGGCTTCAAGCGCAGCGTCGTCCAGCCGCGTATGGCTGGTGTGGCCGGGCGTGGCGGTGTGGAAGCCGAGCAGGTGGCCATCGTCCAGCGTGCGGCGCATCAACGCACGGCCGCGCGGCGTGGCGCCGCCGTTCGCGGCGCCGGTCTGCACGAAGAACAGCGCCTTGATGCCGGGCTGGATGGCATTGCGCGCCAGGCTGTCGAGGACCTGCACGGTCGGGTTGTCGTGCGCGCGCGCGCTGGGCCCGTCGTCGAAGCTCAGCAGCAGGCGGATCGGCCCCCGCGAGGCCGCCGCCGGTTCCGCAACGGGTGAGGCATCACCCATTGCCTTCGTCGCCATGACCAGCGCCAGACATCCAACCGCCATCCACAAGCGCCATCGCGCCATCTCGTCTCCATGCCCACGCCGAGTGGGGGCGGCAGTTTAGGTGGCGGACCTGTGCGTGCGGCAGCGCCGCCAGACTGCATTCGTGGGGCCTTCCAGGTGCGGCGGCAGCTGCGGGTCGGCGGCGACGGCGAGCACCAGGTCCCCGATGGTCGCCACCGCCACATCGCCCTGCGGGTCGTCGTCGAAGGCGAGCGAACGCATCAGCGCGAAGTCCAGGCCCTGCTCACGGGCCTTGAGCCACGCTTCCTTGAGCGTCCAGGCCTGCAGGAAGGGCTCGGCGCGCGCCTCGGGCGGCAGCGCGGCGAGGTGCTGGCGCTGGGCTGCGCTGTGCACGGTGTCGGCCAGCGCCAGGTGATCGCGGGGCCGCGTGAGGCTTTCGACGTCGACACCGACCGGCACGGCGGCCACGGCGCAGGCGACGCGACCGGCGCTGTGGCTGATGGAGACGAACACGCCGGCCGCTTCGGCGACATGGCAGGCGCCGCTGTCGGCGACGGTCAGCGCGGGCAGGCGGTCAGCGCCGAGCCACTGCTGCACCGCCTGGCGCGCCAGCCAGCGGCCGGCGAGGAAGGTGCCGCGCCGCGCTTCTGTACCGAGCGTCTGCAGCCGGGCGGCTTCGGTCGGCGTGAGCCATTGCGCCGGAGCCGCCATGCCCGCGTTGAGCGCTGGCTCAGCGCTCAGCAGGCAGAGCAGCTTCACCGCGCGCCGCGCCCGCTCATTCGACCTTGGCGTAAGTACCGCGCAACGCCACGCCGATGACGAAGGCGCCCGCGTGGCACTCGAAGTCGGTCGCGCTCTTGTACTCGACCTTCTTGTAGTAGCTGACGATGTCGATGACGGCGTTGGCGCCGTGGCGCTTGGCGCTGTCCTGCAGGTTGATCAGCGCCGAAAGCGCCGCCCACTTGCAGCCGAAATCGTCGCTCTTGCCGAAGCCGTTGGTCTTGGGATTCGTGACGTCCGTGGCCAGACGCTTGATGACCTTGGGCGTGGCCTGGCCAGCCAGGAAGAACTTGAAGTTCGGATCCAGCTTTTCCTTGGCCTCGGGCATCTCCAGCACGTCCGACAGCGGGATGTGCAGCACGGTGTCACGCGCGAACGCGGGCGCCGAGAGCATCGAGGCGAGGGCCAGGGCGGCCAGGCGGGACTTCATGGGCAGGCTCCTTGAATGAGGGCAGCCGATGATGCCGCATCACCGGCGTTGGCCAGGTAGGCGGAGTCCGGCACATGCACCGGCGCCGCCTGCGGGCTCACTTCAGCGTGAGCAGCGTGACTTCGCTGGCGATGTCGCCGCTCAGGTTGCGCAGCCACATGTTGTAGGTCGGGTGGATGCGCTGGCGCTCGACGTCGGCGTTCAGGTTGTAGCTGTTGGCGTAGCTGAGCTGGTAGCCGGTGGCGTCGTAGGCGACCTTCACGGTGGCCTCGTGCTTGCCCTGGCGGCTCTGCTTCAAGCGCAGCTCGCCGGGCGCCTCGTCCAGCAGCTGCCAGTTGCGGCGTGCGCCGGCGCGGATGATGGCCGTGCGCAGGCTGTCCTGCGTGATGCTGACGTGCTGCTGCACGCTGACGCGGTCGGGGTTCCACATTGGTTCATCGCGGGCGGCGGCGGTGCTGAGCGCCAGGCCGAAGCTGGCGGCGACCAGCAGTTGCTTGAGTCGAGGCGTGGAAATCATCTTGGGCTCCCTGGGTTTGAGGTCGAGGAAAACCGGCCTACAGCCGGCGCAGGATCAGCGACGTGTTGATGCCGCCGAACGCGAAATTGTTGGTCATCGCAAACTCGGTCTGCAGTTGCCGGCCGCCGGCCAGCACGTAGTCGAGCTCGCCGCAGCGCGGGTCGACGCGCTTCAGGTTGAGTGTGGGCGCGAACCAGTCGGCCTTCATCATCTCCAGCGTCATCCACGCCTCCAGCGCGCCACAGGCGCCCAGCGTGTGGCCCATGTAGCTCTTCAGCGACGAGATGGCCACGCCGGGCCCGAACACGGCCTGCGTGCCCTGGCTCTCGGCCACGTCGCCCTGGTCGGTGCTCGTGCCGTGCGCGTTGACGTAGGGGATGGCAGCGGCGTCGAGCCCGGCGTCTTCCAGCGCCAGCCGCATGGCCTGCGCCATCGTGGCGGACTGCGGTTGCGTCACGTGCGTGCCGTCGCAGTTGGTGCCGTAGCCGACGATCTCGCCGAACATCTGCGCGCCGCGTGCCCTGGCGTGCTCGTACTCCTCCAGCACGAAGGTGCAGGCGCCCTCGCCCAGCACGAGGCCGTCGCGGTCGGCATCGAAGGGGCGCGGCGTCAGGCGCGGCTGGTCGTTGTACTTGGTGCTGGTGGCGAACAGCGTGTCGAACACCGCCGCCTGCGTCGCGTCCAGCTCCTCGGCGCCGCCGGCCAGCATGGCGATCTGGCGGCCGCTCTTGATGGCCTCGTACGCGTAGCCCAGGCCCTGGCTGCCCGACGTGCAGGCGCTGCTGGTCGTGATGATGCGGCCGGTGATGCCGAAGAACACCGCGATGTTGACGGTCGCGGTGTGCGACATCATCTTCACGTAGGTGTTGGCGTTGATGCCCTCGATGCTCTTGACGGTCATCATGCGGCCGAAGTCGCCGATGGCGCTGGGCGTGCCGCTGGAGCTGCCGAAGCTGACGCCCATGCGGCCGCTGGTGACGAGTGGGTCGCCGGTCAACCCGGCCTGCGCCAGCGCCAGCTCGGCCGAGCGGGTGGCCAGCTGCGCCACGCGGCCCATGCTGCGCATGGTCTTGCGGTTGTAGCGGTCCGCCGGCAGCTCGAACGGCGCGCACGGCACGCCGACCTGCGTGTTCAGGCCCTCGTAGTCGGCCCATTCGGCGATGCGCTGGACCTTGTTGGTCTCGGCGCGCAGGCTGTCCATGACGGTCTCTGCGTCATGCCCGAGCGGCGACAGCGCGCCGATGCCGGTGATGACGACCCGCTTGCCGTATCCGTTGCTGCTCACCCCACCATCCCCCCATTCACCGAAATCACTTGGCGCGTGATGTACGCCGCGTCGTCGCTCATCAAGAAGGCCACCAGCGCCGCCACCTCTTCGGGTTGGCCGACGCGCTGCGCCGGGATCATCTGCAGCGCGTGCTCGAGCACATGCGGCTCGATCATGTCGGTCGCTATCAGCCCCGGCGCCACGCAGTTGACGGTGATCTTGCGGCTGGCCAGCTCGACGGCCAGCGCCTTGGTCGCACCGATGATGCCGGCCTTCGCGGCACTGTAGTTGACCTGCCCGCGGTTGCCCATCAGGCCGGAGACCGACGCCAGCGTGACGATGCGGCCTGGCTTGCGGCGGCGCACCAGCGGCATCGTCAGCGGCTGCAGCACGTTGTAGAACGCGTCGAGGTTGGTGTGGATGACGGCGTCCCAGTCCTCGCCGGTCAGCGCGGGGAACGCGCCGTCGCGCGCGATGCCGGCGTTGCAGACCACGCCGTAGTAGCAGCCATGCGCTTCGATGTCGGCCTCCAGCGCGGCGGCGGTGGCGGCACGGTCGGCCACGTCGAAGGCGAGCACGCGGGCCTGGCGGCCGAGGTCGCGCACGGCCTGGGCCACGGCCTCCGCTTCGTCGCGGCGGCTGCGGCAGTGGACGACGACGTCATGGCCATCGCGCGCCAGCCGCAGCGCGATGGCACGGCCGATGCCGCGGCTGGAACCGGTCACCAGGACGGTGGTGTTATTGCTCATGGGTTCTGTCCGTTGAGGAAGGCTTCGGGGTCGTCCGGCCCGAAGACATTGAGGCTGGCGCGCGCCACTTCGGCGCCATCGACACTGATGACGCACTCGAACTGGCCCAGGCCGTTCTCGGCCTGGAACAGGCGCTGCACGCTGACGCGCAGCACGTCGCCGACGCGAAAGGCCGCGCGGCTGGACTGGTAGCGGCGCGTGCCCAGCAGGAAACCGATGCGCGCCGCGCCCCGGCCGTCGGCCCGGGCGTGGCGCTGCCAGCCGGCCCACGCGGCTGCCGCCTGGGCCATGTACTCGACACCGGCGGCGCCGCTGAGCTGCCCGTCGTGCAGCAGCGGGTGGTCGGCGCGCACGGTGGCCTCGGCGACAAGCGTCTCGGCCTCGGCATCGATGACGCGGTCCAGCCAGCACATGGCGCCGGTGTGGGGCACGAGGTCGGTGATGGCTAGGTCAGTCATCACGGGTCAGCACCAGTGCGGCGTTGCTGCCGCCGAACGCAAAGGAGTTGGACAGCACGGCGCGTGGCGCGGCGGTCAGCCGCTCGCCGGGGGTGACGAGGCGGATGGCCGGCAGCGCCGCATCCCGCTGCCCGTCGAAGTGATGGGCGGGCAACATGCCGTCGTCGCGAAGCGTCAGCCAGCTGATGGCGGCCTCCAGCGCGCCGGCGGCACCCAGCGTGTGGCCGGTCAGCGGCTTGGTGGAGCTGCAGGGCGTGTCGAGGCCGAAGACGCGGGCGACGGCCTCGCTCTCCATCGCGTCGTTGTGCGGCGTCGCAGTGCCGTGCAGGTTCAGGTAGCCGATATCGGCCGGCGCGAGGCCCGCCATGGCGAGCGCCGCGCGCATCGCGGCTTCGGCGCCGCGGCCACTCGGCTCGGGCGCGGAGATGTGGTGGGCGTCGCTGGTCTCGCCCCAGCCGGCCAGGCGCACGGCAGGGCCGTCGCCGCCCGCGACCTGCTTCTCCCGCGTCATCAGGAACAACGCGCCAGCCTCGCCGATGTTGATGCCGCAGCGGTTGGCGCTCAGCGGGTTGCAGCGCGCGTCGCTGACGGCCTCCAGTGCCGCGAAACCAGCCACGGTGAAGTCGCACAGGCTGTCGGCGCCACCGCAGACGACCGCGTCCGCCATGCCCGCCTGCAGCAGGCGCGCCGCGCTGGCCAGTGCCTTGCTGCTGGATGAGCAGGCGGTGGAGATGACGTAGGCCGGCCCGAGCGTGCCCAGCTCGGCGGCCAGCATCGAGGCGCCCGAGCCGATCTCCTGCTGGCGCACGTCGTGCCAGGCGGGCAGGTCGCCCTGCTCACGATGATGCGCCCAGGCGGCTTCGCTTTCACCGACGCCCGAGGTGCTGGTGCCGAGCACCACCGCCACGCGCAACGGGCCGAAGCGCGCGATGGCGGCGTCCACCGCGGCGCGGATGGGCTGCAGCGCCGTCAGCAGCAGCGCGTTGTTGCGGCTGCGCTGGGCGGTGGCGCCGGGCAGCGGCAGGGCCTGGCGCACGCGGCCGAGATGCAGCGTGCGGCCGCGCCAGGGCTCGGGCTGGACGCCGCCGGGCGTGGTGGCCCACAGCGCGTCACGCAGCGTGGCGGCGTCATGCCCGGCGGCGCAGACGACGCCGAGCGCGTTCAGATAGAAACCCATCAGCCCCCCTCCAGCGGGCGCGATTCGATACGCAGTTGGTAGTGCTCGGCGCGATTGTCGATCTCCACGCGCGCGCGACCTTGCAGGTAGCGCACCGTGAGCCGCGGCTCGCCGGCCTGGCGCAACGTGCGCACCTGCTCGGCCTCGTCCAGCGTCCAACCCGGCGGCAAGGCCGCCTGCAGCGCGGCCAGCGGCGCGAAGACAAGCGCGATGTCGCGCAGCACGCGCGCCGGGTCGACCGCGGCGGGCAGCATCGGGTGGCGCTGCACGTTCAGCTCACGGCCGTCCCAGCGCAGCGTCAGCACGCGCTGGCCGAGGGCCAGGCCGGCCAACTGCAGCTGCCGGGCGTCGACCTGCAGCAGCGTGTCGAGCTCGCGCTCGCTGACCGCGCCGGCCGGGTCGTCCGGCGCGTCGGTGACCGTCAGCCGCTGCGCCAGCGACAGCTCGGCGCCGAACGCGGCCGGCGCCAGTTGCAGCGCCGGCAGGCTCGCCGGTGGCGGCAGCGTCTGGCAGCCCCCCAGCGCCATGGCGGCCAGCGCAGCCATCGCGATCAAGGCGCGCACAACTGCTCCAGCGTGCGCATGCGCTCGGGGTGGGCGACATAAGGGTTGGCCTTGTCCCACGCATAGCCGGCGAGGATGGAGGAGATCATGCGGCGGATGTCGGGGTTCTGGTCCTGCCGGAAGATGACGTCCTGGAAGCCGCCGCGGTACCAGCTCTCGACGAAGGCGCGGAACGCATCCACGCCAGCGCGCAGCGGCTGGGCGTAGTCCTGCTCCCAATCGACCGCCTCACCCGCGCGCTCGCGCAGCAGCGCCGTCACGGCCAGGTCGGCGGACTTCACGGCGATGGTCACGCCGCTGGAGAACACCGGGTCCAGGAACTCGCCCGCGTTGCCCAGCAGCGCGAAGCCCGGCCCCCACAGCGACTTCACATTGGCGGCATAACCCTGCAGCTTGTTGGCCGGCGTGTCCCAGACGGCGTCCTTGAGCAGCGTGGCCAGCGTCGGCGTCTCGGCAACGACCGCCTTCAGCCGCTCGGTCGGGTCCTCGGGGAAGCGCTCGAAATACGCCGCCCGCGCTACGACGCCCAGCGAGCAGCGGCCGTTGCTGAACGGGATGGTCCAGAACCACACGTCCACATCGTCGGGATGCACGGTGACGAGGATCTTGGCGCGGTCGAAGCTGGGGTCGCTGATGCGATCCTGCACATGCGTGAACGTGGCCGCGCGCACGGGAAACGCCGACGGCGTCTCCAGGTCCAGCAGGCGCGGCAGCGTGCGGCCGAAGCCGCTGGCGTCCAGCAGGTGGGCGGCCTCGACGGTGTAGGACGCGCCACCGTCCAACGGCTGCACGTCCAGCTGCGGGCGCAGGCCCGGGCCGACGCGCACGGCGGTCACCTCATGGCGGTAGCGCACGTCGGCACCGGCCTTGGCCGCGCCGTTGGCCAGCACCTGGTCGAACTGGGCGCGCAGCACCTGGTAGGTCGTGCCCCAGCCCGGAGTGAACTTGTCGCGGAAGTCGAATGCGGTGCGTTTGGGTCCGCGGCAGAAGGCAGCGCCGTTCTTGTACTGGAAGCCGGCCTCGACGACGTCCTGCAGGAAGCCGGCCTTCTCGATGTAGGCCATGGACTGCGGCAACAGGCTCTCGCCGATGGAGAAGCGCGGGAAGGCCTGGCGCTCCAGCACCGTGACCGCGAGGCCCTGGCGGCGCAGCAGGCCCGCCGCGACGGCGCCGGCGGGGCCGGCGCCGATGATGCAGACGTCAGTCGTTTGGAGGGTCATGGTCGGGGACGAAGAAGGGGGTGAGGAACCAGGCCAGCAGGATGCCGAGCCCCAGTGTGAGGCCGAAGGCGCGCAGCGCCGGCGTGCCGGACAGCGCGAGCAGCCCGAAGGCGAGCCAGGTGCTGGCCGCGGCCAGCGTGATGGAGACGAAGCCGCGCAGGTCGCGCCGGCTGGGTTGGGCGAGCAGGAAGATGCCGTAGTCCACGCCCACGCCGAGCAGCAGCAGCAACGCCAGCACGTGGAACAGCTGCCAGGGCTGGCTGGCCAGCGCCGTGGCGGCGAGCGCGAGCGCACCGGCCAGCAGCGTGGGCACCAGCGCGCGCCACCACGCAGTGCGCAGCCGCCAGGCCAGCAGCACCGCGACGGCGACGACCGCGATGGCCAGCACGGCCAGCATGCGCACGCGCTGGCGGGCCAGCAGTTCGGACACGTCGGCCACCTTGTCGACCCAGCGCACGGCACTGCCGTCGGCCAGCGCAGCCAACTGCGGCAGCGCCTCGCGCGACACGCCGCGCAGCATCAGCACGCTGCGCCACTGGCCGTCCGCGCCGCGGCCCAGCCACTGGTGGCGCGCGGCCTCGCTGACGGGCGCGCTGCGCCAGCCATCGACCGTCAGCACGGGCGGCGCGACCGCTTCGCGCAGCGGCACCGGCTGGCCGAGCTGCGCCGACACGAGCGGCGCGACGTCAGCCCAGCGGCGCGCCACCAGTGCGGCATCCTCCAACTGCCGCTCGGGCGACGGCACCCAGTCGGAGACGGCCTGCCAGCCCGTCATGCCACCCGCGGTGCTCACCTCGGCGAGCCGACGCTTCAGCGCTTCCTCGCGCTGCAGCAGTGCGGCCTCGCTGCCGGCGCTGAGCAGGAAGAACTGCGCGGGGCTGGGCAGGTCCAGCCGGCGGCCGATGTCGAGCTGGTCCTGCATCAGCTGGGGCGGCGTGTTCTGCAGCAGGCGGATGTCGTCGTTGGCCTGGCCGCGCCAGGCGGCCGCGCCCAGCACGGCGGCAATGACGACGCCGCCGATCAGGCCGCTGCGGCGGGTGACGTGCGGCCAACGCCGCCACGCGCGGCCCATCAGGCGGGTCAGCGGCCGCTCGGGCACGGGGCCGGCGTCCAGATGCGGGAACCACAACCAGGTGCTGACGAACGCCGCCGTGAGGCCCGCGGCGGAGAACAGCGCCACCTGCTGCAGGCCGGGGAACGGCGTGGCGGCCAGCAGCGCGTAGCCGGCCAGCGTGGTGCTGAGCGCCAGCACCATCGTTGGCAGCTGTTCGCGCATCAGCGCGAAACGCGCTTGGGGCGGCTGGCCGATGCGGCTGGCGTAGTGGCTGCTGGCGTAGTTCTCGGCCACGCCGACCAGGCTGGCACCGAATACCAGCGTGATGAGGTGCAGCTCGCCGAACACCGCGAGCGTGGCGGCCACGGCGACCAGCAGCCCGCTGCCCACCGACAGCAGCACCAGCAGCCGCGGCCGGATGCGCGCGAACGCGAACCAGCTCAGCGCGAACACGCCCAACAGCGAGCCGACGCCGATGACATGCATCTCGCGCTGCGCCTGTGCGGCAGCGGCATGCGCGTGCAGCGGCACGCCGGCGGCCAGCACCTGCGCCTCGGGCACGGCGGCACGGGCGTGGGCGAGCGCTGCCGCGATACGTTCGTTGTCGCGCAGCGCGAAGGCGCTGGCGCCACTGTCGATCAGCGCCAACATCCAGTCGCCCTGCGCATCTTCCGGGTCGGCCAGGCGCAGGCGGCCATCGAGGGCGCGCACCTTGCTGCCCTGCGCGCGCTCGGCGAGCCAAGTGCCCAGCGTGTTGAAGGGGTCGTCGATCCAGCGGCCCACGCGCGGCAGGCCCATCGGCTGCATCAAGCCCTGCAGCGCCTCCTGCGCAAGCGCCCCGGGCGGGACCGATTGCAGCCTGGCGCGTTGCGCGTCGGTCAGCAGCGCGCCGCGTTGTGGCGCGAAGAAGCCCAGCCAGTCGGACTGCTGCTGATCCGACACCCGGTGGCGCACGGCGAGGCCCGGCGCGTCGGCCTGCAGCCGGGCGGTGAAGCGGTCCATCGCCGCCTCGCTGCCGGTGGGCGCGCGCAGCATGACGATGACGCGGCCCTCGCCCGCCTTGGCGAGCGCTGCAAGTGCCTGCTCTACCTCGGGCCGGCGCTCGTCCTTGGGCAGCATGGCCAGCACGTCGGTGTTGATGCGCACGCGGCCGGTCCACGCGGTCACGCCCAGGCCCGCGGCCATCAGCAGCAGCGCAAGCGCCCAAAGCCAGGACGCCAACGTGCGCGGGCGATCAACCAAGCTGCCTTGCCTCGTCGGCGCTCGGCGCGGCCGGGTCGCGCGGCTGTTCGTCGAAGCGCAGCGTCGTCGTGTCGCCCTGCGCCTCGGTCATGACGATGCGGCGCAGCTGGCGGTCGCCCTCCAGCTCGATGCGGCTGAACAGTTGTGCGAGCGTGGCGGCCTTCGGTTTCAGCGACGCGCGCCAAGCCTTGTCGCCTTGGACACTGGCCTGCACATCGAACGCCTGCTGCAGCGCGCCGAGGTCACCGTCCAGCAGCGACAGCATCAGGCTGGTGACGACGCGGATGCCGGGCTCCTTGCTCGCGTCCAGCTGCAGGCCGCCGCCACCGGCGATGCGGTCGCGCGTGAGCACCAGCTGGCTGGCAAACGGCGCCGTCGTGCGCCAGATCAGGCCCTTGCCGCGCACGAGCAGGTAGTCGCCCTGGCTCTTCAGCGGCTTGGCGAAACCGGCGAGCGCCTTGTCCTGCTCGAAGCGGCCGCGCTGCACCGGCGCGCTGACGAGGCGCTGCTGGATCTGCGCGATGGCGCCGGCGAGCGCGGGCAGCGGCAGTGCAGCGAGAAGAAGCGTGCGACGTTTCATGGCTGGGGAATGCCGAGGCGTTCGAACAGGATGGGCGGGCTGGCGAACTGCATCTCGCGCGTGGCCATGTCGACGGCGACCTGCAGCGTGTGCGCCTTGGTCAGGCGCGCGTTCGTCGCGAGGTCGCGCACCGTGTAGTCGATGCGCAGGCGGTGCTCCCACTCGGTGATGCAGGCGCGCACACCCAGGCGCATGCCGTACTCGGCCGGCCGCACGTACTTCAGCTGCAGATGGATGATGGGCCACGAGTAGCCGCTGGCGCGCATCGCCGGGTAGTCATAGTTGAAGCGCTGCAGCAGCGCGCAGCGCGCCTGCTCCAGGTACTGCACGTAGCGGCCGTGCCAGACGATCTCCATCGGGTCGAGGTCGTGAAAGGCCGGCGTGATCTCGATCTCATGCGCCAGGCGCGGGTCTTCACGCAGGCGCATGCAAGGCTCCGTGGGGATCGCGGATGTCGCGCAGCAGCCTCTGAAGCTCGGCGTCCAGCGCGCGGTCTTCGTCGATGAGCGGCAGGCGCGCGCACAGCTGCTCGTACCAGGCATTCAGCGACGGACTCAGCTGCAGGCCACCCAGGCGCTGGCGCAGGCCGAGACCCTGGCGGGCGCTGATGAGCAGGCCCGCGACGACCTGCTCGCTGAGCTCCAGCACGCGCAGCGCATCGCGCGCCGCGATGCTGCCCATGCTGACCTTGTCCTGGTTGTGGCACTCGGTGCTGCGGCTGAAGACCGAGGCCGGCATGGTTGCTTTAAGGGCCTCGGCGGTCCAGGCGGACACGCTGATCTGCAGCGCCTTCAGGCCGTGGTTGATGGCCGCACGTTCGCCGACGGCGCCGCTCAGGTTGGACGGCAGGCCGTGGTTGAAACGCGTGTCCACCAGCAGCGCGAGCTGGCGGTCCAGCAGGTCGGCCACGTTGGCCACCGCCGTCTTCAGTGTGTCCATCGCCATCGCGATGTGGCCGCCGTAGAAGTGGCCGCCGTGCAGCACGCGTTCTTCCTCGGCATCGACCAGCGGGTTGTCGTTGGCGCTGTTCAGCTCGTTCTCGATGAGCTGGCGCAGCCAGGGCAGCGCGTCCTCCAGCACGCCGATGACGTGGGGCGCACAGCGCAGCGAGTAGCGGTCCTGCAGGCGCTGTGCGTTGCGCTCAGTTGTGACGTTCGGTCCGTCGCTGGCGAGATCCACGCGCAGCCGGGCCGCCACGCGCTGCTGGCCGGCGTGCGGCTTGACGGCGAACAGCCGCTCGTCGAAGTGGTGGGCGTTGCCGGCGCTGGCGACGACGTTGGCCGCGGTGATGCGCGTGGCCAGCCCCGACAGCGCCGAAGCGCGCTGAAACGCCAGGCAGGCCTGCGCGGTCATGACGGCCGTGCCGTTCATGATGGCCAGGCCTTCCTTGGGCCGCAGCGAATGAGGCTGCAGGCCGGCGGCCGCGAGGGCTTGCGCCGCGGGCATCTGCCGGCCCTCGAACCACACGTCGCGCTCGCCGCACAGCACGGCGGCCACGTAGCTCAGCGGCGTCAGGTCGCCGCTCGCGCCGACCGAGCCTTCGCTGGGGATCAGCGGCAGGATGTCGTGCTGCAGCAGCGCGGCGAGTTGCGCGAGCAACGCGTAGCTCACGCCCGACACGCCCTGCGCAAGCGACTGCAGCCGCACGGCCAGCACGGCGCGCACCTGCTCGGGCGCCAGCATGGGGCCGGCACCGATGCCGTGGTAGGTGTAGAGGTGCCGCGGCAGCTCGGCGACCAGCGCCGGCGGGATGCTGACCGTGCAGGAGTCGCCGTAGCCGGTGGTGACGCCGTAGACGACGCCGTCCTCGGCCAGCAGCCGGGCGATGAACTCGGCGCCGGCATCGATGCGGCGCACGAACTCGGGCGCATCGCTCAGCCGCACCGCTGCCTCGCGGCGGGCGATGGCGGCGATGTCATCCAGGCTCAGCGGGCGGCCGTCGATGAAGATTTCAGACGGCATGCGGGCTGTCCCAGAAGGCGTAGAAGTTGAACCAGTCATACGGCGAGTCGCGCAGGCGGCGTTGCAGGATGTGCGCATAGGCCTGCGCGTATTGAGCCAGCGCCTGGCTGCGCGCGCCGCGCGGCAGCTGCACGCGATCGGCCAGCAGGTCGAAGCGGATCTCGTAGCCGGCGCCCTGGTGCAGGCAGGTCAGCAGCACCAGCGGGCAGTGCAGCACGCTGGCCAGCACGTAGGCGCCCACGGGCAACGGCGCGGGCGCCCCGAGAAAGTCGACGGTCGCGACCTGTGCGGAATGGATGGGCACGCGGTCGCCGGCAATTGCCACCCAGCCGCCGTCGTCCACCAGCGCCTTCAGCTGCACGGCCATGCCGGGACCGAAGTCGGTGACTTCCACCAGGTTGACGGCCGCACTCGGGTCCAGCCGCCGGAGGATGCGGTTGAACGCCTGGGCGTGGCGGGTGTGCACCAGCACGGTCAGCTTCAGCTCGCGCTTGGAGCGGCCCACCATGCGGCACAGCTCCAGGCAGCCCATGTGCGCCGTGATGAAGATGCCGCCGCGGCCCTGGGCGAGCATGGCGTCCACAAGCGAGAAGTTCTGTTCGCGGACCGCGGTGGCCGGGTAGCGGCCGGCGATGGCCAGCAGCTTGTCGAGCATCGTCTCGGCAAAGCAGGCGACGTGACGCAGGCCTTCGCGCCAGCCGGGTTCGCGTACGAACACGCCCGGCTCGGCACGATGCAGGCGGCGCAGGTAGGCCAACGACGCGCGGCGCAGCGCCGGACGCGTCAGCCAGTGCAGCAGTACGACGGGCGACATCAGCCAGCGCACCAGCCGCCGGCCGAACAGCCGGTGCACGCCGTACAGCAGCCAGATGCCGCTGACGAACGTCGTCTCTCCCAACGACGCCCAGTGCTGGGGGCGCGCGGACTCTGAGGCACCCTTCGCGCTGCCCGCTGTCCCGCTGGGCGGGAGCTGAGCACCTTCGGGCGGCCGTGTGGCGCTCATGGGCCGCTCCGCAGCTTGCGCGCCAGCAGCAGCGGCGCGCGCCACAGCATGCCGAAGAACAGCCGCGTGTGCATGGCCGAGATCAGCACGTTGTCGCGCCAGACGCGGAAGTGGGAGATGCCGCCCACCGGGTAATGCACGCGCGTCGGCTGGTTGACGACCGGCACGCCGGCCCAAACCAGCCGCACGGCGATCTCGGTGTCGAAGTCCATGCGCCGGCCCAGCGACGCGCGCGCCAGCAGCGGCAGCGTGGGCGCCAGCGGATAGATGCGAAAGCCGCACATCGAGTCGCGCACCGCGAAGCCGAGCGTGTTGATCCAGACCCAGATGTGGGTCGCGTAGCGGCCGTACAGCCGCGCGCGCGGCACCGAATCGTCGTAGACCGGACAGCCGCAGATCAGCGCGTCGGGTCTCGCCTCGGCGGCGGCCACGAAACGCACGGCGTCGCCGGCGTCGTGCTGGCCATCGGCGTCGATCTGCAGGCCGTGCGTGTAGCCCTGCTCGGCAGCGGCGCGAAAGCCGGCGATGACGGCCGCGCCCTTGCCCTGGTTGTGCGGCAGGCGCACGAGGCGGATGCCGTCCTGCCGCGCCAGTGCATCGAGCTGCGCGGCGGTGGCCGCCTCGCTGCCGTCGTCCACCAGCAGCACCGGCAAGCCCTGGGCGCGCAGCCGCGCCGCCACGCCACCGACCGTGCCGCCGTGGTTGTAGATCGGGATGACGGCGCAGACCGAAATGGGCGCACCCTTCGCGCTTCGCGTGGTCCCGCCGAGCGGGCGCTGGGCGCTCACGCCGCCGCCCCGAAGCGCAGCTTGCCGCTGGCGTGCGGGCCGCGTTCGCTCTTCAGCGCGAAGCGCAGTTCGCTGCCGTCGGCGGCGACCGCCAGCGTCAGCTCGACGCTGCCGCCGGGCCGGATGACCTGCTGGAACTTCAGCTGCTCGAGGCCGGCGAACGCCGGCTGCAACGCGAACAGCTCGCGTGCGAAGCGCTCGGCCCAGTCCAGCTGCACGACGCCGGGCAGCACGGGCTGGTCGACGAAATGGCCGTCGAAGGCCGGATGGCGGGCTTCGATGTCCAGGCGCAGCGTGGCCGACAGCGGCTCGCGCGCCAACACGCGTGCCGGCGGGCGCATGGGATCGAACAGCGCCTGCAGGGCCGCCTGCGTCGTCTTGCCTTGCGTGTTGGCCGGCAGCTCGCTGACGAGCCGCCAGCGCCGCGGCCGCACGGTGGCCTCCAGCAGGGCGGCGAGGCGCTCGCGCAGCGGCGCCAGCCACGCGGCGCGGCCGCCGGCGTCGATCAGCGCCCAGGCGTCGACCGTGGGCACCAGCACGACGGCAAGCTCCTGGCGCGAGCCGGGCAGCAGCAGCGCGCGGGCCTCGCGCACCTGCGCGCCATCCAGCAACGCCTGCTCGACGGCGGCGAGCGACACGCGCTTCTCTTCGACCTTGACGATGCGGTCCGCGCGGCCCATCAGCACGAAGCCGGGCCCTTCGGCGCGGGCATGGTCGGCCGCGGTGTACCAGCCGCCGCTCGCGTGGTTGCCGATGTGCGCCGAGCGCAGCTGCAGCTGGCCGTCGTCCAATTGCCACTCGACGCCGGGCAGCGCGCGCCAGGGTTCGGCATCGCTGGCGCCGGGCGGGCGCTGGCGCCACGCCACGCCGCCGGTCTCGCTGCTGCCGTACACCTCGATGGGCGTCTGGCCCAGGCGCTCGATGCAGGGCGCGAGCGACTCGGCCGGCAGCGGGCCGCCCGAGCTGAACACGGCCGCCAGCCGCCCGGGCAGGTCGCCGGTGTTGGCGAGCTGCAGGCGCTTGAGATGCGCCGGGCTGGCGACCAGCGCGATGCGGCCGGGCACGGCGTGCAGGTCTTCCAGGTAGCCCACGCGCTGCGCGGCGACCGGCCGGCCGGCGGCCAGCGGCCACAGCACGCGGAACAGCAGGCCGTAGATGTGCTGGTGGCTGACGGTGGCGTGGACCGTGGCGCCGTCCAGCCGCGCGCCGAATGCCGCCTCCAGGGCGCTCACCTCGTCGAACAGCTGGTGCAGCTGCTTGGAGATGGCGCTGGGCTCGCCGCTGCTGCCGGACGTGAACACGACGAGCTGACGCGCCTGGGGGTCGAGCGCCTGCCAGTCGGGCACGGCCGCGTCCGGCACGGCCGCCACCGCATCGGAGCGGCTGGGCCAGTCGCCGGCGAAGGCGCCGACCTGCGCCGACAGGCGCTGCGCCGTGGCGGGCAGCGCGTCGCCGGACCACCAGACGGTCTTGCGGGCGTGCCAGGCGCCGAACAACGCGGCGGCGGCATGCAGGGTGTCCTCGAAATGCAGGGCGACGTCGCCGACGGCCAGCGCCTGGAAATGCGCGAACCAGCCAGCGGCCTGTGCGATGAACTCAGCCGTCATGACGTTGCGGCCGGCGCGCCACCCCACGGGCCGTGCGGCCCGCGCCGGGCTCAGCGCGCCGGCGAGGCCGAGGCGGGGTTCACGCCACATGCTTGCCGGCCCGGACACGGCGGCGCACCAGCCATTCGCCGCCCATCAGGCCGCCCATCAGCACATAGGTGATGAAGCCGTTGTAGAGCGCCCAGGTCTGCTCGCTCGCCCACAACGCGGTGGCCAGGCTGATGCCGCCGTTGAGCACGAAGAAGCCGCACCAGACCTGCGTGACGCGGCGCGTGTAGGCCACGCCGTGGGCGTCCAGCGCCGGGTCGTGCAGCCGGGCCACGCGCTCGACGATGGTCGGGCCCTTGAGCAGGCTGGCGCCGAACAGCACCAGCATCGCGACGCTCATCGCGACGGGATAGATCTTCAGCGGCAGCAGCTGGTTGGACCAGGCCGTCAGCGCCGCCAGCACCAGGCCGGCCAGCGCGACCGCCAGCGCCTGCTGGCTGCGCGACGCGAGGTAGCGCGCCACCGCCAGGGCCAGCAGCAGCAGCGCCAGCACCCGGGGCTCGGCGTGCGCGAGTCCCAGGTAGACGAGAACGGGATAGAGGGCGGTCAGCGCCACCCAGAGGACGTTGCGCACGCGGGAGCAGGAACGCGGGAAGGGACGTTCAGGCGGCGCGCGGCAGCGCGGCCTCGTCTTCCCCGGCGGGTTCTTCGGAGTGCTGCAGCAGGGCCGTCAGCGCGTTGACCACGTCCTGCAGCGTGCGCACGGACTTGAAGGCCTCGGGCTGCAGGCGCTTGCCGACCAGCGGCTTGAGCTTGACGATCAGGTCCACCGCGTCGATGGAGTCGATGTCGAGGTCGTCGTAGAGGCGGGCTTCGGGGCGGATGCGTTCGGGCTCGATGTCGAAGGTCTCGACGAGGATGGCCGACAGCCGCGTGAAGATGTCGTGTTCGGTCATGAAATAACTCCCGCCGGCTCAGGCCTTGCGGCTCGAAGCCACGAATGCGGCCAGCGCTCGGATCGAGCGGAAATGGCGGCGCGTCTCCTCCGAATCGGCCGACATCGTCACGCCGTAGCGCTTCTGCAGCGCCAGGCCCAGTTCGAGCGCGTCGATGGAGTCCAGGCCGAGGCCTTCGACGAAGAGCGGCTGCTCTGCGTCGATGTCGTCCGTGCTCATGTCCTCGAGGTTCAAGGCGTCGATGAGCAAGGTCTTGATTTCAAGTTCCAGGCTCTGTTCCATCGCCTTTCCCCTCCGAAAAATAGTCTTTCAAGTATCCCGTGAGCCGCCTTGCGGCGAGCGGGAATTCTCCGTGAGCACCCTCTAGAAAGGGTGTCATGGCGATGTCCTCGCCCACCTCCAGGCTCAGTTGCAAAGGGCAGCCGTGGGTTTTCCACCACGGCCAGCCTTTGCTCAAGCCCAGCGGCTCGCAGCGGATGCGCACGGGCGTGATGGCCACGCCCGTGCGCAGTGCCAATTGGGCCGCACCGCGCTGCAAATGCATAGCCCGCCCAGGCTGGCTTCGCGTGCCTTCGGGAAAAATCACCAGATTGCTGCCCGAATCGAGGCTGCCGCGGAAGCCGTCGAGCACCGCGCTGCCACTGTCGTTGCGCAGGTAGTTGCAGGCGCGCACCGGGCCGCGGGTGAACGGGTTGTCGTGAAGGCCGGCCCGCACGACGCAATCGGCGTTGGGCGTGCGCGCAATCAGGGCCACGACGTCGATCAGCGTCGGGTGGTTGGCGAGCACCAGCAGGCCGCGCCGCTGCAGGCGCTCGGCGCCGCTCCAGCGCACACGCACCAGGCCCAGCAGCGTCATCAGGCCGACGAAGCTGCGAAAGCTCGCGCCGACCAGCGCGCGCGACCAGCGCACGCGACGCACCGGGTCGCGGACGACGAGGTTGATGAGTGGAAAGGCCAGCACGCCCATCAGCACGCCGCCCAGGCCGAAGCAGGTGAAGCACAAGCCGGTGGCGGGCACCCGCCAGGCCCGCGCCCACGCCGATGCGAGGCTAGGCTGCGACGACATGGCGCCAGTGCCAATGGGCGGCGCCGTCCGTCTGCCGCAGCTCGGCCGCCGGATCGAGCAGCCACTGCAGCACCTGCAGATTGGGCGAAAGCGGGCTGGCCGGAACGGCGCCCGCCCCGGCTTCGCGGCGCAGCAGCACGCCAGCCTCGCCGGCATGGGCCGCGCGCAGGCGCAGCGCGTAGGCGTGCGGCGGGCTGAGGGCGGCGTCCAGGCCGGTGTAGGTGTAGAGCGCCGGCAGCGGCGCGTCGAAAACGGTCAGCAGCACGGCGGACGCGCCAGTGGCCAGCAGCGCCTGCGCCTCCAGCCAGCCGGCGGCGGCGCTCACCTCGGCGGCCGCCACGGCGCTGACATTGGCGGTGATGCCACGCTGGATGGAGTACTGCGCGCCGATGGCGTTGTGCACCGAATGGCTGAAGGCG
>Ga0307411_10000162_pt1 | contig 21382 bp, 18 predicted proteins | sample DK1Ometagenome_2_FD_203712 | JGI IMG/M metagenome (GOLD analysis project Ga0307411, IMG submission 203712) | Maize rhizosphere microbial communities from greenhouse at UC Davis, California, United States - DK15-O-1 | ecosystem: Host-associated > Plants > Roots > Rhizosphere > Soil | place: USA...
TCGACGACCAGCACCGTGTTGCCCTTGTCTCGCAGGCGCAGCAGCAGCTCGTTCATGCGCTGGATGTCGTGGGGGTGCAGGCCGATGGTGGGCTCGTCGAACACGTAGGTCACGTCGGTCAGCGCCGAGCCGAGGTGGCGGATCATCTTCGTGCGCTGCGCCTCGCCGCCCGACAACGTACCCGACGGCCGCTCCAGCGACAGGTAGCCCAGCCCGATCTCGACGAAGGCCTCCAGCAGCTGTTGCAGCGCGGTCAGCAGCGGCGCGACGTTGCGCGCCTCCTTCGACGGTTTCAGCCCCCGCACCCAGTCGGCCAGGTCGCTGATCTGCATCGCACAGGCGTCGGCGATGTTGAGCTTGCCAATGCGGCTGGAGCGCGCCGCCTCGCTGAGCCGCGTGCCGCCGCAGTCGGGGCAGGTGGTGAACGTGATGGCGCGCTCGACGAAGGCGCGGATGTGCGGCTGCAGCGCGTCCACGTCCTTGGAGAGGAAGGACTTCTGGATGGACGGGATCAGCCCCGCATAGGTCAGGTTGATGCCGTCGACCTTGATCTTGGTCGCTTCCTTGTGCAGCAGGTCGTGCAGCTCGCGCTTGGTGAACTTGGCGATCGGCTTGTCGGGGTCGAAGAAGCCGCAGCCGCGGAAGATGCGGCCGTACCAGCCCTCCATGCTGTAGCCCGGGATGGTGATGGCGCCTTCGTTGAGCGACTTGCTCGCATCAAACAGCTGGGTCAGGTCGAAGTCCGACACCGCACCCATGCCCTCACAGCGCGGGCACATGCCGCCGGTGCGGCTGAAGGTCTGCTTGACCGCCTGGCTGGCGCCGCCCTTGTCGACGGTGATGACACCGGTCGCCTTCACCGACGGCACGTTGAACGCGAAGGCGCTGGGCGGGCCGATGTGCGGCTTGCCGAGCCGGCTGAACAGGATGCGCAGCATCGCGTTGGCATCGGTCGCCGTGCCCACGGTGGAGCGCGCGTTGGCGCCCATGCGCTCCTGGTCCACGATGATGGCCGTGGTGATGCCGTCCAGCACGTCCACGTCGGGCCGCGCGAGCGTCGGCATGAATCCCTGCACGAAGGCGCTGTAGGTCTCGTTGATGAGGCGCTGCGACTCGGCCGCGATGGTGCCAAAGACCAGCGAGCTCTTGCCCGACCCCGACACACCGGTGAACACCGTGAGCCGCCGCTTGGGGATGTCGACGCTGATGTCCTTGAGGTTGTTCTCGCGCGCGCCCTGCACGCGGATCAGGTCGTGGGTGTCAGCGGCAGGGGCGGCGGGCGCGGCGGTGCTCGTCTTCTTGGTGGCCATGGATGCGTCAGCGGGCTTGTTGGATGCGGATCATGTTGCCGGCCGGGTCGCGCACGCCGCAATCCCGCACGCCGTAGGGCTGGTCGGTCGGCTCCTGCACAATCTCGGCGTCGGCGGCCTGCAGCTTCTCGAAAGTGGCGGCGAGGTCGGGGGTCGAGAACAGCATCATCGCGAACGTGCCCTTGGCCATCATCTCGGCGATGGTGCGCTTCTCGTCCTCCGTGACGCCCGGCGTGGCCTGCGGCGGATAGAGCACGATGGACGTGCCGGGCTGTCCCTTCGGGCCGACGGTGATCCAGCGCATGCCGTTGTAGCCGACGTCGTTGCGCACCTCGAAGCCGAGCGTGTCGCGGTAGAAGGCCAGCGACGTTTCGGCGTCGCTGTGGGGCAGGAAGGTGGAGTGGATGGTGAGGTCCATGGTCTGTGTCCTTGGCGTTAGGGAAATCCGTGGAACGCAGTCTAGGTTTGCCGTCCGGCGGGCGCTTCTTGATTTCTGATCAGATGCGCGTCAGCCGCGGATCGGCCGCGTCACCTGCTTGGCCACGCAGGACGGCAGGCCTTCGGTGTCACCGGCGGCGTCGCGCCGGTAGACGCTGGGCGGCACACCGACCAGCTCGGTGAAGCGGGTGCTGAAGGTGCCCAGCGATGCGCAACCCACCTCGAAGCAGACCTCGGTGACGCTCAGGTCGCCGCGGCGCAGCAAGGCCATCGCGCGCTCGATGCGCCGCGTCATCAGGTAGGCGTAGACCGATTCGCCATAGGCCGCGCGGAACTGGCGGCTCAGGTGGCCCGCGGACATGCCGATGCCCTGCGCCAGCGCCTCGACGTCCAGCGGGCGGGCGTACTCGCGGTCGATGCGGTCGCGCACGCGGCGCAGGCGGGAGAGGTCGCGCAGCTGGGTGTCGGCAGGCGGGGCAGGCATGCCGCAAGGATAGCCAGGGGCGCCGTCGTCCTACGCCAAGCTCGCCCTCGTCCGACGACGGCGGCCGAGCGCGCGGCGCAGACTGGATTCATCCATCCACTCATGGAGACCGCCATGGGACACAGCAGCCTCGTGGGCACCGATAAGGCGCCCCGCCGCCCCAAGGGCACCGATGAGCAGGCGCTCGGGCCCTCCGACAACACCGACAGCGGCAGCGACACGCTGGGCGCGGACACGCTGCCCGCCGCCGACCCCGGCGAGCCGGTGGACGTGACGCTGAACCGCGACCAGGCCGTCGCCCCCATCGAAGGCACGGGCGAGGACTCGGACGACACCGAGCCTTCGGACATCGACGTCGACCGGATCATCGAGGCGCCGGACAGCGTGGAGCATGTCCGCGATGTGGCCGATGACGGGGAGGACGGCAAACCGACCACCGAACGCGTCGCGCGCGCAAAGCCAAGCTAGCGCCGCGGCGCCCGGCGCTCCGATATGCTTCCCACTTGTACATACAAGTGGAACATGCATGACCTCCCATGACATCGTCATTGCCGGCGGCGGCGTGTCGGGCCTGTACTGCGCGCTGCGCCTGGCCGACGCCGGCCATCGCATCCTGGTGCTGGAAGCCGCAGCCGACCGCTGGGGCGGGCGCATCGAGACCGAGGACATGGACGGCTTCATCGCCGAGTACGGCCCGATGCGCTTCGAGCCGACGCTGCAGCCGCGCTTCGCGGCATTGTGCGCCGAGCTAGGCGTGGGCCTCGTCGATTTCTTCGGCCCGTCTTCGGACCAAGTGGGCGCCGACGACCTCGACCTGCCCGAGGCCGAACGCGGCCTGAATTCGCTGCAGCTGCTCAAGCGCGGCATCCTGCTCATCATGGGCCGCCAGGGGCCGCAGGCCGAGGACCAGGCCTGGATCGATGCGCTGACCGAGGCCGACTACATGCGGCTGAGGAAGCACGCCCAGTTGCACGGCCAGCCACTGTGGGACATGGGTTTCTGGAACGCGCTGTCGTCGCAGGGCATCCTCAGCCACCGGGCGCTGGTGAAGCTGCGCGACACCGGAACCTTCTATCACATGATCCCGGAGAACCTGAACGCGGCCGAGTGGATCATCTGGTGGCTGCGCGCGCTGAAGACCGTCGGCCAGCAGCTGGCCAGCATCGAGGGCGGTTCGGCCCGGCTGACCGAGGGGCTGCTGGCGCGGCTGCGGGTGCATGCCAATGTCACGCTGGCCGGCGGCCACAAGCTGGTGGGCGTGCGACCGCTGGAGCTCGGCAAGCCGACGCTGGCGCTGGACGTGGCGACGCAGAGCGGCGCCCTCACGCTGCGCGCGGAGCGCCTCATCCTCGCGCTGCCGCGCCTGCCGCTGCTGAAGCTGACGCGCCACCTGCCCGGGCACATCGCGGCGCAGCTGGACAGCGTCAACGGCTTCCCGATGCTGAAGGTCTTCTTCGTCTGCAACACGCCCTGGTGGAGCTACGGCCAGCCGCCGCAGCAGTACGCCAACTGCATGCCAACGCGCGAGATCCACTACTTCCGCCGCCCGCCCGAGGCCGACGCCGACGGCCACGGCATGGTGCTGCTGTACATGGACCGCCCGTCCACCGAGTTCTGGCGCCACTACGTCATCGACGCCGAGCGCCACGACCGCGCCGAGCTGGACCAGAACCCGCGCATCGTCGATGCCTTCGCCCTCTTCGTCGCCCGCGACGTGAAGCACTCGGCGGGCACGGCCGCCAACACGGCGCTGCGGCTGACCGAGAACGCCCGGCGCATCTTCGGCGACCTGAGCCTGGCCGAGACGGCGCGCTACATCCGCGACAGCATCATCACCTACGGCATCCGCGACTGGGCGCGGGCGCCCTATGGCGCCGCCAACCACGGCTGGCAGCCGGGCGTGCGCTCCTGGAAGGTGATGGACGCCTTCAAGGCGTTCGACTTCGGCAGCGGCGCGCGCAACCTGCACATCGTCGGCGAGGCCTATTCGGACTACCAAGGCTTCATCGAAGGCGCGCTGAACAGCGCCGAGCTGGCGCTGGCCACCATCCCGCCCCGGCCGGTGGACGCGGCCGCCGAGGAGCCCAGCCTGGGCCTGTCCTGACGCTCAGTTCGAGCGGGCCCGGCGCACGGCGGGCAAGAGGCCCAGTGCCGCCATGACCAGCGCCAGCGAGGCCGGCTCCGGCAGGCGGCCATCGGGCTGCCGTGGCTCCAGCGCAGCGATGAACACCTGCATCGCGCCGCGCTCGTGGCTGGCGACATAGGCCACCGTCAGGCCATCCGCGCTGATCGTGGCGTCGACGCTGAAGCCGTTCAGCGCGTGCGTGACCTGCTGGAAGTCGCCGGCCAGCAGGTCGTAGACGAAGACCTCCACATTGCCATCGGCGTTCTCGCCGATCAGGTCGGCCGAGCTGCTGAAGGCGATGCGGCTGCCGTCGCCGCTGACGCCGCCCAGGTCCATCTGGCCGCCGGCGGTGTGGGTCAGCTGCTCGAAGCTCTGCGTCAGCGTGTCGAAGCTGAACAGCTCGCGGTTGCCGTCGGCGTTCTGGCCCAGCGGGTTGAAGGTGGACACGAAGGTCAGGCGGCTGCCATCGGCGCTGAGCATGGGGCGCTGGTTGAACGCCCCGTTCAGCGGCGCCACGGCGGTGGTGATGCCGGTGTCGACGTCGAACAGCTTGACGCCGCCCATGGTCTCGTAGGCGAGGCGCTTGCCGTCGCCGCTCATTGACATGCTGAAGACCGACGGCGCAACGACCGCGGAGAAGCTCTGGCTCGCCACGTCGTAGAAGCGCACGCCGAGGTTGTCGGTGCTGACGGCGATGCGCTTGCCGTCACGGCTGATGACCGATTGCTCGAAGACGCCGCCCAGCGGGGTCAGCGTGGTCAGCGTGTTGGTGTTCAGGTCGTAGCTCTGGGTCTGGAACAGCGCGGTGTTGCCGCTGACCTGGAAGCGCTGGAAGGCCAGGCGGCTGCCGTCGCCGCTGAGGCTGGGCTCCTGGTTGCCGCCCGCCTGGATGCCGCCGGGCATGTCGGTGATCTGGCGCGTCTGGCCCGAGGCGCGCTCGTAGACGAAGACCTCGAAGTTGTTGTCCGGGTTGGTGCCGCCGATGTTGGACGCCGAGTAGAAGGCGAGCCGGCTGCCATCGGCGCTGAGGCTGGGGCCGAGGGAGTTGAGGCCGCCACTGCTGACCTGCAGCGGCGCGGCCCGGGCAACGCCGCAGACCGCGGCAAGCGAAGCGGCCACGAGACAGGTGCGGCCAGGTTGGAGCGAGAACGTCATGGGGAGTCTCCGGCAGAACGATGGGGACCCGGTTGCCATGTGCGGCAGGGGGTCAACCAAAGACGCCGCTTCGGAGCCGCCAGCGACAGGCCACCCCCGTGAATCGGTGGCGGCCCGCCGGTCGAACGCGCCCTGCTACGCCGCGGAGGCCGCCTTGGCGGGCGCGGCCACGCAGGCCTTGGCCACCGACAGCCCGCGCAGGAAGCCGCGCCTCACGCCACCGGCCGTGATGGCGACGCTGACCTGGCGGGCATAGCGCTCCGCGCCGCTGAGCTTGCGCACCCAGCCGCGGAAGGGCATGACGCCTTCAGCCGTGCGCTGCAGCGCGCCGGTCGCGGCGTCCTCGCCACGCTCCAGCAGGCCGGTGTTGCCCTTGCCGGGAGGCGCGTCCAGGTCCGGGCCGAGCACCTCGTCCAACTCGCGGATGCCGGTGGCAATGCCGGTGCAACTGGCGTCGGCCGGCATGGCGTACGGCGCAGCGGCGGCGGCCTTCAACGCGGGCGGGATGTCGGCGCGGACTACGTTGAGGTCCGACAGCGGCGTGGTGGCCGCGGTGGCGACCTTGTCCTGGCTGGATGAAGCACAGGCGGACAGCGCTGCGGCGACAACGAGAGGAAGGAGGGTGAGATGGTGTGGGCGCATGGCCCGCGCATCATCTCAGCCCGGCGTTGATTTTCGCGAGTGCTTCGGCGCCGGGGCAGAGTTCTTCCTCACCTAGCGCATTGAGCGCACCCGCCGGCGTGCGCTGCGCCGCATGCCAGTCCTTGGCGGCCGAGTCCACGTAGAGCAGGCCGGTGGCGATCTCGCCGGCTGCCGCACGCAGCTGCATCGCGTTCATGGCCGCGAGGCGGTCGGTGGGGTCGTAGTCGGACGCCATCTTCCTGAGCCTCAGCGTGCTGCCGTCGGCCTGCGGCACATCGATGACGTCGGGTGCGTCCGTCACCACCTGCTCGTCCGCAAGGTCGATGAAGTCGATGCGGTTCAGCGCCTCGTTGTGGGCGCGCACATGGTCGTAGCTGCGCGTGGAACCGGCATGGTTGTTGAAGGCCACGCAGGGGCTGAGGACGTCGATGAAGGCGGCGCCGCCGTGGCGGATGGCGCCTTCGATCAGCGGCACGAGCTGCGCCTTGTCGCCGGAGAAGCTGCGCGCGACGTAGGTGGCGCCGAGCTGCAGCGCGAGCGCGGCGAGGTCGATGGCCGCATCGTTGTTGGTCGCGCCCTTCTTGGCCACCGACCCCTTGTCGGCCGTGGCGCTGAACTGGCCCTTGGTCAAGCCGTAGACGCCGTTGTTCTCGACGATGTAGACCATGCGCACGCCGCGTCGCATTGCGTGTGCGAACTGGCCCAGGCCGATGGAGGCGGAGTCGCCGTCGCCCGAGACGCCGAGGTAGAGCAGCTCGCGGTTGGCGAGGTAGGCGCCGGTCAGCACGCTCGGCATGCGGCCATGCACGGTGTTGAAGCCGTGGCTGGCGCCGAGGAAGTAGTCGGGCGTCTTGCTGGAGCAGCCGATGCCCGACAGCTTGGCGACGCGGTGCGGCTCGATGTCGAGCTGCCAGCAGGCCTGCACGATGGCGCCGGAGATGGAGTCGTGCCCGCAGCCGGCGCACAGCGTGGAGACCTTGCCTTCGTAGTCGCGGCGCGTGTAGCCGACGGCGTTTTTGGTCAGACTGGGGTGGTGCAGCTTCGGCTTCGCCAGGTAAGTCATGCGGCGCTCCTCGGCGCGGTGGCCAGCGCATGCACGTGCCGCGTGATCGCGTCGGTGATGAAGCGCGCGGTGATCGGCGTGCCGTCGAAATGCAGCACCTTGATGAGCTGCGCCGACGCCACCTCCAACTCGTTGACGAGCATGCGGCGCATCTGCGCGTCGCGGTTCTGCTCGACGACGAAGACGGCGTCATGGGCGGCGATGAACTCCGCGACGGAAGGTGCGAACGGGTAGGCGCGCAGCCGCATCGCGTCGATGTGGATGCCGGCTTCGGCCAGCGCCGCGAGCGCCTCGTCCATGGCCGGCGCGGTGGAGCCGAAGTAGAGGACGCCCAGGCGCGTCTTCTGCGCCGCGGCGCGCACCAGCGGTTGCGGCGCCAGCAACGCGGCGGTGGCGAACTTGGCACGCAGGCGCTCGACGTTGCGGACGTAGTCCTCGCCGCGCTCGGAATAGATGGCGGCTTCGTTGCGCGTCGTGCCGCGCGTGAAGTACGCGCCCTTGCTCGGGTGCGTGCCCGGCAGCGTGCGCCAGGGAATGCCGTCGCCGTCGACGTCCTTGTAGCGGGCGAACTCGCGGCCGGCGTCCAGCATCGCGGCCGTCATCACCTTGCCGCGGTCGTAGCGGCGGGCGTCGTCCCATTCGAGCGGCGCGCACAGCCGCTGGTTCATGCCGATGTCGAGATCGCTCATCAGGAAGACGGGCGTCTGCAGCCGCTCGGCCAGGTCCAGCGCGTCGGCCGCGAACTCGAAGCATTCGCGCGGGTCCTCGGGCAGCAGCAGCACATGCTGGGTGTCGCCGTGCGACGCATAGGCGCAGCTCAGCAGGTCGGCCTGCTGGGTGCGCGTGGGCATGCCGGTGCTGGGGCCGCCGCGCTGCACGTCGATGACGACCAGCGGGATCTCCGCGAAGTAGGCCAGGCCGAGGAACTCGGTCATCAGCGACACGCCGGGGCCGGATGTGCAGGTGAACGCCCGCGCGCCGTTCCAGCCGGCGCCGGTGATGATCCCAATGGACGCAATCTCGTCCTCGGCCTGCACGATGGCGACCCGCTTCTCGCCCGTGGCGGGGTCGGTGCGGAATTTCCCCGCGTACTTCTCGAACGCTTCTGCGACGGACGAGGATGGCGTGATCGGGTACCAGGCACAGACGGTCGCACCGCCGTAGACGCAACCCAGCGCGGTCGCCGCGTTGCCCTCCAGGAAGATCTTGTCGCCCACCGCGTCGGCCGGCTTCACCGCCAGGCCGAAGGGTTGCACGGACAGGTGGTCGCGCGCGAACTCCCGGCCGGCGTGCAGCGCGCGCACGTTGGAGTCCAGCAGCCGCTCCTTGCCCTTGTACTGCCCGGCGAACAGTGTCTCGATAACGCCGGCCTCGATGCCCATCAGCTCGCTCAGTGCGCCCAGCACGAGGATGTTCTTGAACAGCGTTCGCTCACGCGGCACGTCGTAGGTCGCGTTGCAGATGGCCGTCGCCGGCATGCCGATGACGTGGATGTCGGGCCGGAAGGCGCTGGCCGGCAGCGGCTTGGTGCTGTCGTAGAACAGATAGCCGCCCGGCTGGATCTCGGCCAGGTCCTGGGCCCAGGTCTGCGGGTTCATCGCCACCATCAGGTCCACGCCGCCGCGCCGGCCCAGCCAGCCGGCCTCGCAGACGCGCACCTCGTACCAGGTCGGCAGACCCTGGATGTTGCTCGGGAAGATGTTGCGCGGGCTGACCGGCACGCCCATGCGCAGGATGGCCCGCGCGAACAGCTCGTTGGCTGAGGCCGAGCCGGAGCCGTTGACGTTGGCGAACTTGACGACGAAGTCGTTGGTGGCTTCGATGCGGCTCATGCGGCCTCCCGACGGGCCGCCCCTAGGGAGGCCGAGCCCCCTCGGGGGGCAGTGCGCAAGGCGCACGTGGGGGTTGTCGTCATGCCGCCTCCTTGCGCGTCGCGTGGTCGCGGCAGGCCGCACCCGCCTTGGCGGTGACGAGCAGGAACTTCTGCATGTCCCAGGCCCCCGTCGGGCAGCGCTCGGCGCACAGGCCGCAGTGCAGGCAGACGTCCTCGTCCTTGGCCATCACGCGGCCGGTCTTGAGGCCGCCCTCGACGTAGATGTCCTGCATCAGGTTCAGCGCCGGTGCGTTGAGCCGCTCGCGCAGGTCCGGCCCGTCCGCCGTGAAGGTGATGCAGTCCATCGGGCAGATGTCCACGCAGGCGTCGCACTCGATGCAGAGCTTGGGCGCGAACACGGTCTGCACGTCGCAGTTCAGGCAGCGCCCCGCCTCCTTGAGCGCGGCGGCCGCGTCGAAGCCCAGTTCCACCTCGACCTTGATGCTGGCCAGCGCAGCTTCAGCCGCGGCCCACGGTACCTTGCTGCGCAGGTCCAGCGTGATGGCGTTGTCGTAGCTCCACTCGTGGATGCCCATCTTCTGGGACACGAGATTGACATGCGGCGGCGGGCGCTGCGTGAGCGGCTCGCCGTGCAGCAGGCGGTCGATGCTGACGGCGGCCTCATGGCCGTGCGCCACGGCCGTGATGATGTTCTTCGGCCCGAAAGCCGCGTCGCCGCCGAAGAACACGTGCGGCAGCGACGACTGGAAGCTCTGCGCATCCAGCACCGGCAGGCCATGCGCGTCGAAGGCGATGCCCGCATCCCGTTCTATCCACGGGAAGCTGTTCTCCTGGCCCACCGCGATCAACACCTCGTCGCAGGGGATGACGACTTCCTCACCGGTCTGCGCCTTCTTGAAGCGCATCCCGGTCAGCTTGCCGTCGACATGCTCGAAGGCCAGCGGCACGTGGAATTCCAGGATGGGGATGCCTTCGTGCTCGGCGTCTTCCTTCTCCCACGGGCTCGCCTTCATCTGCGCATAGCCGCTGCGCACCGCCACCGTCACCGACGACGCGCCCAGCCGCCGCGCCGAGCGGCAGCAGTCCATCGCCGTGTTGCCACCGCCCAGCACGATGACGCGCGGCTGCACGGCGGTCACGTGCCCGAAGCTGACGCTGGACAACCAGTCGATGCCGATGTGCACCTGCGCCCGCGTCTCGTCGCGCCCCGGCAGCGCCAGGTCGCGCCCGCGCGGCGCGCCGCAGCCGACGAACACCGCGTCCCAGCCTTCGGAAAGCAACGCCTTCATCGAGTCGATGCGCTGCCCCGACCGCCACTCCACGCCCAGGCCGAGGATGTAGCCGCACTCCTCGTCGATGACCCGCTCCGGCAGCCGGAAGCGCGGGATCTGCGTGCGGATGAAGCCGCCGGGCTTGGCCTCGCCGTCGAACACGGTCACGGCATAACCCTCCAACGCCAGGTCTCGCGCCACGGCCAGCGAAGCCGGCCCCGCGCCCACGCAGGCCACCCGCTTGCCATTGCGCGCGGCGGGCTTGGGCAGCATGGCGCGGAACTCCTCCGTCTTGTTGTCCGCCGCCACGCGCTTCAGGCGGCAGATGGCCACCGGCTCCGGCTTGGCGGCCTGCTTCTCCTCAACACGGCCGCGCCGGCACGCGGGCTCGCAAGGCCGGTCGCAGGTGCGACCCAGCACGCCGGGGAAGACGTTGCTGACCCAGTTGACCCAGTAGGCCTCGTCATGCCGCCCCTGGGCGATGAGGCGGATGTACTCCGGCACGGGGGTGTGCGCGGGGCAGGCCCACTGGCAGTCCACAACCTTGTGGAAGTAGGCGGGGTTCGCGGTATCGGTCCACTGCACGGTGTCTCCTCCGTGGTGCGATCGGCCCAGTCTAGGACTGGCGCCGGCAACCCGGTTCTGTGGAAACCCTTTGCTGGGGATGGCGTTGGCAGGCCGCCCTGACAGCATCCGCGCCACGCCCATCCCGGGCGCAATGGAGCAACACATGACGACTCATCTCATTCCCCGCGCCTGGCGCGGTGCCCTCGTCGCCCTGGGCTTGGCCACGGCAGGAATCGCCCACGCGGCGACGGACTACTACCTGCAGATCGATGGCATCAAGGGCGAATCGGTCGACCGCCATCACGAGGACTGGATCGACATTGAGAGCTTCTCCTGGGGCCTGACGCTGGTCACCGGCAGCAGCGGCGGCGGCAGCACCAGCGGCAAGGCCACGTTCTCCGACCTGTCGTGGTCGCAAGTCGTCGACATCTCCACGCCCAAGTTCTTCGTCAACGTCGCCACCAGCAAGCACATGCCCAAGGTCACGCTCGACGTGACGCGCACCTCGGCCAAAGGCGGTGCGGAGTCCTTCTTCCAGATGATCTTCACCGACACCGTCGGCACCGGGCTGAGCCTCGGCGGCGGCGGCGACGACATATGGGCGAATGCGTCCATGACCTCGGGCACCACCGTCAAGCTGCGCTACCGGCCGGAATCCAAGGCCGGCGGCTTCGGCAATTGGGTGGAGGGCAGCTTCAACATCCAGACCAATTCGACGAAGGCCTTGTTCAGCGGCGACGAGACGGTGCTGCTCGGCCTGTTCGGCGCGGGCGGCAACATCGACTTCGACGCCAGCGCTATCACGCCCGTGCCCGAGCCGGCCAGCGCCCTGCTGCTGGTCGGCGGCCTGGCGCTGCTCGCGTTCAGGCGGCAGCGAGCCGGCTGACGCGCCAGGAGCCGGCCTGCGCGGCGGCCACCGTCAGCGCCCAGCAGATCCAGGCGGTCCACATCGTGTGGCTGGGGTAGTGGGCGCCGCGCAGCATCTGGCCGATGCCGTAGACGACGCCCAGTAGAACGACCGTCGTCACCCACACCCGTGCCGCGCGCGGATAGGCGCGGCCCAGCACCCAGCCGCCGCACAGGAAGGCAAACGCCGCGCTGGCGTGGCCGGACGGGAAGCAATGCCCGCCGCCACCATCGCGCAGCCCCAGCGCCCAATGCGACACATAGCGCGCCGCGCCGCCGAACTCGTGCAGATCCCAGGGGCAGCTCGTCAGGCTGACACGCTTGATGAGCGCCACGGCGGCCAGACAAAGCAGCGTGACGAGCAGCCAGCTCAGCCGCTCGCGGCGCGTCAGCCGCGGCAGCACGTGGGCCGGCCGCAGGTTGGCGAGCCCGATGAAGAGGAGCACGCCCCAGGACAGCAGGCGACCGCCCTGGTGGATGCATTCGCCCGTGAACCAGGCGTCGCGCCAGGCAAAGCCCGCTGCGCTGCCGACCTGACGCATCGCCCAGAGGTCCAGCCCGCTCGCATCCCACGCCAGCAGGGCCAGCAGGCCGCTGCCCAGCGCCCAAAAGCTGGTTGGCAAGGCCGCTGGGCGCGCCGCGGGATGGGTGGACAAGCCGGTCTGCATGGCGGCGGATTGTTGGATGCGCCCGGGCGGCAGCCTTGCAGCGGGCTGGCGCGCAGCCGCCAGAAAAGCCCGCACTGCGACGGGCAACACGCGGGCGCCGCCGCGCGGCCCTTGTCTACACTGGCCGCATGAGTTCTCCTGTCTTTGCCGCCGAGCGCGCCATCCGCATGGGCCGCGAGGCGCTGGCGGTCGAGGCCCGCGCGCTGAGCGACCTGGGCCCGCGCCTGGGCGAGGCCTTCGCCCGCGCCGTCGAGGCCATGCTCGGCTGCCGCGGCCGCGTGGCCGTCATGGGCATGGGCAAGAGCGGCCACGTCGGCCGCAAGATCGCCGCCACACTCGCCTCCACCGGCACGCCGGCGCTGTTCGTGCACCCCGCCGAGGCGGCGCATGGCGACCTCGGCATGGTGACGACCGGCGACATGGTGCTGGCCCTGTCCAACTCCGGCGAGAGCGACGAGCTCAACGCCATCCTGCCGGTACTCAAGCGCCTGGGCATCCCGGTCGTTGCGATGACGGGCCGCCCCGAATCCAGCCTGGCGGCGCATGCCGACGTGGTGCTCGACAGCGCGGTCGCCGAGGAGGCCTGCCCGCTGCAGCTCGCGCCCACGGCCAGCACCACCGCGCAGATGGCCCTGGGCGACGCGCTCGCCGTGGCGCTGCTGGACGCACGCGGCTTCAAGGCCGAGGACTTCGCCCGCTCCCACCCCGGCGGCGCTTTAGGCCGCAAGCTGCTCACGCATGTGCGCGACCTGATGCGCAGCGGCGACGCCCTGCCGCGCGTGGCCGCCGCAACGCCGTTCACCGAGATGATGCGGGCGATGAGCGCCAAGGCGCTGGGCCTGGCCATCGTCGTGGACGCCGAGGACCGCGTGCAGGGTGTGTTCACCGACGGCGACCTGCGCCGCCTCATCGAGCAGGGTCGCGACCTGCGCGCTCTGACGGCGGCCGAGGTGGCCAGCGCCAACCCGCGCACGGTCGGCGCGGACGCGCTGGCCGTCGACGCCGCCGACCTGATGGAAGCCGCGCGCATCACCGTCGTGCTGGTCGTTGACGAGCAACGGCACCTGCAGGGCGCCGTCAGCATCAACGACCTCATGCGTGCGAAGGTGATCTGATGGCGGCGCTGCAATTCCCACCGGAGCTGCTCGTCAAGGCGCAGGGCACGGGCCTCGCCATCAAGCTGGCCCTGTTCGACGTCGACGGCGTGCTGACCGACGGCCGCATCTACATCGGCGAGCGGGGCGAGGAGTTCAAGGCCTTCTCGACACTGGACGGCCATGGCCTGAAGTCGCTGCAGCAGGTCGGCATCACGCCGGTCGTCATCACCGGCCGCGACAGCCCGGCCGTGCGCCGCCGCGTCGCCGACCTCGGCCTGCCCCACGCCCTCTACGGCGTGAAGGACAAGCTGGCCGCCGCCGAGCCGCTGCTGCGGCAGTTCGGCGTCAACTGGGGCGAGGTCGCCGCGATGGGCGATGACTGGCCCGACCTGCCGCTGCTGGCCCGTGCCGGCTTCGCCTGCGCGCCGCCCGGCGCCCATGCCGAGGTGCTGGCCATCGCCCACCATGTCACGCGCGCCCCGGCCGGCTATGGCGCCGCGCGCGAGTTCTGCGACGTGATGCTGATGGCCGCGGGGCACTACGAGCGGCTGCTGCATTCGCATCACGACACGCTGGATGGCGGCAGGACCGAGGGGCCGACATGAGCCCCGCCGCACTCCCCGTACCGACACCGCGCCGCCGGCCGCCCCAGCCCTGGGTGTGGCGCGTGCAAAGCCTGCTGTCCAACTACCTGCCGCTGCTGCTGATGGCCTTTCTCGCCAGCGGTACCTGGTGGCTGGTCAAGAACACGCCGCTGATCAGCGAGCCGGGCGAGCAGGCCGCGCCGCGCCACGAGCCCGATTACCGCATGGCCAACTTCGAGATCCAGCGCATCGGCGCGGACGGCCGGCTCAACGTGCAGGTTGCCGGGGCGGAGCTGCGCCACTACCCCGACACCGACACGGTCGAGATCGACCAGGTGCGCGTGCGGGCCGTCGGCCCCGACGGCAGCCTCGCCATCGCGGAGGCCAAGCGCGCCATCAGCAATGGCGACGGCAGCGACCTGCAACTGCTCGGCAACGTCCACCTGCGCCGCCTGCCGCCCGGCTCGGGCGAGAACGCACCGGCCCAGCTCGAGGTGCGCAGCGAGTTCCTGCAGGTGCTCGCCAACAGCGAGATCATGCGTTCACACCTGCCCGTCACCATCCGCCAGGGCGGCGCGACGCTGCATGCGCAGAACTTCGAGTACCGGCACCTGACGGGCCAGGTCCGCTTCACCGGCAAGGCACAGGGGCAGATCGCGGCCAGGCCCTCCAGATGAGCGCGTTGGTGTTCATCACCGGCGCCTCCAGTGGCATCGGCCAGGCCTTGGCCTTGCGTTACTACCGCGATGGCGCCCGGCTCGCGCTGGTCGCGCGCCGCACCGCTGAAGTGGAACGTTGGGCCGCCGAGCAGCGGCTCGACGCCGCGCGCTTCAAGGTCTACGGCGCCGACGTGTCCGACCTCGACGCGATGGCCCGCACCGGCCGCGACTGCATCGCCGCACAAGGCCTGCCCGATGTCGTCATCGCCAACGCCGGCATCAGCATCGGCATGGACACGGCGCACTTCGACGACCTAGACGTGATGCGGCGCAGCTTCGCGACCAACAACGTCGGCCTGGCGGCCACCTTCCATCCCTTCGTCGCAGCGATGAACGCACGCGGCTCGGGCACGCTGGTCGGCGTCGCCAGCGTCGCGGCCATCCGCGGGCTGCCGGGGCATGGCGCCTACTGCGCCAGCAAGGCCGCTGTCGTCGCCTACTGCGAAAGCCTGCGCGGCGAATGCCGGCCCTTCGGCGTCAAGGTGGTCACGCTGCTGCCCGGCTACATCGACACACCGCTGACGCGCGGCAACCGCTACGGCATGCCCTTCCTGATGCAGGTCGACGACTTCGCCGACCAGGCCGTGCGCGCCATCCGCGCCCAGGTCAGCTACCGCGTCATCCCGTGGCAGATGGGCGTCATGGCCAAGCTGCTGCGCCTGCTGCCCAACTGGCTCTACGACCGCGCCCTGGCCGGCCGACCGCGCAAGAAGCGGGCGAGCGAGTAGGCCGCTGTCCCTAGAATGCGCGCCCACAACAAGAGGGCGCCACGGCAGGGCGGATGACAAGAAAAGTTGGCTGCATGGCCGGACTGGTGCTGGCTGTTTTGGCAGGGTGCGGCGGCGGTGATGGCGGAGGATCCGCGACACCCGACAGCCCCGCCCGCCTGGAGATAGGCGCCGCAACGAATACCGCCACCGCTTTGCCGGCTGGCAGCGTGCAGACCCGGACCCTGGAAGTCCGCAATCGCGGCGGCGCGATGGCGCGCGGTGTCGTCGTGTCCGTGACGGCCGATACCGAGGTGCTGCATCTGCCGTTGGGGTGCAACCCTGTGAGCGCCTGCACGCTGAGGGAAGACGGCGCCGTCGTCATCGCCGAGCTCGCCGCAGGCGCGACCCTCTCGCTGACCCAGTCGCTGCGCATCCAGCCGGGCCACCGCGGCGCCCTCAGCAACGACCTGAGCGCCACCGGTGACGGCGGCCTGGCGGTGTCGTGGCGCCAGGACCTGACCGCCTATGCGACCGATCTGGCCGTCACGATCGACCCGCCTGAGGCTGTCACGGTGGGTGGCCAGCCGGCCAGCCGCTACGTCGTCACGCTGACCAACGCCGGCCCCGACGACGCCCGCGACGTGCTCTGGGAACTGGCCGCCGCGCCGGACCTGCTGTGGCTGGCCTCGCGCTGCACCGCCAGCGGCGGCGCCACCTGCCCCGCCACGCTGAGCGACCGGCTCAGCCTGCCGCAACTGCCCAAGTCGTCCGGCCTGAAGGTCGAACTGACGCTGCGCGACCACACACGCTTCGACATGCTGGCCAGCCGTGTGCATGCCGCCGGTGACACCACCCCGGCCAACAACCGGGCCATCCACAGCCCCTACGGCACCAGCAGCACGCTAGGCCACATGACGGCCACCGATCTGCAGGGGCGCACCTTCCGTCTCACGCTCGGCTGGTCCGCGCAGCTCGCAGGCGAGGGCTGGACTCGCCGGTTCCAGACACCGGTGGACGTAACAGGCGTCCAGTTCCTGATATCCGACTCGGGCACGTCGCGATGGTGGGAGCAGGGCAGCCTGAAGGGCAACGGCGGCCTGGTCATCGGCAGCGCCCTGCTGGAGGGCGTGCGCACGCCCTTCATTGCCGTCCGTGATCCGGTCACGGCCCTGAGCGACCTGGAGGGCCTGCGCTTCAACATCCTCGGCGCCCGCGCCGACGCAGGCGGCAAGGCGCTCGACGCCTTTGTCTGGTCCGGCAGGTTTGGCGCCGGCGCGTTCGAGATCTGCACCGGGGCGGCGCCGCTCGCGTTCGAGGCCTGCCCCGCCGAGCGGCTGCAGCGCTACGAAGCGGCCCTCAATGGCGAGGAGCTGGAGCTGGTGTCGGCGCGCCACGGCGTCATGCGCTGGCGTGCTGCACGCGGCGCCGATGGCCCCGTGCTGATCTCGTCCACCCGCGATGCCACGAGCGGCGAGAGCCGCTTCATGGTGGGCACGCCGTCCACAGGCAGTGCCTACAGCAGCAGCAGCTACCCTGTGCCGGTGGCGCTGGCCGACACGACGTTCGAGAGCGCCTCCGGCGTCGCCAACGCCGCGCTGGTCTCGTTCGGCACGAACGCGGGAGGGGACGTCACGCTGGAACCCTCCAGAGACCTGCCCAACTCCTACCTGGCCTTTCTGAACGGCACAGAGGAGGACGGCCTGTGCGGGCTGTCAGCGTCGCTGGCGCCCACTGTCCAAACGGGCGTTTTCACCGGACCACTGCAGGCGGTCACCAGGAAAGGCCGGGCCTGTTTTGCCGGGTCCGTCACGCACGTGCAGACCTCGAGGTTCGCTGCAATGTTGGGCAGCAAGGGCGACGCACTGATGGGGCGCTGGCTGTTGCAGCTCAACTGATCGCAGCGAGCAGCCATGTCGGCCTGACGCTGGCTACACTGCGCGCCTTCGGACCGAGAGCCGGCCCTGCATGGGCGGCGAAGGAGGACATCATGGCCAAGGTACTTCACCCCTGCTAGTGCCCGCGCGCTGAACGCAGCTTCAGCGCCGACCGCCGGCTGCCGCCTGTGCGCAGGCAGCCCCATCGATTCCCGCGGCCGCCTGCTGGCAGCCGATCCCGGACGACGTTTCATCCATGACATCCCGCCTCCTCGGCCTGGGCCTGCTCGCCTTGGCCCTGCCTGCATGGCCGCATCAAGGCCCCCCGCATCCGACCGCGCTGCGTCTCACGGCCGCCGACGTTTCACCCGTCATCGACGGCCGGCTCGAAGACGCCGCCTGGCAGCACGCGCCGGTGTACGAGCGCTTCGCGCAGTTCGTGCCCATCGACAAGCAGCCCGCGCGCTGGCGCACCACCGTGCAGGTGCTCGTCACCGGCGACGCGCTGGTCTTCGGCATCCGCGCCTGGGATCCGGAGCCCGACCGCATCCGCGCGCCGCTGGCCCGGCGTGACCAGGTCAAGGCCGACCAGGACTTCGTCTCCATCTTCATCGACCCGGTCGGCCACCGCCGCACGGCGCAGTACGTGCGCGTGAACCCGGCCGGCGCCATCGAGGACGGCCAGTTCTCCGCCGAGGAGGACAGCGAGGACACCGCGGCCGACTTCGACGTCGATGCCGCGGCGACGCGCCTGGCGGACGGCTACAGCATCGAGCTGCGCTGGCCGCTCGCAGCCCTGCGCTTCCCGCATGCGGACGGCGCACCGTGGCGCGTCATGGTCGCGCGCAACATCCCGCGCGAGGACCGCACGCTCAACGTCAGCGCACCGGCCTTGACGAAAGATGCCCTCAGCTTCATCGCGGAGCTGCAGCCGCTGGAGGGTCTGGCCGACCTGGTCGAGCAAGTCCGCGAGCGCAGCTTCATCGCCTTCCGCCCCGAGCTGACGCTGCGCTCGACGCGCGACAGCGGCGAGGCCGGCACGCGCCGCAGCCGCAAGGCGTCGCTGGGCGCCGAGTTCAAGTGGCGGCCGCGCGCCGACTGGGTCATCGACGCAACGCTGAATCCCGATTTCTCGCAGGTCGAGCTCGACGCGCCCCAGCTTGCCGGCAACACGCGCTTCGCCCTCAGCGTGCCGGAGAAGCGGCCGTTCTTCCTCGAAAGCGCCGACGTCGTCGGCCCGACGCAGCCCGACGAATCGGGCGAGAACCGCAGCCTCGCCGCCTTCTACACCCGCGCCATCACCGACCCCGACCACGGCCTGCGCGCGACCTGGCGCGGCGCCACGGCCGAGGCCACGGTCCTGAGCCTGCGCGACGCCGGGGGCGGCCAGGTGCTGCGGGCCGGCGCGTTCGCGACCCGCAGCGGTGTACAGCCCGAGGGCTCGCAGGCCAGCTTCGCGCGCGGCCGCATGCAGTTCGGCGATGGCGGCCGCCTCGGCCTGGCGGGGCTCGTGTCGCTGCGCGATTTCGGCGACGGCCTGGCGACCCAGGTGGTCGGCAGTGACGGCGTGTGGCGGGCCGGTGACAGCGACCAGTGGCGCGGCCACCTGCTGCTGTCCCGCACGACGCTGGGCATCGCCGCCGACGGCGCCGTGCAGCGCGTCGACCGCGAGCGCGGCCACCGCGCCTGGCTGGGCTGGCACCACGGCGACGGCAGGTGGGTGGCCAACGTCAACGTCGAGGAAGTCAGCCCGCGCTTTGCGAACGACAACGGCTTCGTCAACCAGAGCGGCTTCCGCCGCGCCTCGGCGCTGGGTTATTTGCGGCTGGGGCCGCGCGAGCTGTTCGTCGACATGCACGAGACCGAGCTCACGCTGAAAGCGCAGGAGACCCGCACCTTGGCCGATCCGGTGCTGGAGGTCGCGGCCGGCCAGGTCGTTGACCGCTTGTTCCAGCCCGGCTTCTGGTTCCTGGCGGCACGCAACACCGGCGTCTGGGGCCACATCGGCCTGGACAGCCACCGCGCCAGGAGCGGCGGCCAGCTGCATGCGACGCGCACGCTGCTGCTGGGCTTCGAGTCCAACCCCGGCGAGTTGCTCAGCTTCCTGATGGGCGAAGTGGAATGGGGCCGGCGCCTGGATGTCGACGCCGACCGGGTCGGCCTGGGGCTGCAGGCCGAGCTCGAAGCCAAGCTGCGCACGCCGCTGCCCTCATTCCTCGGTTCGGGCCTGTGGCTGGAGTTCGAACAGCGCCTGGGCCTGGGCTACGTCGACGCGCCCACGGGGCAGCGCGCCTTCACCGACCGCAGCGCCCAGAGCCTTGTCGTGCTGCACCTGAGCCCGCGCGACTCGCTGCGACTGATCCATCAGCAGACGCATCTCACGCGCCGCGAGGACGCCGGGGTGGGCCTCGCCGCGCAGGGCGTCCGCGAGCGCCAGCTGTCGCTGATGTTCCAGCACCGCATCGGCCTGTCGCGCATCGCCAGCATCGGCCTGAACCGTGCCAGCCAGCGCCCTGGGCAGGCCCGCCAGCGGGAACTCTTCGCCAAGCTCACGCTCGGGTATTGAAGCCCCTCGCCCAGCCTCGCGGCGCTGAACGCGGGCGTGCCTGGTCGTCTCGCAGACCGCACTGCGGACAGTGCCGCAGCTCTTCGGCAGGCACACGCCGTCCACCGGGCTCAATGTGACCGGCCGAAGCCCCGAGGGGACGATGGTGCTTGCGGCATTGGGCCGCAAGCGCATCGCCTGCGGGCCAGCTTGCGGTGGCCCGACGCTCGGCCCGCAACCTGCCCGGAAAACGCACAAGGCGCCCGAAGGCGCCTTGTCATTCATGCTGGGTCAGCAGAGGGGAGCTTAGTAGCCGCCGCCGCCGTAGCCGCCGCCGCCACCGGAACGGCCACCGCCGCCGTAGCCGCCACCGCCGGAGCGGCCACCGCCACCACCGCCGTAGCCACCACCGCCGCCACCGCCGCCGTAGCCGCCGCCACCGCCGGAACGACCACCGCCGCCGCCGCCGTAGCCGCCGCCACCGCCGGAACGGCTACCGCCGCCGCCGCCGTAGCCGCCACCACCGCCGCCGTAGCCGCCACCGCCGCCGAAGCCGCCACCGCCGGAACGGCCACCGCCGCCGCCGAAGCCGCCCGGACGTTCTTCACGAGGACGTGCCTCGTTGACGACGATCGCGCGGCCTTCCAGGGCCTGACCGTTCATGCCGTTGATCGCGGCTTGCGCCTCGGCATCCGAACCCATCTCGACGAAGCCGAAGCCTTTGGAACGGCCCGTTTCACGATCCATCATGACCTTTGCGGAGGTCACGGTGCCGAACTGACCGAACGCTTCTTGCAGCGATTCGTCACGCACGCTGTAGGCCAGATTGCCCACGTAAAGCTTGTTTCCCATGGGGAAGCCCTTCTCTTCTCAAAACCAAAAAACCATGTGGAGCTTCAACCCATCGTGAACCATTCAAGCGAAGGTGCGGCGTCCAGACACAGGCAAATCATTATGGTGGCGAGGTCAACGATTGCCAGACGGCCCTCCGGTAAGTGTTGTTTTTAAGATCTAGCACAAACCCTGGCGCCGCGGGGGCATCACCGTCTCGTCATCGATACCATCGCCGCCCGATGAGCCTTCCCCTGCTTCCAGCCCTCGCCCGCGTCCTCGCGAGCATCGACGCGCCACGCAACTTTCGCGCGCTCTACGCCCTGCTCGCGAGCTTCTGCATGACCGGGCTGCTGCTGGCCATGGCGCGCTCGGCGCTGGGGCGGGATGAGGGCCTGCTCAGCGCCCTGTGGCTCGGCCTGGGGTTGGCTGTCGCTTTTTTCGGGGTCAACACGACCGGCCTGATGCTGATGGACCAGGCGCGCGGCCTGCGCGTGCGGGATCCGCAGGACGCGCTGTCGGACGCACTGCGCAGCGCCCATCGCGTGCTGCTGGCGCT
>Ga0307411_10000163_pt1 | contig 21339 bp, 21 predicted proteins | sample DK1Ometagenome_2_FD_203712 | JGI IMG/M metagenome (GOLD analysis project Ga0307411, IMG submission 203712) | Maize rhizosphere microbial communities from greenhouse at UC Davis, California, United States - DK15-O-1 | ecosystem: Host-associated > Plants > Roots > Rhizosphere > Soil | place: USA...
AGGAGCCCGGGAGGGCTCCTTCCCTCCGCAGAGCCCCACAGGTTCTGCTGAAAGGGCCTCCGCACCCGGGGACCCTTTCAGCAGTGGCCCGCCTCGCCACGTCTTACTGAAAGGACCTCACCATGTTGGACGCCGCCCTCAAGACCCAGCTCCAGGGTTACCTGGACCACGTCAAGATTCCTTTCGAGATCGTCGCCTCGCTGGACAACTCGGCCAACAGCGACGAGATGCGCGAACTGCTCGAGCAGATCGCCGGCATGACCGACAAGATCACGCTGCGCACCGACGGTGTGGACACGCGCACGCCGTCCTTCACGCTGCGCCGCACGGGCACCGCCGAGCCGCAATCGCTGCGCTTCGCGGCCATCCCGCTGGGCCATGAGTTCACGTCGCTCGTGCTCGCGCTGCTGTGGACCGGCGGCCACCCGCCCAAGGTCGAGCCGGCGCAGATCGATGCGGTCAAGGCACTGGACGTCGATCTCGACTTCGAGATCTACATGAGTCTGACCTGCCACAACTGCCCGGACGTCGTGCAGGCGCTGTCGCTGATGTCCATCGTCAACCCGCGCATCCGCACCACCGTCATCGACGGCGGCCTGTTCCAGTCCGAGGTCGAGGCGCGCGACATCATGGCCGTGCCGGCCGTGTGGCTCAACGGCCAGCCGTTCGCCTCCGGCCGCATGAGCCTGGAAGAGATCGTCGCCAAGCTCGACACCGGCGCCGCCGCGCGTGACGCCAAGAAGCTGGACGCCGAAGCGCCGTACGACATGCTCATCATCGGTGGCGGCCCGGCCGGCGCGGCCGCCGCGGTCTACGCAGCGCGCAAGGGCATCCGCACCGGCGTCGCGGCCGAGCGCTTCGGCGGCCAGGTGAACGACACACTCGGCATCGAGAACTACATCTCGGTGTCGATGACCGACGGGCCGAAGTTCGCCGCGGCGCTCGAGGGCCATGTGAAGGACTACAAGGTCGACATCCACAACCTGCAGCGCGCCGACAAGCTGATTCCCGCGGCCGAGCCGGGTGGTCTTGTCGAAGTGCAATTGGCCAATGGCGCCAAGCTCAAGGGCAAGACGGTCATCCTCTCCACCGGCGCGCGCTGGCGGAACGTCGGCGTGCCCGGCGAGGCCGAGTACAAGAACAAGGGCGTGGCCTACTGCCCGCACTGCGACGGCCCGCTGTTCAAGGGCAAGCCGGTCGCGGTCATCGGCGGCGGCAACTCGGGTGTCGAGGCGGCCATCGACCTGGCCGGCATCGTCAAGCACGTGACGTTGATCGAGTTCGGTGCCGAGCTGCGTGCTGATGCGGTGCTGGTGAGCAAGCTGCAGAGCCTGCCCAACGTCACCATCATCACGAACGCCCAGACCACCGAGTTCACCGGCACGAATGGCAAGCTCGACGGCCTGAACTACTCCGACCGCGTCTCCGGCGAAAGCAAGCGTGTCGACGTGGAAGGCTGCTTCGTGCAGATCGGCCTGGTGCCCAACACCGAGTGGCTGCGCGGCACGCTGGAGCTCAGCAAGCATGGCGAGATCGTCGTGGACGCCAAGGGCGCGACGTCGCTGCCCGGTGTGTTCGCCGCGGGCGACGTGACGACGGTGCCTTTCAAGCAGATCGTCATCGCCGCCGGCGACGGCGCCAAGGCCGCGCTCGGCGCGTTCGACTACCTGATGCGGCAACCGGCGCTCAAGGCGGCCTGATCAAGCTTGGGTCACAGTGGCCTGACGGTCAACGCGCGGCGGGTCTGCTTGTTTTGCCAGATGCCCTCCGCGCTGTAGACCGCCAGCGCGCCCCAGATGAAGCCGAACGCGACCAGCCGCGTCGCGTCCATCGGCTCCTTGAACAGGAAGACGCCGAGCAGGAACTGCAGCGACGGCGAGACGTACTGCACCAGCCCCAGCGTCGCCAGCGGCAGGCGCCGCGCGCCGGCCGCGAACAGCAGCAGGCTGCCCGCAGTGACCGGCCCCGTGCCGATCAGCCAGGCCCAGTCGACAGCCGTCTGCCCGGCCATGCTGCCGTCCTGTGACCACCAGATCAGCCCCGCAGCCGCCAGGGGCGCAAGGATCAGCGTCTCCAGCGTCAGCCCCTCGACGGCGCCGAGCGCCGCCGTCTTGCGCATCAGGCCGTAGAAGCCGAAGCTCACCGCCAGCACCAGCGCCACCCAGGGCAGGCGGCCGCCCGCCAGTGTCAGCCACAGCACACCGAAGGCGGCCAGGCCCACGGCCAGCCACTGCACCGGCCGTGGCCGCTCGTGCAGCACCGCGAACCCCAGCGCCACGTTCACCAGCGGGTTGATGAAGTAGCCCAGGCTGGCGTCGATGACGTGGCCATGCCCCACCGCCCAGACGTAGGTGAGCCAGTTGACGGCGATCAGCGTCGCCGACAGCGCGAAGCGCCGCCAGGTCGCGGCGCTGACCGTCTTCAGCCAGGACAGATTGCGCGTCACCAGCAGCACGACGGCGACAAACGCCAGCGACCACAGGGTCCGGTGCGCCACGATCTGCAGGGCAGGCACCGCAGCGATCTGGCGGAAATAGAGCGGGAACAGGCCCCAGCTGAGATAGGCGCCGAGCGCGTAGAGGATGCCGGGGTTCATTGCCGGCATTCTCTTTGAGGGTTAGTCCGGGTGCTTCGGTAAGGGTGTCGACGTCGAATGGCGCCCGTCTCATTCGTCGTGATCCCATGGCCCTCATCGAATTCACGCCCCAACTGCGCCGTTTCGTCGACACACCCGTCGTCGACACGCCGGCCGCCGTGCTCCGGGAAGGCCTGGACGCCGCGTTCGCGATCAACCCGAGGCTGCGCGGCTACATCCTCGACGACCAGGGCCACCTGCGCCACAACGTCGTCATCTTCATCGACGGCCAGCGCGTGCGCGACCTGCGCGGCCTGACCGACCCGCTCGGGCCGGAGTCACGGGTCCATGTTTTGCAAGCTTTGTCTGGAGGTTGAGAATGAGTTCACAAGACCGCGCCTGGGCCGCCACCCGCAAGGGCCTGTTCGAGCTGCGCCGCCGTGGCGGCCGATATGCCCCTTGGCAGATCGAGAACGTCAGCTTCCTCGCCGAGCCCGTCAGCATGCTGCTGCCCCCGGATGCGTCCGGCCGCATGCTCGCGGCGCTCAACCTTGGCCATTTCGGCGTCAAGCTGCATGCGTCGGATGACGCCGGCAAGACGTGGCGCGAGGTCGGCGTGCCGACGTTTCCGCCGCAGCCGGAGGGCGCGGAAGGCCCCGAGTGGAAGCTGCTGCAGATCTGGTCGCTGGAGCGCGCCGGCGACGCGATCTGGGCGGGCACCATCCCGGGGGGCTTCTTCAGCAGTCGTGACGGCGGCGAGAGCTGGCAGCTCAACGAAGCGCTCTGGTACGAGCCCAAGCGGCTGGGGTGGTTCGGCGGCGGTAGCGATGCGCCGGCCATCCATTCGATCTGCCCGCGTTCGGACAACGCCGACGAGCTGCTGCTCGGCATCTCCTGTGGCGGCGCCTGGCGCACGACCGACGGCGGCCTGACGTGGGGCCTGCGCGCCAAGGGCATGCGTGCCGACTTCATGCCGCCCGACCAAGCCGGCGAGGAGAACGTGCAGGACCCGCACCTCATCGCCCGCTGCCGCGACGTGCCCGACGTGCTCTGGTGCCAGCACCACAACGGTATCTTCCGCAGCAGCGACAACGGCGCGAACTGGACGGAACTGCACGCGCAGCCGTCGAGCTTCGGCTTTGCGGTCGCGGCGCACCCTGGCGACCCCGAAACCGCCTGGTTCGTGCCCGCCGTCAAGGACGAGCGGCGCCTGCCGGTCGACGGCGCGCTGTGCGTGACGCGCACCCGCGACGGCGGCCGCAGCTTCGAGGCGCTGCGCACCGGCCTGCCGCAGCAGCATTGCTACGACCTCATCTACCGCCACGGCCTGGCGGTGGACGAGCGCGGCGAGCAGCTGATGATGGGCTCGACGACCGGCGGCCTGTGGGCCAGTGGCGACGCCGGCGACAGCTGGCAGACCGTCTCGGCCCACCTGCCGCCCATCTACGCCGTCAAGTTCGGTTGAGCCGCCTGCGTATCGCCGCCAGCTCGGCCTTGCCCAGGCTGGGCGCCGGGTAGTCCATCTTCAGCGCCTGCAGCGTGTCGCCGATGACCTGCGACACGATCAGCCGCGCATTGCGCTTGTCGTCGGCCGGCACCACGTGCCAGGGCGCATGGTCGCTGCTGGTGGCGCGCAGCGCCTCGCGATAGGCCTGCATGTAGCGCGGCCAGAGTTCGCGCTCGTCCAGGTCCGCGGCACTGAACTTCCAGTTCTTGGCCGGGTCGTCCAGCCGTGCGAGGAAGCGCCGGCGCTGCTCTTCCTTGGACAGATGCAGGAAGAACTTGATGACCTGCGTGCCGTTGCGGTGCAGGTGGGCTTCCAGGTTGTTGATGGAGGCATAGCGCTCGCCCCAGATGCGCGGCGTCTTCGCCACCTCCTTGGGCAGCGACTGGGCTTCCAGGATCTCCGGATGCACGCGCACGATCAGCACATCCTCGTAGTAGGAGCGGTTGAAGATGCCGATGCGGCCGCGCTCGGGCAGGCATTGCGACGTGCGCCACAGGAAGTCGTGGTCCAGCTCCTGCGGGCTGGGATGCTTGAAGCTGAAGACCTGGCAGCCCTGCGGGTTCACGCCCGACATGACGTGCTTGATGATGCTGTCCTTGCCGGCCGCGTCCATGGCCTGGAAGATCAGCAGCAGCGAATAGCGGTTGTGCGCGTAGAGCAGGTTCTGCAGGTCGCTGAGGCGTTCGACCTGCGTGCGCAGCTGCTCCTTGTAATCGTCCTCGTCGCGGTAGAGCGGCTGCACCGCCGTGGGCCAGTGCTTGAGCTTGACCTTCCGCCCGGGCGGGACGCGATAGGCCTCGGTGGCAATGGGCATGGCTGAGTCCCGCAAGCTGAGGAAGCCTCAGCCTACTGCCACTGCGCGCCGGCTCGGTGTCGGACAGCGTCCCATGCGGCGCAGATGGGCTGTCAGGGCCAGCCCTCGCCCAGCGGCGCGTCCAGGGTGAGCGTGGTGCCGCTGACCGGGTGCCGCAGCGACAGCGACCGCGCATGCAGCCACAGCCGGTTCTGGCCGAGGTGGGCCGCGACGGCGCGGTTCAGCGGCCCTTTGCCGTGCGTCGCATCACCGAGGATGGGATGGGCGATGTGCTTCAAGTGGCGGCGGATCTGGTGCCGGCGACCCTGCAGCGGCTCGGCTTCCAGCAGCGCCACGCGCGTGGTCGCGAAGCGAGGGTCGGTGACGAGCGGCCACTCGATGCGCCGCAGCACGCGCCAGCGCGTCTGCGCTTCCAGCATCGTCTGGCCCGCCGACGGCTGCTCCGGGTCGCGCGCCAGCGGATGGTCGACGAGGCCTTCCTCCGCGGCCGGCCAGCCGCGCACCAGCGCGAGGTAGCGTTTCGCCATGCGCCCCTGCTCGAACATCGCGCCCAGCAGCGACGCGACCTCGGCCGACAGCGCGAACAGCAGCACGCCGGAGGTGCCGCGGTCCAGCCGGTGCACCGGCCACACGGGCCGGCCGAGCTGGTCGCGCAGCAGCTGCAGCGCCGCCTCGTCCTCCCGCGCGGCCAGCTGGGTGCGGTGCACCAGCAGCCCGGGCGGCTTGTCGATGGCGACGAGGTGCTCGTCCCCGTAAACCAGGGTCAGAGTCAATTCTTCAGGTCGCCATCGACGTAGAACCAGGCGCCGCCCTCGCGCACGAAGCGGCTCGTCTCGTGCAGCCGCTGCGCGCGGCCGCCGAGCTTGCTGCGGGCGACGAACTCGACGGTGCCGTGGTCGGCGTCCTGCAGCGCGCTGCGTTTGACCTCCAGACCGAGCCACTTCAGCCCCGGCTCGGGCGGCTCGAGCGCGGTGGGCCGGGTGCTGGCATGCCAGGTCGCGAGCAGGTAGTCGCGCAGGTCGAGCACGAACGCGGCGTAGCGCGAGCGCATCAGCGCTTCGGGCGTCGGCGCGCTCAGGCCGTGCCCGTTGGCAAAGGCACGATGCAGCGCGCCACAGCAGTCGGCGTAGGCCGCGGGGCGGCCGCAAGGGCAGGGCAGGGCGGATGGGGAGGGCGGCGGCATGCCCGCACTCTATGCGGCCGGCTCGCCGTCAGTGCGGACGCCCGTCCGGAAAGGCCTGGATCAGCGCCTCCAGCGGCTGCGGCCGCCCGAGCAGATAGCCCTGGCCGAAGCGGCAGCCGCAGGCGCTCAGCACGTCGAGCTGGGCGGCGCTTTCGATGCCTTCGGCGATCACGTCGAGCTGCAGGTGCTGGCCGAGGTCGAGGATGGTCTGGGCGATGGCGCGGTCGCGCTCGCCGCTGGGCAGGTCGCGCACGAAGCTGCGGTCGATCTTCAGCGAGCTGATCGGCAGGCTCTTCAGCACGGACAGCGACGAGTGGCCCATGCCGAAGTCGTCCAGCGAGATCTGGCAGCCGATGTCGCGCAGCTGGTGCATGACGCGCATGACCTGCTCGGGCCGGCGCATCAGCATGCCCTCGGTCAGTTCCAGCACGACCTGCGATGGCGGCACGGCGCGCTCGGCCGACAGCGCCTTCAGCAGCTCGGGAAGGGCGTTGCTGGTGAACTCCGACGCTGCCATGTTGACGTGGACCTTGAGGTGCCGCAGTGGCCCGCTCTGCAGCGAGCCGAGGTCGTGCAGCGCCTGTCCCAGCACCCAGCGGCCGATGTCGATGATGAGGTCGCTCTGCTCGGCGATCGGGATGAACACGTCGGGCGGCACCGCCTCACCGTTGGGCTTGCGCCAGCGGATCAGCGCCTCGACGCCGTGCAGCTGGCCGCAGGCGAGGTCCACGATGGGCTGGTAGACCAGCCCGAACTGGCCGGTCCGCAGCGCCGCATGCAGCTCGGTCTCGATGGACAGGCGCCGGGCCAGCCGGGCACGCTGCGCGGCGAGCATGTCCGGGCTGCTGGTGGAGAAGACGTTGCTGCCGTTGCGGCCGTTCTGCTTGACGCGGTACATGGCCGCGTCGGCGCTGCGCAGCAGCTCGGGGCCGCTCTGGCCGTTGTCCGGGAAACGGCTGACGCCGATGCTGGCCGAGACCGTCAGCGCCGCGCCTTCATAGGCAAAGGGCCGGTTGGCGGCGGCGAGCACGGCGTCCACCAGCGCGGCCAGCGCCCGCTCGTCGCCGCTGTCCGGCACCAGCACGGCGAACTCGTCGCCGCCCAGGCGGCCCACGCGCGCCGGCGGCGGCGCCAGCACCTTCAGGCGGCGCGCGAATTCTTGCAGCACCGCATTGCCGGCTTCGTGACCGAAGGCGTCGTTGATGGGCTTGAAACGGTCCAGGTCGATGAACATCAGCGCAAAGCGCCGGCCCTCGCGCTGGCCGTGCGCGCAGTGGCGGTTGAGCTGGGCGTAGAAGTGCGCGCGGTTGTCCAGCTCGGTCATCTCGTCGACCTGCGCCAGGCGGTGGATGACGGCCTCGGTCTCCAGGCGCTGCGCCGTTTGCGCGATCAGCGCGCCGATGGTGGCCGACACCTTGGGCAGCTGTGCGTCCGGTTGTCGCGACAGGCTGCTGTAGAACTCCAGCACGCCGGGGCGGTGGCGCTCGCCGCTGTCCGACGCATAAATGACCGGGAAGACGTAGCCCGACCACAGGCCGCACATCTGCGCGGTGCCGCGGCGCAGGAAGCGCGGGTCGGTGCTCATGTCCTCCACCCACTCGGCGTGGCCGGTGGCCCAGACGCGGCCCACCAGGCCCTCCGTCGGGGCCATGCGCAGCGCGGCGCTGACGACGCTGAACTGCTCCAGGTCGCGGTCCGGCGGATGCCAGAAGTGCCGGCAGCGCAGCACGCCACCGGCATCACCGCCGCTCTCCTCCATGCGCCAGTACGCGCCCCATTCCCAGCCGAGGTTGCGGCAGATGAGCTGGATGACATTGGTGATCGCGTCCTCCAGCGTGTGCGTGCCGATCAGGTACTCGGTCAGCGCGTAGCCCAGGCGTTCGCGCACGGCGGCATGCGTCAGCGCCGTGACGTCCTGCAGCAGCCCATGGCGCCAGCGCGGCCGCGCCGGGTCGGCCGGCAGCGGCGTCACGCGCAGCCAGCGCATGCCGCGGGCCAGGCCGATGACGCGGATGTCCAGCGGCTGCTGCGGCGGCGCGCCGGTCCAGAGCTGGATCAGCGCCGGCAGGTCGTCCTCGACGACATGGGCCAGGCAGTCGTCGAGGTCGTCGGCAGGCGGGTCCGGGGCCTCAAGGTACGCCGCCGCGGCGGGGGACAGCATGCTGCGTCCGGTCTGCGGGTCGTACCACCATCGGCCGAAGCCGGCCGCGTGTTCGAGCGCGTCGGTGGAGGTCGCCATGGCGGCGCTGGCGTCGCGGTGTCGCTGCGGCTCGATCGGCATGGCGACTGCCGGCATGCAGGACCCCTTGTGGCTTGTCATGGGGCCCGATAGCGCAATTCGCATGCCAGCGCAACGCGGGCGCCAAGCCCTGCCAGCGTGTGAAACCGTGCGCCGCCGGGGCGCGGTCTCGCACGGCGCTGGTGCGCAGCGCCGCTCAGAGCGGCAGTTCCCAGGTCTCGCTGATGACGTCCTGCCCGAAGCTGCGCAGCGGCTCGCTGTGCACGAGGTGGTAGCCCTCGGCCGCGTAGATGGCGCGCGCGGCGGTCAGCGCGCTCTGGGTCCACAGCACGATGCGGCGGTAGCCGGCGGCGCGCGCGAAATCGCTGCACTGGCGCACCAGGCGCTTGCCCAAGCCCAGGCCGCGCGCATGCCGCTCCAGCAGCAGCAGGCGCAGCTGCGCGACGCCGGGGATAGCCTGGCCGTTGGCGTCGTCACGGGCCTGCACGAGCATGACGCTGCCCAGCCGCTCGGCGCCACGGGCGGCGATCCAGCATCCTTCGCGCCCGGGCTCGAAGCGGTCCACGAAGTCGGCGCAGATGCGCGCGATCCGCGCCTCGAAATGGGCGTCCAGCCCGTACTCGGCGGCATAGACGGCCCCGTGGCGCTGGACGATCCAGCCGAGGTCGCCCGGCTGGGGCGGGCGCAGGTCGATGGCGGGTGGTGGCTCCATGGCCGCATCATCGTCAAATGCGGTTGCACTCGGCAATGCGGGCCGCGCACGGAGGCGCTACGCTGGCATCAGTGAATCAAGGAGCGCAGCGTGGGCATCGTGGTGTATTGGCTGGAAGGCGAGGCCGAGGGCGCCATGCCGGTGTGCGAGTTCTTCGGCAGCAGCGAACTGATGCAGGCGCTGGCGCTGGCCGAAGACCGGCGCCGGCAAGGCCACCGCCACGTCAGCATCTCGACGGAACTGGAAGACCTGGTCGGCCGGCCGGGTGTCGCGGCGGTGGAGGGCGGCAGGACGCCGGACGGCGAGGCCTATGAATGGTCCAAGGCCGGGCGGGCCGGCAAGGTGCGCAAGGGGCGTTGAGCCGTTCAGAACTTGTAGCCGAATCCCACCGTGAGCAGGTTGTCCGTCTTCTTCGTGCCCGCCGGCACGCGGCTCGCGTAGCGGCTGGACAGGCCGGCGTTGAGCGTCCAGCTTCCGGCGATGCGTGTGGCGAGGCCGGCGTCGAAGGTGGCCCGGTCGCCGAGTTCGCCGCCGTCGGGGTAATAGACGAGGCGCTGCCTCAGCGAGGTGGCCTCGTTGAGCCTGTGGCTGGACTCTTCACCGAACAGCACCTGCGCGCCGTTGGCCCGGCTGCCGTCGGTGAAGCGGGTGTCGGCGTAGCCGAGACCGGCGAAGGCGTCCCAGCTGTTCGCATCGTTCTTCAGCAGGTGATAGCCGGCGCCGCCGTTGAGGTTGTAGCGGTCGCGTACGCCGCCGGCGTTGTTGGTCTCGCCCTCTGCGCCGCCGAAGGCGAACCACTGCGGGCCGATGTTGAAGTCGTAGCGGCCGCCCAGGCGCAGCAGGTCGGCGGTGGTGGTGGCGGTGCCATCGACCTTGTTGCGGCCGTAGTTGGCGACGCCGTACAGGCTGATCTTGTCCTGCACCGTCGCGGCACTGGCGTCGGCGTTTGCGGCCAGCGTGCGGCTGCTGTTGTTGCCGCTGGCCAGGGCGCCGGAGACGCTGAGCCCGCCGTGCCACCTGCCGTCCGGCATGTCCTGGGCCTGGGCGGCCAGCGGGGCGAGGGTGAGGGCGGTGGCGGCGACGAGGGCAGGGGTGAGTCGTGGCATCGGCAGGCTTCCTACGGGAAAACCAGCAGTATCGCCAACGACCCGAGGGTGGCCGGCCCGCCGCCGGGGCCGGCGAGGGCGCTTCCCTAAAATGCGCCGATGACTTCTTCCTCTGTCGGCGCCGCGGCCGACGCTGCTGCTTCCAGCCCCCTCCTGCGCAACCTCAACCCCGAGCAGCTCGCCGCCGTGACGGCGGAGCCCGCGCCCGCATTGATCCTGGCCGGCGCCGGCTCGGGCAAGACCCGCGTGCTGACGACGCGCATCGCCTGGCTGCTGAACACCGGCCAGGTCAGCCCCGGCGGCATCATGGCCGTGACCTTCACGAACAAGGCCGCGAAGGAGATGCTCACAAGGCTCTCGACCCTGCTGCCGTTCAATGTGCGCGGCATGTGGATCGGCACCTTCCATGGCCTGTGCAACCGCTTCCTGCGCGCGCACTGGAAGCTGGCCAACCTGCCGCAGGCCTTCCAGATCCTGGACGCGAGCGACACGACGTCGGCCGTCAAGCGCGTCATCAAGGCGATGAAGCTGGACGAGGAGCGCTTCGTGCCGAAGCAGGTCGGCTGGTTCATCGCCGGCTGCAAGGAGGATGGCCACCGCCCCGGCGATGTCGAGGCGCGCGACGAGCAGACGAAAAAGCTCATCGAGATCTACGCCAACTACGAGGACCAGTGCCAGCGCGAGGGCGTGGTCGACTTCGCCGAGCTGATGCTGCGCTCTTACGAGCTGCTGCGCGACAACGCGGCCGTGCGCGAGCACTACCAGCGGCGCTTCCGCCATATCCTCGTCGACGAGTTCCAGGACACCAACAAGCTGCAGTACGCGTGGCTGAAGATGTTCGCGCCGCCCGGCGTGGACAACGGGCAGAGCCTGCTGGCCGTGGGCGACGATGACCAGAGCATCTACGCGTTCCGCGGTGCGCGCGTCGGCAACATGGCGGACTTCGAGCGCGAGTACCGCGTCAAGCGCGTCATCAAGCTGGAGCAGAACTACCGCAGCTTCGGCCACATCCTGGACGCCGCCAACGAGCTGATCAGCCGCAACAGCCAGCGCCTGGGCAAGACGCTGCGCACTGATGCCGGCCTGGGCGACCCGATCCGCGTGCAGGAGTCGCCGAGCGATTTCGCCGAGGCGCAGTGGCTGGTCGAGGAAATCCAGCAGCTCCACCGCGGCGGGCTGGACCGGCAGGAGATCGCGATCCTCTACCGCAGCAACGCGCAGTCGCGGGTCATCGAGTCGGCGCTGTTCAACTCGGGCATCCCGTACCGCGTTTACGGCGGCCTGCGCTTCTTCGAACGCGCGGAGGTGAAGCATGCGCTGGCCTACCTGCGGCTGCTGGAGAACGCCAACGACGACACCAGCTTCCTGCGCGTCGTGAACTTCCCGACCCGCGGCATCGGCGCCAAGACGCTGGAGAACCTGCAGGACGCCGCCAAGGCGAGCGGCCGCAGCCTCTACCAGAGCGTGGGCGCCATTGCGGGCAAGGGCGGCGCCAACCTTGTGGCGTTCACCAACCTGATCGACTCCACGCGCAACCTCACGCAGGGCATGACGCTGCGCGAGATCATCGAGCAGGTGCTGGAGACCTCCGGCCTGCTGGACTTCTACCGCACCGACAAGGACGGCGCGGAGCGGCTGGAGAACCTGGACGAACTGATCAACGCGGCCGAGGCCTTCGTCATGCAGGAGGGCTTCGGCAAGAACGCCGTGGGCCTGCCGGTGGACGAGGTGGCGCCCGCGCTCCAGTCAGGCGGCACGCCGGGCGCGGTGCCCGATGCGGAGACCGGCGAAATAATGTCGCCGCTGAATGCCTTCCTGACGCACGCGTCGCTGGAGGCCGGCGACAACCAGGCCCAGGCCGGGCAGGACGCCGTGCAGCTGATGACGGTGCACTCCGCCAAGGGCCTCGAGTTCGACGCGGTGTTCATCACCGGCCTGGAGGAAGGCCTGTTCCCGCATGAGAACTCCATGTCCGACCACGACGGGCTGGAGGAGGAGCGGCGGCTGATGTACGTGGCCATCACGCGGGCGCGAAGGAAGCTCTCTTTGAGCTTCTGCCAGACGCGCATGCTGCACGGACAGACGCGTTATCACATCAAGAGCCGCTTCTTCGACGAGCTGCCCGAAGAGGCGCTGAAGTGGCTGACGCCGCGCAACCAGGGCTTCGGCTCGGGCTATGCCCGCGAGTACCAGCAGGCCTGGCAACGCGGCTCGGGCCTGAAGGGCATGGTCGGCGCGGGCAATGTCGCCAAGCCGGCCTGGGTCGAGCCGCCGGTGCCGGCCAGCATGAAGCCCAAGGTGTCCGAGGAACATGGCGGCCTGCGCGTGGGCAGGGGCGTATTCCACACCAAGTTCGGCGAAGGCGTGTTGCTGACGCTGGAGGGCAGCGGTGCCGACGCGCGTGCGCAGGTGAACTTTGGCCGGCACGGCACCAAGTGGCTGGCGCTGTCGGTGGCCAAGCTGACCCCGATAGATTGAGAGCCCCTCGTTCAGTCTTGCCGCGCTGAACGCGGGCAAGCCTGGCCGGTCCCCCGGGGGGACGGCGATGCTCGCAGCATCGAGCTGCGAGCATCGCCCAAGGCGGGCCGGCTTGGGAGTGGCCCGGCGCTCGGCCCGCGAAGGCGGAAGAACGCGTTTTCAGCGGCCGACGATGGCGACGTGGGCCTGGATCAGCGTGTCCAGTGCACCCACGCCGAATCGTTCGCCGATGGCCTGGGCCACGCGCGCCGTCAGCTCGGGCAGGCGGCCGGGCGCGCGCGCCTCGAGCTCGTTGCGCAGCGGCGTGCCCTGGCAAAAGCCCAGCGCCGGGCCGGACGGTGATTCGGCCTGCGCCCGCAGCGGCAGCGTGACGATGTCGGCCTCGCGCTCGAAGCCGCCCGCGGCCAGATCGGCGCGCAGTTGCGTGACGTCGTGATAGCCGTGCGGTGTGCGCGCCAGGAAGCTCGGCGGGTCGTCCGGAAACAGCTGGCCCAGCGCGGCGGTGGCGGTCGCGGCGAGCTCGTTGCTGTCGAGGTGGTCCCAGACGTTGAACAGGAAGAAGCCGCCGGGCTTGAGCACGCGGCGGATCTCGGCATAGGCGCGGGGGCGTTCGGGGAAGAACATCACGCCGAACTGGCAGGCCACGAGGTCGAAGCTTTCGTCGGCAAAGGGCAGCTCCTGCGCGTCCGCCAGCCGCCATTCGACGGGCCGCTTGGCGCTCAGCGTGGCGGCCATGTCCAGCATCGCCGCGTTCAGGTCGCTGGCGACGATCTCGGTGCCGGCCGGCAACTGGTCCGCCAGGTGCCGCGTCAGCACGCCGGTCCCGGCGGCGATCTCCAGCACCCGCGCGGGCCGCAGCGCGGCGGCGCGGGCTGCCAGGTCTTGCGCGTAGGGCTCGAAGATCAGCGGCACCAGGTAGTGCTCGTAGAGCTGGGGGATGGAGCCCGTGAAGCCCCGGTCGGCCATGTTCATGCAGGCCATTCTGGGCGCGGTGCTAGGCTCGGCGCCGCTTTACATGCAATTGCTTGCAACTCGCCATGACCGCGCCATGACCGAACACCGCCCCTCCCATGCCGAGCTGTCGGCCTTCCTGCAGGCCGAGTTCCAGCAGAACCGCTGCACGCTGGAGGAACTGGACGAGGATGGCAGCGTCGTCGTGGCGCACCCTGTGGGCGAGCGCGAGCTGCGGCCCGGCGGCACGGTGTCGGGGCCGGTGATGATGACGCTGGCCGATGTGGCGCTCTACGTCGCCATCCTGGCGCGCATCGGCATCGTGCCGCTGGCGGTGACGACGAACCTGTCCATCAATTTCCTGCGCAAACCGCGCGCGGACCGGCGCGTCGTCGCGCGTTGCAGGCTGATGAAGCTGGGCCGGTCGCTGGCGGTCGGCGAGGTGTGGATCTACTCCGAAGGCGAGGACGAGCCGGTGGCCCATGCCACGGGCACCTACTCGATCCCGCGTGACCGCTGAAGGCGAGGCGACCTCCGCGGCGCCGCGCGGGGCGTCGAGGTCACGTCACGCCGATGAAGGCGGGCTCGTTTCGTTCAACAGGTCCTGCGGCGCGCCGAACATGAAGCAGTCGACGAAGCTGAAGTACAGCGACGCGTAGAACACGGTCGACAGCAGAAGGCCGGTGGCCATCAGCACCATCGGCGCGAATTGCGCCAGGCCCAGCAGCGCGAAGACGAGGCTGACACTGCTGGCCACGGCCAGCAGCAGACCGCCCCACAGCAGCGCGTTCAGCGCGAACGCCGCCTTGTTGCGCCACAGCGCCAGCGTGCTGGAGAACAGCGCCTGGGCCACGCCCTGGCCGCCCCAGTGCACGAGCGCCGGCGCATGCCAGTAGGGCACCGACAGCAGCGCCACCAGCCCGAGCCGCGTCGCCAGGCCCCAGAACAGGCGCGGGTCGGTCGCGGCATTGGCGATGGTGTCGTTGTCGGCGTTCTCGGCGATCAACCGCTGCAGGTCGCGCGTGCTGCCGCCGTCGACCCAGTCGGACAGCAGGCCGATCAGCAGGGCGGCGCCGGCATAGCTCAGGCACAGCATCAACTGGGCGCGACGGCGCTCGGGCGTCAGCTTCAGCGGCGCGACGAAGACGCCGGCGGTGGGCGTCTTCTTCTGCAGCACGAGGTGCGTGGCCAGCATGAAGCCCAGCGACAGCAGTGGCAGCGATGCCATCGTCAGCATGAGGCCGATGTAGGGCAGCAGCATGGCGACGAAGCCGGCGAACAGGAACAGGCCGAACAGCCCGGCCAGCGCCAGCGGCTGGCGCTGGAAGACCTTGAAGCCGTGGCGGATCCAGAGCCGGCCGTTGCGCGCCGGCACCTGCTGGAGATGAAGCTGCATCGTGGTCATTCGGCGGCCTCGCCGTGCAGGGCATGCCACGGCTTGGCAATGCGCTCGCGCAACACGCGCTCGAAGTGGCTGGGGTCATGCGCCTTCAGCAGCGAGGCCTCGCGCGGCAGGTGCAAGTCGTACAGGCGCGACACCCAGAAGCGCATGGCCGCCGCACGCAGCAGCGCCGGCAGCAGGCGGTGCTCGGCGCCGGACAGCGGCCGCTCGCTTTCGTAGGCCGCGACGAAGACGCTGGCGCGCTCCTCGATGAGGCGGCCGTCGGTCAGGTCGATGCACCAGTCGTTCAGGCAGACGGCGAGGTCGAACAACCAGGTGTCGACGCCGGCGAAATAGAAGTCGAAGAAGCCGGTCAGGCGCTCGCGGCCCGGGCCCTCGCCCGGCTCGAACATGACGTTGTCGCGGAACAAGTCAGCGTGGATCGGGCCCTTGGGCAAATCGGCATAGCGGGCCGACGCCGCCAACTGCTCCTGGTAGGCCAGCTCGCTCTGCAGCAGCGCGGCCTGGTCGGCGTCGAGGAAGGGCAGCAGCTGCGGCACGACCTCGCGCCACCAGGCCAGGCCGCGCAGGTTGGGCTGGTGCATGCCGAAGTCCTTGCCGGCCAGGTGCATGCGCGCCAGCGTCGCGCCGACCTGGGCGCAATGGAAGGCGTCCGGCGCCAGCTGGTGGCCGCCGTGCAGGCGGTCGACTATTGCCGCGGGCTTGCCGGCGACGTCGAACAGGATCTCGCCGGCCGCGTCCGCATGCGGCTCGGGCACCGGGATGCCGCGCTGCGCCAGGTGCTGCATCAGCCGCAGGTAGAAGGGCAGCTGCTCGGCCGTCAGGCGCTCGAAGAGCGTCAGGACGTAGTGGCCGTGCTCGCAGTCGACGAAGTAGTTGGTGTTCTCGATGCCGGCGCCAATGCCGCGCAACGACGTGAGGCGCCCGAGGGCGAGGTGGTCCAGCAGGGCTTGGGCCTGCGCGGCGCTGACTTCGGTGAAAACGGCCATGGGTCCAGGACAAGGCGACCCGAGGGCCGCGCGCGATCAGAAATTGAGAACTCGCCAGACCCGCGTGCCCGAGCCGCTCTTGCTCAGGCCGGTGCCGCTGCCACCGGCCGATTCGCGGCCCGCGTCGTTGACGACGATTTCGTAGTCCGGCGCCTTGGTGATCTTGTTTTTGACCGTGACCTTCTTGGCCTCGCCACGCACCTTCAGCTCCTCGATGCGGACCTGGTCGTCCTCGGCCACGGTCCTTTCAACCTTGGGCTCGGGCGGTGGGTCGGCGAGGGCGCCGCCGGCGAAGGCGGCGATCAGCAGGGGTACGGCAAGGCGCAACATGCTGCCGATTCTAGGTTGCCGGCTCCTGGACAATCCGTCGCCATGAGTAAACCCATCCTGCTGCTGGTCGACGGCTCCAGCTACCTGTATCGCGCCTTTCACGCCATGCCCGACCTGCGCGGCCCGGAAGGCCAGCCCACCGGCGCGGTGCGCGGCATGGTGGCCATGCTGAAGAAGCTGCAGAGCGACGTCGGCGCGGCGCATGCCGTCTGCGTGTTCGACGCCTCCGGCCCCACCTTCCGCGACGAGTGGTACCCCGAGTACAAGGCCCAGCGTTCGCCGATGCCGCCGGAGCTGCGCGCGCAGATCGAGCCCATCCACGAGGTCGTCAAGCTGCTGGGCTGGCCCACGCTGACGGTGCCGGGCGTGGAGGCGGACGACGTCATCGGCACGCTGTGCTGCATCGGCGCCCAGGAAGGCCACCGCATGATCGTGTCGACCGGCGACAAGGACCTGTCCCAGCTCGTCAATGCCGACGTGGAGCTCATCAACACGATGAGCAACGAGCGGCTGGACGAAGCGGGCGTGCAGGCCAAGTTCGGCGTGCCGCCGGACCGCATCGTCGACTACCTCACGCTGATGGGCGACACCGTGGACAACGTGCCCGGCGTGCCGGGCGTGGGCCCCAAGACGGCGGCCAAGTGGATCGCCGAGTACGGCTCGCTGGACGGCGTCATCACGGCGGCGCCCACGATCAAGGGCAAGGCCGGCGAGAACCTGCGCGCGGCGCTGGACTGGCTGCCGATGGGCCGCAAGCTGGTCACCGTGAAGGTCGATTGCGAGCTCGCCGAGCATGTGCCGGGCTGGCCCAAGCTGCAGGACCTGGCCTTCCGCGAGCCGGACAAGGCGCTTCTCAGCGAGTTCTACGTGCGCAACGGCTTCAAGCAGTGGCTGGAGGAGTTGACCGGCACCGCGGTGGTCCCCAAGCCCAAGGCCGCAACCGGAACAGCAGCGGTGGCCAACCCCGGCCTGTTCGACGAGCCCGAGCCGCCAGCCGGCGCCGCCGACATCGAGCGCGAATACGAGACCATCCTGACCTTCGAGCAGCTCGAGGCCTGGCTGGTCCGCCTGCACGCCGCGCCACTGGTCGCGCTGGACACCGAGACCGATTCGCTGGACCCGATGGCCGCGCGCATCGTCGGCATCTCCTTCGCCGACAAGCCGGGCGAGGCGGCCTACATCCCGCTGCACCACAGCGGCCCGGACGCGCCCGAGCAGCTGCCCTTCGACGAGGTGCTGGCGCGCCTGAAGCCCTGGCTGGAGGACGAAGCGGCCAAGAAGATCGGGCAGAACCTGAAGTACGACCGGCACGTGCTGCTCAACCACGGCATCCAGCTCGCCGGCGTGCAGCACGACACGCTGCTGCAGAGCTACGTGCTGGAGGCCCACAAGACCCATAACCTCGAAGCGCTCGCCGAGCGGCACCTTGGCCGCAAGGGCCTGAGCTACGAGGACCTGTGCGGCAAGGGCGCGCACCAGATCCCCTTCGCACAGGTGAGCGTGGACAAGGCGACCACCTACTCGGGCGAGGACTCCGAGATGTGCCTGCACCTGCACAGCGTGCTGTGGCCGCAGATCGAGGCCGACGCCGGGCTGACGCGCGTCTATCGCGACATCGAGATGCCGACGGCGGACCTGCTCGCGCGCGTGGAGCGCCATGGCGTGCTGATCGACTCCGAGAAGCTGAAGCTGCAGAGCCACGAGATCGGCCAGCGCCTGGTGCTGCTGGAGACGCAGTGTTACGACATCGCCGGCCAGCCGTTCAACATCGGCAGCCCGAAGCAGATCGGCGACATCCTGTTCGGCAAGCTCGGCCTGCCCGTCGTCAAGAAGACCGCCACGGGCGCACCGTCCACCGATGAAGAGGTGCTGACGGAACTGGCCGCCGACTTCCCGCTGCCGGCCAAGATCCTCGAGTACCGCGGCCTGTCCAAGCTCAAGAGCACCTATACCGACAAGCTGCCGCTGCAGATCAACGCCCACACCGGCCGCGTGCACACCAACTACGCGCAGGCGGTGGCGGTGACCGGCCGGCTGTCCAGCAACGAGCCGAACCTGCAGAACATTCCCATCCGCACGGCCGAGGGCCGCCGCGTGCGCGAGGCGTTCGTGGCGCCCGAGGGCTGCCGCATCGTAAGCGCCGACTACTCGCAGATCGAGCTGCGCATCATGGCCCACATCAGCGAGGACCCGGGCCTGCTGCGGGCCTTCCAGGAAGGCCAGGACGTGCACCGCGCGACGGCGTCGGAGGTGTTCGGCATCGCGCTGGACGACGTGTCGTCCGAACAGCGCCGCTATGCCAAGACGATCAATTTCGGTCTGATCTACGGCATGGGCGCCTTCGGCCTGGCCGCGGCGCTGGGCATCGAGCAGAAGGCGGCCAAGGACTACATCGACCGCTACTTCACGCGCTTCGCCGGCGTGAAGCGCTACATGGACGAAACCAAGGCCCGCGCCGCCGAGCGCGGGTTCGTCGAGACGCTGTTCGGCCGCCGCATCTACCTGCCCGAGATCCGTGGCGGCAACGGCCAGCGCCGCGCCGGTGCGGAGCGCCAGGCCATCAATGCGCCCATGCAGGGCACGGCCGCCGACCTCATCAAGCTGGCGATGCTGCAGGTGCAGGCGGCGCTCGACCGCGCCGGCAAGCAGGCCAAGATCGTCATGCAGGTGCACGACGAACTGGTGTTCGAGGTGCCGGAGGCCGAGCTGGACTGGATGCGCACCGAGGTGCCGCGCCTGATGGCCGGTGTCGTCGAGCTCAAGGTGCCGTTGCTGGCCGAAGTGGGTGTGGGTGCCAACTGGGAAGAAGCGCATTGAAAGGCCTTGATTTCCCATTTTTCACAAAATAGGGAAAATAGGCGTGCCTGACCAGGAGCCATTCCATGTCCGCCGTCCTCGAGCAAGCCATCGCCGACCAGTTGCCCAGCGTGTCGGCCACCCAGCTGGTTGCCGGCATCCAGAAGGTGGGGCGTACCGTGGCCACCCATGGCGCGGTGCTGATCACCAAGCATGACCAGCCGGCCTATGTGCTGATGTCGGTCGAGCGTTACCGTGAGATGCAGCGCGCCGCGGAACCCGACCTGGGCGCGCTCGGTAGCGAGTTCGACGCCATGCTGGCGCGCATGCAGGGCCAGGGCGATGCGTTGGCGCAGGCCTTCGCGATGGCGCCCGAGGCCGTCGGTGCTGCGGCCGTGAAGGCCGTCAAACCCGCCCGCGCCCGCATTAAGAAGGCCGCCTGAGCCTTGCCGGCCCGCCTGTTCGTGCTCGCCGGCGTCAACGGCGCCGGCAAGAGTTCCCTGGGCGGCGCGGCCATCCAGGCCAGCAGCGCGGAGTTCTTCAACCCCGACGTCGCCGCCGCGCGCTTGCGCGAGCAGCAGCGAGGCCTGTCGGCAGAGCAAGCCAACGGCCTGGCCTGGACGCTGGGCCGTCGCGGCCTGGAGAAGGCGCTGGCCGATGGCCTGACCTATGCGTTCGAGACGACGCTCGGCGGCGCCAGCATCACCCGCCTGCTGCTCGACGGCGCACGCGCCGGCGCCGAGGTGCATGTCTGGTACGCGGGACTGGCAACGCCCGAACTGCACCTGAAGCGCATCGCCGCGCGCGTGGCGGCGGGCGGCCATGACATCCCTGAAACCAAGGTGCGCGAGCGCTTCGACGCCAGCCGCAGCAACCTCGTCAAGCTGATGCCGCACCTGGCCAGCCTGAGCGTCTTCGACAACAGCATCGAAGCCGACCCGCGCGCCGGCCGGCGGCCGCAGCCGGTTCTGCTGCTGCAGATGCAGCAGCGCCGCGTCATCGCCCACGCACCGCTGCGCAGCGTGCCGGCCTGGGCCAAACCCCTGCTGGCAGCCGCCTTGCGTTGACTATCATCGGCTGCAAAGAGGGGAGTGGTTGATGAAGGTCTTGCTGGTCGATGCGTTTCCGATGATGCGCGCGGCGCTCACCGGGTTGATCGAGCAGCACTTCGCCGGCGCCCAGGTGCAGGGCGTGGATTCCGTGGCTGCGGCGCGTGCCGCGTTGGGCCAGGCCGCTCCCCGCCTCGTGCTGCTGGATCTGCACGTGGACGGCGGCTTCGAGCTGCTGCAGCAGATCCACCGCGAGCACCTGCTGCTGCCCGTCGTGATCGTTTCGGGCACCGATGAGACCGAGGACGCGCTGCAGGCCATCGGTGCCGGTGCGATGGGCTATGTGCCCGAGCGCAGCGACCTGAACACGCTGGTGCAGGCGCTGCACCTGGTGCTGGCCGGCGGCACCTATGTGCCGCCGCTGAAGCCGCGCAGCGACGACGCGGCCGCGCCGGCCGCAACGGCGCCGTCCGCCGCGCCCGACTGGGCCGAGCTGCCGCTGACGCCACGGCAGAAGCACGTGCTGCACCTGTTGACGCAGGGCCTGTCCAACAAGCTCATTGCGCGCGAACTGGGCGTCAGCGTGGACACCGTCAAGGACCATGTCGCCGCGGTGCTGAAGGCGCTCGGCGTGAACTCGCGCACGCAGGCCGTTGTCATCGCGACGCAGAAGTCGCGCGGCTAGAGGCGCTTGCCGACCTCGGTCTTGAACCAGCCCGATTCGAGATGGGCGTAGAAGTTCTTGCCCGGGCAGACGGTCTGGCGGCTGTGGTCCTTGTGGCTGGCAATCGCGTCCAGCCCCAGGTGATGCTCGCGCGCCAGCCAGGCAGTCAGCTCGATGGCGGCGTTCAGCTGGGCGGGTGTGGGCTGCTGCTCCTCGAAATTGCCGACCAGCATGACGAGCGCATGCCCGTGCGGGTCGTACTCGGTGTTGGTGTCGCCGGCCTGGGCCAGTGGGCGGGCCGCGTAGATGCGGCCATCCGGCGCGATGACGTAGTGGTAGGGGATGTCGGCCCAGCGCTTGGTCAGGCGTGACCACTGCTGCAGCCGGCGCAGGTAGGCCTCGACGTCGGTGCCTTCATTCCAGATCTCGCCCTGATGGTGGAGGGTGATGTGCGTGATCTGCTGCGGCGGCGCCGGGCTGGCCACCGTGCTGCCGCCCCAGGCGGCCACGCTGACGATCTCCGGCGCGGACGGCGTGCTGGCGC
>Ga0307411_10000165_pt1 | contig 21279 bp, 17 predicted proteins | sample DK1Ometagenome_2_FD_203712 | JGI IMG/M metagenome (GOLD analysis project Ga0307411, IMG submission 203712) | Maize rhizosphere microbial communities from greenhouse at UC Davis, California, United States - DK15-O-1 | ecosystem: Host-associated > Plants > Roots > Rhizosphere > Soil | place: USA...
CACCAGGCCGTGGTGCCGCACCCGCTCCATCACGGTGCGCCGCGCGTCGTCCTCGGTGCGGCGGAGGTCGTTGGCCTGCCGCACGTCCGACTGCGCCGCGCGGCGCACGACGCGCTTCAGCGGCGCCGGCTCCTCCATCCCGCCCACCGAGCAGCCGTTGCAGGCGCCGGCGCACTTCTTCTCCGCCGTCTCGCCCACGGCCGAGATGCGGCCGAGGTCCTGCCCGCGCTCCACCTCGACGACGACGGCCTCCTCCAGCCGGAGCGGCGCCTCGGGGTCGCCGTCCCAGGTGAAGAAGGCCTTGCGGGTGCCCTTGAAGCGGACTTCGACGGTCTGCGTCACTCGGGTCTGCGTCACTCGCTGTACGCGCCCATCGCGTAGAACTTCTCGGCCCGGCGGCGCACCAGCTTGTCGGCCTTGAGCTTCTTCAGGTCGGCGAGGTGGCGGATGAGCGCCTCGCGCAGCGCCTCGCCGGTAGCGTCGGGGTCGAGGTGCGCGCCGCCCAGGGGCTCCTTGATGATCTCGTCGATCACGCCGAGCCGGAGGAGATCCTCCGCCGTGATCTTCAGCGCCTCGGCCGCGCGCTCGCGCTGGCTGGCGTCCTTCCAGAGGATCGCGGCGCAGCCCTCGGGGGAGATCACGCTGTAGACGGAGTTCTCGAACATCAGCACGCGGTCGGCCACGCCCAGCGCGAGCGCGCCGCCCGAGCCGCCCTCGCCGATCACCACGGCGATGCAGGGCGTGGGCAGGGCGCTCATCTCGAGGATGTTGCGCGCCAGCGCCTCGCTCTGCCCGCGCTCCTCCGCGCCGAGGCCGGGGTAGGCGCCGGGGGTGTCGATCAGCGTGACGACGGGCGCGTGGAACTTGGCCGCCAGCTTCATGAGCCGGAGCGCCTTGCGGTAGCCCTCGGGGTGGGGCATGCCGAAGTTGCGCTTCAGGTTCTCCTTCGTGTCGCGGCCCTTCTGGTGTCCGATCACCATCACCGAGGTGCCGCCCAGGCGTGCCCAGCCGCCGACGATGGCCGGGTCGTCCTTGTAGAGCCGGTCGCCGTGCAGCTCGATGAAGTCGGTGAAGATCGTGCTGAGGTAGTCGAGCGTGTAGGGCCGGCGGGAGTGCCGCGCCACCATCACGCGCTGGATCGGGGTGAGGCGCCCGTAGATCTCGCCGCGCAGCGTCTCCAGCTTGCGCTGCAGGGTGTCCACCTCGCCGCTCACATCGATGCCCCGCTCGGAGCCCACGCGCTCGAGCTCGCCGATCTGGCGCTCGAGTTCCTGCAGCGGCTTCTCGAAATCCAGCGTGTAGGCGGACGACGGGGGCATCGACGGCTCCTATTCCGCTCGAACGAAGGTCACGGAGTCGGCGCCCAGGAGATCCCGCAGGGCGCGCACGAGGTCGTCCTCGGCGCGGACGCGGAGCCGCCGTGCGCGCAGGCGCACCGCCTCTCCGTTGCCGTCGGACCACTCAATATAGACGGGGGTGGGCCCGGGGTGCGCCGAGCAGAGGGCGGCGGCCGCCTTGATGGTGGCGGGCGCCGGGGCGCTCGGCGCCCGCCAGCGCAGGCCGAGGCCCAGGGCGCCGGTCGTCTTGAGCTCCGCCAGCGGGCGGGCCCCCTCCACGATGAACGGCGCCACCTCCTCGCCGCGGTCGCGGTCGGAGTAGCCGCCCGTGAGGAGCATGGCGGTGTCGGCGACGATCGTCTGGTTCAGCTTCGCCCACGCCTCGGGGAAGACGATCGCCTCGGCGGTGCCGTGGAAGTCCTCCAGCACCAGCCGGGCGTACTCCTTGCCCGTCTTCTTCGAGATCTGGCGGCGCACGGCCGTCACCAGCGTGGCGATCGCCACGGGGTGCTCGCTCCACTGGCCGAGGGTGGCCGTGGTGCGGGTGCCGAAGAGCACCACCTCGTCGCGGAAGCGCTCGAGCGGGTGCCCGGAGATGAAGAAGCCGATCACCTCCTTCTCGCGGGCCAGGCGCTCCGCCTCGCTCCACTCGGGCACCTCGGGCAGCGACAGCTGCCGCGGCTGCGCCGTGGCCGGCGCGTCGCCGAAGAGCGAGCCCTGGCCCGCCTCGCGCTCGGCCTGCTTGAGCTGTGCCTCGCCCAGCGCGCCGTCGAGCCCCGCCACCAGCTGGCTGCGGTGCCCATCGAGCCCGTCCATGGCGCCGGCGGCCACCAGCGACTCGAGCACTCGCTTGTTGCAGAGCCGGAGATCGATCCGCTCCACGAAGTCCGAGAGCGAGGTGTACGGCTTCGCCTCGCGGCCGCGCAGGATCGACTCGATGGCGCCCGAGCCCACGTTGCGCACCGCGCCCAGGCCGAAGCGCACGCGCTTCTCGCCCACCACGGTGAACTTGAAGCCCGACTCGTTGACGTCCGGCGGCAGGATCTCGAGCCCCAGGCTGCGGGCCTCGTTGATGTACTGCACGACCTTGTCGGTGCTGCCGATTTCGGACGAGAGCAGCGCCGCCATGAAGTCGGCGGGGTAGTGCGCCTTGAGCCACGCGGTCTGGTACGAGAGGACCGAGTAGGCCACCGAGTGCGACTTGTTGAAGCCGTAGCGGCCGAAGGTCTCGATCTGGCCGGCCAGCTCCTCGACCAGCTTCTTCTCGTGGCCCGCCGCCATGGCGCGCTGGGTGAACTTGCCCAGCTCCTTCTTGATCAGCTCGGCGTCCTTCTTGCCCACCGCCTTGCGGAGCACGTCGGCTTCGGCGAGCGAGAAGCCCGCCAGCACGTTCGCGATCCGCATCACCTGCTCCTGATAGGTGATGACGCCGTAGGTCGGCTCCAGCACGTCCTTGAGCGACGGGTGCGGGTAGACGACCCGCTCCTGGCCCAGCTTGCGCCGGATGAAGACCGTATGCATCCCCGCGTCGAGCGGGCCCGGGCGCAGCAGCGCGTTCGAGGCGACGAGGTCGTCGAAGCGGTCGCACTTCATCGCCCGCAGCGTGTCGGTGGCCAGCGGCGACTCGAACTGGAAGACGCCGGCGGTGCGGCCCGCCCGCAGCAGCTCGTAGACCTTCGGATCGTCGAACGGCAGGGCGTCGACGTCGATCCGCTCGCCGGTGCGCGCCTCGATGGAGCGCACGGCGTCGAAGATCACCGTGAGGGTCTTCAGGCCGAGCATGTCCATCTTGAGCATGCCGACCTTCTCGAGCGGCCCCATCTCGTACTGGCAGATGATGGAGTCCTCGCCGTTCGCCGCCGCGCCGGAGCCCTTGGTGGGCGCGGTGCAGACGGGGACGTAGTCGGCCAGCGGCCCCGGCGCGATGACGACGCCGGCGGCGTGCACCGACGTGTGGCGGCTGATGCCCTCGATGCGGCTCGCCAGCTGCACGCAGCGGCGGTACGCGGGGTTCGAGTTCACGAGCTCCTTGAGCTCGGGCACCTTCTCCACCGCCTCGGGGATGGTGAGCGCGAAGGCCGGCCCCGAGGGGATGAGCTTCGCGATCTTGTCGGCCTCGCCCGGCGGGATCCGCAGCACGCGCGCCACGTCCTTCACGGCGGCGCGCGCCTTCATGGAGCCGAAGGTGACGATCTGCCCCACCGAGTCGCGCCCGTAGCGCTCGCGCACGTACTCGATGACCTCGCCCCGGCGCTCGAAGCAGAAGTCGACGTCGATGTCGGGCATCGACACGCGCTCGGGGTTCAGGAAGCGCTCGAAGAGCAGGTCGAACCGGAGCGGGCAGACGTTCGTGATGCCGAGCGCGTAGGCCACCAGCGAGCCGGCGGCCGAGCCGCGGCCGGGGCCCACCGGGATGCCGCGCTCGCGCGCGGCGGCGATGAAGTCCTGCGTGATCAGGAAGTAGCCGGCGTAGCCGGCGGTGTTGATCACGCCGAGCTCGTACTCCATCCGCTCGACGACCTCGGGGGGCAGGGGGTCGCCGTAGTGCCGCCGGGCGCCCTCGAGCGTCAGGTGCCGGAGGAGCGCCTCGTCCGTCTCGAAGCCCTCGGGCTTCGGGAAGCTCGGGACGAAGTAGCGCTTCTCGAAGTCGAACTCGACGAGGTCGGCGACCGTCTGCGTGTTCTCGATCGTCTCGGGGAACTCTGGGAAGAGCGCGCGCATCTCCTTCTCGCTCTTCACGTACGACTCGCTGCCCTCGAAGCGGAACCGCTTCGGGTCGTCGAGGTCGGCGCCCGTGGCGATGGCCAGCAGCACGTCGTGGCTCTCGGCGTCCTCGCGCTTGAGGTAGTGGGCGTCGTTCGTCGCCACCACGCCCAGGCCGAGCTCGCGGCCGAGCTCGATCATCCCCTGGGTGACGAGGTCCTCCTCGGGGATGCCGTGCTTCTGGATCTCGAGCCAGAAGTGCTCGCGGCCGAAGGTGCGCGCGAACCACTCGGCACTGCGCTTCGCCTCCTCGTAGTTCCCCTGCCGCAGGTACAGCGCCACCTCGCCCGAGAGGCAGGCGGCGAGGCACACCACGCCTTCGGCGTGCCGCTCGAGCACGTCCTTGTCGATGCGCGGCCGGCGGTAGTAGCCCTCGGTGAAGCCGATGGAGGTCAGCTTCACCAGGTTCTTGTACCCGGCGCGGTTCTTGGCGAGGAGGACGAGGTGGCTGTAGTTGGCCGGCGCACCCGGATGCTTCTCCCGCGCGCGCCGGTCGCCGAAGGCCATGTAGGCCTCGAAGCCGAGGATCGGGCGGATCTTCTCCGACTTGGCGATCTCGTAGAAGCTGGCCGCCGCGTGCATGTTGCCGTGGTCGGTGACGGCCAGGCTGTCCATGCCCATGGACTTGACGTACTTGACCAGCTCCGGCAGCCGGTTGGCGCCGTCGAGGAGGGAGTACTCGGAGTGGGTGTGCAGATGGACGAAGGCCATGCCGCGGTCTGCTACCTTCTTCTTATCAGAAGGGGCCGCTGAGCGGCCCCGGGATTCGAGCTCGGACCAACACCGTGTCGGCCGGGCGGCCGAAGACGTCCCCCGACCAGTTCGGGCGCTGCGCCCGGGGGTTCCGGCGCCGATCCGTCGGGGCCGAATTTTGCGGTGGATAGCCAGGATGTCGCGGACACCGGTGGAAGCTATCGGCCCGTCCCACGATTGTCAAAAGCCGTTGTCCCGCCGTATCTTGCTCGACTATCGCACCCCCCGGCCGGGCCCAGCCGGCCGCACTTCCTGGAGCACTCCCGTGACCCTGTCGCGCTTCCAATTCGCGCCCCTGATTGGGCTTCGGCCCCGCACCGCCGCCGCGGCCCTCCTGCCCGTCCTGATCGCGGCGGCCGGCTGCGGCGAGGGTCCCACCGACCCGCCCCCGTCGAGCGGCTGCGCCGAGCTGGCGCCGGTGTCGCTGGCGGCCGGCGCCCACACGGTCGTGGATCCGACGGCCGACGCCGGGTGCGTCCGCCTCCCCGGCGGCGGCGCGTCGGAATACCTCTACGTCGCTCTGTCCGCCTCGGGCACCGAGACCCAGAACGGGGTCCAGTCCTCCTACCGCATCCGGGGCGGCGTCCCGGCCACCGCGGCGCCGCCCGCGGCGCGCGTCGGTCCCACCGCGGCGGCCGCGCGGGCCGCCGCCGAGGCCGACCCGGCCCGTGCCTTCCACGCGCGGCTCCGCGCGCGCGAGGGCACGCTGCGCCCCGACGCGGCCACGCAGGAGCGCGCCCGGCTGTCGGCCAGCCTGACCAGCCTCGTCCAGCCGCCGGTGATCGGCGAGACGCGGACCTTCAAGGTCTGCGCCACCGACCAGTGCACCTCGTTCGTGGACGTGCCGGCGACGGTGAAGTTCGCGGCGCCGGGCGGCAAGGTGGCGATCTACCTCGACGACACCGTCCCGGCCAACGGGTACACGCAGGCCGACATCGACAACGTCGGCGCGCTCTTCGACAGCTACCTCTACCCGATCGACACCACCGCCTTCGGCCGGGAGAGCGACCTCGACGCCAACGGCGTGGTGGTCGTGCTGCTGACCGACCAGGTGAACACGCTGAGCGGGGCGTGCACGCAGACGGGGAGCATCATCCTCGGCTACTTCTACGGCGCGGACCTGATCCCCAGCCAGACGGGATCGAACCGGGGCGAGGTCTTCTACGGCCTCGTGCCCGATCCGGACAACAGCACCTGCCGGGTGAGCCGGAACTTCGCCTCGCGGCTGCTGCCGCCGACGTTCGTGCACGAGTTCCAGCACATGATCAGCTTCAACCAGCACGTGCTGGCGCGCGACGGCTTCTCCGAGGACACCTGGCTGAACGAGGGCCTCTCGCACTACGCCGAGGAGCTGGCGGGGCGGACGATCCCGAACCAGTTCTGCTCGCCGAACAACCAGGGCACGCCGGACTGCTTCACGCAGTTCACCCTGAGCAACGTCGACAACGCCTACGAGTACCTCTCGGACGTCGAGTCGCACTTCCTCATCGAGCCGGGCAGCTCGAGCGGCACGCTGGAGGAGCGCGGGGCCAACTGGCTCTTCGTGCGCTGGCTGGCCGACCACTTCGGCTCGCTGACCCCCGAGGGCACCAACCCGACGGCGACGCGCGCCCTGGTCGAGACCAACCGCATCGGCGCGGCCAACGTGCAGGCGGTGACGAGCGGGACGTTCCCGACGCTGGTGACCGAGTGGCAGCTGGCCAACTACCTCGACGACCTCGCGGGGTTCACGCCAGCGAGCCCGCGGCTCTCGTACCGGAGCTGGAACTTCCGCAACACCTTCGCCTCGCTGAACCAGCAGAGCCCGTCGAGCTTCCCGCGCCCCTACCCGCTGGTGGCCGACACGGCGCTGAACGGCAACTACACGCGCACCGGCACGCTGCGCGGCGGCTCGGGGCGCCACGTGCTCATCCTGCAGGACGGCGGCGCGGGCGCGGCGGTGGACCTGCAGGTCACCGACTCGGCGGGCGCGGCGGTCCTCCCGGCCGCGACGTCGCCGCGGGTCGGGCTCGTGCGCATCCGCTGAGGTACCCGCGCTGAGGCGTCTCCTCCGCGTCCTGGGCTGGACGCTGGCCGTCCTCGCCGCGGCGTACGCCGTGGGCTACGCGGCCAGCGCCGACGTGCGCTACCTGACGCGCGCCGGGGTGGAGGAGGCGCGCATCCTGCGGAACCGGCGGCCCATCGCCGAGCTGGTGGCGGACCCGACGACGCCGGACACCACGCGCGCGCGGCTCCGCCTGGTGCTCGAGAGCCGGGACTTCGCCGCGCGGCTCGGCCTCGAGGCGAAGCAGACCTACACCGCCTTTTCCGACATCGGGCGCGACACGCTGCTCCTCGTGCTGAGCGCCGCGCCCCGCGACTGCATCTGCGCGGTCACCTGGTGGTATCCGGTGGTGGGGCGGATTCCGTACAAGGGCTTCTTCGACGTCGGCATGGCGCAGCGCGCGGCCGACGCGCTGGCGGCCGAGGGTCGCGACGTCCACCTGCGGCCCGCGGGCGCCTTCTCGACGCTCGGCTGGTTCAACGATCCGCTGCTCTCGACGGCGCTCTACCCCGACTCGGTGGAGCTGGCGGCGCTCGTCTTCCACGAGATCGCCCACAACACCCTCTGGGTGCCGAGCGGCGTGCCGTTCAACGAGAGCTACGCGCAGTACGTGGGCTACCACGCCGCGGAGGCCTTCTTCCTCGCGCGCGGCGACACGCTGCTCGCGCGCCGCGCCGCCGATCGCTGGCACGACGAGACGGTGCTGGGCGACTACTACGCGGCGCTGGTGGCCCGGCTCGACAGTCTCTACGGCCTGGGGCTCGACTCCGCCGCCGTCGACAGCGGCCGCGCGGCGGCGTCGCGCTGGGCGCTGGCACAGCTGCAGGGACCGGTGGGGAAGCGCTTCCGGAGCTATCGCGTGGGGCGCCTCACCGCCCGGCCGATCAACAACGCCCGCCTCATCGGCGTGCTGCTCTACCGCTCGGAGCTCGACCTCTTCGCGCGCTGGCACGCCCGGCACGGGAACGACGTCGCCCGGAGCGTCGCGGCGCTCTCCGCCCTGGTCGAGGGGACCAGGGGGCAGGATTCGGCCTTCGCGCGCCTGCGCGCGGCGCTCGGCCCGGTCGCGGATGCCTCGAAATCCGAGTAGCTTTGGCAGGTGCCGGCGTCGCGCCGGCGTTCGTCTACCACGCTCCGCGAGACGCCCATGGACGCCAGCACCGTGAGCCGTGAGCAGGACCGCATGATCGAGGAGCTCTCGGAGTTCCTCTCGATTCCCAGCGTGAGCGCGCTCCCCGATCACGCCCCCGACTGCCGCCGCGCCGCCGAGTGGCTCGTCACCGAGCTCGAACGCCTCGGCTGCCCCGTGGTGCAGCTCGTCGAGGGCGAGGGCCAGCCGATCGTGTGGGCCGAGAGCCCGCGCGTCGAGGGCAGGCCCACGCTGCTCGTCTACGGCCACTACGACGTCCAGCCGCCCGACCCGATCAACGAGTGGGTCACCCCGCCGTTCAGCCCCACGGTGCGGGAGGGCCGCATCTACGCGCGCGGCGCCGCCGACGACAAGGGCCAGGTGTACTGCCTGCTCAAGGCGTACGAGGCGGCGCGCGACGCGCAGGGCCGGCCGCCGATCAACGTCCGCTTCATCTTCGAGGGCGAGGAGGAGTCGGGCGGGCACGTGATCTACGACCTGCTCACCCGCGAGCCCGAGCGCGTGCAGGCCGACGCCGTGCTGGTCTGCGACATGTCGTACCACGCGCCCGGCTGGCCGGCGGTCTACACCGCGCTGCGCGGGATCTGCTACACCGAGATCACGGTCCGCACCCTGCAGCGCGACCTTCACTCGGGCACCTACGGCGGCGTCGCGCCGAACGCGCTCGAGACCCTCGTACGCCTCCTCGGCGACCTCAAGGGGCGCAACGGCAAGATCCACGTCAAGAATCTCTACGAGGCCGTCGAGCCCCCCTCGAAGGGCGAGCTGAAGGCGTGGCGCAAGCTCCCCTTCGACGAGGCGCAGTACCTCGAGGGCGAGGTCACCGGACGCGCCCTCACCGGGCGCACCAAGTACAGCGTCTTCGAGCGGACCTGGGCGCTGCCGACCTTCGAGATCCACGGGATCCGGGGCGGCTTCACCGGCGAGGGCGCCAAGACGGTCATCCCCGCGGCCGCGACGGCCAAGGTGAGCCTGCGCCTCGTGCCGGGGCAGAAGATGGAGAAGGTGTTCAAGTGGCTGGAGCGGTCGGTCGCCGACGCGACGCCCGACTACGCCGAGGTGCAGGTGCGGCTGCTGCACGGCAGCGACCCGGTGCAGGTGGACGTCGAGCACCCGGCCTTCGAGGTGCTCGACCGCGCCTTCGAGGAGATCGAGGGGCGCACCGCCGTGCGCGCGCGGGCCGGCGGCTCGATCCCCATCGTGCCCGAGCTGGGCCGGGGCGGGGCGCCGGTCCTGCTCACGGGCATCGGCCTTCCCGACGACGGCCTGCACTCGCCCAACGAGAAGCTCGACCTCGAGCAGCTCTGGCGGGGCATTCAGGTCTTCGCCCGCTTCTTCCAGCTCTTCGCCGACTACACCCCGGCCGACCTGGCGCCGACCAAGGCCGAGAAGAAGGCCAAGAAGGAGATCGCCGACGAGTTCGAGACCACGCGCGATGCGACGGCGGAGGTCGAGGAGGCGACGAGCTAGGTGCTCGGTGTTCGGTGCTCGATCAGAAACGAGCGACCCTCCGGTGACACACCGGAGGGTCGTCTGTTTTCGGAGTTCCTGACGCCGAACACCGGGCACCGAGCACCTCAGTAATCCTCCCGCACCTCCGCCCGCCGGTCCTTCCCTCCCGCGTACTGCGCCTCGGTGCGCGCGTGCAGCTCGTCGACGCCGATGATCGCCTTCACCGAGGCCACGATGCCGGCGACCACGTCGTCGGCCCAGTAGGCGTCGGGGCGCTCGCCGGCGGGGAGACGGTTGGCGCACTGCTCGAGGTACTGGATCGCCGTCGAGATCCACTGCGTCTGCGCGGAGGCGTTGATGGCCCACGAGCCGGTGGCCCGCAGCTCCAGGTCGCTCAGGCCCTGCAGGTGCGGCTCGAGCCCCGCGACGACCTGCGGCGAGCGCAGGCGCTCGGCCAGCATCGAGAGCACGGCCCGGCGCTCCTGCTCCTGCGCCTGCGGCAGGGGCTGGAGGTAGTGGCGCTGGTCGGCCACCATCTCGGCGAGCCGCAGACAGACCGCCCGGATCGGCGGCGTGAGCGGCACGGGGACTTCCTTCGACCAGCTATCGGCTGCGCGCAGGATCTCGGTCAGGCGGCGGGTCGCCACCGCGTCCGGATCCGGGCGGTTCGTCGGCTCGGGCATAGGTAATCACAAAAACCATTCGGTGTCAAAAATGCAATGACCGCAACGGCCTACGCCGTCCCCAAATCCGGCGCCGAGCGCGGCCCCCGGCGCATCCGCACCGGGTCCGGCCGCCCGTAGCGCTCCTCCGCCCAGGGGTCGCCGCGCATGTGGTAGCCGTTCTCTTCCCAGTAGCCCGGCTCGTCGTCCTCGAGCAGCTCGATCCCCGTCACCCACTTGGCGCTCTTCCAGAGGTAGAGATGCGGCACCAGCAGCCGCACCGGCCCGCCGTGCTCCGGCGTGAGCGGCTCCCCCTCGAAGGCGAGCGCCAGCAGGCACTCGGGACGGCGCAGGTCGGCCAGCGGGAGGTTGGTGGTGTAGCCCTCCTCCGCCCGCACCAGGGCGAAGCGAGCCTCGGGCCGCACGCCGGCCAGCTCCAGCAGCGCGTCGACCGGCACCCCCTCGAAGCGGCTGTCCAGCCGGGTCCAGTGCGTCACGCAGTGCATGTCGCAGACGACCTCGCGGCGGGGCAGGGCCAGCAGTCCTGCCCAGTCGAGCACGAGCGGACGCTCGACGAGTCCCCATACGCGGAAGCGCCACGTGGCGAGGTCGACGGCCGGCACCGTGCCGGCGTGCAGCACCGGCCACTTCCGCGTCTCGACCTGGCCGGGCGGGACGCGCGGGCGCCGCGCGGAAGGCGCGGTCATGCCGCCGCCACCTCCAGCGGCGCCTCCGCCGGCAGCGGCGAGCGGCCGAAGACACGGCCCAGCTCCGCCACCACCGCCTCGCGCGTCGCGCTCCAGAGCGCCGCCGGATCCCCGGGCTCGCCGGCCGTGCTCCGCTCCGCGAGGACGCTGGTCATCACGACGTCCCGGATCCCACACGGCACGATCAGGTCGAAGTACTCGAGGTCGGTCGCGACGTTGAGGGCGAAGCCGTGGAACGTGACCCAGCGCCGCACGTGGACCCCGATGCTGGCGAGCTTGCGGCCCGCGCTCCAGACGCCGGTGTAGCCGGGATTCCGGTCGGCGGGGACGCCGAGGCGCTCGAGCGACTGGATGAGCGCGTCCTCGAGCGAGCGGAGATACCAGTGCAGGTCGGGCCGGAGCTGCTGCAGGTCGAGGATCGGGTAGCCGACCAGCTGCCCGGGGCCGTGGTAGGTGACGTCGCCGCCGCGCTCGACCTCGAAGATCTCCACCCCGCGCCGCGCGAGCGCCTCGGGCGGGAGCGGGAGGCTCTCCGGCTTCGTGCTGCGCCCCAGCGTGACCACGGGCTCGTGCTCGACCAGCAGCAGCAGGTCCTCGGTGATCTCGCCCGCGAGCCGGCGCCGGCAGAGCTCGCGCTGCAGCGCCAGCACGTCGCCGTAGCGGCGCCGGCCGAGGTCGTGGACGCGGAGGACGGGGAGGCTCACGGCGGACGGCTCACGTCGGCCGCCCGTAGCGCGGGCGCCGGGCGCCCAGCGTGAAGCCGGTCCCGAGGCCCAGGACGGCGAGCCCCAGCAGGGCGTGGATGCCGAGCCCCGCCATCTCGCCCAGCACGTGGTAGAGCACCGTGACGATCAGCGAGCCCACGAAGGTGCCCATCCCCGCGACCATCGCGAGCGTGCCCCGGCGGAAGGGGGAGTCGATCGCCTCGAGCCAGCGGAAGGCCATCGTGCCGGCCAGAACCATGGCGGCCATCGTGCCGAGCGTCAGCACGTAGAACGCCGGCCCCGTGGCCACCGGCCGGTCGGAGGCCGGCGCGCCGGCGAGTATGAGGCGGACGACCCAGAGCGCCAGCGCCGCGCCGCCGGTCCCCACCAGCAGCCCGCCGACGAGCCCCCGCACCGCGACCGCCACCAGGTCCCGCGAGGGGTCGGTGGGCTCCCCGGCCATGTTCCGTACCGTCGTATCGGTCGTCGTCTGGTTCATGGCCGGAATATACCCAAAGCGACGGGGCGGCTCCGCGGAGCCGCCCCGTCCACCGCCCGGTGCTCGAAGCGCCTGCGGCTGCCTAGATGTGCATCACCCGGCCCATGGAGTCGAGCGCCGCCTCGGCGATCGCCTCGCTGAGCGTCGGATGGCCGTGGATGGCCAGGTCGACCTCCTCGACCGTGAACTCGTTCTCGCGCGCCACGGCGAGCTCGTGGATCATCTCCGAGGCGTGGCTGGCGACGATGTGCGCGCCGAGGATCTCACCGTACTGCTTGCCGCGGATGATCTTCACGAAGCCGTCGGTCTCGTTCGAGGCGCGGGCGCGGCCGTTGGCGCTGAAGGGGAAGCGGCCGACCTGGTAGTCGAGCTTCTTCTCCTTGCACTGGTCCTCGGTGAGGCCGATGCTCGCCACCTCGGGGTGGCAGTACGTGATGCTCGGGACGTTGTCGTACTTGATCGCCGGCGGATGGTGGCCCGCGATCAGCTCGGCCACGTAGGTGCCCTCGCGGCTCCCCTTGTGCGCCAGCATCGGGGGGCCGGCCACGTCGCCGATGCAGTAGACGCCCTTGGCGGTGGTCTCGAGCGTCTGCGGGTTCACCTTCACGAAGCCGCGGTCGGTGAGCTCGACCCCCGCCTCCTTGAAGCCCATGTTCTCGGTGTTCACCGCGCGGCCGGCGGCCATGAGCACCTTCTCGGCCTCGACCGTCTGCGACTTGCCGCCCGTCTCGAGCGTCAGCGTGACCTTGTCCTTCGCCACGTCGGCCTTGGTGACCTTCACGCCGGCCATGACGTCGATGCCGCGCTTCTTGTAGCTCTTCACGATGACGTCCGAGCTCTCGGCGTCCTCGAGCGGGAGGATGCGCGGCAGCGCCTCGATGAGCGTGACCTTGGAGCCGAAGGCGTTGAACACGTCGGCGAACTCGCAGCCCACGGCGCCGGCGCCGATGATGGCGATCGACTTCGGGGCCTGCTCGAGAAAGAGCGCCTCGTCGGAGCTGATGACCGTCGTCTTGTTGATCTCGAGACCGATCTGGGGGATCCCCTTCACCCGGGACCCGGTGGCGATGACGACCGCCTTCTTCGCCTCGTAGACGTCGTTGCCGACCTTCACCTTCCGCCCGGCCTGCAGCACGCCGGTGCCGGCGATGACCTGGACCTTGTGCTTCTTCATCAGGAAGCCGACGCCCTTCGAGTTCTGCTCCGACACGCGGCGCGAACGCTTCATCGCCGCGTTGTAGTCGGTCTTCACCTCGCCGATCTCGATCCCGAGGTCCTTCGCGTCGTGCTTGAGCAGGTTGATGGCGTAGGCGCTGTGCAGCAGGGCCTTGGTCGGGATGCACCCGATGTTCACGCACACGCCGCCGAGCTTGTCCCGCTCGACCACGGCGGTCGAGAGGCCGAGCTGCGCCGCGCGGATGGCGCACACATAGCCGGCCGGGCCGCCGCCCAGCACGATCACGTCAAACGAATTCGCCACGTCGTCCTCGTCCCAGGAAAAAGAGGGGTTACCAGACCAGCGCCAGCGGGTTCTCGAGCATCGTCTTGAGCGTCTTCAGGAACTGCGCGCCCGTCGCGCCGTCGATGACGCGGTGATCGCAGCTCATCGTCACGCGCATCCGGCGGCGGCTGTCGATCACGCCGTCGACCACGACGGGCTTCTCCACCATGCGCCCGATCGCCAGAATGGCGGCCTCGGGCGGGTTGATGATCGCCGTGAACTCCTCGATGTCGAGCATGCCGAGATTGGAGATCGAGAAGGTGCCGCCGGTGAACTCCTCGGGCGCGAGCCGGCGCGCCCGCGCCCGCTCGGCGAGGTCCTTCGACTCGGCCGAGATCTGCCGCAGCGACTTCTGGTCCGCGTGGCGGATGACCGGCGTGATGAGCCCGTCCTCGATGGCCACCGCCATCGAGACGTGCACCTCGTTCCAGTAGCGGATGTGGTCGTCCTGCCACCAGGCGTTGCAGGCCGGGTGCTGCTTCAGCGCCAGCGCGGTGGCCTTGATGACGATGTCGTTGAACGAGACCTTGCCCTGGCCGCTGGCCGAGGCCACCGCGTTGACGGCCTCGCGCGCCTCGGCCACGCGCTCCATGTCCACCTCGATGGTGAGGTAGAACGTGGGCACCGGGCCGATCGACTGGCCGAGCCGCTTGGCGATCGTCTTCCGCATCTGCGAGAGCGGGACGTCCTTGAACGGCTCGCCCTGGAACTGCGGCTGGAAGGCGGGCACCGGCGAGGGCGCCGCGGTCCTGGCCGCCGCCGCGGCGGGGCGCGCCTGGATGTTGTCGAGATCGCGCTGCACGATGCGGCCGGCGGGGCCCGAGCCCTGCACGCCGCTCAGGTCGAGCCCGCGCTCCGCGGCGATCTTCCGCGCCAGCGGGCTCGCCTTCACGCGCCCGCCGTCGCCGTGCGGCTGCGCCTGCTGCGCCGCGGGCGCCTGCGTGGCGCCGGCCGCCGCCTGCTGCCCGCCGTAGCCGGGCTTCGGCGGCGCCGCCTCGCTCGCGGCCTCCGCCGGCGGGGCGGGGGGCATCGAGCTCGGCCGGTTCTGCGTGCCGGCCGTCGGCTGCACCGCCTGCTGGTCGGCCTTCGCGGGCGGGGCCTTCGCCGGCTCCGCCTTGCCTTCGGCCTGGCGGCCGCCGCCGCCGCCCGTCAGCGCGCTCACGTCCTCGCCCTCGGCGCCGATCACGGCCACGAGGTCGCCCACCGGGACCGTGGCCCCGGCGGCGATGACCTGCTTCAGCATGGTGCCGTCGGCGCGCGCGACGAGGTCCATCACGGCCTTGTCGGTCTCGACCTCGGCCAGCACCTCGCCCTGCTTGACGGCCTCCCCTTCCTGCTTCTTCCACTCGACCAGGCGCCCCTCCTCCATCGTCGGAGAGAGCGCCTCCATCACCACCTTGGTAGCCATGTCGCGGGCGTCCTTCCCGGGCTCAGTCGAGGTAGAGGACCCGGCGGACCGCGGCGATCGTCTTCGCCGGGTCGGCCTTGGCCGCCTTCTCGAGGTGCTTGTTGTAGGGCATCGGCACGTCCGCGCCCGTGACCCGCAGGACCGGGGCGTCGAGCTCGTCGAAGATCTGCTCCTGGATCGTGTCGACCACCTGGGCGCCGACGCCGCAGAAGCGCCATCCCTCCTCGACCACCACGCAGCGGTGCGTCTTGGCCACGCTCGAGAGGATCGCCTCGGTGTCGAGCGGCCGGATGGTGCGCAGGTCGACCACCTCGGCCTCGATGCCGTCGGCGGCCAGCTGCTCGGCCGCCTTCAGCGCCACGGCCACCGTCTTCGAGTGGCAGATCAGCGTCACGTCCGAGCCCGCGCGCTTCACGTCGGCCTTGCCGATCGGCACGATGTGCTCGCCCTCGGGCACCTCGCCCTTGGTGTTGTACAGCATCTCGCCCTCGATGAACACGATCGGGTCGTCGTCGCGGATCGAGGCCTTGAGCAGCCCCTTGGCGTCGGCCGGCGTCGCCGGCGTGACGACCTTGAGGCCCGGCACGTTGGCGTACCACTGCTCGAAGTTCTGCGAGTGCTGCGCGGCGAGCTGCAGCGCGGCGCCGCCCGGTCCGCGGAAGACCATGGGGCAGCCCACCTGGCCGTTCGACATCGAGCGCATCTTGGCGGCGCTGTTCACCACCTGGTCGATGGCGAGGAGGGCGAAGTTCCACGTCATGAACTCGATGATCGGGCGCAGCCCCACCATCGCCGCCCCCACGCCCACGCCCGCGAAGCCGAGCTCGGTGATCGGCGTGTCGACCACGCGCATCGGGCCGAACTCCTCGAGCAGCCCGCGGCTCACCTTGTACGCGCCCTGGTAGACGCCCACTTCCTCCCCCATGAGGAAGACGCGGTCGTCCAGCGCCATCTCCTCGCGCAGCGCCTGGTTCAGCGCGTCGCGGTACGTCAGCGTCGCCATCTCAGCGGTTCTCCCGGGTGGTGCCGTACATGACCGCGCGGTCGCCGTCGACGGGCGCGTAGATGTCGGTGAAGAGGGCCTCGGGCGCCGGGTCCGGCGACTCCTCGGCGAAGGTGTAGCTGTCCTCGACCTCGGCCAGGACCTCCTGGTCCATGGCGCGGATCGCGTCCTCGTCCAGGATGCCCTCCGCGATCAGGCGCTGCGACCACACGGCGATCGGGTCGCGCTTGCGCTGCTCCTCGACCTCCTCCTTGGTGCGGTAGTGGCCGTGGATCGGGTCCGACATCGAGTGGCCCATGAAGCGGTAGGTGCGCACCTCGAGCAGCGTCGGCAGCTTGTCCTTGCGCGCGCGGTCGACGGCGCGCGTCATCGCGTCGTACATCGTGAGCACGTCCTGGCCGTCGACGACCTCGTTGGCCATGTCGTAGCTGCAGGCGCGCTCGCTGATGTCGTAGATGGCGCTGGCGCGCTCGAGCGCGGTGCCCATGCCGTAGCGGTTGTTCTCGCAGATGTAGATCGCCGGCAGCTTCCAGAGCGCGGCCATGTTGAGCGCCTCGTGGAAGGCGCCGTTGTTCACGGCCGCCTCGCCGAAGTAGCACACCGCGACCTGGTCGGTGTTGCGGTACTTCGCCGCGAACGCCATGCCGGTCGTGAGCGGGATGTGCCCGCCGACGATGCCGTGCCCGCCCAGGAAGCCCTTCGAGGCGTCGAAGATGTGCATCGAGCCGCCCTTGCCGCCCGACGTGCCCGTCGCCTTGCCGAAGAGCTCGGCCATCGAGGCGCGCGCCGAGATGCCGCGCGCCAGCGCGTGGCCGTGCTCGCGGTAGCTGGCCGTGATGTAGTCGTCCTCGCGGAGCGCGGCGATCGAGCCGACCGCCACCGCCTCCTGGCCGATGTAGAGGTGGCAGAAGCCGCCGATCTTGCCGAGGCTGTAGGCCTCGCCGGCCTTCTCCTCGAAGCGCCGGATCAGCAGCATCTGCCGCAGCCAGTCCTTCCACCGGTCGGCCGTGGCGGCGTCGATCTGCTTCGCCTTGGCCCCCTTCGTCGCCGTGCCTGCCATCATCCGTTCCTTTGCTGTGCCTTGGCCTGGTCGACCTGCTCCCAGGCGTGGTAGCTCGACCGCGTGAGCGGGCTCGCCTGCACGTGCAGGAAGCCCATCTTGAGCCCGATCTCGCGCAGTTCGGCGAACTCGTCGGGCGTGTAGTACCGCGCCACCGGGAGGTGGCCGTCCGAGGGGCGCAGGTACTGCCCCAGCGTCACGATGTTGACGTCGCTGCGGCGCAGGTCGCGCAGGCAGACGAGGACCTCATCCCACTCCTCGCCCATGCCGAGGATGATTCCCGACTTGGTGAGGGCGCCGGCGTCCATCCGCCGCGCGTCGGCCAGCAGCCGGAGCGCGCGCTGGTAGCGCCCGCCCGGCCGCGCCAGCGGGTACAGCCGTTCGGCGGTCTCGAGGTTGTGGTTCAGGATGTCGGGCTTCGCGTCCATCACGATCCGGAGCGCGCGCTCGGAGCCCTTGAAGTCGGGGATCAGCACCTCGACGCTGGTGCCCGGCAGCCGCCGGTGGATCTCGGTGATGCACCCGGCGAAGGCCTCGGCCCCGCCGTTCGGGAGGTCGTCGCGGTCGACCGAGGTGATCACCACGTGCTGGAGTCCCATCTTCGAGACCGCCTCGGCGAGGCGCAGCGGCTCGAGCGGGTCGAACGCCTTCGGCGTCCCGTGGCTCACCGCGCAGTACGTGCAGTTCCGGGTGCAGACATCGCCCAGGATCATGAACGTCGCGGCCTTGTGCGCCCAGCACTCGCCGATATTGGGGCAGCGCGCCTCCTCGCACACCGTGTGGAGGCCGAGCTCGCGCATCATCGCCTTGAGCTGGACGTAGTTCTGCCCGCCCGGGGCCTTCACCTTGAGCCAGCCGGGCTTCCGCGGCTGCGCCACCGGCAGCGGGATCGGACGGTCCGCCGCGCCGCCCGCCGGGGCGCCCCCCTGGGGCTCCGCCGCGCGCCGCGTCAGCTGGACCAATGGTACCGTCGGAACGGCCACTACCCCTCCTGGAGAGATCCGGGGCGGGGTCCCCGGAGCCCGGAAAAATAGTCGGGACCGGGAGATGGGCCAATGTGGGGGGTAATGACGCCTGGCGGATCGGATGCCGACCCGGCGGGTCGGATGCCGACCTAGAAGAAGAGCATCACCCCGCCCGCCACCGTCAGCGAGCGGTTCGCCCGCGCCGCCTCCTGGCGCGACTCGGCGAGCGTCGCCTCGCTCACGAGGTGCAGCGAGCGGGTCGCCTGGTGATAGAGGCCGGCGGTGACCGACGCATTCTCGATGCGGGTGCCGCCGGGATCACCGTCGGCGGCCTCGAGGACGCTGAGGCCGAGGCTGGCGGCGACGGTGGTGCGGGTGCCGCGCGGGCGGAGCCCCGCCTGCAGGAGGGCGCCGTAGGAGGGCCGCAACTCGCCGCCGTCGCTCGTGGCGGCGCGGAAGAGCCGCGTGGTGCCGATGCCGCGGCCGGCGTAGCCCGCCGCCACGATGCTCAGCGGGCCGATCGTCTGCTTCAGGCCGACCGTGGCGCCGGCGGCCACCGCGGTGCGGTCGAGCGAGTCGGCGCGCTGCGGCTGCACGAGCGCGCCGCCCCAGAGCGCGGTGCGCGTGGTGGTCCAGGTCAGCTCCGCCTCGACGCGCGGGAAGTCGAGCGTGCGGTAGGCGCCGTTGCCGCTGGGGTCGAAGAGCCCCACGGCCCCGCCCATCGCGCCGAGCGAGGCGCTGTAGGTGAGCTGCGCGTTGAAGTTGGGATAGAGCGCGCCGAAGCCGCCGCGGCCGAGCGTGGGTCCGGCGGGGTTGCCGAAGTTGCCGCCGGTGGCGCCGATGCCGAAGAGCGTCTGGTCGTTCAGGAAGGTCTGCCGGCCGAAGAGCCCGATCTCGCGTCCGGCCAGCAGCCGGCCCCAGCGTCCGCCGACGATCAGGTACGCCTGGCGCAGATCGATGCGCGCGCCGGCCTGGGTGCCGGTGGTGTCGTTGTCGTGGCCGCCGGCGGTCTGGATCTGCGGCGCCAGGCCGAAGTGCACGCCGAGATCGAGCGAGTCCTCGCGTCCCCGGGCGTCGAAGACGAGGAAGGCGGGGAGGAAGCCGGTGCGCACCGAGGTGCCGTGCCGGCCCGCGCCCACCAGCGCCTCCGCGCTCGTCACCGTCCCCGCGGCGCGCTCGCGCTCGTGGACGAGGAAGGCGTTCACGTTGCCGGCCAAGGTCAGGGACCAGCCGTTGCCCACCTCCACGGTGAGCTGCGCCCGTGCCGGCCCCGCGAAGGCGAGCCCCACGGCCAGCACCGCGGCGGCGCAGGCCGGCGCGCGCCGGCCTACCAGTGCCAGAACCGCCCGGGGCTCACCGCGCTCAGCGCGTCGAGTCCCGCCTCGCCGCCGCCGACGCGCTCGCCGTCGATCAGGAGCCGGATGACCTCGCCCGTGAGCGCGGCGAGCAGGATGCCGTTGCGGCCGTGGCCGGTGGCGTACCAGAGGTTCTGCGTGGCGGGCGCGCGGCCGATGATCGGCAGCCCGTCCGGCGTGCCGGGCCGGAGCCCCGCCCAGGTACGCTCCACCCGGTCGCGGCGGAAGGCGGGCGCGATGCGGCCGACGTGGCGGAAGATGCGGTCGAGACCGTCCTCGGTGACGCGGACGTCGAAGCCGGCGTACTCCATCGTGGAGCCGACCCAGGCCTCGTCGCCGCGGGGGAGGAGATAGCAGTCGCGCGTGTAGAGGATGGTGCGGGAGACGTCGGCCGGCCACGGCATCGCCGCCATCTGCCCGCGGATCGGCTCGACCGAGAGGGGGCGGGGGAGGCCCTCCAGGCGCCCGGACCAGGCGCCCGCCGCCACCACGACCTCGTCGGCCTCGTAGCGGGTTCCGCTCTGGCCCACCACCTCGACGACGCGGTCGCCCCGGCGCTCGATCCCCGCCACGGAGTCGCGCACGAGACGCATGCCGTGCGCTGCCGCGTCGGCCAGGAAGGCGGCGACGAGGCGCTCGGGGTCCACCGCGCCCTCGCGGGGTGCCCAGAGGGCGCCGAACGACGGCGCCAGCCACGGCCAGCGCGCGCGCACCTCGTCGTCGTCCAGCCAGTCGGCCAGATGGCCCTGCTGCCGCTGCCACGCGACCATGGCGCGGATCTCGAGCGCCTCGGCCTCGCTCGTGGCGAGCCGGGCGATCCCCTCCTGCCAGAGCCCGATGTCGATGCCCGTCGCCTCGCGCAACGGCCCGGCGAGCGCCGCGTAGCGCTCGCGCCCCGCCAGCCCGACCTCGAAGGTCGCGCTGTCCTGCCGGGCCTCGATCTGCGGCGCCAGCATCCCGGCGGAGGCGCGCCACGCCTCGCCGATCCGGCCGCCGTGCTCCAGGATGAGCACCGCGCGGCCGCCACGAGCCAGCTCGCGGGCGCACGCCGACCCGATCGCGCCGCCACCGATGACGATAACGTCAGGCCTGGACGTCACTTGGGTATCCTATGAAACTTTTTGAAACGTGTCGGCGTACTGCGCTCTGACCGCCACCTCGGAGGAAAATAGCATGGTTCGGAACGTGGTCGGCTTCGCGGTCTTCGCGGGCCTCTCGGTACTCGCGCTCAAGTTGATCTTCAAGCTGCTGGGCCTCGCGTTCGGCCTGGCCATGACCCTGCTCTGGTGGGCGCTGCTGGGCTGGATCATCTACATGGTCATCAAGCTGGTCAGCCCCGACACGGCCCGGCGCATCCGGGAGATGTTCACGGGCGAATCCACCGCCTGACGACCGGCCCCGCGCCGGCACGGTTTCCCGGGGTCGCGGTCCGCGCCCGGTGACGGCAGGAGCGTCACCGGGCGCGCCGCGTTCGGACTATTCGTCCGGCGCGGCGTCGGCTCCGGGGAGGGCCTCGGAGCTGTGCGCGTGGACGATGACCCACCCTCGCCGGTCGGGACGCGGCGCCAGCACGAACGTCGCGCGCGCCTGGCGCACGAGCGTGCCGTCGTCGGCCATCCAGCGGTAGTCGACGTCGGCCCACGCGACGCCGGCGCGCACGTCGATGCGGCTCGAGGTGACGGCCACCTGGCCGGCCGAATCGACGGCGGCGAACCTGGGGTAGGTGAAGACGGGCCGCCCGTCGGCGACGACGGTGGCGTCGGAGGCGTAGAGGGAATCGGGGTCGGTGAAGCGGGCGTCGGCTTCGAGGGCGGCCGCGACGACGCCATTGGCGAGCGGCTCGGCGTCGAGCAGTGCCGTCGCGCCGACGGCGGGCGCCGGGCGGCCCCCGCAGGCGGCTGCGACCGCGGCCAGCG
>Ga0307411_10000167_pt1 | contig 21174 bp, 12 predicted proteins | sample DK1Ometagenome_2_FD_203712 | JGI IMG/M metagenome (GOLD analysis project Ga0307411, IMG submission 203712) | Maize rhizosphere microbial communities from greenhouse at UC Davis, California, United States - DK15-O-1 | ecosystem: Host-associated > Plants > Roots > Rhizosphere > Soil | place: USA...
CCGCGCTTGGCAAGGTTGGGCGCCAGCTTGTTGCCCGGCATGGCGATGCTGGCGAAGTCGATGGGCACCTCCTCGATCATCTCGGCCTCGCCGTTCAGGAAGGACAGCCAGCGCGGCTGGGCCTCCTCGATGATGTCGATGACGACGCGATCCACCATCGGCAGCTTCCTGCCCTGCAACGCCGCCACCTCGGCCTTGAGCCTGTCGCTGGCATCGGGCGGCGCCACCTCGGCATAGCGCACGTCGCGGAAATTCGGGTTCTTCTCGAGCACGATGCGGGAGCTGCGCCGCCATTCCCCCAGCCGCCAGGCGTTGGTGCCGACCGGGTGCTCCATGATCTTGTCGCCATAGAACTCGACCACCTCGCGCGCCACGGCGCCGAGGAAGCCGGCATCGCTGAACTGGTAGACGAAGCGCGGGTCGGCCACGCCGAGCTTGATCTGGAAGGTGTAGCGGTCCAGCGTCTTCAGGCCTTCGACCGGGCGGTCGTAGTCGAACGGCTTCTTGGCCTTCATCAACTCGGTGCGCAGCTCCGACAGGCCAACGATCTTGACGTTCTCCAGCAGGTAGAGGTTGCCGCTCTTCCATTGCGGGTCGTAGTGGCGCTTGACGCTGTAGACATAGTCCTCGGCGGTCAGTTCGCGCTTCTTGCCCTTGAAGGCCGGGTCGTCTGCGAAATGGATGCCCGGCTTGACCCGCATCGTGATGGTCTTGAAGTCGGCGCTGATCTCGGGCATCTCGACCAGCGTGTTCGGCCGCAGCTTGAACGGGCGGGCGCCGAAGTCGTACTCCAGCGGCGCATCGAAGATGGCGGCGGCGATGTTCTTGGAATAGAGGTCGGTGATCTGGGCCGGGTCGAAGCCGGTCTCGGCCACCTTGAAGGACTGGCGCAGCACTTTTTCCTGGGCCTCCGCCCCATGGAGGGCGCAAGCCAGCAGCAGGCCGGTCAGCAGGGCAGGTAACTTCATCACAGCTCGTTGTCAGGCGCTTGAAAAGCGCGGAGTCTAGTGAAACCGTCAACTCAAAACGGAAGTCGCCTCGCATAGACTTCGCCCCGTTCCCACCTGTAACCCCGCGCTTCTGCGGGGTTTGTAGTTTCTAGGAGCCCCGATGGCGGCCTATCTCATCCGACGCCTGTGGCAGATGATTCCGACCCTGCTCGGTGTCGTGCTGCTGGTGTTCTTCCTCTTCAAGTACTTCGGCAGCGACCCGGCCATCATCCTCGGCGGCCTGAACGCGAGCCCGGAGCAGATCGAGGCCATCCGCGACCAGCTCGGCCTGAACAAGCCGGTCTGGGAGCAGCTGTGGATCTTCATCCAGCAGATCGTCACCTTCGACTGGGGCAAGAGCTGGGCGACCAACGAGTCGGTCGCCAACCTGTTCGCCACCCGGCTGCCGGCCACGCTGACCGTGACCGTGCCCATCCTCATCCTCGAGGTGGCGCTGGCCATCCCGTTCGCGCTGGCCGTGGCGACCGTGCGCGGCAGCCTGACCGACCGGGCGGTGATGGTCTGCACGACGGTGGCGGTGTCCATCTCGCTGCTGGTCTACGTCATCCTGGCGCAGTACATCTTCGCCTTCCGCCTCGGCTGGTTCCCCGTGCAGGGCTGGACGAGCAACCACTGGACCAACCTGACGACTTACGCGCCGCTGCCCATCCTCGTCGCGGTGGCGGTGTCGATGGCGCCTCAGATCCGCCTGTACCGCAGCTTCTTCCTCGACGAGATCGGCCACGACTACGTGCGCACCGCGCGCGCCAAGGGGATGACCGAGGGCACAGTGCTGCTCAAGCACGTGCTGCGCAACGCGATGATCCCCATCCTCACCAACGTGTCGGTGCTGCTGCCCGGCGTGCTGGTGGGCAGCTTCCTGATCGAGGTCTTCTTCTCCATCCCCGGCCTCGGCCGTGAGCTGCTGTTGGCCGTCAACCGCGGCGACTATCCCGTCATCCAGGCCTTCGCCATCTACCTGGCCGCGCTGACGATGACGGTCAACCTGCTCGTCGACGTGCTCTACAAGTTCGTCGACCCGCGAGTCGTCCTCAAATGAGCACCGTGTCCAACTCCTCCGGCGGCGTCTGGGCCGCATCCTGGCGGCGTCTCAAGACCGACCGCGTCGGCGTCGTGTCGATGTGGATCGTCGGCGCCTTTTTGCTGCTCGTGCTGCTGGCCGCCACCAACATCGTCGCGTCCGGCTGGCAGCAGGAGGTCGGCGTGCCGAATGCACCGCCGACCGCGCTTGGCCCGCAGCCGCAGGAGGACACCGGGGTCATCGCCGTGCCCAAGGGCCCGAACGTCGACCTGTCCGACATCGACCCGCTGGCACCGCGCTACGCCGAATGGGCCGAGCGCGCCAAGGCCTTCAAGACCGACGAGGGCACCAAGGCCGAGACGCTGCCGCTGGGCGGCGACCGCCTGGGCCGCGACGTGCTCGCCAAGGTCATCAAGGGCGCCGAGGTGTCCATCTTCGTGGGCCTGGCGGCGGCCGTCGTCGCGACGCTGATCGGCACCGTGCTGGGCGCCGTGTCGGGCTTTTTCGGCGGCAAGGTCGGCGACTTCCTGGAGTGGGTCTACAACGTCTTCACGGCCATCCCGAGCATCCTGCTGATCTTTGCGTTCGCGGCGATCTTCCCGCGTGGTGTGGGCGCCGTGGTGGCCATCCTCGCGCTGACGGGCTGGACCGGCATCTACCGCCTCATCCGGGCGGAGTTCATGAAGCACCGCGTGCGCGAGTACGTGCGCTCGGCCGAGGCCATCGGCGCCTCGCAGTCGTCGCGCATGTTCAAGCACATCCTGCCGAACGTGTCGCACGTGGCGCTGGTGCAGCTGTCGCTGCATGTGGTGAGCTTCATCAAGAGCGAAGTGATCCTGAGCTACCTGGGCCTGGGCGTCGGTGTCGACCAGGTGTCATGGGGCACGATGCTCGGCGAGGCGCAGAACGAGCTGATCCTCGGCTACTGGTGGCAGCTGGCCGTCGTGGCGGCGTTCATGGCCGTGTTCGTCACCGCGTTTGCGCTGTTCACCGATGCGCTGCGCGATGCGCTCGACCCCAAGCTGCGCGGTCTGGAGTAATGACGATGTTGCTCAGCATTCAAGACCTCAAGGTCGCCTTTCGCATGGGCCGCACGGACGGCCAGATGCAGCGCCAGCTGGCCGTCAAGGGCGTCAGCTTCGACGTGCCGGAGAACAGCACGGTGGCGCTCGTCGGTGAGTCCGGCTCCGGCAAGAGCGTGACGGCCATGTCCATCCTCAACCTGCTGCCGAGCAACGCCGAGCGCTCGGGGTCCATCCTGTTCCAGGGTCGCGACCTGCTGCAGGCCTCGACCCGCGAGCTGCAGGCCATCCGCGGCAAGGACATCGCCTGCGTCTTCCAGGACCCGATGAGTTCGCTCAATCCGGTCTTCGACGTCGCCACGCAGATCTGCGAGCCGCTGATGAAGCACATGGGCATGAGCCGCCGCCAGGCGCTGGTGCGTGCCGAGGAGCTGCTCAACGAGGTCGGCATCCCCGAGCCCAAGCGGCGCCTGAAGGCCTATCCGCACGAGATGTCGGGGGGCCAGCAGCAGCGCGTGATGATCGCCGTGGCGCTGGCCTGCAGCCCGAAGCTGCTGATCGCCGACGAGCCGACCACGGCGCTGGACGTCACCATCCAGCGCCAGGTGATGGAGCTGATGGCCAAGCTCAAGCAGAGCCACAAGATGAGCCTGCTCTTCATCTCGCACGACCTCGGCGTCGTCGGCGAGATCTCGGACCAGGTCGTCGTCATGCGCCATGGCCAGGTGCGCGAGAACGCGCCCGTCGCCGCCATCTTCAACGACCCCCAGGACGCCTACACCAAGGCCCTGCTGGCCTGCCGGCCGTCGCTGACCGACAACTCGCCGCGGCTGATGGTCATCGACGACCACATCGCCGGGCGCGCCGCCGCGAACCAGAGCAAGGCCAAGGACCCCGACGCACCCGTCGTGCTGGAGGTCAGCGGCCTGAAGAAAAGCTTCTGGCTGAAGGACGGCCTGTTCGGCCGCCGCGAGTTCCAGGCGGTCAAGGGCGTCAGCTTCAAGCTGCGCAAGGGCCACACGCTGGGCGTCGTCGGTGAATCCGGCTCGGGCAAGACGACCATGGGCCTGGCGTTGCTGCGCCTGCACGAGCAGACCGGCGGCACGATGAGCGGCCAGGCGCTGTTCGACGGCCGCGACCTGCTGACGCTGGGCGGCGCCGACTGGCAGCAGATGCGCCGCCGCATCCAGGTCGTGTTCCAGAACCCCTATGCCTCGCTGAACCCGCGCTTCACCATCGGCCAGACGCTGCGCGAGCCGATGGAGATCCACGGCATCGGCACCAGCACCGCCGACCGCGAGGCGCGCGCCGTGGCGCTGCTTCGGCGCGTGGACCTGGACGAGAGCGCCATGGGCAAGTACCCGCACGAGTTCTCGGGCGGCCAGCGCCAGCGCATCGCCATCGCGCGCTGCCTGACGCTGCAGCCCGAGGTGCTGGTGCTGGACGAGGCCGTGTCAGCGCTGGATGTGTCAGTGCAGGCCCAGGTGCTGAACTTGCTGAAGGACCTGCAGGACGAGTTCGGCCTCAGCTACATCTTCATCAGCCACGACCTCGCGGTGGTGAAGTTCATATCCGACGAGGTGCTGGTGATGCAGAACGGCGACGTCGTCGAGCAGGCCACGACGGCCGAGCTGATCGCCGCGCCGCGTGAAGACTACACACGCCGCCTGCTGGGCGCCGTGCCGCGCGGTTACCAGGGCCGGGCCGGCTGAGCCGCGCGCGGACCTCGCGTGCAATCTGAACGCTCCTGCAGCGCGGCATCCGCGCCGTAGCGGGCGAATCGCGATGAAATGAGCTGCTCGGCACCATAAATTACTGCCGCTGATCGCCGCGATGCACCGACCCCTGGCTTCCTGTTCGACGCTGTGCGCAGTGCTGGCCGCGCTCGCGCTGCTGGCCGCCTGTTCGCCGGGCGGTGACGCCGGCTCCGGCGTGTCGCGTGCGGCACATGAAGCTGCACCAGGCGCCTCGGCGTCGGGCGACGCCAGCCTGGCCCAGGAACTCGAACGCCTGGAGCGCGCAGCGCGCGCCAAGCCGGTGCTCTACGAGCAGGAGCTGCGCGCCCGCGGCACCCAGCTGTCGCCGGGCAGCGCCGCGCTGCTTGACGTGCTGGCGGTGCGTGGCCTGCTGGCCGCCTATGCACGTGACCCCGCGCTGAGTGACCAGATCGCCGAGCAATTGCGCCAGTGGCCCGCCGGCGCGCTACGCGCCAATGCCGTGGTCGCGGCCGCCAACGTCAGCGCCGAATACCTGGTCACCGAGGGCGACCTGCGCGAGGCGCGCCGCGTGATGATGGCGGTGGACCGGCAGCAGCTTGGCGCCGCGGGGCCGACCTTCCGCTGGCGGCATCACTACCAACTGGCCGCCATCACCAGCGACATCGGCGAACTCGACGCCGCGCTGACCGAAAGCCACAGCGCGTTGCGCCTGGCCGAGCAGATCGGCCGGCCCTGGCGCGTGGCCGTGACGCTGTCGGACCTGGCCTTCACGACGATGCGGGCCGACACGCCGGCACGGGCCCGCCAGATCGTCGCGCAGGCGCTGGCCGAGGCGCTGAAGGACCCGGACCCGATGACGTTGAACCAGGTCCACACGATGCGCGGCATCGTGCATGCCGACGACGAGGACCAGTCCATCACGCTGCAGGCCACGCTGGATGCGCTGGAGGAGGCCACGCGCGCCGGGGCCGATGCGGTGCGCGCGACGGGCCTGGCCAACTTCGCCGACTACTACCTGCAGCACGGGCAGCCGGCGCGGGCGCTGGAGCTGGCCGGCCAGGCCCTGCCACTGGCCCGCGCCACGCGCAACATCGGTGCCGAGAGCATCTCTCGCTCCAACATCGGGCTGGCCAAGATCGCGATGGGCCGCGTGGCCGAAGGTCGCGCGGACGTGCAGGCCGGCATCGCGCTGCTGGAGCGGCAGGGCGCGCTCGCCTACGCGTCGAGCAGCTGGAACGAGCTGGCCGGCTACCTGGAGAAGGCTGGCGACCTGGCTGGCGCCGTCGGCGCTTATCGCGACCACCGCCGCGTGAGTGAGCAGGTGCTGCGCGACGAGACCCGTACGCTGCTGCTCGAAGCCCAGGAGCGCCAGGACGCCGAACAGCGTGCCCGCGACATCGAGCTGCTCAACCGCGACAACGCGCTGAAGGCCGAGCAGGTCCACCAGCACAACCTGGCGCTGATGCTCTGGACCGCGCTGGGCGGTTGCGTGGCGGCGTCGCTGGGCCTGCTGTACCAGGCCTTCCGCCGCGTGCGCCGCACCAACGAGGCGCTGGCCCACAGCAATGCCTCGCTGAAGCGCCAGAGCGAGACCGACCCGTTGACCGGCCTGGCCAACCGCCGCCACTTCCAGGCCGCCATCAAGAGCCTGTCCGGCCCGGAGGGGCTGGCGGCCACCGTCTTCCTCATCGACGTCGACCACTTCAAGCGCATCAACGACAGCTTCGGCCACGCGGCCGGCGACGCCGTGCTCGTCGAGATCGCGCGGCGGCTGCGCGAGGCGGTGCGCGACGACGACCTCATCGTGCGCTGGGGCGGCGAGGAGTTCCTCATCGTCGCCCGCACCCGCACCGGCCTGTTCGCGCCGCAGCTGGCACAGCGCCTGCTCGACCTCATCGGCGGCACGCCCGTGCCCCATGAAGGGCGCGACATCCCGGCCACCATCTCCATCGGTTTCGTCAGCCTGCCGCTGCCACCGCACGGCCTGCGTCTGTCGTGGGAGCGCGCCATCGACCTGGTCGACACCGTGCTCTACCTCGCCAAGGCCCACGGCCGCAACAAGGCCTACGGCGTCGAGCGCATCGAGGCGCGGGACGCCATCGCGGCAGCCCAGCTGACGGCCCGCCTCGAAGCCGCCTGGACCGAAGGCCAGGTCGGCCTGATGGCGCTGAGCGGTCCGGGCGTCGCCACGGCGCCGTCGGCCAGTGGCCGCTCCACGCTGGAAAACGGCCCCCGGCCGCCGAGCGCATGAAAGCCGCCGTCCTTGCCCTGACTCTCGCCTTCGCGCTGCTGCTGCCCGCAGGCGCCGCGCAGGCCGAGCCCGCGCCCGACCTGGCGGCCGAGCGCACGCTGCTCGCCAACATCACGCTCCGCGCTTTTGACGACCCCGACGCCATGCTCGCCGAGCTGGACCGCCACTGGCCGGCGGACGCTGCACCCGCGCGCGAGGCGGCCTGGCTGCTGGCGCGCGGCCGCGTGCTGCTGGCCGCCGGGCAGGCCGATGCGGCCGACGCCGTCGCCGTGCAGATGATGTCGCGCGAGGATGGTGTCGACCGCAGCTGGCTGCTGCGAGCGCTGATCCAGGAGCGCCTGGGCAAGCCCGCCGGCACGCTGGCCGCGCGCGCGCTGACGGGGCTGGACAAGCGCTGCCCGGCCGGCGACGAGGTCCGCGCGGTGCAGGAGCTGGACTGCGACTTCCGCAGCGCCTGGGAGGCCTTGCGCCTGCTGCATCGGGAGCAGTACGCCCAGGGCGCCTTCATCAACGCCGAGGCCAGCCTGCGCCGCGCGCTGGCCCTCGTCCGCGCCGGCAAGGACCGGCACCTCACGGCGCTCGGCCTGGGCATGCTGGCCGTCGTGCTGCAGGCCCAGGAGCACAGCGACGCGGCGCGCGCCGAGATCCGCACCGCGCTGGCCGAGGCCCAGGGCGACCTGGTCGCGAGCGCCCGCGTGCGCAACTACGAGGGCGTCGTCGAGCATCGCGCCGGCAGCCGCGACGTCGCGCGCAACGCGCTGGATGCGGCGCTGCAACTGGCCGAGCAGGCCGACGCGCCGCACCTGACCGCCATCCTGCAATCCAATCTGGTCGACGCCCAGATGCGCCAGGGCCTGCTCAAGGAGGCGCTGGCCACCGGTCACCGCGCGATGCCGGTGCTGCAGCGCTTTCGCGACCGCTACTTCGAGCGCGGCCTGCACCACAACCTCGCGCTGGCCCACATCAAGCTGCGCCAGTTCGATGCGGCGCGTCAGGAGCTGGCCAAGGTCGGCGAGTTCGGCGCCGACCCGTCGGACCTCGTGCCGCGCGCCCGCGAGCTGCGCGAGCTGGGCGACAGCTGGGCCGAGGCCGGCCAGCACAAGGAGGCGCTCGCCGCCTTCCATGCCGAGCGCGAGCTGAATACGCGCAGCAACGAGCGCAACCGCGCCAGCGCGCTGGAGGAGCTGCGCCGCAAGTACGACAGCGCCGCCAAGCAGCGCGACCTCGATCTGTTGGCGCGCGACGGCCAGCTCAAGGACCAGCAGCTTGAGAACCGCCGGCTCGCCACCCAGGTCGGCATCGCGGTCGGCGCGCTGCTGCTGCTGTCCATCGCGCTGATCGGTGTCACGCTGCTGCGCATGCGTCGCGCCCAGGCGCGCCTGACGGCCAACCAGCGCCTGCTGCGCGCCCAGAGCGAGCGCGACCCGCTGACCGACCTGTCCAACCGTCGCCATTTCCTGGCCGTCATGGACCAGCGTGCCCGCGAAGCCCGCAGCGACGGCTTCCAGGGCGCGTTGATGATGATCGACATCGACCATTTCAAGAACGTCAACGACGAGCATGGCCATGCGGCCGGCGACGCCGTCATCGTCGAGGTCAGCCGCCGCATCCGCGCCGCCGTGCGCGATTCCGATCTCGTCGTGCGCTGGGGCGGCGAGGAGTTCCTCGTCTTCGCGCCGGAGCGGCCCGGCAACGACCTGGCCCAGATGGCCGAGCGCGTGCTGCGCAGCATCGGCGGCGAGCCCATCGACACGCCCGACGGCCCGCTGCGCATCACCGCGTCCATCGGCTTCGCGAGCTTCCCGCTGGGCGGCTCCACGCTGCGGCTGCACTGGGAGCAGGCCGTCAACTGGGCCGACATGGTGCTCTACAAGGCCAAGGCCGAAGGCCGCAACCGCGGCGTCGGCATCGCCGCCGTCGAGGCGCCCAACGCCGACATGCTGGCCGCCATCCTGCAGGACTTCGATGCCGCCAGCCTGAACGGCCAGGTCAAGCTCAACGTGCTGCTCGGTCCGTCATGAACCCGGCCCTGCTGCGGCGCCGCGCCCTGCTGCTGTGGCTGGCCCCTGGCGCCGCCGCGGCGCAGCCGGGCGGGGCGCCGCACTGGCCCAGCCGGGCGCTGCGCATCGTCGTGCCGTATGGGCCCGGCGGCCCGGCCGACCTGGCCGCGCGGCTGATGGCGCCGGAGCTGCAGCGCGGCCTGGGCCACGCCGTCGTCGTCGACAACCGCCCCGGCGCCGACGGCAACATCGGCAGCGCCGAGGTCGCCAGCGCCAGCGACGGCCACACACTGCTGATGGGCAGCGTCAGCACGCATGCGATCAATCCGCTGCTGTCACGCCGCCTGCCCTACGACGCGGTGAAGGACTTCGCGCCCATCAGCCTCGTCGCGACGGTGCCGCTTGTGCTCGTCATCAATCCGGCGGTCGCGCAGGCCCTGGGCGTGCGCCGGCTGCCCGACCTGCTGCACGCGGCCACCGCGCAGCCCGGGCGGCTGCACATCGCGTCGGGCGGCAACGGCAACCCGTCGCACCTGGCCGGCGAACTCTTCAAGCGCCTGACCCAGACCTACATGCTGCATTTCCCCTACCGCAGCACCACGTCGGCCCAGCAGGACGTCATCGCCGGCAACATGGACCTGATGTTCGACGCGCTGCCGTCGGCGCTGCCGCAGATCAAGTCCGGCAAGCTGCTGGCGCTGGCCGTCACCAGCGCGCGGCGCAGCCCCGGCCTGCCCGAGCTGCCCACCGTCGAGGAGGCCGGCGGCCCGGCGCTGAGGGGCTTCGAAGCCAGCGCCTGGATCGGCCTGTTCGCGCCCAGCAGCCAGCCGGCCGAGCAGCTCACCCGCCTGCAGCGCGACGCCGTCGCCGCGCTGGCCGGCGCGGGCCTGCGCGAGCGGCTGAGCGCTCGCGGCATGCTGGTGCACGGCAGTGGCGGGCCGGAGTTCGCGGCCCTCATCGCCGCGGAGACGGCCAAGTGGGCGCGCGTCGTGCAGCTGTCGGGCGTCAAGGTGGACAGATAGAGTCAGCCCCTCGTCCAGGCGCGCCGCGCTGGACACGGGCGCGCCTGGCCAGTCCCCCGTGGGGACGGCGATGCTTGCGGCATTGAGCCGCACACATCGCCTGTGCGGGCCGGCTTGGGGCGGCCCGGCGCTCGGCCCGAACACAGGCAACCAGAGGAGATCGCCATGAAGCTGAATCGCCGCCAAGTCACCGCCCTGGCCGGCAGTCTCGCGCTGCCGGCATTCGCCCAGCCGAGCTGGCCGAGCAAGCCGATCCGCCTGGTCGTGCCGTTCACGCCCGGCGGCACGACCGACCTGCTGGCCCGCGCGATGGCGCCCGAGCTGCAGCAGCGCCTGGGCCAGTCCGTCGTCGTGGACAACAAGCCCGGCGCCGGCGGCAACATCGGCTCGGCCGAGGTGGCCAAGGCGAGCGACGGCCACACGCTGCTGATGGGCACGGTCGGCACGCATGCCATCAACGCGGCCCTGTACCCCAAGCTGCCCTATGACCCGGTGAAGGACTTCTCACCCGTCACGCTGGTCGCGGCGGTGCCCAACGTGCTGGTGCTCAACCCGGCCAACGCGGCGCGTCATGGCATCAAGACTGTGGCCGACCTGATCCGCGTCGCACGCGCCAACCCGGGCAAGCTGAACATGGCCTCCAGCGGCAACGGCACGTCCATCCACCTGGCCGGCGAGCTGTTCAAGACGATGACCGGCAGCTTCATGCTGCACTTCCCCTACCGCGGCTCGGGCCCCGCGCTGCTGGACCTGATGGCCGGCAACACGGACCTGATGTTCGACAACCTGCCATCGGCGCTGCCGCACATCAAGTCCGGCAAGCTGCTGGCGCTGGCCGTCACCAGCGCGCAGCGCAGCCCGGCGGTGCCCGACCTGCCGACCGTCGCGGAGGCCGGTGGCGCGCAGCTGAAGGGTTATGAGGCCAGCTCCTGGTTCGGGCTGCTGGCGCCCGCCGGCCAGCCGGCCGACCAGGTCGCCCGGCTGCAGCGCGAGGCCGCTGCCGCGCTGGCGGCGCCGGCCCTGCGTGAGCGCATGGCGGGTCAGGGCGCGGTCGCGGGCGGTGGGTCCTCGGCCGAGTTCGCCGCGCTGATCGCTGCCGAGACGGCCAAGTGGGCCAGGGTCGTGAAGGCCTCCGGCGCCAAAGTCGATTGATGAAACGCCCGGCCACTTGGCGCGCCGATCTCCTCGCCGGCGCCGTCGTCGCCGTGCTGCTGATCCCGCAGAGCCTGGCTTACGCGATGCTGGCCGGCCTGCCGCCGCAGGTGGGCCTGTACGCCAGCCTGGTGCCGCTGCTGGCCTATGCGGCGCTGGGCTCCAGCCCGGTGCTGGGCCTGGGGCCGGTGGCGGTGCTGGCGCTGATGATCGCGCAGGCACTGCACGGCCTGCCGGCCGGCGTGTCTGCGGAAGCCGGCGCCCTGGTGCTGGCCGCCGAGGTGGGCCTGCTGCTGGCGGTGGCGGCGCTGCTGCGGCTGGACGCGCTGTCCAGCCTGCTGTCGGTGCCGGCGCTGCGTGGCTTCGAGACCGGCGCGACGCTGATGATCGCCGCCAGTCAGGTGCCGGTGCTGCTGGGCAGCGCGGCGGCGGGCTTCACGCTGCCGGACCTGCTGCGGTCGGCGCTGCACGGCGGCTTCGGTGCGGCCAGCGCGGTCTGGGGTGCCGTAGCGGTGGCGCTGCTGCTGCTGTCGCGGCGCGTCGGCCCGCGGTTGCTGACGCGCTTGGCGCCGCTGCTGCTGCTGCTGGCGGCGATGGCGCTGTCGGCCTTCACTCCGGCGGCAAAGGGCGTCGCCCAGGTCGGCGCGCTGCCGTCGCTGGCGATTCCGCTGGGCCTGCCGTCGCTGGAACCGGCGCTGTGGTGGCAACTGTTGCCTTCGGCCGCGCTGGTGGCGCTGATGGCGTTCGTGTCCAGCCTCGCGGTGTCCGAGTCGCTGGCGCAGCGCCGTGGCGAGAAGCTGCTGCCGGCGGCCGAACTGCGCGGCCTGGCGGCGGCCAACCTGGTCGCGTCGCTGAGCGGCGGCATGCCGGTGGCGGGCAGCTTCTCGCGCAGCATCCTGCTGCACGAGGCCGGCTCGCAAAGCCGCCTGTCGCTGGTCTTCGTCGCCGGCTTCATGGGGCTGGCGATGCTGGTGCTGGCCGTGCCGCTGGCCCACCTGCCCAAGCCGGTGCTGGCCGCCACCATCGTCGTGGCCGTGCTGGGCGGCTTCACGCTGCGCCACTACGCCGAGGCGTGGCGCTATGCGCGCGCCGAGGGTCTGCTGATGATGGCCGTCACCGCGACGGTGCTGCTGTGGAGCGTCGGCGCGGCGTTGGCGCTGGGCGTCGTCGGCTCCATCGCGCTGCTGATCCAGCGCACCGCGCGGCCGCACATGGCCCGCATCGGCCGCGTGCCCGGCACGCAGCACTATCGCAATGTCGAGCGCTATGCGGTCGAGTGCCAGGCCGAGGTGGTGGGGCTGCGCATCGACGAGAGCCTGGTGTTCACCAACGCCCGCGGCCTGGCCGACGTGGCGCTGGCCCACGTGCGCGAGCACCGCGAGAAGGTCGGCGCGCCGCGGCGCGTGCTGATGCTGATGGCGCCCGTCAACCACATCGACGTGTCCGGCCTGGTCGCGCTGCAGGAGCTGCATGCCGCGCTCGCGGCCGAGGGCTTGCGGCTGGAGTTCTCTGAGGTCAAGGGCCCGGTGCTGGACCGCCTGAAGGCCATCGGCTGGCTGGAGCGCTATGACGTCTCCCTCTACCTCAGCCACCACGAAGGCATCCAGGCCGGCCAACATGACCTGAGGCCGAGCCTGGCCGACATGGACGCGCCCGGGCAGCTGTAGCCGGCATCTGCTACCGTGTCGCGCCCTGCTGCCCAACCGCCATGGACGACAAAGAGACATTGCTCGGCATCCGCCGGGGCATCGAGAAGGAAAGCCTGCGCGCCCTGCCCGGGGGCGGCCTGGCGTTGACGCCGCATCCCATCGCGCTCGGTTCGGCGTTGACGCACCCGCACATCACGACCGACTACAGCGAGTCGCAGCTGGAGCTCATCACCGGCGTGCATGCCGGCGTGGACGATGTCCTCACCGAGCTGACCGAGATCCACCAGGCCGTCTACCGCGCGCTCGCCGACGAGCGGCTGTGGGTCAGCTCCATGCCGTGCGGCCTGCCGACGGACGAGACCATTCCCATCGGCCGCTACGGCTCCAGCAACGTGGGCCGCGCCAAGAGCATCTACCGCATGGGCCTGGGCCAGCGCTATGGCCGGCGCATGCAGACGATCTCGGGCATCCACTACAACTGGTCGCTGCCAGGCGTGTCGACCGAGGGCTATTTCGCCGCCATCCGCAATTTCCGCCGCGAGGGCTGGCTGCTGCTGTACCTCTTCGGTGCCAGCCCCGCGCTGTGCGACAGCTTCGTGCACGACCGCGACCACGGCCTGCAGCGCCTGGCCGAGCACAGCCTCTACCTGCCGCATGCCACATCGCTGCGCATGGGCCGCCTGGGCTACCAGAGCGACGCCCAGGCCAGCATCTCGGTCAGCTACAACTGCCTGGAGAGCTATGCCGCGTCGCTGCAGGCGGCGCTGAGCCAGCCCTACCCGGCGTACGAAGCCATCGGCGTGCAGACGCCCGGCGGCGACTACAACCAGCTGTCCACCAGCCTGCTGCAGATCGAGAACGAGTTCTACAGCACCATCCGCGCCAAGCGCGTCATCCGCTCCGGCGAGCGGCCGCTGCATGCGCTGCGGGAGCGCGGCGTCGAGTACATCGAGGTCCGGCTGATGGACCTCGACCCCTTCGAGCCGGTCGGCATCGGCGCGCACGCCATCCGCGTGCTGGATGCCTTCCTGCTGCATTGTCTGAAGAGCGACAGCCCCGACGACACGCCGGACGAGATTGCCGCGAACGCGCGCAACCAGCACCGCGTCGCCGCGCGCGGCCGCGAGCCGGGGCTGATGCTGGAGCACTGGCGCGGCGGCGAGCGCAGCCTGGCGGACTGGGCCGGGGAGATCCTGGCCGGCTGCGCGCGCCACGCCGAGGCGCTGGACGCCGCCCATGGCGGCAATGCCTACCGTTCGGCGCTCAAGCGTGTGGCCGAGCGGCTGCAGCGGCCCGAGCTGTGCCCGTCGGCCCGCGTGCTGGCCGTGATGGCGCAGGACTTCGGCAACAGCCACGTCGGCTTCATCCGCCACCAGAGCGACGCGACGCGTGCCGCCCTGCTGGCCCTGCCTTTCCCGGACGAACTGCAGCGCCGCTTCGAGAAGCTGGCCGACGAGTCGCTGGCCGCGCAGGCCCGCATCGAGGCGGCGGACACGATGGACTTCGAGGAGTTCCGGCGTCATTACGTCGCGCCGGAGCGGATGAAGGTCTAGACCCCCGCGCCCGTTTCAAGCCAGCCGTAGACCGATGGCCTGAAGCGCAGCTGCGAGTTCGAGGCGTCATGGCCGCGGGCCCAGCGGGTCAGCTCGGCGGCCGGCATCGGCCGGGCGAACAGGAAGCCCTGCAGCTTGTCGCAGCGCTTGCCGCGCAGCACCTCGGCCTGGCCTTCGGTCTCGACGCCTTCGGCCACGACCTGCAGGCTCAGCGCATGGGCCAGCTCGATGACGGCCTTGACGATGGCGCGGGCGTCGGCGCTGGTCTCCAGGTCCTGGATGAAGCTGCGGTCGATCTTCAGCTGCGACACGGGCAGGCGGCGCAGATAGGCCAGGCTGGAATAGCCGGTGCCGAAGTCGTCGATGGACAGCGACAGCCCCAGCGTGGCCAGGCGCTGCAGCGCGCGCTCGGTCGCGGCGGCGTCGTCCATCGCGACCGACTCGGTGATCTCGCAGGTCAGCTGGCGGGCGTCGACGCCATGCTCGGCGAGGGCCTCCTCAAAGCGCCGCACCAGCGCGTCGGGCTGGCGCAGCTGCTGTACCGACAGGTTGATGGCCACGCGCATCTGCAGGCCCTCGTCGCGCCAGGCGGCCAGCTGGCGGCAGGATTCCTTGATGACCCAGTCGCCCAGCGGCACGATGAGGCCGAAGCGCTCGGCGACGGGGATGAACACGCCCGGGCCGACCGCGCCGCGTCGTGGGTGCTGCCAGCGCAGCAGCGCCTCGACGCCTGCGACGTCGCCCTCCTCGGTGGCCACCTTGGGCTGGTAGTGCAGGGCCAGCCGCCCGCTGTCGGGCTCCCTGGCGAGGGCGGCGCGCAGGTCGTGGGCCAGCTCCACCTGCTCGCGCACGCCGGCCTGCATGTGGGCCTCGAAGAAGGCAAAGCCGTTGCCGCCGGCGCGCTTGACCGACTGCGCCGCCGAGTCGGCCTGGGCGATCAGCGCCTCGCCCGGGCCTTCGCCGCCGTACAGCGCGATGCCGATCGATGCCGACAGGCGCAGCGGCTGGCTGCCGGTACCGGGCACGCCGGTCATGGGCTCGGACAGTGCGTCCAGCAGGCGCTGGGCGACCTGGGCCAGCGTCGCCTCGGCCACCTCGCCCTCCAGCAGCAGCACGAATTCGTCCGCGGCCAGCCGCGCCAGCGTGTCGTGGCCGCGGGCCAGACCCTGCAGGCGGCGGGCCGCTTCGCGCAGCACCTGGTCGCCGGCAGTCAGGCCGAAGCTGTCGTTGATGGGCTTGAAGCCGTCCAGGTTGACGGTCAGCAGCGCCAGGCGGGTGCCTTCGCGCTGGCCGCGGGCGGCGGCATGCTGCAGGCGGTCGTCCAGCAGCTGGCGGTTGGCCAGGCCGGTCAATGCGTCGCGCAACGCGATTTCATGCAGCTCGGTCGTGGCGGCGTGCAGCGACTGCTGCAGCCGGTTGGTGCGGCGCTGGCTGCGTGCGTCCAGCGCCGATGTGAAGAGGGTCAGCAGCAGCAGCGCGAAGGTGGCGCCGGCGACGAGATTGCCGAGGTTGTCGCCCCGCAGCGCACCGGCGCTCAGGCAGACGGCGGCGGCGTCGATGCCGGCGGCCGCCATGCCGGTGTAGTGCATGCCGGCCACGGCCGCGCCCATGACGAGCGAGGCGGCGAGCTGGCCCCAGCGCGCCCACGCGCGCGGCAGCCGGCGCAGCAGGAAGAAGATGCACAGCGCCGCGGCCGCCGCGCCGGTGGCCACGGCGGCCGAGGCGGCGACGAGGCCCCAGTGCCAGCGGATGCCCGGTGCCAGCACGAGGGCCGCCATGCCGGTGTAGTGCATGGCGCAGATGCCCGCGCCCATGCTGGTGGCGCCCACGGCCAGCCGCGTCGCCGTCAGCCGCTCCTCGCTGGCCACGCGCAGCGCGATCGCCGACACGCCGACGGCGGCCAGCCAGCTCAGCAGCGTGATGGCGGTGTCATAGCCGACGGCGAACGGCAGCTTCAGCGCCAGCATGCCGACGAAGTGCATCGCCCAGATGCCCGTGCCCATCGACAGCGAGCCGGCGATCCACCAGCTGCGCGCCACCGCCTTGTCGGGCGTGCGCACGCGCTGGGCCAGGTCCAGCGCCACATAGGACGCAAATACAGCGGTGAGGTAGGACAGCACGACGACCGCGGGGTCGAAGCGCAGCGCGAGTACGGCGGGCATGCCGCCAGTATGAAAGCGCAAGTGCGATTGCGACGGGGCGCAAACGGCGGGCCCGTGAAGGGCTGACGCGCCGCACGAAAAAAAGACCCGGTCAGCAGGCTGCCGGGCCTTGAAGCCCCCCGAAGAGGGCGTCGTTGGGAAGTGGCACTGTAGGCCGCGCGCCTGGGCGAAGGCGGGCAATATTCACGGGCGCCCTGCCGATAATCCCGTCATGAACGCCCCCACGCACCGCGCCCCCGAAGTCCTGTCCGAAGCCGACCTGGAGCGCCTGCAGGCCCTGCTCGACGCGCTACCGGCGCCGCTGGAGCCGCTGGATGTCAGCATGCTGGACGGCTATTTGTGCGGCGTGTTGCTGCAGCCCGAGGCCGTGCCGATGGAGCGCTGGCTGCCGCCCATCCTGGACAGCGAGGGCCGCCCGATGCCTGCTCGCGTCAACGACGAACTGGTCGCGCTGCTGCGGCGCCGGCACAAGGAGCTCAACGTCGCCATCATCGGCCGTCAGTGGTTCGACCCCTGGGTGTTCGAGCTGGACGAGGACGCCAGCCCCAGCGAGACCGTGCTGCCGTGGGTGGCCGGTTTCGCCCACGCGCTGGACGCGCACCCGGCGCTGATGAAGCTGCCGGAGGAGCCGCTGCTGGAGCCGCTGGCCGCCCTCTATCTGCACCTGGACCCGGACGACCTCGAGGACGCCGATGCGCTGCTGGAGGAGATCGAGTCGCTGGAGCCGCCGGCGGACCTGGAAGAGGCCGTGGAAGGCCTGGTCAGCGCGGTGCTGATGCTTGCCGATGTCTCGCGGCCCCTCAAGCTCCAGCAAAAAGCCGCTGGGCATGCAGCCCCAGGCCGGTCGCGACCGAGGCAAAGCGGTCGCCGGTGACGCGCGCCGCCTGCGGAAAGCCGGCAGCCATGCCGTCCACCAGCAGGCGCAGGCCGGTGGAGCCGCCGGTGAAGTAGAGCGCGTCGATCTGCTCCGCCTTCAGGCCCGCCAGGGCGACCGTTTCATGGGCGGTGGAGATGATGCGGTCGAGGTCGGCGCGCAGCGCGTCCACGGCGACGCGCTCGCTCAGCGGCAGCACCAGGCCGGTCTCGACATGGCTCAGGTCCACGGTGGTGTCGGCGCCGCCCGAGACGGCGATCTTGGCGCCTTCGGCCCGTGCGGCCAGTTCGTGGCCGAGGCGCTCCTCCAGCACGGTCATCAGGCGCGCATGCTGGCGCACATCGCTGAACCAGCTCTTCATGCCGCGCCATTCGGCCACCCGCAGCGGCGCGTAGCAGGTGTTGATGAGGTGCCAGGTGGCCAGGTCGAAGTAGATGCCGCTGGGCAGCTCGCGACCAGGTTGCCCAGGCTTCGCGGGGCCGATGGCCCGGTAGCCGAACTCGGGCAGCAGGCCGGCCAGCTCGATGTGGCGGTCGAAGTCGGTGCCGGCGATGTGCACGCCGTGGCTGGCCAGGATGTCGTCGCGGCGCGCCAGGCGCTGCATGCGCGCGGGGCCGACGCGGACGATGGAGAAGTCGCTGGTGCCGCCGCCGATGTCGGCCACGAGCACGCGCTGCTCGCGGGTGGTTTGCTGTTCGAAGTCGAAAGCCGCGGCGATCGGCTCGTACTGGAAGTGCACCTCCTGGAAACCGACCGCGCGGGCGCAGGCCTCCAACTGCGCCTGGGCGGCCGCGTCACGTTCGGGCTCGCCGTCGACGAAGAACACCGGCCGGCCGAGCACCACGCGCGTCGGCTCGCCGGCCAGGCGGCGCAGGCGCTTCAGGTAGCCGGCGACGATGTCCGAGTACTTCGCGCCCCGGCCGCCGCCGACGTCGGTGGTCTGGTCGATGAGGGGCGAGCCGAGGATGCTTTTCATCGAACGCATCAGCCGGCCGTCGTGGCCGTCCACATAGGCCGCGACGGCGGCGCGGCCGAAGGCACGCGGCGGGCCGTCAGCGTCGTGCGGGCCCTCGGCGAAGTAAAAGACGGCGGTGGGCATCGTGCGCTGGCCCGGTTCCAGCTCGATGAGGCGCATGGCGCCGCCGGCCGTGCCCGCGTCCGGCACGGCGACGGCCGAGTTCGACGTGCCGAAGTCGATGGCGCAGAAGCTGGGGGTGGTGCTCATGACGTAATGCCGGCCCTGGGGCCAGTCCTGAGAAGGGGCGCGGATTCTAGGAACACAATCGCGCGCCTGTTGAGGAAGGACCTATGAAGACGCGTCATTTCGCCGTGATCCTGGTGGCCGCCGCGTTGGCCGCCTGCAGCCAACGTTCGGAGCAGGACCTGTTGGCCGCTGCGCAAAAGCGCATGGAGCAGAAGGACGCGGCCGGCGCCGTCATCGAGCTGAAGAACCTGCTGCAGCAGAACCCCGAGAACCCCCAGGGCCGCTACCTGCTCGGCAAGGCGCTGTTGGAGGGAGGCGACCTGGCCGGCGCGGAGATCGAACTGCGCCGCGCCTGGGAGCTGGGGGCGCCGCGCGACGAGCTGGCGCCGCTGCTGGCCCAGACGCTGCTGCACTCCGGCCAGTCCCGCAAGCTCATCGGCGAGTTCTCCGACCAGAGCCTGGCCGACCCGCAAGCCATGTCGACGCTGCAGCAGCACCTGGCGATGGCCTTCCTGGCGCAAGGCAACCTGATGGAGGCCAAGGCCGCGTCCACCCGCGCGCTGCAGCTGTCGCCCGAGTCGGAGCCGGCCGCCATCGTCGGCGCCCGCACCAAGCTGGCCGCCGGCTTCCCCGATGAGGCGCTGGCCGCGCTGGACGAACTGCTGCTGCGCGCGCCCAGGTCCGCCAGGGCGCTGCAGCTGAAGGCCGAGGTGCTGCTGTCGCGCGGCAAGGTCGACGAGGCGGAGCCGCTGCTGACGCAGGTGCTGGCGCTGGAGCCCAACAGCTACGACGCGCGCTCGCTGCTCGTGCGCCTGGCCTTCGGCCGCCAGCAGGTCGACGCGGCCGCCAAGCTCGTCGAGGGGATGCCCCCGGCGGTGGCGAAGAAGCCGCAGGGCCGCTTCCTGCAGGCCCAGCTGGCGCTGGCCAGGAACGACGCGGCCAAGGCGCGCGAGCTGGCGCTGCCGCTGCTCAAGCTGATGCCCAACTACCTGCCGCTGCTGCGCCTGGCCTCGGGCGCGCACCAGCAGCTGGGTGAACTGGCCGATGCCGAGAACCTGCTCAACCAGGCGCTCAAGCTCGCACCCGAGGACCCGAGCCTGCGCCGCCAGTTCGCCAGCCTGCAGCTGCAGCGCCGCGCGCCGGCCAAGACGCTGGAGACGCTGCGCCCGGTGCTCGAAAGCGGCAAGGCCGACGCCGAAACGCTGCTGCTGGCCGGCAAGGCGCAGCTGATGCAGGGCAATTTCGAAGGCGCCGACCAGGCGTTCGGCGCGGCCGCCAAGCTGCGCCCCGACGACAGCAAGACCCAGGCCGCCTTGGCGCTGTCGGCGATCGCGCGCGACACCGTCTCGCCCGGCGGCGCTGGCCGCGCCAAGGCCGATGCGGCGTTGAACCAGCTGCGCGAGCTGGCCGCCAAGGACAGCGGCAGCAACTACGACCTGATGCTGGTCAACGCGCTGATGCGCCGCCAGGACCTGACCGGCGCGCTGGCCGCGCTGGACAAGCTGGCGCCCAAGATGAAGGACAGCCCGGTGCCCGACGGCCTGCGCGGCCGCATCCAGCTGGTGCGCAAGGAAACGGCCGCGGCGCAGGCCGCGTTCGAGGCCTCGCTGAAGGCCGATGCCGGCTATCTGCCGGCCGTGCTGGGCCTCGTTGCGATCGACATGCAGGCCAGCCGCGGCGACGCGGCCGTCAAGCGCCTGGAGGGCTTCATCGCCAACCAGAAGCATGTGCCGCAGGCCCGCCTGGCGCTGGCCGAGCTGCTGCTGCAGACCAGGGCGCCGGCGGAGCGCATCACCGAAGTGCTGGCCACCGGCGTGCGCGAGGAGCCCACCGAGGCGGGCCTGCGGCTGGCGCTGATCGACCATCTGGTGCGCGTGGGCGACGCCGCCAAGGCGGCCCAGGCCGCGCAGGAGGCCGTGGCCGCGCTGCCGCAGAACCCCGACCTGCTGGAACGGCTGGCGCGCACGCAGCTGGCGGCTGGCGACAAGGCCCAGGCCGGCAAGACCTACGCGAGCCTGACCACCCTGGCGCCGGCGCGCGCCCATGGCTGGCTGGGGCTGGCCCAGTTGCGCTTCATGGACAAGGACTACGCCGGCGCCGAGCGCGAGGTCAAGCGCGCGCTGGAGGCCGAGCCCGGCTCGGTCATGGCCCAGCGCCTGTCGATCCAGCTCGCCATGCGCCAGGGTCGCATGGACGAGGCCCAGGCCGCGCTGCGCGAGCGCCAGAAGAAATACCCGCAGGAGGCGTTTGCGCTGGTCACCGAGGCGGACATCGAGCTGGGCCGCCAGCGCCCCGATGCCGCCATTGCGCTGCTGCGCAAGGCCGTGGCGCTGCGTGACCCCGGTGACGCGGCGCCGCGATTGTTCGCCACGCTGCTGTCCGCCAAGAAGCGTGACGAGGCGCTGGCCTTCGAGGCGCAGTGGCAGGCCGCCCGCCCGCGGGACAGCGGCTTTGCCGCCGCTGCGGCCGACGTGCTGCTGGCCCGCGGTGACGCGGACGGCGCGTTGACCCGCTACGAGGCCTTGCTCAAACGCAA
>Ga0307411_10000169_pt1 | contig 20966 bp, 24 predicted proteins | sample DK1Ometagenome_2_FD_203712 | JGI IMG/M metagenome (GOLD analysis project Ga0307411, IMG submission 203712) | Maize rhizosphere microbial communities from greenhouse at UC Davis, California, United States - DK15-O-1 | ecosystem: Host-associated > Plants > Roots > Rhizosphere > Soil | place: USA...
CTCGCCGATGCCAGCCTGCTGGACCAGCTCATCGCGCTGCGCCTGGCCGTCATCCTCTGCCATGCCCGCACGCCCGTGGCACTCAGCGCGCCCCTGCTGGAGCGCGACGGCAAGCAGCTGACGCTGCACTGCCCCAAGAGCTGGTCGGGCGAGCAGGCGCGCACGCGCTTCCTGCTGAAGGAGGAGGCGGAGGCCTGGGCGCGCAGCGGCGTCATGACACTGACGGTGGCGTAACGGACCGGGCGGCCCGAGCGCCACAGGGGTTCTACTGTCACGCGCTGACAGCGATGCTCGCGAGGATGACGCCCTCCTCAACCACCGCGAGACCGCCATGCTCAAGACCTACACCGGCAGCTGCCACTGCAAGACCGTGCGCTTCGAAGTCGACCTCGACCTGGCCGCCGGCACCGGGCGCTGCAACTGCTCGATCTGCACGAAGACGCGCAACTGGAGCGCGAGCGTGAAGCCCGAGGCCTTCCGCCTGCTGGCCGGCGAGGACGCACAGAGCGACTACCAGTTCGGCTCCAACAGCATCCACAACCTGTTCTGCAAGACCTGCGGCGTGCGCTCCTATGGGCACGGCTCCATCGAAGAGATGGGCGGCGCCTTCGTGTCGGTCAAGGTCAATTGCCTGGACGACGTGACGCCGGAGGAACTGGTCGCCGCGCCGGTGCAGTACTTCGACGGCCTGCACAACAACTGGTGGAACCAGCCCGAGGAAACGCGGCACCTCTGAACGAGGACTCGGCGGTTTTTGGGCCGAGCGCCGGGCCGCCCCAAGCCGGCCCGTCAGGCGATGTGCTTGCGGCTCGATGCCGCGCGCATCGCCGCCCCCATGGGGCGCCGATCAGGCTCGCAGCGTTCAGCGGGCGAGACTGGGCGGGGGGTCAAAGAGCATCCGGCCCCTGCACCGCGTGCAGCGTCACCTCGGGCTCGCCGTCGCGCTGGCGCCAGCGCAGCCACCAGACGGCGCCCTTCTTCACCGCCCAGTCCTGCTCGGCCCCGGCGAGCAGCTGCGCGGCCAGCCGCCCGAGCGTCGGCTGGTGGCCGCAGAGCAGCACCGGCTCGCTCGACTTGGGCCAGCGCGCCGCCTCGATGAGGGCCGTGATCGGCGCGTCCGGCGCGATGGACGGCACGATGCGCGCCTCGCGGCCCAGCGCCTCGACCGTCTGGCGGCAGCGCAGCGCCGGGCTGACGAGCACGCGCGTCGTCGCCGCCAGCCGGTGATTGAGCCACGCCGCCATGCGCCGCGCCTGGCGTTCGCCCTTGGGTGTCAGCGCGCGCTGCAGATCGTCCTGGCCCGCGGCCGCGATCTCGGCTTCGGCGTGACGCCACAGGATCAGATCCATCGCAACCTCTACTCGCTGTAGCGCCGCATCAGCGACTGCTGTGCGCTGACGAGGCCGCGGCCGTCGATGCGCACCGAGCGGCCATCGGGTCCGAGCTGCCAGGCGTCCATGGTGTCGTGCAGGTAGGGCTGCAGCGCCTCGTCGATGATGCGCTGGCGCAGACGGGCATCCTGCACCGGCCAGGCCACTTCGATGCGGCGGAACATGTTGCGGCTCATCCAGTCGGCGCTGGACAGGAACAGCGCCTCGCCATCGTCGCCCTCGACCGGCGGCCCCCAGCGGAAGTACAGCACCCGCGTGTGCTCCAGGAAACGACCGACAACCGAGCGCACGACGATGTTGTCGCTGACGCCCGGCAGGCCCGGCGGCAGCATGCAGGCGCCACGCACGATGAGGTCGACCTTGGCGCCGGCCTGCGACGTCCGCAGCAGCGCGTGGATCAGCTCGGCATCGGTCAGCGCATTGATCTTCACGACGACGCGCGCGCCCTTGTAGCCGGACAGCGCGGCCGCCTCGACCTGGCCGAGCAGGTCCAGCATGCGGGCGTGCATGTTGAAGGGCGCCAGCAGCATGCGCCGCGGCGCCTTGAACTTGCCGAGTGACGCCAGCTGGCGGAACACCGAATCGGCATCGGCCGTCAGGTCGGCGTCGGCGGTCAGCAGGCCCAGGTCGGTGTACAGGCGCGCCGTCTTCGGGTTGTAGTTGCCGGTCGAGATGTGGCCATAGCGACGCAGCTTGCTGCCCTCGCGGCGCATGATCAGCAGCAGCTTGGCGTGTGTCTTGTAGCCGACGATGCCGTACACCACCTGGGCGCCGACGGCCTCCAGCCGCTCGGCCCAGTTGATGTTGGCCTCCTCGTCGAAGCGAGCCTTCAGCTCCACGACGGCCATGACCTCCTTGCCGCGCCGCGCCGCCTCGATGAGCAGGTCCATCAGCTCCGACTTGGCGCCCGTGCGGTAGATGGTCTGCTTGATGGCCAGCACGTCCGGGTCGTTGACGGCCTCGCGCAGCAGCTGCACGACGGGCTCGAAGCTCTCGAAAGGGTGGTGCAACAGCACGTCGCCCTTCTTCAGCTTCTCGAAGATGGACTTGTGGCGCGGCAGGCGGCGCGTCGGCCAGGCGGGCTCGAAGGGCTTGAAGCGCAACGCGGGTGCATCCGTCTGGTCGATCAGCTCGTTCAGCCGCACCAGGTTGACCGGGCCGTTGACGCGGTACAGCGCCGCATCGGGCAGGACGAACTGCTGCAGCAGGAACTCCGACAGTTCGGCCGGGCAGGTGCTGACGACCTCCAACCGCACCGCGCGGCCGAAATGACGCGTCGTCAGCCCCGAGCGCAGCGCATGGCGCAGGTTGGCGATCTCCTCCTCGTCCACCTCCAGGTCGGAGTCGCGCGTGACGCGGAACTGCGAGAAGGCCTCGACCTTGCGGCCGGGGAAAAGCTCCTCCAGGTGGGCGCGGATGACGCTGGTCAGCAGCACGAAGGACTGGCGGCCGTCCGACAGGTTGGCCGGCAGCTTGATGACCCGCGGCAACACGCGCGGCACCTTGACGATGGCAATGCGGTTGTCGCGGCCGAAGGCGTCCTTGCCCGACAGGCGCGCAATGAAGTGCAGCGACTTGTTGGCCACCTGCGGAAAGGGGTGGGCCGGATCCAGCCCCACCGGCATCAGCAGCGGCTTGACCTCGCGCTCGAAGAACTTGCCGACCCAGGCCCGCTGCGGCTCGTCGCGGTCGGCGTGGTTCAGGATGACGATGCGTTGCTTCAGCAGCAGCGGCGTGAGCTGCTCGTTGAAGACGTGGTACTGCTCGTCGATCAACGTGTGCGCCGCGCGTCCGACGCGTTCGACGTCCTGACCGGTCACCGGGCTGAGCGGGTCGCGCGCGGCCTCCAGCATGTCGGCGAAGCGCACCTCGAAGAACTCATCGAGGTTGCTCGACACGATGCAGACATAACGCAGCCGTTCCAGCAACGGCACGTCCTCGCGCTGGGCCTGGGCCAGTACACGGCGGTTGAACTCGAGGATGGCCTGTTCGCGGTTGATCAGCTTCAGCGGGGTCGGGTCGGTCATGAAGAAAAGTGTATGAAGCTTGTGTGACAAACGCGTTGAACCCCCCTCGGATAATCCCGGCCATGCACTTGATGATTCCCCATGCCAGCGCGCTGGACGACGCCGCGCGGCATGCCTTCGCCAGCCTGGCACTGCCGAACCTGGCCGCGCTGCTAGCCCGGCTCAGCCCCGCCGAGACCTGGGGCGGCGACGAGTTCTCGCCGCAGCCGCCGCACCACCTCGCGCTGGCCGCCCTGCGTGGCCAGGCCGAGCCGAGCGCCGCGGCCTGGGCGGTCGAGGCCGGCCCCGAGCTGGCCTGGGCCCTGCTGACGCCGGTGCACCTGGCCGTCGGCACCGATGGTGTCGACGTGCTGCCGCCCGCGGCGCTGCAGCTGTCGGAATCCGACGCCGCCCGCCTGGCGGCCGTGCTGCGCGAGCTGTGGCCGGAAGCCGAGGGCTGGCAGTGGCGGTTGCTGGACGCGACCCGCTGGGCCATCGGCCATGCGACCGCGCTGGACGGCCTGGCCGCCGCCAGCATCGAGCGCGCCGCCGGCCGCCCGATCGAGCCGTGGCTGCCCGACAGCCGCGTGCTGCGCCGCTGGCAGAACGAGGCGCAGATGCTGCTGCACGGCCAGCCACTGAACGCAGTGCGCGAGGCGCGTGGCGAGCATGCGGTCAACTCGGTCTGGATCGGCGACATCGGCCGCAGCAACGGCCGGCCCGCCGACGTCAGCGTCGATGCGCGCCTGACCGAGCCGCTGATGAACGGCGACCTCGCCGGCTGGGCCGAGGCCTGGCAGCGGCTGGACGCCGGTCCGCTCGCCGTACTGGCCCGCCGGCCCGACGCCCGCCTGACGGTGTGCGGCGAACGCTTCGCGCGTCACTTCGCGCCGCAGCCACTGTCGCTGATCGGCAAGCTCAAGCGCCGCTGGCGAACGCCCGACGTGCCCGCCATGCTGGAGGCGCTGTGAAGCTCGTCGAACGCGATGTGCCGCCGCGCACCGCCTGGGCCTTGGAGCAGGCCGGCATCGCGCCGCTGCTGGCCCGGCTGCTGGCCGCGCGCGGCGTGCGCGAGGCCGCCGAGCTGGACGAAAGCCTGGCCCAGCTGCTGCCTCCCGCCGGCCCGAACGGATTGAAGGGCCTGCCCGAGGGGGCGCGCCTGCTGGCCGATGCCATCCAGCGCGGCGAGCGCCTCGTCATCGTGGCCGATTACGACTGCGACGGTGCCACCGCCTGCGCCGTCATGCTGCGCGGCCTGCGGCTGCTGGGGGCCCGGCCGGAGCAGCTCGGCTATGTGGTGCCCGACCGTGCCGTGCACGGCTACGGCCTGACGCCCACCATCGTCGACCTGGCGCTGCAGCAACAGCCCGCCCTGCTCGTCACCGTGGACAACGGCATCGCGAGCCTGGCCGGTGTGGCGCATGCGCGCGCCCACGGCCTGAAGGTGCTGGTGACGGACCACCACCTGCCGGCGCTCGTCGACGGCCAGCTCGTCGTCCCGGACGCGGACGCCATCGTCAACCCCAACCAGCCGGGCTGCTCGTTCGCCAGCAAGTCGCTGGCCGGCGTGGGCGTGGCCTTCTACGTGCTGATGGGCCTGCGCGCCGAGCTGCGCTCGCGCGGCGCCTTCACCGAGGTGCCACGTCTTGACGGCCTGCTCGACCTCGTCGCGCTGGGCACCGTGGCCGATGTCGTCAAGCTCGATGCCAACAACCGCCGCCTTGTTGCACAAGGCCTGAAGCGCATGCGCGCCGGGCGCGCGCAGCCGGGCGTCATGTCGCTGTTCTCGGCGGCGAAGCGCGATGCGTCCAAGGCCCAGGGCTTCGACCTCGGCTTCGCGCTCGGGCCGCGCATCAACGCGGCCGGGCGGCTGGCCGACATGACGCTGGGCATCGAATGCCTGACGACGGACGACCCCGAGCGCGCGCTGGAGCTCGCCACCCAGCTCGATGCCATCAACCGCGAGCGCCGCGAAATCGAGAGCGGCATGCGCGAGATGGCCGAGGCACGGCTGGAGGCCCTCATCGAGGCGCTGTCCGGCGCGCTGCCGCCGGCGGTGGCGCTGTTCGACGCCGACTTCCACGAGGGCGTCGTCGGCATCGTCGCGTCGCGCATCAAGGACCGCGTGCACCGGCCGAGCTTCGTGTTCGCACGCGGCGCCGACGGCCTGCTCAAGGGCTCGGGCCGGTCCATCCCCGGCTTTCATCTGCGCGATGCGCTGGACCTCGTCAGCAAGCGCGACCCTGAGCTGCTCGCCAAGTTCGGTGGCCATGCGATGGCGGCCGGCGCGACGCTGGCGGTGGACGACATCGACCGCTTCGCGCTGGCGTTCGCCCGCGTCGCCGAGGAATGGCTGACAGAACAAGACCTGACCCGCACGCTGCGCCATGACGGCATGCTGCCTCTAGAGGCCGCAACGGCCGAGACGGCCCGGCTGCTGGACGCCCAGGTGTGGGGCCAGGGTTTCGAGGCGCCGGTGTTCTGCGACCGCTTCGAGCTGATCTCGCAGCGGCTGGTCGGCGAAAAGCACCTCAAGCTGCGGCTGCGCCAGGGCGCCAAGCTCATCGACGCGATCTGGTTCAACCGCATCGACATGCTGCCGGAACGGGTGACGCTGGCCTATCGGCTCAGCCTGGACGAATGGCAGGGCCAGCAGCGTGTGCAATACGTGATCGAGGCAGCCCAGATGTGACGGAGTTGGCAGGCGCCGGGCGCCAAGCGGCCCCGGTCACCTGAGTGTCACACCTTGTTTCAAGAATCCGCGTCGCCAGCCAGGCCCGGATGTCTCGGGCCGGCGCGCCGACCCGGAGCCCTCCATGCGCGTGACCGCGCCCGATCCCCTTGCCGACGCCCTCGACCGCCTGATCGAGCAGCGCAGTTTCGACCTTCACTTCCAACCACTGGTTGCCATCGACCGTGCCGAGATCTACGGCTTCGAGGCGCTGACCCGCGCGCCGGCCGATGGGCCGCTGCATTCGCCGCTGGTGCTGTTCGAGGCCGCCGCCCGGCTGGGCCGCCTCGTCGAGCTGGAGCACCTCATCGTGCGCCGCGCCATCCAGCGCTTCAAGGCGCTGGGCCTGCCCGGCCAGCTCTTCCTCAATGTGACCGCCGACACGCTGATCGGCGCCCGCGAGCATGCCGGGCTGCTGGCGGCCGAGTTGGCCGAGCTGGGCCTGCCGACCTCGCGCGTCGTCATCGAGCTGACCGAGACGCGGCCGATCGAGGACATGGCCCGGCTCGACGATGCGCTGCAGGCGCTGCGCGAACTCGGCTTTCGCGTCGCGCTGGACGACCTGGGCGAGGGCTTCGCGTCGCTGCGCCGCTGGATGGAGATGCGGCCCGACTTCGTCAAGATCGACCGCCACTTCATCGACGGCATCGCGCAGGAGCCGCTGAAACAGCAGTTCGTGCGCAGCATCGTCGAGATGGCCGCCACCAGCGGCTGCGAGGTCGTCGCCGAAGGCCTGGAGCAGGAGCCCGACCTCGACGTGCTGCGGCGCCTGGGCTTGAGCATCTGCCAGGGCTACCTGTTCGCGCGGCCCAGCGCCACGCCGCGCGCCACGCTGAGCGCGCAGTGGAGCGGGCGCCTGGCCGCCGACGCCCAGCCGCGCCTGCTGCAGAACGACCTCGCGCTGCCGCTGGCCCAGGGCGCCATCACCAGCGCCGCCCAACTGGCACGGCGCGGCCTCACCGTCACGGCCGCCACGCACTGCCGCGCCATCGTCGACCTCTTCCACGGCGACGACCAGCTGCTCGCCATTCCCGTGCTGGACGCGCAGCAGCGCCCCATCGGCGTGTTGCGCTCGCTGCACGTGCTCAAGCGCAGCACCGAGCGCTATTTCATGGACATCTTCGACAAGCGCAGTTGCGTGGAGCTGATGGACGCGCACCCGCTGGTGTTCGACGTCGCCACGCCGCTGCGGGCGATGAGCGATGGCCTGGCCAACCTCGACGAGCGCCTGCTCATCGACGGCTTCATCGTCACGCGCGACGGCGCCTACTTCGGCTCGGGCCGCAGCTCGGACCTGCTGAAGGCGGTGTCCGACCTGCAGGTGCACGCCGCCCGCTACGCCAACCCGTTGACGCTGCTGCCCGGCAACGTGCCCATCGACCACCACCTGGACCGCCTCATCGAGGCCGGCGAGACCTTCGCCGCGGTGGTCTGGGACATCGACCACTTCAAACCGTTCAACGACGTCTACGGCTACCGCGTGGGCGACGACATCATCCGCCTCGCCGCCCGCGTGCTGACCCAGGCGGCCGACCCGCAGCAGGACTTCGTCGGCCACATCGGCGGCGACGACTTCGTCATGGTGCTGGGCAGCGCCGACTGGGAGACGCGGCTGTCGCGCGTCTGCGAAGCCTTCGACGGCGGCGTGCGCAGCTTCTTCTCGGCCGAGCACCTGGCCGCCGGCGGCTACGTGACGCTGAACCGCCAGAACCAACCGAGCTTCCACCCGCTGCCGACCATCTCGGCCGGCGCCGTGCTGCACCTGCCCGGCAGCTTCGACAGCGCGCGCGCATTGAGCGCGGCGCTGGCCGAGCCCAAGCGCGTGGCCAAGGGCCGCGCCGGCAACAGCCGCTTCTTCGTTGACCGCCGCACGCCGCAGCGCACGCTGCTCGCCGCCTGACCCGAGCGTGTGCCCCTCGTCCAACCTGGCTGCTGAACGCCGGCGAGTCCGGCCAGGTCACCCTGGGGACGGCGATGCCTGCGGCATTGCCAGAGCGGGCCGGCTTGGGGCGCCCCGGCGCTCGGCCCGCCACCCGGTCCGTCCATTACACGCAGAAGCACCCGGGCTCGCACCGCCTGCCAGAATCAAGGCGTGAACCCCGACCCGACATTGAACGCCGATCTGCACTGCCATTCGGTCATCTCCGATGGCACGCTGACCCCGGAGGCCCTGGCCGAGCGCGCCAAGGCCGGCGGCGTGGAGCTCTGGGCGCTGACCGACCATGACGAGATCGGCGGCCAGGCCCGCGCCATCGCGGCCGCCAAGGCGGCCGGCCTGCCCTATCTGACCGGTACCGAGATCTCCGTCAGCTTCGCCGGCCGCGTCGTGCACATCGTCGGCCTGGGCTTCGACCATGAGGCGCCCGAGATCGTCGAAGGCCTGCGCACAACGCGCGGTGGCCGCGAGCCGCGCGCGCGCGAGATGGCGGCCGGGCTGGCCCAGGTCGGCATCAAGGGCGCCTTCGAGGGCGCCTTGCAGTACGTCAGCAACCCCGACCTGATCTCGCGCACGCACTTCGCGCGCTTCCTCGTCGACGCCGGCTATTGCAGCGACGTCTCCGAGGTCTTCCGCCGCTATCTGACCGAGGGCAAGCCCGGTTTCGTGCCGCACAAGTGGGCGGCGCTGAGAGACGCAGTCGGCTGGATCACCCGCGCCGGCGGCGTCGCCGTCATCGCCCATCCGGGCCGCTATGACTTCACCCCGACCGAGGAGTACGCGCTGATCACCGAGTTCATGGCCCATGGCGGCCGTGGCATCGAGGTCGTCACCGGCAGCCACACGGCGGCGGAGTTCGTGAAGTACGCCGACACGGCCCTCGAGTTCGGCCTGCTGGCCTCGCGCGGCTCGGACTTCCACTGCCCGCAGGAGAGCCGCACCGACCTCGGCACCCTGCCGCCTCTCGCGAGCAAGCTGACGCCGGTGTGGTCGGCGCTGGCGGACCGCATCCACGACTGAATACCGCACTGCGCTGCAGTGCAGCACCAAGCCACGTCAGGACTTGTTCCAGCTGACCCGCGCGTAGTAGTGGCCCAGCCCCGCAAAGCCGCCCACCATCTTGCCGGATTCGATGATCTTGTAGGTGTGCATGACGTCCGGCATCGGCGAAGGCTCGGTCGGTATCGTCGCGATGGCCGCTGAGACCGCCTCCTCCATCGACGGGCCCAGGCCAAAACCCTCGCCCGCAGCGTCGGCGGCATTGACCAGGTTGGCCACAGCGCCCGACATCGGCATGCCCACGATCTCGACGTGGCGGCTGCCCGCGGCATCGCGGATCTGCACGGTCCGGGGCGATGTCGGAAAAGCCACCATCACGGTGAACTTGAAGGGTCGAGTCGCCGGCAACACGATCGGCGGCGAATAGACCAGGAAGTCAAAGGCTGGCGGATAGATACGCATGGGTGCCTGGCGGATGTCGGCGACCTCATTGAGGTTGCCCAGCGTGCCTTCAGCGGTGACGAACAGCGTCACGCCGAGCCGGAAGGCAGAGTACTTCGCGCCACTGCCGAAGGACTCCGAGTAGCCTGGCGGCTTGGACGCGTGGTTGCCACCGTCCCTCAGCGGAGCGCGCGTCGCACCTTCACCTGCGGCGTGCATTCACGGCACAGGAATGAAGCTGTCACCCAGCAGCTTCAGCAGCGCGGCAGGGTCACGAGGGGTCGAATCAGCCATGGCGATCTCCAGAGGTTGTCTTGCAGCTCGTCAACACAGCGGGCTTGCAGGGCCCGGTGTCGAGCCACCGACATTGCAATCCCGTCTCGCCGGCTGAACATCCTCAAAAGCGGGTAGGCGCTCACCATGTCCACGGCCTCGGGCTGGGGGCGCGCAGCGCGGCCCCGGCCCGGCCCGTCGCTCGGCTACGCTTGCCGAGACCGCAGCCCGGAAAGTCACCATGGCCCAGCTCTTCGAAGTCCACCCCGACAACCCGCAACCGCGCTTCCTGCGCCAGTGCGCCCAGATGCTGCAGGCCGGCGGCATCGGCGCGATCCCGACGGACTCCAGCTACGCCTTCGTCTGCCACCTCAACGACAAGACGGCCGCCGAGGCGCTGCGCCGCGTGCGCGGTGTGGATGACAAGCACCACCTGACGCTGCTGTGCCGCGACCTGTCGGAGCTCGCCACCTATGCGATGGTGGACAACCGTCAGTACCGGCTGCTGAAGCTCGCCACGCCCGGCGCCTACACCTTCATCCTGCCGGCCACCAAGGAAGTGCCGCGCAGGCTGTCCCACCCCAGTCGGCGCACCATCGGCCTGCGCGTGCCGGACCACCGTGTGACGCAGGACCTGCTGGCCCTGTTCGGCGAGCCGCTGCTGTCGACGACGCTGATCCCGCCCGGCGAGGGCGAGCCGATGAACGACGCCGCCGACGTCTGCGCCCGCCTGGACCGGCAGCTGCAGTTTGTGCTGGACGCGGGCGCCTGCCCGGCGCAACCGACCACCGTGCTGGACCTCAGCCAGGGCGACGAGCCGGTGCTGGTACGCCAGGGCCGCGGCGAGCTGGCGCGGCTGGGCCTGCAGCTGGACTGACGCTCAGCCGACGCACGGGGCAGCCTTCCGGGCCGAGCGCAGGGCCGCCCAAAGCCGGCTAGCCTGGGGCTGCTTGAGGCTGCTTGCGGCTCAATGCCGCAGGCAGCCTCGTCCCCCGGGGGCTGAGGCCGGACACATTGAGCCCGGTGGGCTCGATGTGCCTGCCGAAGGGCTGCGGCGTGCGCCGCAGCGCGGTCTGCAAGGCCGACCGGGCTGCCCGCGTTCAGCGTAGCAAGACTGGGCGAGAGGCGGGCCTCCCAGCAGCTCATCCGGCGTTCTTGCAGTTCATCCAGCGCCGCCCGCGCTTGATCGCAGGCGCCTGGAAGGGCCCCGGTCCATTGCCGAAACTGACTCCATCGAACAAGCAATCACGCGGTTCGAAACCCACCGAACGGAGTCCATCATGAGCAAGCAAACCACCTTCTTCGCTGCCGCCGCTGCTGCTGCCCTGGCCTTCTCTGCCTTCGCCGCGCAAGCCGCCCCGCAGGAAATCGTCAAGCTGGAACGCGTCGTCGTGACCGGCAAGGCCGTGCGTGAAGTGGCCCAGCTGCCGCGCGTCGTGGTGACCGGCTACGCCCAGCGCGAGGTCGCCCAGCTGCCGCGCGTCGTCGTCACCGGCTACAGCGAAGCCACGCTGCTGCGCAACACCACGCTGGCCGCCGCCAAGCCCACGACCAAGCGCATCTGAAGACGACCATCACATGCCGTCGATCTTCATTCCCACCGCCGTCGAGCCGAGTCGCCAGCGTTGCTGAGTCAGCGCTGCCGATTCGGCTCGGCCTGTTCCAGGATCTCAAGGATGCGGGCACGATCAAAGCCCAGCACCTTCTGGCCGCGCACGATCAGCGTCGGCGTGCCCATGCCGCCCAGGGCCTCGTAGTCCGTCCGGCATTGCGCATCGCGCTCGATGAAGCACTCACTGAAGGCCACGCCCTCGCCTTGCATCCAGCGCCGCGCGGCCGTGCACCAGCCGCAGGTTTCGGACGAGATCATGCGGATGTCGCCCGGCTTCACGCGCTGGGCCAGCAGCTCGCCATCCTCGGCCGCGACATGGGTGCGCCAGGCCCAGGAGGCCAGTGCGGCGACGGCGACGACGACGAGCAGGGAGAGCGGCGGCAGCTTCATGCCCCGAGCTTAAGCGCCGAGCAACGACTGTGACGCTGCACCGGGCCGAGCGCCGGGCCGCCCCAAACCGGCCCGCGAGGGCGATGTGCTTGCGGCTCGATGCCGCAAGCCTCGCCGTCGCCACCGGGGGGACCGGCTGAACTCGCCCGCGTGCAGCGGCGCGAGGTCGGACGAGGGGCTCAATACACCTCGGGCACGACGATGTCGTCCGGCACCGGGTTGCGGATGTAGTCCTCGCGGCGCTCGCGCGCGGGCAGCTCGATGTCGGCGTGCGGCACCTCCCGGTAGGGCATCTGGCCCAGCAGGTGGTGGATGCAGTTGAGCCGCGCGCGCTTCTTTTCGTCGGCCTTGACGACCCACCACGGCGACTCTGGGATGTGGGTGCGCTCCAGCATCACCTCCTTGGCCGAGGTGTAGGCCTCCCAGCGGCGGCGCGACTCCAGGTCCATCGGGCTCAGCTTCCACTGCTTGAGCGGGTCGTGGATGCGGCCCAGGAAGCGGATGCGCTGCTCGTCGTCGCTGATCGAGAACCAGTACTTGATGAGCTGGATGCCCGAGCGCTGCAGCATGCGCTCGAACTCCGGCGCAGAGCGGAAGAACTCCTCGTACTGCTCGTCGGTGCAGAAGCCCATGACGCGCTCGACGCCCGCGCGGTTGTACCAACTGCGGTCGAACAGCACGATCTCGCCGGCCGCCGGCAGATGCGACACATAGCGCTGGAAGTACCACTGCGTGCGTTCGCGGTCGTTGGGCGCCGGCAGCGCCGCCACGCGGCACACGCGCGGATTCAACCGCTGCGTGATGCGCTTGATGACGCCACCCTTGCCCGCCGCATCGCGGCCCTCGAACAGGATGACGACCTTGTGGCCCGTGTGCTGCACCCAGTCCTGCAGCTTGACCAGCTCGCTCTGCAGCCGGAACAACTCGCGGAAATAACGCTTGCGTTCGGCGGCGGCGTCGTCGCTGGGCATGACGCCGTGCTCGCGGTCTTCGAGTTCGAGCTCCAGTTCCTCGTCGAAATCGTCCTGCAGGTCGCGGTGAATGCGCTTCACCAGTTCGTCTTCGATGTGGCTCACGGAGGCTCCCGGCCGCGACGGCGGCTCTGGCCGCCAGCGTACGCCGGCGACATGGCGGGGCTGTGACAGCCGCTCTACCCCGGCACCCCATAGTTCGCCGCCCCGAACAGGTCGATGCCGCATTCCAGCTGCTCGACCCAGTCAATGAACTCCCCCACCGCGGCACCGACCATCGGCGCGGCATGCGGACTGCACGGCGTCGCCGCCCTCGTCGCCAGGGCGCGAGAACATGGTGCAGACATGCCGCCCTGACGGAACAACTCGATGGACATGGGCGGCGGCGGCTCGGCTGTGGCGGGACGCGCAGCCAAAGCCGGCGACGCGCGCCGGGCCTTGTCCGGCATCAAGCCGGGGCGCTTCTCGTGCGCCGCTACAGTCGCGCCCTCCCGCATTGACCCTTGCCTTGATCGCATGAGCCTCGCCGACCTTCGAGCGGCCCTGCACGCCGAGCTGTCGGCCACCCCGGAGTACTACGACTTCAAGGTGCTGCACACCGAGCGCGACGGCGTGCTGTGGCGGGTCACGCTGGAGCCGGGCTATGTGTTCGCGGAAGGCCAGCGGCCCGGCGCGGCGTCGGCCCAGGCGCTGCTGGACGACAGCCTGGACGGCGCCTCTGCATGGTGGGGGGCGCCAGCCAAGGGCGGCGCCAGCGTGCTGGCGGTGCTGGCCGAGCACGACCAGCTCGTGTTGCAGAACGCCAGCGGCCCGCCGCCACCGGCCGGGCACTTGATCCGCCTGTACCCGACGCGCTTTCTGAACGCCGTGGCCGATGCCTGGTGGGATAAGCCGTGGGCTGAAGCTGCGTTGGCCTGCCTGCCCGACCTGTCGACGCCGCGGACGCTGCCCGGCGGCGCGGCGTTGACGGGCGCACCCTTCCGCTGGCTTCGACCGGCGCAGCGCGCGGCGCTGGCGCTCACGCGCCACAGCAGCGGCTTCCTGTGGGGGCCGCCAGGCACGGGCAAGACCACCACGCTGGGCGTGCTGCTGGCGGAGTACCTGGACCGGCATTCCGACGCGCGCGTGCTGCTGCTGTCCACCACCAACCAGGCGGTGGACCAGGCGCTGCTGGCGGTGGACAAGGCCTTGCACAAGGGCCGTCGCGAGCATTTGCGCGGCGCCGCGCAGCGGCTGGGAACCCGCTTCGACGCCGCCGCCTACGAAGGCCGCGAGCACCTGATCCCAACGCAGGACCGTGAGCTCATAGCCCGCCTGGCGCGTGCCGAGGCCGCCCGACCGTCGGCGCGGGATGCGCGCGCGCTGAAGGACTGGGCGGACCGCGTGGCCGCACTGCGCGACGAGCTGCGCCGCGCGTCGCTGCAGGTGCTGCAACGCTGCCGCCTCGCAGCCATGACGACGACGCGCGCCGCCTTCACGCTCAAGACGCTGCGTGAGCTGGCGCCCGAGGGCGAGCCGCCCTTCGACCTGCTGGTGTTCGACGAGGCCAGCCAGGTCAGCCTGGCCCATGCGCTGGTGCTGATGCCGCTGGGCCGCGCGCGGCTGTTCGCCGGCGACCCGCAACAGCTTTCGCCGGTGCTGCGCAGCGAGGACCGCCTGGCGCGACGCTGGCTGGGCCGCTCGGCATTCGCCGAGATGCCACGCGGCCCAGTTGCAGACGGCCGATCGGTGGCGCTGCTGGACGAGCAGTCGCGCATGGCGTCGCACATCGGCGAGCTGATCAGCCAGCTGTTCTACGACGGCGCACTGCGCGTGGCCGCCGATGCGCAGGCGTCGCCTGACTGGCAGGCCGCCCGACAGCGCGCTCTAGGCGACATCGCTGCGGAGGTGCATGTCCACATCCATCACGTGAAGACCGACGGCGGCTGGGTGGCGGCCGAGCGCGGGCCGGTGCGGCGCGAGTCGGCCGAGGCCATCGCCGAGTTGCTGGAACAGGCACTGGCCAGCGGCCAATGGCGGCCCGAAGAGCTCATCGTGCTGACGCCGTTTCGCGCGCAACGGGCGCTGATCCGCCAGTGCCTGCGCGCCCGCGGGCTGCCGGAGTCGCTGCGCGTCAGCACGGTGCATCGCGCGCAGGGCAGCGAGGCGCCGGTGGTGCTGTTCGATCCTGCGGACGGCGCCCAGCCCTTCCTGCACGGTGAAGAGGCGCAGCGGCTGCTCAACGTGGCCTTGAGCCGGGCGCAGGCCAAGCTGGTGCTGTTCGTGTCGCCGGCCGATACGCAGAGCCCGCTGCTGGCGCCGCTGGTGCAACGGCTGCGCCTGGCGAGCGACCCGCGCGAAACGGTGCCCTTGCTGGCGCTGGCGCGGGAGCCGGGCTTTCCCACCAATGCGCTCGGCCGGCGGGTTAGCGCCGGCCGGCATGAGGGCGAGGTGGCGCGCATCAGCGCCGACGGGCGCCAGTTCTGGCTGATCAATGCACGCACCGGCGTGCAGCAACCCATCGACACCGAGTTCTGGCGCCGGCGGGCGCGCGAGGACTGAACCGCCTTCGACCGCCTCAGACCACCTCAGACCGCCGCGGTGACGACGATCTCGACCTTCCACTCCGGCCGGGCCAGGCCGGCGATGACGGTGGCTCGCGGGGGCGCGTGGCCGGCGGAGACCCAGGCGTCCCAGGCTTCGTTCATGCCCGGGAAGTCGGCGCGATCGGCCAGGAAGATTTGGGCGCGCAGGATGCGGCTCTTGTCGGTGCCTGCACGCTCCAGCAGCTTGTCGATGGCGGCGAGCACCTGTGCTGTCTGGCCGACGATGTCGGCGCTGGCGTCCTCGGGCACCTGGCCGGCGAGATAGGCGACGCCGTTATAGACGGCCATCTCCGACAGGCGGGCGCCGATATCGAAACGTTCAACGGGCGAGGGGGAGCTCATGCTTTCTTCCGGGGTTTGTTGGCGGTGGACTTGACGCGGGATACGAGGCCGGCGGGGCCGGCCTTCTGGCCCAGCCGGCTCTCGGTGCCGGCCAGCAGCTTCTTGATGTTGGCTTGGTGGCGCCACACCAGCAGCAGCCCCATGATGATCAGGGCGAGCGCGGTGGGGCCGGCTTCCCAAATGAGCAACTGATACATCGGCGCGAACGCGGCCGACACGATGGCGGCCAGCGATGAGTAGCGGCTGAACCAGGCAATGATGAGCCAGGTCGCCAGCGTCGCAACCCCTAGCAGCGGGTTGAGCGCGAAGATGACGCCGGCCGCCGTCGCCACGCCCTTGCCGCCCTGGAAGCGGAAGAACACCGGCCACAGGTGACCCAGGAAGGCGGCAAGGCCGACCAGCGCCGCCGTGCCCTCGCCGAGGCCGAAGCGCGGGCCGCAGATCAGCACGGCCAGCACGGGCAGGTAGCCCTTGAGCGCATCGAAGACCAGCGTCAGCACGGCGGCGGCCTTGTTGCCCGAGCGGAGCACGTTGGTGGCGCCGGGGTTGCCCGAGCCATAGGAGCGCGGGTCGGACAGGCCCATCACGCGGCTGATGATGACGGCGAAGGACAGCGAGCCGATCAGGTAGCCGGCGAGTGCGGCCAGCAGGGGCAGGACGTTTTGCAGAGCGGTTTGCATGGGGCGGCATTGTCATGCAGCCGGCCGCGCCGGCCGTCAATGCCGGCGGGCTCGCCGCCAGGCCTGCAGCCGCCGCCACTGCCGGATCAAGAACAGGATCAGGCGGCCGACCGGCTTGCGCAGGAAGGGCAGATCCTGCGCCAGCAGCAGCAGCCCCAGCGGCAGCCACTCGATGCCGATGATGGGCATGAACCAGAAGACCGAAGCGGCGATGCACAGCAGGCCGACCGGCACGCGCACCCAGATGGCCTGCGGGCTGTGCAGCCACGCCAGCCAGCGCGCCGCCCGCGCAGGCAGCACCTCCTGCAGCTGGGCGAACGCGAGGTTGAGCGTCTCGCGGCCATTCATGGCACGGGTGTACGTGGGCATTGCAGGCAGTCTCGGCGCTGTCCGGCGCCCATCCCATCAGGGACCGTGCGACCGCCTCGTAGGACGAGGCCGCGCAGCGTCAGGCCGTCAGGCCGCAGGTCGTCACGCCGCCCGGCTGTCAGGACCCGCGCTTCACCAGCCGCGGCAGGACCGCCAGCACGCCGAGCGCCAGCAACGCGCTGAGCACCGCCGTCGTCTCGCGGCCCAGGCCGCAAGCCACGCCGATGGCGGCGGTCATCCAGATGCCGGCCGCCGTCGTCAGGCCCTGCGTGTCTTCCTCGGTGCGGTGCTTGATGATGGCCCCGGCGCCCAGGAAACCGATGCCGGTGACGATGCCCTGGATGACGCGGCTCATGTCGGCGATGGCCATGCCGTCGAGGTCCGGCACCAGCACGAACAGCGCGGCGCCCATGGCAACCAGCATGTGGGTGCGGATGCCGGCCGCCTTGCCCTTGTGCTCGCGCTCATAGCCCAGCACGCCGCCCAGCACGGCGGCCAGCAGCAGGCGCGTCAGGATGCGCGTGACCTGCTCGGCGTCGGGCGCGTCGGAGAACTCGGACTGCAGCGTGGCGAGGATGGTGTCCCACATGAACGCCTCCTTCGGCAATCGACATGCCCGCTAACTCTAGGACTGCGGGCCCGCGTTCGCGCAGTGGACCGGCCGGGCGCCGAGCAGCTCGGTCAGCACCCGCGGCGCGATGCCGACGAGGTAGCCGCGCCGGCCGCCGTTGATGCAGATCTTCTCCAGCTCGAGGATGCTCGCCTCGACGAACACCGGCATGGGCTTGCGCACGCCGAAGGGCGACGTGCCGCCGACCTGGTAGCCGCTGTGGCGCTGTGCCACCTCGGGCTTGCAGGGCTCGACCTTCTTGCACGGGATCTGCCGGGCCAGCTCCTTGAGGCTGACGGTGCGGTCGCCATGCATCAGCACGATCAGCGGCTCGGCCTTCTCGTCCTGCATGACCAGCGTCTTGACGACTGCGTGCTCGTCGACGCCCAGCTGCTTGGACGACTCCGCCGTGCCGCCGTGCTCGACGTAGTCGTAGACGTGCTCGGTGAACTCGACGCCCGCCCGCTTCAGCGCCTGGGTGGCGGGGGTCTCACTGACATGGCTGCTCTTCTTGCTCATGCCCCTCATTCTCGGGGACAGGTTCCATTGCTCTCCCGCAGCAAGCAATTATTGTTTTACAGTAAGTTTTTCTCGTTTTACAAAGACGCCATGCCCGAGTCCTTCTCCGCCGCCGGCATCAAGCGCATCCGCCGGCTGGCCTGGATCGTGCGGCTGCTGTGCCTGTTCGGCGTCGTGGTCATCGGCACCCTGCCCTTCATCTTCTGGGCCGAGCCGCAATGGGTCGCCGAAGTTGCCGCCCGCACATGGAACCTCAGCAAGCTGCAGCTCGACCTCGGCTCGCGGCTGTGGGGGCTCGCGGCGTCGATGCTGCCGACCTCGGTCAGCCTGTTCACGCTGTGGCAGATGTGGTCGCTGTTCGGCTGCTTCGCCCAGGGCGAGCTGCTGGCGCGCCGCCCCGCCCAGCACCTGCGCCGCCTCGGCCTGGGCCTCTGTGCGCTGGCCGCTGCGCAACCGCTGGGGCACACGCTGGCCATCCTCGCGCTGACCTGGGGCAACCCCAAGGGCGAACGCCAGCTGTGGTTCGGCCTGTCGTCGGACCACTACCTCTCGCTGCTGTTCGGCCTGCTGCTGCTGGCACTCGCGCAAGTCCTGCACGAGGCCGCCCGGGTCGCGGACGAGAACGCGGAGTTTGTGTGAGCCCCTCGTCCAGTCCCGCCTCGCTGGACGGTCGCGCGCCCGGCCGGTCTTGCAGACCGCGCTGCGGCGCACGCCGCAGCCCTTCGGCAGGCACATCGAGCCCACCGGGCTCAACGTGTCCGGCCGCCTCGGGGAGGCCCTGACATGCCCATCGTCGTCACCCTCGACGTCATGCTCGCGCGCCGCAAGATGCGCTCGCGCGAGCTGGCCGAGCGCGTGGGCATCACCGAGGCGAATCTTTCGCTGCTCAAGAGCGGCAAGGTGCGCGGCGTGCGCTTCGACACGCTGGCGCGCATCTGCGACGTCCTGCAATGCCAGCCCGGCGACCTGCTCGCCTGGGAGCCTGGCCCTGATCCCTCCGACCCCTCCGACGACTCCTGACCGCCACGCCATGCGCCCTCTGATCTGTTGCCTGCTGTTTGCAGCCGCCACCGCCCAAGCCCAGACCGAAGTCCTGCCGACCGTGACGACGGAACTCAAGCGCGACGGCAGCGTGCTGGCCTATGGCCGCATCAACAGCCTGCTGACCAAGCTGCGTGAGCACGGCGAAGGCCTGTTCCGCATGGATTTCCAGGTCGACACCGAGAAGACCAAGCTGGCGCTGGCCGACATCCGCATGGCCGTGCGCAGCGACGATGCCGACTACCCGATCAAGCTCGACGCCACCGGCGACTTCGACCTGCCCTTGCTGCCCGAAGCTGAAGCCAAGACGGCCGACCTAGCGACCAACGCCGCCAAAGGCCAGATGGCGGTTCGCGGCACGCTGGAGCTCACCGTGACGCCCGAGCAGCTCGACCTGGCCAAGGTGCGCCAGATCATGCGCGTCGCACGCAAGCTGCGCGAGGAATTGCTGCCGTTCTACCTGCGCTGGTTGTTCCCGCGCATCCAGGCGGTGCGCGTCTGCAGCGCGACGCCGGTCTGGGAGCTGGAATGGCGCGAGGACGGCAAACCCGGCGGCCAGCTGCTCGGGCTGCCGCTGCCGCAAGTCGCCACCGAGCGCGACCCGGCGACCAAGAAGGGCGAGAAGAGCCGTCCCTGCACACTACTGACCGGCCAGGAGAACTGGCCCGACGCCGCCCGTCTCGTGGCCCCCGCCGGCACCAAGCTCAGCATCAAGTTGTAGGCCGCCGTGAACCACCGCTGGATCGCCCGCGGCCTGGTCGTCGGGCTGCACATCGCCCTGCTGGCCGCGCTCTGGCTGCACCAGCCCACGCGCCGGGACGACACGCGCGACCGGCGCCTGACGACGGTGCGGCTGGTGCAGCCCAAGCCGCGCCAGACACCGCCGCCCGCGCCACAGGCCGTTGCGATGCCGCGCACGCAGGCGCCTGCACTGAGCGACATCCCCGCGCCCGCGTTCACCGCCGAGCCGGCGCCCACGGCAATCACCAGCCCGGCGCCGCCGCCCTCGCCCGACACACCGCCCGCCGAGTCACCCCGCACGGCCCTGCGCCTGACGCTGCCGCCCGGCTACGCCGCTTCGTCCGCCGCCGCGCGCAACCCGGCCCTCAGCGACCCGCGCAGCAACACGCCGCGGCTGACGCTGGAGGACCGCATCGCCGACGCCACCGGCGGTGCTGGCGCCTGGACCGAGGAGCCCGTGGAGAACCACGCGCAGTCCGTAGGCGCGCTCGGCGAATACCGCACCGTCCTGCGCAAGGGCAACACCTGCAAGGAAGTTTTCCGCTCGCGCATCTCGGACTCCGACCCCTTCAACAACAGCGTCGCGCCCCGCACGGTGGCGATGCAGGGCAAGGCCTACAAGTGCAAGTGAGCCGTCGCGCTCAGGCCTTGGGCTTCACCGGCAGCCAGATCTCGACCGGCGACGCGGGCTCATCGGGGCAGAAGTCCTCGCCGTAGCGCTCGAAGTACGGCCCGGTGCGCTGCACCCAATCGGACGCCGGCATCAGGCGCTCGAAGATCTCGCCGAAGCCGGCGGCCAGGCCTGAGAACGGGTAGCTGAAGCGCGCATAGGTGCCGGCCGGCAGGTCGAGGCTGGTCATGCCGTCGGGGATGTCGCAAGGCGACTTGACCGCCACCGCGGCCATGTAGTCCATTGCCACCTTGCCGCCGCGCAGGTCCTGCATGACGCCGTAGGTGGCGCCGGGCTCGGCCGGTTGGGCGATCTCGGACAGGCGGGCCATGAACCGGGGCCACAGCGCGGGGATGTCAGGCGACATCGGCGCCGTGCGGATTTGCAGCCCGACGACGGTCATGGCCGGGCGTTCAACGATGTGAAGAGACATGGGGGCTCCTGGGGTTGCGGGGGTGACGAGCGCAGGCACATCGCTCTACGACGATCGAGCCGGACGGCTTTCGACAGGAATATGAGCAACGCCACCCACGGCGATCAAGCCCTAGCCTGGATATTTCACGAGTCGTCGCAATTCGGCGGTTCGTTGCCTCAAGGAGACCGGCAGGCCGCACTGAGGCGCTGACTGGCGCGTTGAGTATGGCCATCAGGGTGGCGCA
>Ga0307411_10000170_pt1 | contig 20955 bp, 25 predicted proteins | sample DK1Ometagenome_2_FD_203712 | JGI IMG/M metagenome (GOLD analysis project Ga0307411, IMG submission 203712) | Maize rhizosphere microbial communities from greenhouse at UC Davis, California, United States - DK15-O-1 | ecosystem: Host-associated > Plants > Roots > Rhizosphere > Soil | place: USA...
GCAAAACCCCATGAAAGGCCCCGAATGACCCGTTCAAAGCTGCTTCTCGTCGCCTCGGCGTTCGCCCTGTCAGTTTCCGCTTGCCAGCAAACCGGTGCTGATACGGAGCAAGCCGCGCAGACTCCGGGCACCGAACTCGGCATCGTTCCCGCGTCGATGGATCGCTCGGTGAAGCCGGGCGATGACTTCTTCACTTTCGCCAACGGGAGCTGGGTCAAGAACACGCCGATCCCCGAGGATCGGTCCAACATCGGCGGCTTCTACATCGCCGACCAGACGCGGGAGAAGCAGACGCGCGAGCTCCTCGACGGCCTTCTCAAGTCGAACGCGGCCGCAGACAGCAATGAAGGCAAGATTGCCAATTACTACAACGCCTATCTCAACACCGACGCGATCGACAAAGCAGGGCTGAACCCTGCGAAAGCCGACCTCGATGCAATCGGGCGCATCGCCGACAAGCGACAGCTCAGCGCGGCGATCGGCGGCACGCTCCGCGCCGATACCGATCCGCTCAACGCGACCAATTTCCAGACCGAGAATTTGTTCGGAATCTTCGTCACCCAGGGCCTGAACACGCCGGGCGAGACCCTGCCCTATCTGATGCAGGGCGGCATCGGCCTGCCGGAGCGCGAATATTATCTCGGCGGCGACGCGAAGATGGCGGACCTGCGGAATAAGTATCGCGAGTACATTACGACCATCATGCGGCTTGCCGGCAATCCCGACCCGCAGAGCGCAGCGGGCCGGATCATGGACCTCGAAACGAAGATCGCTCGTGCCCACGCTACGCGCGAGGAGAGCGAGGATTTCGCCAAGGGCGCCAAGGTCTGGACTCGCGCCGATCTGGAGAAGAATGCGCCGGGCATCGACTGGGCGTCATTGCTGGGTGCCGCGCAACTCGGCAGCGCGCAGAAGTTCCAAGCCTATCATTCGGGCGCCATTCCGAAGCTGGCGGCATTGGTCGGTTCGGAGCCGCTGGATGCGTGGAAGGACTGGCTGGCGTTCCACACTTTGAACCAGCAGGCCAACGTCCTGCCCAAGCCGTTCCGCGACGCCAGCTTCGCGTTCAACGGCACCACGCTGACCGGTGCGCCCAAGGAGCGGCCACGCGATCAATTGGCGATGAACGCGGTCGGCAATGCGCTGCCCGATGCAGTCGGCAAGGCGTATACCGACAAGTACTTCCCTGCCTCGGCCAAGGCCGAAGTCCAGAAGATGGTCGAGGAGATCAAGGCCGCCTTCGCTCGCCGCGTCGAGGCGCTCGACTGGATGGCGCCGTCCACCAAGGAAGAGGCGTTGAAGAAGGTCCGCGGAATCGTCGTCGGCGTCGGCTATCCAGACACGTGGCGGGATTATTCGGGACTCGAAATCGGCAATGACGCCTACGCCAACCAGAAGAACGCGGGCCTCGCCGAATACCGCCACCAGGTCGCGAAGATCGGCAAGCCGATGGACCGCAACGAATGGTGGATGCCGCCGCAGCTGGTGAATGCAGTGAACTTGCCGGTGCAGAATTCGCTCAACTTCCCCGCCGCCATCCTCGTCCGCCCGTTCTTCGATCCTAAGGCGGATCCGGCGTTCAACTATGGCGCCATCGGCTCCGTGATCGGGCACGAGATCAGCCACAGCTTCGACAACAACGGCGCCCTGTTCGATTCCACCGGCGCGCTGCGCAACTGGTGGACGCCGGCGGATTTCCAGCGCTTCCAGAAGGCGGGCGATGCACTTGCCGCGCAGTACGACCAATACGAAGCGTTGCCGGGCTTGCACGTGAACGGGAAGCTGACGCTCGGCGAGAATATCGCCGACGTCGCGGGCCTCTCAGCAGCGTACGACGCCTACCGCCATTCGCTCGGCAGCAAGGAAGCTCCGGTCATCGAAGGCTTTTCAGGCGACCAGCGGTTCTTCCTGGCGCACGCGCAGGTTTGGGCGACCAAGATGCGCGAAGAGACGCTAAGGCAGCGCGTCCTGACCGATGGCCACACGCCCGGCCAATTCCGCGCCCTCACCGGCCGCAACCTCGACGCCTGGTATTCGGCATTCGACGTCCAGCCGGGACAGAAGCTCTATCTCGCGCCCGACAAGCGCGTGAAAATTTGGTGATTTAGGGCGCGACTATCGAAGACGCGCAGTTGATTCAGGCTTCCTGCGCGTCCGCGAGCGCCGCGGCCTTGTTGGCGATCGTCGCCGCCCGCATCTTTTCGGTGCGGTCGGCTCGGTCTGCCATCTCCCGCCATGCCGCTTCGGCGCGCAGGCAGCGATCGCGGACATTGTCGAGCGTTGCCGCATCGGCTTCCGCCTTCGCAGTGTCGGCCCTGAACAGGAAAAGTTCGCGGTCTTTCATGTCCTTGACCGGTCTGGCATTCGTCATCGCTCCTCCAAATCTCCCCCAGCCCGCTCCCGGAGGAGCGGGCCAGAGGTCCTCCCGAGGGAGGGAAGTCGCCGATTAGGCGGTCTGAAGGTTCACGGCGCTCATCTTGCCGCGACGGTCTTCTTCCAGTTCGTAGCTGACGCGCTGATCCTTCATCAGGGTGCGCATTCCGGCGCGCTCAACGGCCGTGATGTGAACGAAGGCGTCATTGCCGCCGTCTTCCGGAGCGATGAAGCCGTAGCCCTTTTGTTCGTTGAAAAATTTCACTGTGCCGATCGGCATACTCAATTCCTTCCAAGTTGCGGACCATGCGGTCCTCGAATGCTAGGAGTAGCGAAGAGAAGGAATGAGGAGCCGCAAAGCGCCTGAAGACCGTCAGTTTGCGACTGGTAGCGCGGCCACCATAGCGCCGCCGGCGCGAAATTGTAAGGCGGCGCGGTCTTCGGCCATCGGGAGCCGCGGCCCGGCCCCCTCTTTCGGCAAGCTCCCGCCTAACTTTGGATAAGGTCCGCGCGGGCCTGCGTTCGGCTAGAAAATGGGGAGCGATCCGGTTTTCGAGTGGTGCTCATGCCAGACCGCTCCCCGCCCTCGTGGCCTCTTGGGGGGCTAGATACGAGGGCGAGGCCTGCCTCTGAGTTTGCGCATCGAAGACAGGACCTCTTCTCCGTATTCGGAAGTTTGACGTTGACGTCAAGCGACCTTGACAAGGCTAGAGTTGAGTTGAGCCATTTTTCTCCACCTCCCCAACCGCTGCACTGAGATCGAGGCGGGTGGTGAAAAACAAAGTCAAAGAGCTCCGCAAAAAGCGCGGATGGACCCAGGGCGAATTGGGCGAGAGGCTCGGCATTTCACGCCAGAGCGTGCATTCCATCGAGACGGGCAAATACGACCCTTCGCTTCCGTTGGCGTTCCGGATCGCTGATATATTCGGCGCCTCGCTCGACAAGATCTTCGACAAGACCGACGCGCGCTGACCGCGACCGATTTCGTCGGCCGCGGCCAGTCACTTTGACCGCTCTCTACGAGCCGCCGGAACAGTCCGCTTAGGCGAGCTGCGCGAGCCCGGGCGCACGGCGCCGACGGAGGGAATAACCCGCCGCGCCGAAGCCGAGTAGCATCATCGCCCAGGTCGAAGGCTCGGGAACCGAATTCGACAGCAAGGTGAACGTCCCGCTGACCTGCGCGCTGCCGGGCGTCGCAAACGTGACGTCATTCAAAGCAAGCGAGAAGCTGCCGCCGTCACCGAAGTCGAAAACGGTCGATCCGTCCCATTCGACCCTGCCGCAGCCGCCGGCGATCGCTCCGCAAGAGGTGAAGAGCCGATAGAAACCGAAGGTCTCGCCCGTCACCGCACTACCGGTCGCATCGAACGGATTGGTGAAGGAGAAGATGATCGAGATCGGGTTGGCCACCGTGTCCTCGAACAGCTCGACCGAACCTTCGTTGGTGCCGATCGTCAGAACATTGGTGGTGAACGACGACGGCGTACCCGTGACCGGATCAAGGTCCAGGCTGAACGGACCGAAGTTGGTCGGGTTGGCATAAACGACTAGGCCCGGATCGGAGCTCTGGATCGTTCCTACCGTTGACGTGCCCTCAATCGTAACTTGAGCTTGAGCCCCCGCAGGCAGCGCCAATAGCGCGGCCGCGGCAAGTAAATACCGCTTCATGATTTAGTCCCCTTGGCATCGACATCGGACCGACTCGCGGCCCAGGGGTTAAATTAATTTTTGATTAATCCACGTCAAGAAGTAAAGCGACCTTGTCGTACCATTTTGGGACGGTCAAGCCCCGACGAGCTCCCTGCCGATCAGCATCCGTCGGACTTCGTTCGTGCCCGCGCCGATGTCGAGTAGCTTCGCGTCGCGGTAATAGCGTTCCACTGGCCAATCCTTGGTGTAGCCCGCCCCGCCCAGCGCCTGCACCGCCTCATTAGCAACCTTCACGGCGTTCTCGGACGCCAGCAGGATTGCGCCCGCTGCGTCGAAGCGGGTGGTCTTGCCAGCGTCGCAGGCCTTGGCGACCTGGTAGCAATAGGCCCGCGAGCTGTTCAGCGCGACGTACATGTCGGCGACCTTCGCCTGCATCAGCTGGAAGGTGCCGATCGGCCTTCCGAACTGCTTCCGCTCGCGAACGTAGGGCAGGACCACGTCGAGGCAGGCTTGCATGATCCCAAGCTGGATTCCGGCGAGAACGGTCCGCTCGTAATCGAGGCCGCTCATCAGCACTTCGACGCCCTTGTTTTCCTCGCCGAGCACGTTTTCGGGCGGGACGAAGCAATCGTCGAACACCAGCTCGCTGGTCGGCGAACCGCGCATTCCGAGCTTGTCGATCTTCTGCCCGATCGAGAAGCCTTCCATGTCCTTTTCGATGAGGAAGGCGGTGATCCCGCGGCTGCCCTCGCCCGTCTTTCCGTAGACGACCAGAGTGTCGGCATAGGCGCCGTTGGTGATCCAGAATTTGGTGCCGTTGAGACGGTAGCCGTTGCCGACCTTCTCCGCCTTCAGCTTCATGCCGACGACGTCGCTGCCCGCGGCGGCCTCGCTCATCGCCAGTGCGCCGACATGCTCGCCGCTGATCAGCCTGGGCAAATAGCGCTTCTTCTGCTCTTCATTGCCCCAGCGGCGGATCTGGTTGACGCAAAGGTTGGAGTGGGCCCCGTAGCTGAGGCCGACTGACGCCGAGGCCCGCGCTATTTCCTCCTGCGCGATGACATGCTCGAGGTAGCCGAGACCGAGACCGCCATACTCCTCTTCGACCGTAATCCCGTGCAGGCCGAGCTCGCCCATTTGCGGCCAGAGGTCCTTCGGGAATTCGTCCTTCTCGTCGATCTCCGCGGCGACCGGCGCGATCTTGTCGCTGGCGAAGCGCTGCGTCGTTTCGCGGATCGCGTCCGCCATTTCGCCCAGGTCGAATTCGAGCCCGCCTTCGGACATGCCTCTCTCCTCTTGGGCCGCGCCTAGCACCGGCGTCAGCATTTGAACAAGCAAGCCCACAGTCTTATGTGCACTGCAACATTCCGACTCCGGAGCATTTTTAATGGCCACGACCGCAGCTGACCCGACCGTCATTCTTTCCATTGCCCGCACGCCGATGGGTTCGATGCAGGGCGCCCTTGCCGATGCTTCGGCGACCGATCTCGGCGCGACCGCGGTGAAGGCGGCGGTGGAGCGCTCCGGCATCTCCGGCGAGGACATCGACCGCATCTACATGGGCTGCGTGCTTCCGGCCGGTCTCGGCCAGGCCCCTGCCCGCCAGGCAGCGATCAAGGCAGGTCTTCCCAAGTCCGTCCAGGCGACGACCGTCAACAAGGTCTGCGGCTCGGGAATGCAGACGGTGATCATGGGCGACGAGGCCATCCGCACCGGCAATGCCGACGTGATCGTCGCCGGGGGCATGGAGTCGATGACCAACGCTCCGTATCTTCTCAAGAAGCATCGCTCGGGTGCACGCATCGGCCACGACACCGCCTACGACCACATGTTCCTCGACGGCCTCGAGGACGCTTACGAGGAAGGTCGCGCGATGGGCAGCTTCGCCCAGTGCACCGCCGACGAATATCAGCTGACGCGCGAGCAGATGGACAATTACGCCATTGAAAGCCTCAGCCGCGCCAAGGCCGCGATCGACAATGGCGGCTTCAAGGACGAGATCGCCCCGGTCACCATCAAGAGCCGCGCCGGCGAGACGATCGTCGACACCGATGAGGCTCCCGGCCGTGGACGTCCCGACAAGATCCCGCAACTCAAGCCCGCCTTCTCGAAGGAAGGCACGATCACTGCCGCGACCTCATCGTCCATCTCGGACGGCGCTGCAGCAGTTGTCCTGACCAGCGAATCCAACGCTCGCGAGAAGGGCTTGGAGCCAGTCGCGCGCATCGTCGCCACCGCCGCGCACGCGCAGGAGCCGGCGCAGTTCACCGTCGCCCCTATCGGCGCGATCGAGAAGGTGCTGAACAAGGCCGGCTGGAAGGCCAGCGAAGTCGACCTGTGGGAAGTGAATGAGGCGTTCGCCTGCGTCGCCATGTTCGCGATGAAGGACCTCGGCATTCCGCACGAAAAGATCAACGTCCACGGCGGCGCGACTGCCCTCGGCCACCCGATCGGCGCCAGCGGGACGCGCATCCTGGTGACGCTCGTCAACGCGCTGAAGCAGAAGGGCGGCAAGCGCGGCGTCGCCAGCCTGTGCATCGGCGGCGGGGAAGCAACGGCGGTTGCGGTGGAGCTCGTCTAAGAACGAGTCGCTGACGAAACGATCTGGTGGTAAGGCGACTCCCCTCAAAGGGGGAAAATCATGCGCCTGACGATCATCACTCTCGCCACCATTGCCCTGGTCAGCTGTAACCAGGCCGATGCACCGGCGGACACCAATGCCGCCGAAGCGAATGTCGAAGCGGACGCAAACGTTGTCGCGGCTGATGCAAATGCCGATGCCGCAGCCGCGCCTAACAATTATAGCGAGAGCAGCTGGGAATTTACCTACAAGGGTAAGCCGATGCTGGAATCGATCGACGCCAGCGGAAACTACATCACCGTGTCCGGCGAAGAACATATCGATCACGGGACGACAGTCGTAAAGGGGACGAAGCTCTGCTTCACCAGCACGATGAAGGACGAGGGCGAGGACTGCTGGCAGGACCCGAAGCTGGAAGTCGGCCAGTCCGGCGAGTCCGTCAGCGACAAGGGCGAAAAGGTCAACTTGAAGCGCGTCGCCTACAAGCCGCTCTCAATGCCGAGCTAAGACTATCGACGGAGCACGCGGGCCTATTTCGGGCCCGCGTGCGCCCAGCATTCCACTTCGACTAGCGCTCCTAGCGCCAACCCATCCGCGCCGAACGCGCTGCGAGCCGGGAACTTACCGTCGGGGAAGTAGGTCACGTAGATCTTATTAAACGCCGGCCAGTCCTTCATGTCATCCAGCATCACCGTGCATTTGACGACGTCTCCAAAACCGAGCCCCTGCCCTTTCAGGATCGCGCCGATGTTCTCCATCGCCTGGCGCGCCTGCGCTTCCATGCCCTCGGGCAGCTTGCCGTCCGGCGTATTGCCGAGCTGACCGGACAGGATCAGCAAGTCGCCTACGCGCACCCCGCTGGAGAAGGGGAGCCTCTGCTCGCCAAGCATCGGCTGACCGATATGCTCGACCGCAGGCCGCTCCGTGCCTTGCGCCGTTGCCGTTCCTGCCATGATCGCCATCACTCCTGCCGCAATCGCCTTCATGCTCGCCCCCTGCATCTCGCCAGGGGCATAGCATGTCCTCAGCGAGGCATCAGCAGCCCGCGTCGTCCAACCACCCAGAACATTGCCGCCAGCTGGAGCAGCGCGAACCCGGCGAGCAGGCCGAGCGGGGCGATCCAGTCGACATATCCAAGGTGCGCCAACGCGCCCCATCCGCCGAACAACAAGCTCGACAGGTACAGCGCCAGCGCGGCGGATTCCGTCCCCAGCGACCGGTTGAACTCGTCGATCTTTCCTCGCATCCACAGGCTGGCGACGACGAGGGCGGCGAAGCATCCCGCCGCTATCCACGCTGCCGCGTCCCGCGACAGGGCGCCCGGCAAATCTCCGCCCGGTGTCAGCGCCAAGGCAAGCAGCATGACCCCCAGCAGGATGCAGACGATCGCGGACGGCGCGAGTTTGCCGCGCTCCTCGACGATCTCTGCGGCATCCTCGACATTGAGGAACTTGGCACCCGCTCCGGGGACGATTGCGCCGATCGGGACGATGGCGCCCATGAGGACGTAGATAATGCCTGCAGCGACGGCGGTAAGGCGCGCAGGATCGTCGAAGTCGGCGGCGCTGCTCGCATTTTCGAGGAAGAAATAGGTCACCGCCGCGCCAACAACGGCGCCCGTCACCAACTGCAAGATCAGCTTGCGGGTCTTCGGCCCGTCCATAACCTGGTTCATTCCTGCGGCTCCCAATGATCGAAGAAGATCTGGTCGACCGGCACTGCGAAAAGCTTCGCCATGCGCAGCGCCAGCGGGAGGCTCGGGTCGTACTTGTCGGTCTCGACGGCGTTGATCGTCTGCCGCGATACGCCGAGGCGGCGGCCAAGCTCACCCTGGCTCCAGCTGCGTCCCTCGCGAAAGGCCTTGACCCGATTCTCCACGGATCAAGGATGCTGTAAAGAGTTCTTGACTGTCAAGAGCTCTTTACAGGCTAGGCCAGCATCACGACGTCCCAGACATATTTGTTGGGATCGGCGGCGTTGCGAGCGGCCAGGGAGGTGGCAGCCTCCTCGGCCTTAAGGGCCTTGTAGAGCAGGTCCTTGGCGTTCCCTTCGGCATCTTCCGGGAAGTACAATTGCGCGACGTTTCGAGTCTTGTCGGAACGGACGTCGAAATGGATGTGCGGCGGCCTGTGGCCGATCGGCGAATCATAGCCGGCCGGCTTCACGGTGATCACGCGCCACTCGCCTTTCGCGTCGGTACGCAGCGTTGCAAAGCCCTGAAAGTTCGGATCGAGGGGCGCCGTCGCAGGATCGCTCGGATGATCGTATCGGCCGGCGGCGTTCGCCTGCCAAAGTTCGAGCGTCGCTCCCGGCAGCGGGTTGCCCTTCACGTCGTACACGCGTCCGGAAATCTCGATAACTTGCCCGGCGGCGCGAGCGTCGCGGCCCTTCACCCAGGTGAGATCCACGTCGGAGTCGGTCGGACGGACGATCGGATAGAACGGCCCCATCGGCGATTCCGCCGTCGGCATCCTGTCCGCGAAGGCGCGCGCTCCGGACGTCATGAAAAGCCCGGCCGAAGCGAGACCCGCTCCGGCGAATGCGCGCCTGGTTAAACGATGTTCGATCATGAGCCGCCCCCTGCAGCCCCTTCACCCGCGATCACCCTATGCGCAATTCGCGCCGGGCGGAAGCTAGTCGACCGTCTCGCCTTCGCCTACGCCCCAGATGTCGGCGATGCGGATATAGCCTTCGCGCTTGCCGATGCTGATGTGGCACCAGCCCTCGCGGCACTTCTCGATACGGCCGACGACTCCCGGCTCGACATGATAGCGGACGCGGCTCTCGCTCTCTGGCTTGGCCTGGATCGCCCGGTTCCCGCCTTCCCTGACGATGGCCGTCCGGCGATCGCTGAGCAGCGAGACCAGCATCCAACCGCGCGTGCCCTCCGAATCTTCGATCATCCGCCAGTTGGGGAAGACCTTCACGACCCGGATCGGCAAGTCGCGGCGCTTGTAGAGCCAGATTCCGGGATAGTTGCGGCCAGGCCCCGCGCGCATCATCGCTTCACCGGACGCGATCGACGCCCAGTAAGGCGGAGTCTTGTCCTGCGCCGCGGCAGGTGCGGCCAGCGCTAGGACGACTGCAGCGAGAACCCCCTTACGCACGAACTCAAGCCCCCGTCAGGATCCGGTCCACAAGCTGCTTCACCGTCGGGACGAAGCCGTTTGAGTAGAATGGGTCCGTCTTGAAGCGGAATGCCGCGTGTCCGGCGAACATCAAATTCTGCTCGACGGGCCCGCCGTGCGCGATGTCCTGAAGCGTCTTCTGGATGCAGAAGCTGCGCGGGTCGGCGAGGCGACCGGTCGAGTTCTTCTCATTGTCCGCCCAGGACGAAAAGGCGCACTGGCTGAGGCAGCCCATGCATTCCGCCTGGTCATGGCGGATGACGTTCTTCTCGTCCGTGTCGACGTAAATGAGGGTCTCGTCGGGTGTTTTCAGCGCCTCGGTATAACCCGCCGCATACCATTCGCGAGCATGCTGCAGGTCGCCCTTGGTGACCCAATATCCGCGCTTCTTGCCGACGCCGACGTCCAGCTCGAAATGATGGTCGCCGAGCGGCTCCTTGGTGAAAGCGATCTGGCGGTGCGAGCGATCCTCGAGATTGCGCAGGAACGGATTTCGCACGGCCGAGGAATAGAAACCTGTCGGCGAAAAGCGGTGCAGCAGGACGTCGCCCTCTTCGAGCGTCATCAGCCGCGCTTTCCATTCCGGCGGGATCGGGCTTTCCTGCGTTAGCAGCGGCCGCGTTCCGAACTGGAAGACGATCTGCCCGAGCTCGGGATTGTCGATCCAGTTCTCCCACTCGTCGAGCCGCCACACGCCACCGGCCATGACGATCGGAACGCTGTCGGCGATGCCGTTTTCGCGCATCGTTGCGCGCAAGGCCGCGACGCGAGGATAGGGATCCTGCGGCGCGCGCGGATCTTCGGCATTGCTGAGGCCATTATGCCCACCGGCAAGCCATGGATCTTCATAAACCACTGCGGCGAGCCACTCGGCCGCCTTCGAATAGGCGCGCTTCCACAGAGCGCTGAACGCACGCGCGGAGCTGATGATCGGCAGATAATGGACGCCGTAGGACGCCGCGATCTCGCTCAGCTTGTACGGCATGCCTGCGCCGCAGGTGACGCCGGTGACTAGGCCCTTGGTGCGCTCGAGAACCCCATGCAGCACGCGCTGCGCGCCACCCATCTCCCACAGCACATTGATGTTGATCGCACCCTGGCCGTTCGACATTTCATAGGCGCGCTGGACTTGGGCGACGGCGCCGTCGACCGCGTACTGGATCAGCTCTTCATGGCGCTCGCGGCGGGTCATGCCGTGATAGATTTGCGGCACGATCCGGCCTTCCGGATCATAGCTATCCGCATTGACCGCGGACACGGTGCCGATGCCGCCGGCGGCGGCCCATGCACCCGAGCTTGCGTGATTGGTGGCGGAAACGCCCTTGCCGCCTTCGACCAGCGGCCAAACTTCGCGGCCACCGTAGAGAATGGGCTGCAGCCCCTTGAACAAATCCGATCTCCTGTTTCGGGCGCTATATACGGTCTGTTGCTGACATTGCTGCAAAAATCAGCAGTCTTGCGCCCATAACGAAACGGGCCGGGAATTGCTTCCCGGCCCGTGACTTAGGCAGGATTCAACCGTCGCTTAGCAACGGCCCTTCGCGACCTGGCTGCCGACAACCGCGCCAAGCGCGCCGCCGATGATGGCACCGGTCGTGCGGTCTCCGCCACGACGATAACCGTAGCGATCGCGTCCGCCGCCGGCGACCTGCGAGCCGACCACCGCGCCGAGTGCGCCGCCAACGATGGCGCCCGCCGTCGAGTTGCCGCCGCAGCGGTAGCCACCGTTGTAGCCGTTGCCGTAATAACCCCCGTACTGAGGCGATCCGTACGAGCCGTAAGAATTGTAGCCGCCGCCGTAGTAGGGCGATCCGTATCCGCCGCCATAATAAGGCGAACCGCCATAGTAGCCGGAGCCCGCGTACTGGCCGCTATAGCGCTGGCCATAATAGCGTGACGCATAGCGCGTGCGATACGGCGTTCCGTAATAGTTCGAACCGTATTGGCGCGCCGCTTTCGCGCGCTGCTTCTGCGCCTTCTTCCACGCCTTGGAATGACCGTTCTTCGCTGACGCCACGGTGGGCGTTGCGATCAGGGACGCTGCCGACAAGGCAAAAAGTGCATGTTTCAACATTTAAGGTACTCCTCGAACACGCGACCGCATTTCGCCCGAGCGGCCATTTGATGATGAGGTTTTGCGCCGGAACGGCTGTCCAGCCGCTGAACGATGACGTCATTGCGCCGCAATGTTCAGCGCGTAGTCGAGTCCGATATCGACGGCCGGCGCCGATTGCGTAATCCGCCCGACGGAAATGTAGTTCACGCCCGTCTCGGCGATGCCGCGAACGGTCTCCAGATTGACGCCGCCCGACGCTTCAAGCGGCACGCGGCCACCGACCAATGCTACTGCTTCGCGCAACACCGGCGGCGGCATATTGTCGAGCAGGAGGCGGTCCGCTCCGGCTTCGAGCGCCGGCTCGATCTGGTCGATGCGATCGACTTCGACCTGCACTTTCAGTCCGGAATTCGCAGCCCGCGCGGCGCGCACAGCCTGCGCAACCCCTCCCGCAACGGCGACGTGATTGTCCTTGATCAGCAACCCATCGTCGAGCCGCATGCGATGGTTTTCCGCTCCGCCCATTTTTGCGGCATATTTGTCGAGCACGCGCAGCCCCGGGATCGTTTTCCGCGTGTCGAGCAGGATTGCGCCCGTTCCATCGATCAGGTCGACGTATTGGCGAGTCAGGGTCGCGATGCCGGACAAATGCTGCAGCGTGTTGAGCGCCGATCGCTCCGCCGAAAGCATCGCCCGGGCATTGCCCTCCAGCCGCATCAGCGCGCTACCTGCATCCGCGCGTTCGCCGTCATCCGCGAGAATTTCGATATGAACGCTCGGGTCGAGCGCCCGGAAGAAAGCCGCGGCGACATCCATGCCCGCGACCACGATCGCCTGGCGGGACGCCATCTCGGCGGTGAAATGCGCATCGGCCGCGATGGTCGCCGCCGACGTGACGTCCCCACCCGATCCGAGGTCCTCGGCAAGCACGCGCCGGACGAAGTCATGAAGGTCGAAATGCGGGTCGTGGAACGTCATGCACCGGCTCTAAGCGAGCATCCGCTGGTCTGCTAGTGCGCCGGTTCGTCGATGGCCGTCTCGGCTCCGGCGATCCGCCAGTGGTCGCCTTCCCGGACGTACTTCTGCGCGGTGCTGGATTCGAACTTGTCGCCTGACCAGTTCTGCAGCGTGAGCGTGACGGTCTCGGCCTCTATGTCGATGCGGTTGAAGCTCTGGCTTTCATCGCGCAGGCGGATGGACGTGGCCGTTCCCGCCTGAACGACCAGTGCCGGACCCGCCCGGGTCACCAGGTCGCGCGCGCTGTGCGACGATGCGGTGTGGTGATGCCCCGCAAGGAGCATGTCGACGCCGGCCTCGCCCGCTGCGTCGAGCGCGAGCTCGCTTCGACCGACCGCCTGCTTCACCTCCCCGGTCTCGCCCACCGGCAGGGCGAACAACGGGTGGTGCGTGACGAGCACCCTCATGGCGGCGGGATCGGAGCGCGAGAATGTGTCGCGGATGAACTGGATCTGTTCCTCGTTGATGCGGCCTTCACTGAAGGTCAGCGACCGCGCGGTATTGATCCCGAGGACAGTAACGCCAGCCAGCTGGTGCACGGGGCAAAGCGTATCGTCGATGTAGCGCTGGTACCGCGTCAGCGGGGATAGAAAGCGGCGGAACACGTCGTACAGCGGCACGTCGTGATTGCCCGGCACGGCGAGCACATCATGGCCGGAATCGCGCAGCCGCTCGAGAAAGTCGCAGGCCTCCTTGAACTGCTCGGTCCGCGCTCGCTGCGTGAAGTCGCCGCTGATGACGACAAGGTCCGGCTTTTCCTCGTCGACACGGTCGGCGACGGCATCCACCAGCCGCTGGTCGTGCGCACCGAAGTGCAGGTCGGACAGATGGATCAAGCGCGCCATGAAACAGCAACGCGCTGGCGACGCCGCGGTTCACCGCTTACACGGCGGACATGGACCGTACCGAGGCGAACAGCGGCACACGCGAAGTCAGCGAACGGCTGCGCTTTGACGAGGCGGCGCTAACGGAATGGATGGCGGCGAACGTCGAGAGTTTCGATGGACCAATTGCCGTCAGCCAGTTCAAGGGCGGCCAGTCCAACCCGACCTACCGCATTGATGGCGCGAGTGGCTCGTACGTCCTTCGCCGCAAGCCGCCGGGAAAGCTCCTCCCTGGCGCGCATGCCGTAGAGCGCGAATATCGCGTGTTGGCGGCACTCGGCGCGCAGGGCTTTCCGGTCCCCCGGGTGTACGCTTTATGCGAAGACGCGGGCGTCCTTGGCACGCCCTTCTACCTCATGGACATGGTGCCGGGGCGGATCATCTGGGACGCGACCTTCCCCGGCCTCGACCGCGAGGAACGCGCCGCGCACTTCGACGCGATGAACGCGACCATTGCGCAACTCCACAATTACGATCCGCAAGCTATCGGCCTTGGCGACTACGGCAAGGCGACCGGCTTCGTCGAACGCCAGGTCGCGCGCTGGTCGAAGCAATATCTCGGCGACGCCGACGCCGGACGCGTTCCGGCGATGGACAAGCTCGTCGACTGGCTCAGCAAGCACTTGCCGCCCGACAGCGGCCGCGCCAGCGTCGTCCACGGCGACTTCCGCTGCGACAATATGATCTTCGATGCGCAGAAGCCGGAAGTCCGCGCCGTACTCGACTGGGAGCTGTCGACCATCGGCGATCCGGCCGCCGACTTCGTTTACCATTTGATGATGTACCGCATGCCTGCGGGTATGTTCACGGGGCTGCAGGGTCTGGATTTTGCGGCGCTCGGCATCCCGACCGAGGAGGAATATGTCGCCGCTTACTGCCGCCGCACCGGGCGCGACAATCTGCCCAACCTCGATTACCTAATCGTGTTCGTGATGTTCCGCATCGCCGGCATCCTGCACGGAATTCGCGGCCGTCTTGCGCGCGGCAATGCGTCGTCCGCGCACGCCGAAGCGACCGCGGCGCTCACGGAACCCTTGGCCGAGCTTGCATGGTCCGAGGCGCAAAAAGCACGCCTCTGATCAGCTTTTCAAGAAGTCCTCAGAAGTCGCTCAGGACATTCATTCGCTGGTACGGCAATTGCGATCCACAACTTGTGGAGGCGTGAAATGAATGGACCGGATCGGCAAATAAAGTGGCGACTGATCGGATGGGGCGGTGCGGCCGTGCTCTTGGCCATCCCCTGGGTTGCGAATTTTCCGTGGACGCTATCCGACTTCATCGTGATGGGCGTGATGTTCGCAATCACCGGCGTCACGATCGAGCTCGCGGTTCGGTCATCGACGGACTGGGCTCATCGGCTCGGCGCGCTTGTCGCGATCCTGGCCGGTTTCCTGACCGTCTGGGTCAACCTGGCCGTCGGCATGATCGGTTCGGACGACAATCCGTACAATTTGTGGTTTGGCGGCGTGCTGGCGATTGCGATTTCCGCAGCGCTCCTATCCCGCTCCTCCGCGACCATGGCCGGGATGATGGTGGTTACGGCCCTCGCTCAAGCGGCGTTCAGCATCTTCGGTCTTTCCACCGATCTGCGCGGCGGCGTTCTGAGCCTTGTCTTCGCAGGCCTCTGGCTGCTCTCCGCCGCATTGTTCTGGATGGCCTCGCGGAAAGGCTCGTCGGTGTCGTCCTAATCATTCTGGGACAGCCGGCTCGGAGCTAACTTTGGGTAAGGTTCCGAATCACGACCATTCGCTTATCGCCTTGACGGGGCCCGTTCGCTGGAAGCGACGCCAGGGATCGGGCTCCGCAGTTTGATGGGGGAGCGAACAGGGCCGGGCAGCCCCAATTGTCCGGCCCTAGTCGTCTCCGGATGGAAGGTTTTGATGAAGGCCCTGTTCTCAATCCTCGTCGCCTGGATGCTCTGCGGCGCCGTCGCCGCTTTCTTCAGCTTCGGACCGGCACTGCTGCGGATCGTGGCCTTCGGCCCGGTCAGCCTAGCTCAAGCCTTCATGGCCTGACCGAAAAGCGAAAGCCCTCCCCGATCGCTCGGGAAGGGCTCTCTGATTTCCAGATTTGACTCTTAATTCGTCGGGAAGCCGCGCTTCTTGAGCAAAGCGTTCACGTCCGGGTCGCGGCCGCGGAACTGGCGGTATGCCTCCGCGCGATCCGTCTCGTTACCCGTCGACAGCAGATACTTTTTGAAGTTTCCGGCGACCGTCTTGTCCCACGGGCTCCCCGCTTCCTGGAACGCCGCCCAGGTGTCTGCATCCATCGTTTCCGACCAGAGGTAGGAATAGTATCCCGCCGAGTAAGCGTCGGATGAGAACAGGTGACCGAACTGCGGCAGGCGATGCCGCATCACGATTTCCTTCGGCATTCCGATTTCCGCGAGCGCCTTCTTCTCGAACGCATCCGGGTCGGTCACGCCGTTCGGGTCGGTGTGCATCTTCATGTCGACCAAGGCCGAGCCGAGATATTCAACCGTGGCGAAGCCCTGGTTGAACGTCTGCGCCTTCTGGATCTTGTCGACCAAAGCCTGCGGCATCGGCTGGCCGGTCTGGTAGTGCTTGGCGAAGCGCTGAAGCACCTCCGGCGTCAGCAGCCAATTCTCGTTCACCTGGCTCGGATATTCAACGAAGTCCCGCTGAAGCCCGCCAAGCGACGGGTAGCGGACGTTGATGAGCAGGTAATTGATGGCGTGGCCGAACTCGTGGAACAGCGTTTCCGCGTCGTCCAGGCTGATCAGCACCGGCTTGCCGGCCTCACCCTTGGTGAAGTTGTTGTTGTTCGACGCCAGCACGATGTCGTCGCCGAGCAGGCCTGCGCGGCTGCGATACGTGGTCATCCACGCGCCCGAGCGCTTTCCTTCACGAGCGAAATTGTCGAGATAGAACAGGCCCACGACCTTGCCGCTGGCCTGATCCGTCACCTCGAACGTGCGGACGTCCGGATGAAAGACCGGGACCGTCCCCGTGTTCTCCTTGAAGCCGAGGCCGTATAGCTGCCCGGCCGACCAGAACATGCCGTCGACGAGATTATCGAGCGCGAAATACGGCTTAATCTCGTCCTGGCTGAGGTCGTACTTCTGCTTGCGGACCTTTTCCTGGTAATAACGATAGTCCCAGGGCTCGATCGTAACCTTGTGGCCGAGCTTGTTGGCAAGCGCCTGCTGGTCGGCGACCTCTTCCTTCACGCGAGCGACCGCCGGAGTCCAGACGCGCATCATCAGGTCCATCGCCTTGGCCGGATCCTTGGCCATCGTGTCCTGCATCCGCCATTCGGCGTGATGCTTGAAGCCAAGCAGCTTGGCACGGTCGGCGCGCAGCTTCAGGATCTGCGCGATGATCTGGTTGGTGTCGTTCGCATTGCCGTTGTCGCCGCGATTGACGAACGCGCGCCACACCTTCTCGCGAAGCGCGCGATCGTCGGCGAAGGTGAGGACCGGATCGGCCACCGAACGCGTGTTCTTGAGCGCATAGGTGCCGGCCGGCTGCTTGCGCTCCTTGGCGGCGGCGGCAAGCGCCGCCTTCACGTCGGCGGGGACGCCCTTCATCTCGGCCTCGGTGGCGGTGATGTAGGTCCCCTCGTCGGCGAGCAGCCGCTCGTTGAAGGTGGAGAAGAGCGTTGCCAGCTCCTGGTTCATCTTCGCGAGCTGCGCCTTCTGCGCCGCGTTGAGGTTGGCGCCGCTGCGTACGAAGCTGTCGTACGTCCGCGTGAGCAGGCGATCCTGAACGGCATTGAGGCCGAGCGACGCCTTGCGGTCGTGGAGCGACTTGACGCGCTGAAAGAGCTTCTCGTTGAACGTAATCTCGTCGAACGCAGCGGAAATCTTCGGCTGCCATTCCTTATCGAGCGCCTGATATTCGGGCGTCGACATATTGTCGGTCATCACCGCGAAGACGTTCTCGACGCGCGAGAAACGCTGGCCGGTCTTCTCCATTGCCTCGATGGTATTCTCGAACGTCGCGGGCGCCAGATTGTTGGCGATCGCGTCGATCTCGCGACGCTGCTCGGCGATGCCGAACTCGAACGCGGGCGAGAATAATTTCGGGTCCACCTTATCCCACGGCGGAACGCCGTCGTAAGGCCCGCTCCAATCTGCGAGCAGGACGTTGTTCGGGACTGCGACCGACGCAGCAGCCGGGGCCGCATTCTGTGCGTTTGCGACCGAGCCAAGTGCGGCCATGGAAAGAATGGCCGTGGTGGCCAGCAACATCTTCATAATTCCCCTCGATCAGGATTTTGGCAGGCGCAGCGCATTGCGCGGAGGCAACGGCATGGCAAGCGAGGCTTCGACGAACGCCAACTAGCAGCAAGGAAGTGAACCGTCACTGACTGTTGCTGAACCTAAAAGTTCATGAATATCAGTAGTTTCACATCGATCGCGACTCCAGCTACCCGCCGTTCTGCAACGAAGGCCGGAATATCTTCGCGAGCGATGAGGTGCACCTCGATCTCTTCATGCTCGGTCCCTCCGCCGTCGCCGACTTTGCGGACGCCGTGGGCGCGGACGAGTGAGAAGCTCTCAGCCACCATTCCGGGCGAACTGTGGAAATCGCCGAGCCGCTCGACGCGGTCGCAAGTGAAGCCGGTTTCCTCCTCCAACTCCTTGATCGCCGTGCTCTCGACGGTCGCGTGAGCTTCCTCGTCACCCACAAGGCCGGCGGGAAGTTCGAGACAGCGTGCCCCAACGGGCACACGATATTGCTCGACGAGGATCACCTTGCCGTCATGCTCCGCGAGGATGACGGCGGCGCCGACGCTGTTGGTGCGGGAAACATATTCCCAGCGTCCCCGCTTCATCGCGCGGATATATTTGCCCTCCCACATCGTCTGGAGAGGCGCGTCGTCGCCGTCGGTCATAATTCGATGAGCTTGTCCGGGATTTCGTTCGTGTCCGCCGATGAACGCGGGAAATGCTTGGCGAGTACCTCACCGACCAGGGCAACGGCAGCGACGATGCCGTCGCCCGGACGACCCGCCTTCACTTCGACCAGAAGCGCAGCCATTGCCTCGCCCCAGGTCTCGGGGGTCGTCACCTTAGTGATAGCCTCGTCCGCGACGATCTCCGCGCGATGCTCGCCCATCGAGAGATAGATCAGCACGCCCGTGCGGCCGACGGTCCGACGCTCAGCGCCCGCCTTGAAGATGGAGATGGCCCGCCGCCGCACCCGCCGAGTCTTGGTCGCGCGCGGAGTTAGCAGCAACCGCAGCGGCATGTACTTCAGGAGCAGCAATACGGCGGTGAACTTGAACACCGCGAGGATCAGCAGGAACGTCAGAATCTCACGGATCGTCGGTTCCGGACGCCAGCCACCGAAAATCAGGTTCAGCCACCAGTCGAGCGAAGCCGGCCACGCCGCGGCGAATGCCAGAACGGCTATCAGCGCGAGCACGGCCCAATGCAAAGCGACATCATGATAGGAATCGCTCAGCGGCGTCGAAACCGCGATGATCTCGCCGTCGCTGTGAAGCTCGGCCGCGGCGATCGCGGCGCTGACCTTCTTATGGTCCTCTTCGCTCAGCTGCAGCATCACCATCCCCCGCTCGCCCCGCCGCCGCCGAACGACCCGCCACCGAAACCGCCGAAGCCGCCGCCTCCGCCACCACCGCCGCCGCCAAAGCCGCCGAAGCCGCCGCCACCGCCCCAGCCGCCGCCGCGCGAGCCACGGCTGATCTCATTCAAACCCCACAGCACCACGAGCGGATCGATGCCGCCCCCACGCCTCCGACGATATCGCTGCCCATGCGCACGCCGGGAGAGCGACGCGATGATCGAGAAGAAGACGATCACGATGATGATCACCGGGATGAATGCAAAAGGCGCGGGCGAACCCCTGGAGGAACGCTGGCGCTCGGCAGCCGCCGCATTGGCCTTCGCCTGATCGGCGGGCAGCTCCATCTGCTTGATGATCGCGTCGGCGCCCGCGGTTATTCCGGCGCCGTAGTCCGGCGGGTTCTTCTTGAATTGCGGGATGATGGCTTCGCGGATGATCACACCCGAAACGGCATCGGTCATATATTCGCCGGCGCCATAGCCCGTTGCGATGGCGACCTTGCGCTCGTTGGGAGCGACCAGCAGCAGGACGCCGTCGTCACCCTTTTCACTGCCGAGCTTCCAGTGCCGCCCGAGCCGGTAGGCGTAATCGTCGACCTCCCGGCCTTCGAGGCTTTTCACGGTCGCGACGGCGAAGGCGCGGCCGGTCCGGGCGTATAGTGCCTCAGCCTTCGACTTGAGGTCGAACTCCTGCTCAGGCCGCAGGATGTCCGCCTGATCGACCACCGGCGATCCCTTGTTCTCTGGGAACGTCTGAGCCGAAGCAGGCGCGGCCAGCGCAAGAAGCGCCAGCAGCAAGACGGCGAAGGCGCGCGTCACCTCAGCTCGCGTTGAAATCAACCGATGGCGCCGCTTCCGAACCGGCTGCAGCCTGGAACGGCACCTTCGGCTTGGCGCCGTAGAAGATCTTGGCGCCGATCGCGTCCGGGAAGGTCCGAATGCGCGTGTTATACGCCTGCACGGACTCGTTATAGTCGCGGCGGGACGCGTTGATGCGGTTCTCCGTACCTTCGAGCTGATCCTGCAGCGCAAGGAAGTTCGTGTTCGACTTGAGGTCGGGATAGGCTTCCATCGTCACCAGCAAGCGCCCAAGAGATGAGCCGAGCTGCGTTTGCGCCTGGTTGAAGGCCTGGACCTTGGCCGGATCGCTGAGATCGCCGGCATTGAGCTGAACACGCGACGCGTTGGCACGGGCGTTCGTCACTTCCGTCAGAACCGTCCGCTCCTGCTGAGCATAACGCTCGACCGTGCGGACGAGGTTGGGAATGAGGTCGGCGCGGCGCTGATAGTCGGCCTGAAGGTTGCCCCATGACGCATTCACCTGCTCCTCGGCGGTCGGCACACTGTTGAGCCCGCAACCGGCAAGGCTGAATGCCGCCAGCGGTGCAAGGAGGCCAAATCGACGCAGTGCAGTCATGTCGTATCCCCTGAAGAACAACCGTCGCGGAAATAGAGACCGGCAAGCTGTTTTACAAGTGCAACACACATGCGGCCCCCTGCTTTCAATCCGCACTTGAGCGGCTAAGGTGCCGGGAACAGGCGTGAGGGCGCGCGAGTGTACATCACGGTTCTTTTAATTCTGGCGGCCACGCCGTCGCTCGACGCTATAGACGACGCGAACCTCGCGCTTACGACATGCGGCTATTCGGCCTATCGAGAAGCAGACGGGCGGGACCAGCCGCTTTCGCAATTCGAGCAAACACTGGAGTCTC
>Ga0307411_10000171_pt1 | contig 20925 bp, 18 predicted proteins | sample DK1Ometagenome_2_FD_203712 | JGI IMG/M metagenome (GOLD analysis project Ga0307411, IMG submission 203712) | Maize rhizosphere microbial communities from greenhouse at UC Davis, California, United States - DK15-O-1 | ecosystem: Host-associated > Plants > Roots > Rhizosphere > Soil | place: USA...
TCCACGATGGTCAGGATCTGCTGCTCGGCGGCCAGCTTCTCGCCCGGCACCGCATGACGCTTGGCGACGACGCCGTTGATGGGGGACACGAGGCCCGCCTGGCGCATGGTCACCTGGCTGGTGTCGAGCTGCGCCTTGGCGGCATGCCAGTTGGCCCGCGCCGACTCATAGGCGGCGCGCGAGGTGTCCAGCGCCGTCTGGGCGATGAAGTTCTTGGCCGCCAGGCCTTCGTTGGCCTTGTAGGTGCGCTCGGCCTGCTCCATCTGGGCACGCATTGCCTCGACGCTGGCACCGCGCTCGGCGATTCGGTAGCGCAATTCTTCGAGGTCGACCTGGCCGAGCGCCTGGCCGGCCTTCACGCGGCTGCCCTCGCCCACCGCCAGGTTCAGCAGCGTGCCGTTGGACTTGGCACGCACGATGACCGTGCCGGGTGCCACCAACGGGCCGCTGAATTCGATCTGGGCCGGCATGGCCGTGACCACCGGCTTGACGACCTCGGCGGCCAGGAACTCCAGCGCCGTCTTGGGCTTCTCGCCGGGCTTCTTGGGACCGTCGCCCTTGCTCGCCATGACGGCGACGCCCGCACCGCCAATCACCAGCACGACCGCCGCGATGCCACCCAATTTCCAGGACTTGCGCATGACTCCCCCAAAGGCTCTCTGATACAGACCTTTGCAGTCTAGAAACAGAGCCTGGGGGGCCGCAGCCACCGTGTGACGAAACGCGGTTTGCGGGGGCTGAGCTGCACCCGCCCGCGATCAGGCCGCCGTCAGGACGGACGAACTGCGGGTATCGGGTCGACGGGCAGCTTCACGTCGCCGCACTGCGCCCTGTGCCGAAGGGCATGGTCCATCAGCACCAACGCCAGCATGGCCTCGGCGATGGGCGTGGCGCGGATGCCGACACAGGGGTCGTGGCGGCCGAAGGTCTCGACCATCGCCGGGTTGCCGGCGCGGTCGATGCTGGCCTTGGGGCTGCGGATCGAGCTGGTCGGCTTGATCGCGATGCTGGCGACGATGTCCTGGCCGGTGGAGATACCGCCCAGCATGCCGCCCGAGTTGTTGCTGGCGAAGCCCTCCCGGCTCAGCTCGTCGCCATGCTCGGTGCCCTTCTGCGCCACCACGCCGAAGCCGGCGCCGATCTCCACACCCTTGACCGCGTTGATGCCCATCAGCGCATAGGCGATGTCGGCATCCAGCTTGTCGAACAGCGGCTCGCCCAGGCCGACCGGCACACCGGTGGCTTCCACGCGGATGCGCGCGCCGACCGAGTCGCCGGCCTTGCGCAGCGCGTCCATGTAGGCCTCCAGCTCGTCGATCTTGCTGACGTTGGCAGCGAAGAAGGGGTTGGCGCCGACGTGCTGCCAACCCTCGAACGGGATCTCGATCTCGCCGAGCTGCGTCATGCAGCCGCGGAACTCGGTGGCGTAGGTTTCGCGCAGCCATTTGCGCGCCACTGCGCCGGCGCCGACCATCGGCGCCGTCAGCCGCGCCGACGAACGGCCGCCTCCGCGCGGGTCGCGCACGCCGTACTTGCGCCAGTAGGTGTAGTCCGCGTGCCCGGGGCGGAAGGTGTCGAGGATGTTGCCGTAGTCCTTGCTGCGCTGGTCGGTGTTCTTGATCAGCAGGCAGATCGGCGTGCCGGTCGTGAGGCCTTCGTAGACGCCCGACAGGATCTCGACCGCATCGGGCTCGTTGCGCTGCGTGACGTGCCGGCTGGTGCCGGGACGGCGGCGATCCAGCTCGGGCTGGATGTCGGCCTCGCTGAGCGCGAGGCCGGGCGGGCAGCCGTCGATGACGCAGCCGATTGCCGGACCGTGGCTTTCGCCGAAATTGGTGACGCGAAAGAGTTCGCCGAAGGTGCTGCCTGCCATGGGGTGATTCTAGGAGGCGCTACACAAGCAAAAGCGGCCCGCCAAGGCCGCCTTCACGGGTTGCGAACTTCCTAGAGCTTGGACTCGGGCTCGGCGTTCTCTTCCACCGGCCAGTCGCGGATGTAGGCCTTGAGCATCCGGTTCTCGAAGTCCTGGCTGTCCACCACGGCCTTCGCGACGTCGTACAGCGAGATCACGCCCATCAGCGTCTTGCCGTTCATGACGGGCATGTAGCGCGCATGGCGGCCCAGCATCATGCGGCGCACTTCGTCGATCTCGGTCTCGGGGGTGCAGGTCAGCGGCGCATCGTCCATGACCGTGCGCACGATGGTCGTGCCGACTGCACCGTTGTTCTTGACGACGGCCTGAATGACCTCGCGGAAGGTCAGCATGCCGACCAGATCGCCATGCTCCATGACGACGAGCGAACCGATGTCGCGCTCGGCCATCACGGCGATGGAATCCTTCAGCAGCTCGTCGGGCGTGACGGTGAACAAGGTGCCACCTTTGACACGCAGGATATCGACGACTTTCATAGGGACCTCCATGGGAAAACGCCCGGTCAACATAGCACACAATGCCCGCGCAACCACCCCATAGAAAACACCATGCCGGGCTTCGATACCCTCGCTTTGCATGCCGGCGCGGTGCCCGACCCGGGCACCGGCGCGCGGGCCACGCCGCTGCACCTGAGCACCTCCTTCGTCTTCGAAAACAGCGAGCACGCCGCGTCGCTGTTCAACATGGAGCGCTCCGGCCACGTCTACAGCCGGCTCTCCAACCCGACGACGGCCGTCTTCGAGGAGCGCATGGCGGCGCTGGAAGGCGGCATCGGCGCGATCGCCACAGCCAGCGGCCAGGCCGCCCTGCATCTGGCCGTCTGCACGCTGATGGGCGCCGGCGGCCACGTTGTCGCCAGCACGGCGCTGTACGGCGGCAGCCACAACCTGTTGCACTACACGCTGCGGCGCTTCGGCATCGCGACGACGTTCGTCGACCCGCGTGACCTGGACGCCTGGCGGTCGGCCATCCAGCCCGAGACGCGGCTGCTGTTCGGGGAGAGCCTGGGCAACCCTGGGCTGGACGTGCTGGACATTCCGGCCGTCAGCGCCCTCGCCCACGAGGCGGGCCTGCCGCTGCTGGTGGACGCGACGTTCACGACACCCTACCTGCAGCGCCCGGCCGAACTGGGGGCGGACCTCGTCTACCACTCGGCCACCAAGTTCCTGTGCGGCCATGGCACGGTGGTCGGCGGCGTGCTGGTGGATGCGGGTTCGTTCGACTGGGATGCAGCCCACGCGAAGAGCGGCCGTTTCGAGACCTTGTGTGAGCCCTATGACGGCTTCCACGGCATGGTGTTCAGCGAGGAAAGCACCGTCGGCGCCTTCCTGCTGCGCGCCCGCCGCGAAGGCCTGCGCGACTTCGGCGCCTGCATGAGCCCGCACACGGCGTGGCTGATGTTGCAGGGGCTGGAGACGCTCCCGCTGCGCATGGCGCGTCATGTCGCCAATGCACAGGCCGTCGCGGAGTTCCTGGCCACGCAGCCGCTGGTCGACAAGGTCGGCTACCCCGGCCTGCCGTCCCACCCGGACCACGCCCTGGCACAGCGGCTGCTGCCGCGCGGTGCCGGCGCCGTGTTTTCCTTCGACCTCAACGGCAGCCGCGATCAAGGCCGCGCCTTCATCGAGTCGCTGAAGCTGTTCTCCCACCTGGCCAACGTGGGCGATGCCAAGTCGCTGGTCATCCACCCGGCCAGCACGACGCACTTCCGCATGGACGACGCCGCGCTGCGCAGCGCCGGCATCGGCCCCGGCACCATCCGGCTGTCCATCGGGCTGGAAGACCCGGCCGACCTGATCGACGACCTGAAGCGGGCGCTCAAGACGGCGGGCAAGGCATGAAGCTGCGCGTCGACGGCCAGGAGGCCTATGCCTACACCGGCGGCAAGGCGTTCGACGCCACACTGCCCTGCGTTGTCTTCATCCATGGCGCGCTGAACGACCACAGCGTCTGGACGCTGCTGGCGCGCTGGTGCGCCCACCACGGCCACGGCGTGCTGGCTGTCGACCTGCCTGGCCACGGCCGCAGCGCCGGCGCGCCCCTACGCAGCATCGAGGCGTTAGGGCAGTGGCTGCACCGGCTGCTGGACGCGGCCGGCGTCGGCAAGGCCGCGCTCGTCGGCCACAGCATGGGCTCGCTGATCGCCCTGGAAGCTGCCCAACGCGCCACTGCGCTGGTGATGGTCGGCACGGCCTACCCGATGAAGGTGTCGGATGCGCTGCTGGCGACGGCCCGCGAGCGGCCGGACGAGGCCATCCAGCGAGTCACCGCCTTCTCGCATTCGCTCGCCAGCGCCAAGCCCGGCTTCCCCGGCCCCGGCGCCTGGCTGCGCGGCGGCTCGACCGCCTTGAAGCGCCGCATCCAGGCCCGGCAGCCGGCGCTCAACCTCTTCGAGCACGACTTCAAGCTCTGCGATGCCTACGCCAATGCCGAGACCGCGGCCGGGCGCGTTGCCTGCCCGGTGAGCCTCATCCTCGGCGCGATGGACCAGATGACCTCGCCCAAGCAGACGGCCACATTGGAAGCGTGGCTCCAGCCTCGCGTGCACCGCCTGCCCGCCGGCCACGAGATCATGGCCGAGGCCCCGGAGGCGATGCTCGCCGCACTGCGTCAAGCCCTGGGATAGCGCCTCTTGCACATCCCGCGGCCGCGCGCTTGAATCGGCGCATGAGCACCGAACGCTTCAGCCGCTTCGCCGATTTCTATCCCTTCTACCTGCGCGAGCACAGCGACCGCAGGAACCGGCGGCTGCACTTCATCGGCTCGACACTGGCGCTGGTCTGCCTGTGGAAGCTCTTCACGACGGCCGCACTGGTCTGGCTGCTCAACGCACTGCTGTGCGGCTATGGCTTTGCCTGGATCGGCCACTTCTTCTTCGAGAAAAACCGACCGGCGACCTTCAAGTACCCGCTTTACAGCCTGATGGGCGACTGGGTCATGTACGCCGACATCTGGCGTGGGCGTGTGAAGCTCTAGACAAGTTTGCACTACGGCGGATGGCCTTCACTCCGGTTTGTGACCAGCTGCCGTAGTGTTAACAGGCCCTAGCTAGTTCCGCCAAGCCACGCCGATGGACGCACCGGAGCCGCCGGGCTTCTCGACCAACGGGCTCTCGGCCGCCGGGCCGAGCAGGCGACCGGTGCCGGCGCCGCCGAAGACGAACCAGTGCTTGGACAGCGCATGCTTGAACTGGATGCCGAAGTGGACGCCGCGCAGACCTGCGCCGGGCGTGTATGCCGGCTTGCCGCTGGCCGCCACCGCTGAGGCCGGCACGCCGAAATAGCTGCGCATGTTCTCGCCGTTAGCGACGGAGACGCCGACGCCGGTGGTCCATTCGGTCGTCTCGCTGCGGTAGAAGCGCCAGCCCGTATCGATGCTGACTGTCAGGCCGCCTTCGCGGCCCAGCACATCCTGAGAGGCCGAGGCGCCGACGTTCCAGTCCTTGGTCAGGCTGTAGTTGACGTAGAGCCTGGCGCGCAAGGTGCGTCTGACGTCCGGGAGGCCGCGCGTGGTGCTGGCGTCGTCGCTGTCGCGGCCGCCGTCCACACTGGCGGATACGCCCAGACGCCAGCGATCGGTGTCGACCAACTGGGTGCTGGCGCCGGCGCCCGCACCTTCACGGCCAAAACCGAGCAAGGCACTGCCGCCGCCCGTCGTGATGCGCACGCGACCGAGCTTTGCCGCCCATACCGGTTTGAGCTTGGTGTCGCGCGAGCGCGCGCCTTCGTACTCGGGGCCGTTCGCAACCGCCACGCCAAGCAGGTACCGCGCCGGCGGGCTCTCGGGCGGAGCCTCGCGGGGCGTCGTCGACTCGGCCCGGGCTGTCGAAGCCAGAGCAAGCGCGGCTGCAGCGAGAACGGCGAGCGAGGTTCTCATGCGGCCCAGCCTAACAGCGCGGCGGTGCCGCGTCTTGTCAGCCGACCTTCAGTTCGCGTGTCAGATTCGACAGCATGTCGTCGACCATGGCGTCCAGGTCGTACTGCAACTGCCAGCCCCAGTCGGCCTGGGCGGCGCCATCGTCGATGCGCTGCGGCCAGCTCGCGGCAATGGCCTGGCGGAAGTCGGGCTGGCAATCCATCGAGAACCGCGGCAGGCGGCGGCGAATGCTAGCGGCGATCCCTTCCGGCGTGAAGCTGACGCCGGCCAGGTTGTAGCTGCCGCGCTGCTTGACGCGATCCGCCGGCGCGTTCATCAGCTCGATGGTGGCGCGCAGCGCATCGGGCATGTACATCATCGGCAGAGCCTGACCCGCCTCCAGGAAGCAGGTGTAGCGGCCTTCCTTCAATGCCGAGTGGAAGATCTCGACAGCGTAGTCCGTCGTGCCACCGCCGGGCGGCGTCTTCCAGCTGATGAGGCCGGGGTAGCGCAGGCTGCGCACATCCACGCCGTGCTTGGCGTGGTACCAGGCGCACCAGCGTTCGCCGGCGAGCTTGCTGATGCCGTAGACCGTCGTCGGGTCCATCACGGTCGTCTGCGGCGTGTCGACCGCCGGCGTGCTGGGGCCGAAGGCGGCAATCGAGCTGGGCCAGAAGATCTTGTCCAGCTTCTCGTGGCGGGCCAGCTCCAGCACGTTGAGCAGGCCCTTCATGTTCAGGTCCCAGGCCCACATCGGATGCTTCTCGCCATTGGCCGAAAGGGCCGCAGCGAGGTGGTAGACCTGCGTGACGTGATGGCGTTTGACGACGGTTGCCAGTGCGCCGGCATCGGTCACGTCCAGCGCCTCGTGCTGCAGCGTGCGCACGCGGCCTTGCGGGCTCAGGTCGCTGGTGATGACGGCGTCTTCGCCATGCAGCCGCGCCAGCTCCGTGGCCAGCTCGGTGCCGATCTGCCCGTTGGCGCCGATGATGAGGATGCGGGTCGCAGCGCTCATTGGACGATCCCGAGTTCACGGCCGGCCTGCGCGAATGCGGCCACCGCTTTCTCAAGATGCTCGCGCTCGTGCACCGCCGCCACCTGCACGCGGATGCGCGCCTGGCCCTTGGGCACGACCGGGAAGAAGAAGCCCACGGCATAGATGCCCAGCTCCAGGATGCGCTTGCTCAGCGCCTGCGCCTTGACCGCGTCGTACACCATGATGGGCACGATGGGGTGGGTGCCTGGCTTGATCTCGAAGCCAGCGGCCTGGATGGCCTCGCGGAAGTAGGCCGTGTTGGCCTCGAGCTTGTCGCGCAGGGCCGTGGAGCCTTCCAGCAGGTCGAGGACGGCCAGCGACGCGCCGGCGATGCTGGGCGCCAGCGTGTTGCTGAACAGATAGGGCCGTGAACGTTGGCGCAGCAGTTCGACGACCTCCTTGCGCGCCGCGGTGAAGCCGCCGCTCGCCCCGCCCAGTGCCTTGCCGAAGGTACCGGTGATGATGTCGATCTTGCCGAACACGCTGCAGTGCTCGGCGGTGCCGCGACCGGTCTTGCCCATGAAGCCGCTCGCATGGCATTCGTCGATGCCGAGCAGCGCGTCGTAGCGGTCGCACAGCGTACGGATCTTGTCGAGCTGGGCGATTGTGCCGTCCATCGAGAACACGCCGTCGGTGAACACCAGCGTGAAACGGGCGCCCTTCGCCTTCGCTTCCTTCAGGCAGCGCTCGAGGTCGTCCAGGTTGTTGTGCTCGTAGCGGAAGCGCTGCGCCTTGCACAGGCGGATGCCGTCGATGATGGAGGCGTGGTTCAGCGCGTCGCTGATGACGGCGTCCTGCTCGCCCAGCAGCGGCTCGAACAGGCCGCCGTTGGCATCGAACGCGGCGGCGTAGAGGATGGCGTCCTCGCAGCCGACGAAGCGGGCGATGCGCGCCTCCAGCTCCTTGTGCAGGTCCTGCGTGCCGCAGATGAAACGCACCGACGACAGGCCGAAGCCGTGCGTGCGCAGCGCCTCGTGCGCCGCCTCGATGACCTGCGGATGCGACGACAGGCCGAGGTAGTTGTTGGCGCACAGGTTGATGACCTCGCGGCCCTCGGTGGTCTTCACGACCGCGCCCTGCGGGGTCGTGATGATGCGCTCGGACTTGTAGAGACCGGCCGCGCGGATGCCGTCGAGTTCGGTCTGCAGATGTTCGTAAAACGCTTGGCTCATGGCGCCGCTCCTGGTGCACAATTCGGTAAATTGAACTTGTTCGATATATCGAACTTTCGTGCAGTATCCGAAAAACGTCTATCGCCGTCAACATGAACAAGCCCACGACAGACCTAGAGCCGCCCCGCGTGGGCGCCGCATTGCAGGCACTGCGCAGCAGCCGAGGCCTGTCGCTGGATGATCTCTCCAAGCGTGCAGGCGTCAGTAAGTCGATGTTGTCGCAGATCGAGCGCAACCAGGCCAATCCCACGGTGGCGGTGGTCTGGCGGCTGGCCAACGCGCTGGGCGTGGAGATGGGCGAGTTGCTCGGCGCTGAGCGCGCGGCCACGCCGGCCATTGAGACCGTGCCAGCCCACGCCACACCGGGCCTCACCAGCCCGGATGGCCTGTGCAAGCTGCGCATCCTCGGGCCCATCGAGTTGGCGGGTCAGTTCGAGTGGTACGAACTCAGCGTGCAGCCCAGCGGTGTGCTGGACAGCCAGGCGCACGAGCCGGGTTCCCGCGAGCACCTGAGCGTGCTGTCGGGCAGCCTGGAGGTCTCGGCGCAAGGCGTGACGAGCAGGCTCAAGGCCGGCGAGACGGCGCGTTATGCGGTGGACGGGCCGCATGCGATCCGCAACGTCGGCAAGTCCGCCGCGACTGCGCTGCTGGTGGTCCTGCACCCGTAGACTCCCGCGGGTCAACTCGGGAGCCCGCTGATGATTCCACGTCGTTTCGCCCTTGCGGCGCTGGCCGCCCTGCCCTTTGCCGCAGGCGCGCAGGACAACAAGCCCATCCGCATCCTCGTCGGCTTTCCGGCCGGCGGTGGCACGGACGCCATTGCCCGGCTGCTCGCCGAGGCGCTGCAGGCTGTCCTCGGCACGACGGTTCTGGTGGAGAACAAGCCCGGCGCCGGTGGCCAGATCGCGGCCCAGGCGCTGAAGGCCGCATCGCCAGACGGCACGACCTTTTTCCTCAGCCACGACCACACCATCTCCATCCTGCCGCTGGTGCTGAAAGCACCTGGGTTCGACCCGGCCCGGGACTTCACGCCCGTGGCGGGCTTTGCGACGTTTGCGAACGCACTGGCCCTTTCGGGCGGCACACCGGCCACCAGCCTGCCGGACTACCTCGCCTGGGTGAAGAAACAAGGCGGCCAGGGTAGCGTCGGCGTGCCGGCGCCGGCCTCGGTGCCGGAATTCCTCGTCAAGCTGCTCGGCGAGAAGAACGGCCTGAACCTGCTGAGCGTGCCCTACCGTGGCAGCGCACCGATGATCGCGGACATGCTGGGCAATCAGATCAGCGCGGGCGTCGGCTCGGTGCCCGACCTGATTGCCAACCACCAGCAGAAGAAGCTGCGCATCGTGGCCGTCATGGGCCAGCAGCGCCAGGGCGTGCTGCCCGAGGTGCCGACGTTCGCCGAGCTGGGCATCACCGGCTTCGAGGACCTGCCCTACTACGGCCTGTTCGCCCCGGCGGGCACGGCACCGGCGGTCATCGAGCGCTTCTCGAACGCGCTTGCGGGCGTCATCGCCCAGCCCGGCGTGAAAGCGCGGCTGACGGAGCTGGGGTTGACGGTCGGCCTGATGACTTCGGCGCAGCTCGCCGCGCGCGAACGTGCCTATTCGGCGGCCTGGGCTCGCATCATCAAGGCCGGGGGCTTCCAGCCTCAGTGACGAGCAGCCGGTCCAGCGTGAGCCTGGACCAATCGCCCTCGACCCACAGGTTGGCCAACAGACCTTGCCGCTCGGCCAGGAAGGCGCTGAGCAGCGGCTCGGCCGACACGCGCTCCGGCGAGCACAGCAGCACCAGGCGCTGGGCGCCCTCCTCTTCGAGCAGGCCGATCCAGTCCATGGCCTGCAACTTGTCGAGCACCGGCGCGAGTTGCAGCGGGTCCACGCGCAGCGCGCCGGCCAGCGCCAGATGCGACAGCCCCTGCTGGCCGGCCTCGCGCACGCGCCAGAGTTCGCGCAGCACCTCCAGCGCCAGGGCCATGGGCTGGCCGGGCGAATCCGGGCGCAGGTGCAGGCGGCCCGTCAGACTCGGCGTGTTGGCCGCGAGGATGGCGCCGAGCAGCACGATGACCCAGCCGAGATAGACCCAGATCAGGAAGACCGGCACGGTGGCGAACGCGCCGTAAAGCGTCGAGTAGGTCGGCACCTGCTTGACGTACCACGCGAGCAGCGACTTGGCGAGCGAGAAGCCGACGGACACGAAGACGCCGCCGAGCACCGCATGACGCCAGCGCACATGCGTGTTGGGCACGTAGTGGAACAGCCCCGCCATTGCCAGGCCAAGCAGCACGATGTCGACGCCGCCCAGCAGCGCCGCCAGGTTGCCCGGCATCTTCGTGAACATGCCCTGACCGACGCTGATGGCATAGCTCGTCAGCGTCAGGCTGCCGCCGAGCAACAGCGGGCCCAGCGTCAGCGCGGCCCAGTAGACGAGCACGCGCTGCGCCATCGGGCGGGGCCGGCGCACGCGCCAGATGGCGTTGAGCGTGCGGTCGATGGTCAGCATCAGCGCCAGCGCCGTGACGCCCAGCACGACGAGGCCAACGACGCCCAGCTTGTTCGCCTTGGCCGCGAACTGCGTCAGCGACGCCAGCACCGGCTTGGCGATGTTGGGCGGGATCAGGCTCTTCAGGAAGTACTGCTCCAGCGATGACTGGAAGTTCGCGAAGATGGGGAAGGCCGTGAAGACGGCCAGCATCACGGTCAGCAGCGGCACCAGCGAGATCAGCGTCGTGAACGTCAGGCTGCCGGCGGTCAGCCCGAGCTTCTCCTCGCGGAAGCGCTGGCGGAAGGTGTGCAGCGTCTGCAGCCAGGGCCAGGCGAGCAGCTCAGTGATGAAGTCGTTCGCGAAGGCGATGGGGTTTCGGGCGAGCGGCGTGTCGGGGTTGTCGGGAACGGCAGGCGGAACAGGCAGAGCAGGCGGGACGGGCGGCAAGGACATGGCTTCTATGATGCCGCAGCTATGTCCCCTGCCCCTGAAAGAACCGAACCGACGGCGGCCGAGCGCCTGTCGCGCAACCTCGCGCTGGCCGGCGTCGTCGCGCTGATCCTGCTGTGCCTGGCCTGGGAGCTGTGGCTGGCGCCGACCGGCCGCGGCACGCTGGCCGTGAAGGCGCTGCCACTGCTGCCGGCACCGCTCGGGCTGTGGCGCTACCGCATGTACACCTACCGCTGGGTGGCCCTCGTCATCTGGCTCTATGTGCTGGAAGGCCTGGTGCGGGCGACCAGCGAGGCGGGCCTGGGCCAGTGGCTGGCGCTGGCCGAGGTCCTGCTCGGCGTCGTCATCTTCACGGCCTGCACGGCCCAGATCCGCCAGCGGCTCGCCGCGGCCAAGGCGGCATGAGCAACGACTTTATCGACGCGTTGCGCGCGCAGCTCGGCGAGGCGGGGTTGCTGCTGGGCGGCGACCTGTCGGCCTACGAGAACGACTGGCGCAAGCGCTATGCCGGCAAGGCGCTGGCCGTGGCACGGCCGGCCTCAACGAATCAGGTCGCCGCCGTGCTGCGGCTTTGCCATGAACACCGCGTCGCGGTGGTACCGCAGGGCGGCAACACCGGGCTGGTGGGTGGGTCGACGCCGGACGACAGCGGCGCCCAGTTGGTTCTGAACCTTTCGCGCATGAAGCGCATCCGCGCGATCGACGCGCCCAATGCGAGCCTGACGGCCGAGGCCGGCTGCGTGCTCGGCGAGGTGCAGGCCGCGGCGGCGCAGGCCGGCCTGCTGTTCCCGTTGAGCCTCGCGGCCGAGGGCTCGTGCACGCTGGGCGGCAACCTGGCGACGAACGCCGGCGGCACGCAGGTGCTGCGTTATGGCAATGCGCGCGAACTGTGCCTCGGGCTGGAGGTCGTGACCGCCACCGGTGAGGTCTGGAACGGCCTGTCGGGCCTGCGCAAAGACAACACCGGCTACGACCTCCGCGACCTCTTCATCGGCAGCGAAGGCACGCTGGGCGTGATCACCGCCGCGACGATGAAGCTGTATCCCGAACCCCGGGAGCGGCTGACGGCGTTGGCGGCCTGCGCGTCGATGGACGAGGCGGTTGCGCTGCTCGGCCTCGCCCGCGAGCGCGCCGGCGATGCGTTGACGGGCTTCGAGGTGATGAACCGCGCCGCGCTGGCGCTCGTCACCCGGGAGCTGCCTCAGCTCGACCAGCCGCTCGGCGCGGCCGAATGGACGGTGTTGCTGGAATTGTCCGACGCCGAAAGCGCCGAGCATGCGCGCGCGGTGTTCGAGGGCCTGCTGGAGGCGGCCTTGGAGCGCGGCTGCGTGCAGGACGCGGCCATCGCACAGAACATCCAGCAGGCCAAGGCCTTCTGGCATCTGCGCGAATCCATCCCGCTCGCCCAGGCCCAGGCGGGGCTGAACATCAAGCACGACATCTCGCTGCCGATCTCCAGCATCGCCGGCTTCGTGGCCGAGATGGACGCCGTGCTGGCGGCCTACCTGCCCGGCATCGAAGTCATCGACTTCGGCCATCTGGGCGACGGCAACCTGCACTACAACGTGCAGGCGCCGGCGGGCGTCAATCCGGCCGGTTTCCTGGCCGAGCACGAGGCGGCGATCAATGAACGGGTCTACGACGCGGTACAGCAGCGCGGCGGCTCGATCTCGGCCGAGCACGGCATCGGCCGGCTCAAGCGGGAGGAACTGGCTCAGCGCAAGGACCCGACGGCCCTGGCGCTGATGCGCGCGATCAAGCGGGCGCTGGACCCGCTCGATCTCCTCAACCCTGGGCGGCTGGTGTAACGACCGCGCGGCGGCCGGTGGCCAGACGGCCCAGTTTGACCAGCATCCGGAACACGAAGCGCACCATCAGCAGCGTCAGCACGGCTTCGATGAGCGTGATGAAAAAGGCGCCGGCGAGCGTGAAGCGCGGTGCACGGCGGTGGAACTTGGCCAGCGCACTGTCCCGCGCGATCTCGATGCTGTCGTAGAAGCTCGGCACCACCAGCAACGTCAGCACCGTCGACGTGATGGTGCCGCCGATGATGGCCACAGCCATCGGGCGGTAGAACTCGCCGCCCTCGCCGATGCCGATGGCCACCGGCAGCATGCCGGCGATCAGCGCCAGCGTCGTCATCAGGATCGGCCGGAACCGCTTGCGGCCCGCATGCATCAGCGCCTCTTCCCGGTTGATGCCGGCCTTCTCCTCCTGGCGTGTCGCGTCCAGCAGCAGGATGGCGTTCTTGGCCACCAGGCCCATCAGCATGATGACGCCGATGAGGCTCATCAGGTTGAGGGTGCCGCCGGTCATGATCAGCGCCAGCACGACACCGATCAAACTCAGCGGCAGCGACAGCATGACGCCCAGCGGCGCGGTGAAGCTGTTGAACTGGATGACGAGCACGAAGTACATCAGCGCGATGCCCGACAGCAGTGCCGTGATCATGGCCGTGAAGACGACCTCCTGGTCACGCGCCGAGCCGGCCAGCTCGATGCCGAAGCCGGGCGGGAAGTCGATCTTCTGCGCCAGCTTCTTGGCCTCGGCCGTGATCTCGCCCGGCGCCCTGCCCTGGGCGTTGGCGCTGACCGTGATCGTGCGCTTGCCGTCGCCGTGCTGGATCTGGCCCGGGCCCTTGCCCATCGTGACGGTGGCGATCTGGTCCAGCGGCACCATGCGGTTGGTCCCGGTGACGGTGATCGGCAGCCGTTCGATGTTGGCTGCATCCACGCGGTCGGCCGGGTGCAGGCGCACCGCCACGTCGCGCGCTTCGCCGGTCGGATCGATCCAGTCGCCCACCTCGACGCCGGCAAACGCCACACGCAGCGCCTGGGCCGCGTCGTTGACGGAAATGCCCATCTGGTTGGCCAGGCCGCGGTCGAGCTCGATCTGCAACTCGTTCTGCGGGTCCTGCTCGGAGTAGCCGACATCGACAGCGCCCTTGACGCCGCGCAGCGTCGTCACGAACTGCTGCGTGATCTCCTGCAGCTTGCGCGAGTCGGCGCCGTAGAAGCGGATCTGCACGGGCTTCTGCGCGCCGTTGTTCAGATCGTCGAGCACGACGTACTCGGCGCCGACGAGGCGGCCGACCCGCTCGCGCAAGATCTTGGCGACCTCGGTCGCCGAACGCTGGCGTTCGGTGCTCTTGCCGATGTCGACATAGATGCGGCCGCCTGCGGCGTTGGGATAGGCGGTCGTCGCCTTGGTCTCGGGCATCGTCGAGGCCAGCGCCGCAGCCGCGTCGAGCTTGAGCTTGGAGTACTCCAGGCTGCTAGAGGCCGGCGCCCGCACGTCGATGACCAGGAAGCCGGCATCGGCCTGCGGCAGGAAGCTGGAACCACCGACCTTGATCTGCAGCACGATGGCGCCGACGAAGCTGAGCACCGCGAATGCGGCCATCCAGCGGCGGTGATGCAGCGCCCAGGCAATGACGTGGCCATAACCGTTGGCGACGCCGTCGAACCAGTGGTTGAAGCGCTGCAGCAACTTGCCGAAGCCCTTCTTGGGCTGCTCGTGGTAGCCCGGGGGGTCACCCCAGTAGGCCGACAGCATGGGGTCCAGGGTGAAGCTGATCAGCAGCGACACGATGACCGAGGCCACGACCGTCAGCGCGAACGGCTTGAACCACTGGCCCGGGCCGTTGCCCATGAAGGCCACCGGCACGAAGACCGCGACGATGGCGAAGGTCGTGGCTGCCACGGCCAGGCCGATCTCGGCCGTGCCCTCGCGCGCCGCCGTCACGCGGTCGCTGCCGCGCTCCATGTGCCGCACGATGTTCTCCCGCACGACGATGGCGTCGTCGATGAGCACGCCGATGGCCAGCGACAGGCCCAGCAGGCTCATGAAGTTCAGCGAGAAGCCCAGCAACCAGACCGCGATGAACGCCGCCAGCACCGACGTGGGCAGCGACAGCGCGGTGATCAGCGTCGAGCGCCAGCTGTTCAGGAACGCATAGACGACGAAGATCGTCAGGCCGGCGCCGAACACCAGCGCATGGGTCACGTTGTTCAGGCTGTTCTCGGCGTCCTCGCCGCCGTCCTGCGTGATCTCCAGCGTCGTGCCCTGGGGCAGTTCCTTCTTGATCTCCTTGAGCAGCGCGCGGGCGTCGTTGGCGACGCTGACCGTGGAGCTGTCACGCGAGCGCGTGATGGAGATGCCGACATTGGGCAGCCCGTTGCGCAGCGAGTAGCCGGTCATCTCGGCGAAGCCGTCCTTGATCTCCGCGACCTGGCCCAGGCGCACGACGGTGCCGCCGGAGCGCTTGATGATCATCTGCTCGAACTCGGCCGGGCTTTCCAGCCGGCCGAGCAGGCGGATGCTCTGGTCTTCCAGCTGGCCGCGCACCTTGCCGACCGGCGCGGTCGTGTTCTGCGCGCGCACGGCGTTGGTGACTTCGGTGACGGAGACGCCGAACTCGCGCAGCTTGTCGGCCCGCAGCAGGATGGACAGCTCGCGCCTCAGCGCACCGTTCACGTTGACGACGGCCACACCGGTGATGCCGCGGAAGCGCTCGGCGAGCTGGTCTTCGGCGAGGCGGCTGAGCTGGGCATGCGTCAGCGTGGTGCTGGACAGCGACAGCTGCAGGATGGGCTGGGCGCCGGGGTCGGCCCGCGTGATGATGGGCTCGCGGATCTCGGTCGGCAGCTTGTAGCGCACCGACGCGATCGCGTTGCGCACCTCGTCGGCGGCCTCGATCATGTTCTTCGAGAAGTCGAACACCAGCACGAGCGTCGCGCTGCCCTCGCGGGACGTGGAGTTGGAGCGGTCGACACCGGAGATGCTCTGCAGCGCCTTCTCGATGCGGTTGACGACCTCGCGCTCCACAGTCTCGGGCGAAGCGCCCGGGTACGGGATGTTGATGACGAGCACCGGCGGCTCGACCTCGGGGAACTGGTTGACCTTGAGCTTGGACAGTGCCAGCAAGCCCACCAGCATCAGCCCGATGACCATGACGACGGTCGCGACGGGCTTGCTGATGCTGAAGTTGGAGAGGAACATGGTGGACCCCTTGGCGGTTACTTGCTCACGGCTGCGGCGGCCGGCACGGCGGATGCAGCACCGGCGCCAGGCTTGACGCGCTGTACCGGCGCGCCATCGGTCAGGCTGCCGGTGGGCGCCCGCAGCACCTCGTCACCCAGGGCCAGGCCCGACAGGATGACCACTTCACCGCGGCGGTCGTCGCGCTCGCCCAGCGTGACGGGCACTTTCTTCAGCTGGCTGCCGGCGACCTTCCAGACGAAGGCGTTGTCGCCCTGGCGCTGAACCGAGCCTTCGGCGAGCACGAGCGCCTTGCGGTCGGCACTCTCGACACGACCCTCGGCGTAAAGCCCTGCAACCTGAGGCGCCTTGGCGCGGTCGTTGAACTCGGCGATCAGTTCCACCTGGCGGGTCATCGCGTTGGCGGCAGCGTCGATGCGGGCGAGCTTGCCGCGGAACTCGGCATCGCCGAAGCCGTTGATGCGGAACGACACCGGCTGGCCGAGCTTGAGTTCACCGAGGCGGTCGGCCGAGACCTGGCCCTCGAAGCGCATAGAAGCGGGGTCGATGACCTTGATGAGCTCACGGCCCACCTGCACGGTGTCGCCGACGGAGATCTTGCGTTCGCTGACGACACCGTCGAACGGGGCGCGGACCTCGGTGCGCGAGACCTGCTGTCGCGCCGTGACGGCGCGCGCCTTGGCCGCGGCCAACTCGCTCTGCGCGGCGTTGCGGCGCACCTCGGCGTCCTCCAGCCCCTGCATGGAAATCATGCCCTGCTGGTTCAGCGTGCGCTGGCGGGCGAGCACGCGCTCGGTCTGCTCGAAGCTCTGCTGGGCTGCGCGCAGCGCCTCGTCGGCGGAGGTCAGCGCGTCGCGGATAGAGGTCGGGTCCAGGCGGATGATGAGATCACCCGCGCGCACGCGCTCGCCGTTGTCCTTGGCCACCTGCAGCACGACGGCGGCCACCTCGGCACGCAGGTCCGCACGGCGGGCGGGCTGGATCGCGCCGGTGATGACCGGTGCGCCGATCAGGCCGCTCTGCCCCACCTGGCGCAAGTCCTCCGGTGCCAGCAGCAGCGGAGCGGCCGCCGGCTTGGCGGCAGCCTTGGCATCGTCGGGCTTGCCGCCCTTGCCGCAGGCGGTGAGGATCAGGGCCAACGTCAGGGCGGTCAGGATCGGCGTTGCACGCGTCATGGAGAAGCTTTCTTCAGACAAGGTTCAGGCGGCGAAAACGCCGGAGCTTAACGTTCTGACACGACTTCGCCAGAGGTCATGCACCAACGTGCATGTCGACGCGCGCGAGCCGCCGGACGCGGCCGGATTCAGGAGCGTTGCCAGTCCAGCGCCCAGGCGCCCTGCTGCCAGCGCTGCAGCCAGAGCAGGCCGATCAGCGTCTTGGCGTCGGTCAGCTCGCCTTGAGCGGCGAGCCGGTCGAGGTCGTCGACCGTGTGCGTGACGACTTCGAGAAACTCGCCTTCATCCAGCTTCTGCTCGCCCCGCGTCAGGCCGCGCGCGAAGAAAATGTGGATGCCTTCGTCCGAGTAGGCGATGGCGTTGTGCAGCACACCGGCATAGGCCCATTCGGCGGCGCTGTAGCCCGTCTCTTCGAGCAGTTCGCGCTGACCGCAGACGCGCGGGTCTTCGCCAGCGTCGAGCTTGCCGGCCGGGAACTCCAACATCACACGGCCCATCGGGTAGCGGTACTGGCGCTCCAGCAGCAGGCCACCGTCGTCCAGCAAGGGCACAACCATGACGGCGCCGGGATGGCGGATGTACTCACGATGCGCGGTGCTGCCATCCGGCAGGGCCACGCGGTCGCGGCGCACATCGAGGAAGTGGCCTTGGTAGACCTGATGGCTTTCGAGCGGGCGCTCGATGAGATGGTCGTCAGCCTCGGCCACGGCGCAGATATCTCCAGACAAAACCGGGAAAGCCCAGCGTGATGAAGAGGCAGGCGGCCGCCGCGTAGAACTCCCAGCCCTGCACATGGCGCTGGCCGATGCGGGCTTCGAGCGCCGAGCCGATGCCGAAGGTCAGCACGGCCATCAGCACGAGTTCCAGCAGGCGCCACCAGGCGGCCTTCGGTGCGCGGCGCGGCCCGACCAGCAACAGCCGCTCACTGAAGTAAGGCAGGTTGGCCGCGATGACGGCCACGGCAAGGACCAGCCAGACGGCAGCGGACTGATCCATCGGTCCGTGGCCTCAGGTCGTCAGTGCCTGGCGGATGGCGACCTTGCAGAGCTCCAGCAGACCGCCGGGCAGCACGCCGAAGACCAGCACGGCGGCACCGTTGAGGGTCATGACGAAGCGCACGTCCGCAGGCGCAGCGAGCGGCGCCGTGTCGGTGGGCGCGTCGAAGAACATGACCTTGACGATGCGCAGGTAGTAGAACGCCCCCACCAGCGACACGACGACAGCAAAGCCGGCCAGCCACAGGTAGAACGGCAGCTCAGGCGCCACCAGGGCCTGCAGCACCGCCAGCTTGGCATAGAAGCCCACCGTCGGCGGCACGCCGGCCAGCGAGAACATGAACAGCGTCATCACGAGCGCGAACCAGGGGCTGCGCTTGGCGAGACCGGCCAGGTCCTTGATCTCCTCGGCCTCATGGCCCTGGCGCGACAGCAGGATGACCATGCCGAAGGTGCCCAGCGTCGTCAGCACATAGGTGACGACATAGAACATGGCCGAGCTGTAGGCGTTGGCGCCCCACACCGTGCTGGCGTTGACGACGCCGGCGGTCATGCCGAGCAGCATGAAGCCCATGTTGGCGATGGTCGAATAGGCCAGCATGCGCTTCAGATTGCTCTGCGCGATGGCGGCAAGGTTGCCGATCAGCAGCGACATGACGGACAGCACGACGAGCATCTGCTGCCAGTCCACGGCCAGGCCGATCATGCCTTCGACCAGCAGCCGCACGGTGATCGCGAAGGCGGCCAGCTTGGGCGCGCCGCCGATGAGCAGCGTGACGGCGGTCGGTGCGCCTTGGTAGACGTCGGGCACCCACATGTGGAAAGGCGCAGCGCCGAGCTTGAAAGCGAGACCCGCGACGACGAAGACGACGCCGAAGATGAGCACGGACTTGTTAGGGATGCCCTTGGAGATGACGTCGAAGACCTCCGGGATGGTCAGCGAGCCGGTGGCGCCATACATCATCGACAGGCCGTACAGCAGGAAACCGCTGGCCAGCGCGCCGAGGACGAAGTACTTCATCGCCGCCTCGGTCGACACTGCATGGTCGCGACGCAGCGCGACGAGGGCGTATAGCGACAGGCTCATCAGCTCCAGGCCGAGGTAGACGACGAGGAAGTTGTTGGCCGACAGCATCACGTTGATGCCCAGCAGCGCAAACAGGCTGAGGATGAAGAGCTCGCCCTTCAGCATCTCGCGGAAGGCGGCGTAGGGGCGCGCATAGACCAGCGTGATCAGCGTCGCGACGCAGGCGAAGCCGGCCAGCAGGTGGCCCATCGGGTCGGCGACGACCATGCCCTGCATGGCGTAGGTCGTGAGGCCGGCGCTGTAGTAGCTGAAGTGAAGGCCGGCCACGAGGACCAGGGTCAGCTGAGTCAGCCAGTAAGTCGGGCGGCGCTGCTCGTCGGTGACCCACAGGTCCACCAGAGCAACGACGCAACCCATCGCCAGCAGCAGGATTTCGGGATAGATCGCGAGCCAGTTCATGTCGTTCATTGTTTTGCCTCAGCTCGCCGTCAAACCGGGATCTTGCTCTGCGCGACGTGCTGGAGCAGTTCGACGACGGAGTGGTGCATCACGTCGGTGAAGGGCTTGGGATAGAGGCCCATGTAGAGCGTCGCCACGGCCAGCAGCGCCAGCATGATGAACTCGCGCTGGTTGATGTCGGTCAGCGCACGGACGTCGTCATTGGCGATGTCGCCGAAGTAGACGCGCTTGACCATCCACAGCGTGTAGGCCGCGCCGAACACCAGCGCCGTCGCCGCGATGGCACCGAGCCAGAAGTCGTACTTGACGGTGCCGAGGATGACCATCCACTCGCCGACGAAGCCGGCGGTGGCGGGCAGGCCGCAGTTGGCCATGCCAAAGAAGACGGCGAAGGCTGCGAACTTGGGCATCGTGTTGACGACGCCGCCGTAGGACGCGATCTCACGTGAATGCACGCGGTCGTACAGCACGCCGATGCACAGGAACATCGCGCCCGACACGAAGCCGTGGGCAATCATCTGCACCAGGCCGCCGGAGACGCCGAGCTCGTTGAAGACGAAGAAACCCAGCGTCACGAAGCCCATGTGGGCGATGGACGAATAGGCCACCAGCTTCTTCATGTCCTTCTGCACCAGGGCCACGAGGCCGATGTAGACGACGGCGATCAGCGACATCGCGATGATGAGCCAGGCCCATTCGCGTGCGGCATCGGGGGCGATCGGCAGCGAGAAGCGCAGGAAGCCGTAGCAGCCCAGCTTCAGCATGATGGCCGCCAGCACGACGGAGCCACCGGTGGGCGCCTCGACGTGGGCGTCGGGCAGCCAGGTGTGCACCGGCCACATCGGCACCTTGACCGAGAACGCCGCCAGGAAGGCGAAGAACAGCCAGGTCTGCGCGCCGCCCGGCAGGGGCAGCTTGTGCCAGGTCTGGATGTCGAAGCTGCCACCGGACTTCACGTACAGGTAGAGCAGCGCGATCAGCATCAGCAGCGAGCCGGCCAGCGTGTACAGGAAGAACTTGAACGCCGCGTAGACCCGGTTCGGGCCGCCCCAGACGCCGATGATGATGTACATCGGGATCAGCGTGGCCTCGAAGAAGACGTAGAACAGCAGGCCGTCGAGCGCCGAGAACACGCCCACCATCAGGCCGGACAGGATCAGGAACGCGCCCATGTACTGCTGCACGCGCTCGGTGATCACCTCCCACGCCGAGATGATGACGATCACGGTGATGAAGGCCGTCAGCAGCACGAACCAGACCGAGATGCCGTCGACACCGAGGTGGTAGTTGACCTTGAAGCGCTCGATCCAGGGCAGCTTCTCCTCGAACTGCATCGCGGCG
>Ga0307411_10000173_pt1 | contig 20758 bp, 20 predicted proteins | sample DK1Ometagenome_2_FD_203712 | JGI IMG/M metagenome (GOLD analysis project Ga0307411, IMG submission 203712) | Maize rhizosphere microbial communities from greenhouse at UC Davis, California, United States - DK15-O-1 | ecosystem: Host-associated > Plants > Roots > Rhizosphere > Soil | place: USA...
GGACTCATTCCGTCGATGCCGCGGTGGTAGTAGCCCTTGCTCGCCACCTCGTGGCCCCGCTCGGCCACCTCGCGCACGATCTCGGGCGCGTGCTCGGCCACCCAGCCGAGGACGAAGAAGGTCCCCTTCAGCCCGTGCTCGTCCAGCAGGTCCAGGGTCGCGCGGGTGCCCTGTTCGAGCCGGCGCTCGAAGCGGTACCACTGGCCGTGCTGGATCAGCCGGTTGAAGGCGCCGACGTGGAAGTAGTCCTCGAGGGCCACGGTGAGCACGTGGCGTCGCGGCGCGCTGGTTCGTTGGTCGACCACGAGGTCGCTCCGCTACCAGGGAGATGCAGTGTCTAGGAAGTGAACAGACCCGTCCGGGGAGGATTCCGGGCAAGTACGGGGCCATCGGCGACCCGACGTCGCGGCCGCGCATCTCGCGGATGCACAGCGTCTTATGCCCGTTGGTGAGCGACGACTGCCGAGGGGCGCCCCGAGGCCTTTGTGGAGTTCCGGCCACACCCCCTGTGGCATCGGCCGCAGGGAGGGTGGCGCGTGCCAGGACTCGTGCGGGCGAGGCCGGAGGCGATTACAATGCCAAGTGCAGTCTCCGCCGCAGGATCCGCCACGAGTGGAAGGGGTACCGGTGCCGCGCACGTCCTTTCGTCGAACCAAGATCGTCGCCACCCTCGGGCCCGCCTGGGAGCAGCCCGAGCAGATGAGCGCCCTGCTCGACGCGGGCGTGAACGTCGTCCGGGTGAACGCCTCGCACGGCACCCCCGAGATCCGCAGCCGGTGGATTCGCGACCTGAAGCAGGTCATCGCATCCCGCGAGGGCTCGACGGCGGCCATCCTGCTCGACCTGCAGGGGCCGCGCATCCGGGTCGGCCGGCTGGCGGAGCCGATCGCCCTCGCGGCGGGGGCGGAAGTCGTCTTCGCGCCGGAGGAGCTGGCGGCGGGCGACGAGATCCCGACCACCTACCGCGAGCTGGCGCAGGACGTGGTGCCCGGGGCCCGGGTGCTGCTCGACGACGGGCTGCTCGCCGTCGACGTGACCGAGGTACGCGGCGAGCGGGTGCGCGGCCGCGTGCTCTACGGCGGCCTCCTGAAGTCGAACAAGGGGATCAACCTCCCGGGCCGGGACGTGAGCGCGCCGGCGCTCTCCGACAAGGACCGCGAGGACCTGGAGCAGGGCGTCGCCCTCGGCGTCGACTTCGTGGCGATCTCCTTCGTGCAGCGGCCCGAGGACGTGGAGAACGTGCGCCGCCTCGTGCCGCCGACGGTGCGGCTCGTGGCGAAGATCGAGAAGGACACGGCGCTCAAGAACCTGAAGGGCATCCTGCGCGCCGCCGACGCGATCATGGTGGCGCGCGGCGATCTCGGCGTCGAGCTGCCGTTCGAGGAGGTGCCGCTCGCGCAGAAGCGCCTCATCCGCGAGGCGAACCTGGCCGGGAAGCCCGTCATCACGGCCACGCAGATGCTCGAGAGCATGACCCACGCGCCGCGTCCGACGCGCGCCGAGGTGTCCGACGTCGCCAACGCGATCCTGGACGGCACCGACGCGGTGATGCTCTCCGCCGAGACGGCGGTCGGCGCCTACCCGATCGAGTCGGTCCAGGCGATGGTGCGCGTGGCGAAGGAGCTCGAGCGCCACCCGCGCGGCCGCAGCGCCGCCTTCGACCTCGCCGTGGGCCGGCGCTCGACCGCCGGCGACCGCCTCGGCCGGCGGGAGGGGGACCGCACCGCGGTGCTCACCGAGGACGCGATCGGCGTCGCCACCGTCGCGGCGGCCGACCTGCTGCACGCCCCGTGCATCGTGTGCTTCACCGCCAGCGGCTTCACGGCGCGCGTCGTCGCCTCGTACCGCCCGACGGTGCCGATCCTCGCCGTGACGCCCGAGCCCCAGACCTACCGCCAGCTCTCGCTCGTCTGGGGCGTGGTGCCGGCGCTGGTGGAGCACACGCCGAGCTACGAGGCGATGCTGCCGATGGCGCGGCACCACATCCTCGAGCGCGGGCTCGCCGAGCCGGGCGAGCGCGTCGTCTTCACGGCGGGCGTGCCCTTCGACCAGCCGGGGACGACGAACCTGCTGAAGATCGAGACGATGTAGCGTGCCGCCGCGGATGCGCCTCACCTTCCTCGGCACGGGCACGTCGTTCGGCGTGCCCCAGGTCGGCTGCGGCTGCGACGTCTGCTGCTCGGACGACCCGCACAACCGCCGCTCCCGCACGGCGGCCCTGCTGGAGGCGGGCGGGCGCACGGTGCTGATCGACACGCCGCCCGAGCTGCGGCTGCAGCTCATCCGCGCCGAGCGCGCGCGCGGCGCGGACGGCCGACCGGCGCCGCTCCGGGTCGACGCCGTGCTCTACACGCACGAGCACGCCGACCACGTCAACGGCATCGACGACCTGCGGGTCTTCTCGGTGCGCCAGCCGGAGCCGCTTCCGCTCTACGGGCCGGCGGAGGCGATGGCGCGGCTGCGCGCCTCGTTCGGCTACATCTTCGACGACGCCGTGCGCCCCTACAGCGGGACCTCGAAGCCGCGCCTCGAGCTGCACGCCCTCGAGCCGGGACGCTGCACCGAGGTGGCGGGGATGCTGGTGCTGCCGCTCGCCTTCGAGCACGGGCACGTGCGCGTCTTCGGCTACCGCGTCGGCGACGTGGCCTACGTGACCGACGTGAAGGCGGTGCCCGAGGCGGCGCGCGCGCTGCTGCGCGGGGTGCGGGTGCTGGTACTCAACGCCCTCTGGTGGCGACCGCACCCCACGCACATGAGCATCGGCGAGGCGGTGGAGACCGCCCGCGCGATCGGCGCCGAGCGGACGTACCTGACGCACCTGACGCACGAGACGGATCACGCCGAGCTGGCGGCTCGGCTGCGGGACGAGGCGGCCGGCATCGCGCCGGCCTACGACGGGCTCACGGTGGAGGTGGGATGACGGCGACGACGTTGGCCTACGGGCGGATGTTCCAGCAGGCGCTCGACGGCGAGCACGGACTGGCGCGCGCGCGGCTCGACGAGCTCGCTTCGCGCTTCGGGGCGGTGCAGGCGGAGGTGCGCCAGCGGCGCGCCGCGGGCGAGTACGGCTTCTACGATCTGGTGCGCCAGGACGAGACGGTGAAGGAGATCCGCGCCTTCGCCGAAGGCCTCGGCCAGGCGTACGACCACGTGCTCGTGCTCGGCATCGGCGGCTCGGCGCTCGGTGCGAAGGCGCTGCTCAACGCACTCCGGCCGCCGGCGTGGAACGAGCTGGACGACGAGGGCCGCGAGTTCTTCCCACGGCTCACCGTGCTGGAGAACGTGGACCCCTCGACGGTGTCGGCGGCGCTGAAGCGCATCGATCCGCGGCGCGTGCTCGTCAACGTCATCAGCAAGAGCGGCGGCACGGCGGAGACGATGGCGCAGTACCTCGTCGTGCGCGCCTGGCTCGAGGAGGCGCTCGGCGACGGCGCCACGCGCCACGTCGTCTTCACGACCGATCCCGAGCGCGGCGCGCTCCGGGAGCTGGCGACGCGGGACGGCATCGCGGCGCTCGCCGTGCCGCCGGCCGTCGGCGGCCGCTTCAGCGTGCTCTCGCCGGTCGGACTGCTGCCGGCGGCACTGGTGGGCATCGACGTCGAAGCGCTGCTGCGCGGCGCGAACCGCGTGCTGCAGGCCGCCGAGCACGACGACCTGCGCCGCAACGCGCCCGCCCTCTACGGCGGCCTGCTCTGGGCGGCCGACGCGACGCTCGGCGCCCGGATCCACGTGCTCATGCCCTACAGCGACCGGCTGAAGGAGTTCGCCGAATGGTACCGGCAGCTCTGGGCCGAGAGTCTGGGCAAGCGCGTCGACCGCCGCGGACAGCCGGTCCACACCGGGCCGACGCCGCTCGCGGCGGTGGGCGCGACCGACCAGCACAGCCAGGTGCAGCTCTTCATGGAGGGGCCGTTCGACAAGGTGATCACCTTCCTGGCCGTCGACGACCCGGGCGGGGACGTGCCGATCCCGGCGCATCCCGGGCTCCCCGCCGACCTCGCCTACCTGCCGGGCCACACCCTGGGCGAGCTGCTCGCCGCCGAGCAGCGGGCCACGGCGGCGGCGCTGGCGCGCATGGGGCGCATGAGCATGACGCTGCGGCTGCCCGGGCTGTCGGCGGAGCGGCTGGGCGAGGCCTTCATGTTCCTGCAGGTGGCCACGGGCTACGCGGGCGCGTGGTACGGGATAGACCCCTTCGACCAGCCGGGCGTGGAGCTCGGCAAGAAGCTCACCTTCGCCGCGATGGGCCGCCCGGGCTACGCCGAGCACGCCGGGGCGGCAGACCCGATCGAGGAGGAGACGGTGGCGCTGGGGTGACGCCCGTCACACGGCGTGGGCGCGCGCCGCGACGCGCGTCCACATCTGTTTGACCGGCCATAGGTTGCGCCCTAGATTTGGCCCGCCTGACCACTTCCCAAGCATTCCACACAGAGGACCTGCACGATATGGCTGACGCGACTCAACAGGCAGTCGAGCTCTACGGCGGCGCGGTTGCGCTGATCCCGGGCGGGGTGGAGGTGAAGGATCCGGCGAAGCTCCGCGGCGAGGCCACCGACCGCCTGGTGCGCCAGGCGGTCTTCGGCGAAGGGGAGGAGCGGGAGGCGGCGCGCTGGCTCCTGTGGGAGCTCGGCCAGGTGACCGGCGCGCGGCCGGCCTCGATCAACGGACTCTATCTCGCGCGCGGCCGCGGCGAGTGCGGCGGCTTCACCGTGCCGGCGATGAACGTGCGCATGCTCGCGTACGACACGGCGCGCGCGATCTTCCGCACGGCCAAGGCGGGCAAGGCCGGCGCCATCATCCTCGAGATCGCGCGCAGCGAGATCGCCTACACCGACCAGCGGCCGGCGGAGTACGTGTCGGTGCTCATCGGCGCCGCGCTGCGCGAGGGCTACACGCTGCCGCTCTTCATCCAGGGCGACCACTGCCAGGTGAGCGCCAAGAAGTACGAGGCCGAGCCCGAGGCCGAGGTCGGCGAGGTGAAGAAGCTCATCCAGGAGGAGATCGGCGCCGGCTTCTACAACATCGACGTCGACACTTCCACGCTGGTGGACCTATCGCAGCCGACGCTCGACGAGCAGCAGCGCGCCAACTACGAGCGCTGCGCCGAGATCACGGCCTTCATCCGCGAGCTCGAGCCCGAGGGCGTCACCGTCTCGGTGGGCGGCGAGATCGGCGAGGTGGGCCACAAGAACAGCACCGTCGAGGAGCTGCACGCCTTCATGCAGGGCTTCAACCGCACGCTGCAGGCGCGCGGCCTCGACCCGGTGGAGCAGGGCATCAGCAAGATCTCGGTCCAGACCGGGACCAGCCACGGCGGCGTGGTGCTGGCCGACGGCTCGATCGCCGACGTGAAGCTCGACCTCGACGCCCTGCGCGACCTCTCGCGCGTGGCGCGCGAGGAGTACAAGCTCTCGGGCGCGGTGCAGCACGGCGCCAGCACGCTGCCGGCGAACGCCTTCGGCAACTTCCCGCGCGTCGAGACGGCCGAGATCCACCTGGCCACGAACTTCCAGAACATCGTGTTCGACCACCCGCAGCTGCCCGAGGAGTTCCGGCGCGAGCTGCGCCAGTGGGTCTCGGACAACGCGCAGAGCGACCGCAAGGCGAGCGACACCGAGGAGCAGTTCTACTACAAGGCGCGCAAGAAGGCGATCGGGCCGTTCAAGCGGCGCTTCTGGGACCTGCCCGAGGAGACCCGCGCCGCCATCGCGGCCGATCTCGAGAAGACGTTCGCGTTCCTCTTCGAGCAGCTCAACGTGAACGGCACCGCCGACCTGGTGCACCGCTACATCCACGCCCCGATGCAGCACCACGCCGCCCTCAAGCCGGCGCTGGTGACCGCGGAAGACGACCCGGAGGCCGGCGAGTAGCCGGGGAAGGGAGCACCGAGATGGCTCGCAGACAGGTTCCCGAGGTGGTGTACGTCGAGCGCGGCGGGGGCGGCGACTCGTCCGTGAAGTCGCTGCTCTGGGGCATGGCGATCGGCGGCGCCCTGGCCGTCCTGTACGCGCCGCGCAGCGGCGAGGAGACGCGGCGCGCGCTGCAGCGCTCGCTCTGGAAGCTGCGCGCGATGACAGAGGAGAAGCTCGACGAGCTGGTGCAGCAGTACGCGCCCGGCCAGGAGCGCGGCGTCATGGGCGGCGTCCGCGGCGACGCCTACGACGACGACCCCCTCGCCTCGGATCCCGAGACCGAGGAGTACGGCGACGACGAGGAGTTCGAGGACATGAGCGACCTCAGCGACGAGGGCCCGGCCGCCGGCCCGGTCTCGGCGCGCGAGGAGCTCGAGCGCCGGCTGTCCGAGGCGCGCGCCCGCCGCCGCACGGGGCAGGCCGACTACGAGGAGCCGCTCGCCTGAGCGGCTCCGGCGCCCGGGGGTGGTATCTCACCCCCGGCGGCTTTGTCCGCCGCACCTTCCAGGCCGCCGACGAGAGCAACATCCCGTTCCTGGCGAGCGCGCTCACCTTCGACGCGCTGCTCGCCGCGGTGCCGTTCGTCCTCCTGCTGCTCGTCGGCGCCACGCACCTGATCCAGCTGTGGGCGGGGGCGGGGGACATCGATCCCACGGCGCTCTTCCACCGCTTCTTCCCGCAGCACGGCGGCGGCGAGGGAGATCCCTTCGAGGCCGTCGAGCGGATCCTCGCCGGCATCTCCGAGAACCGGGGCCAGCTCTCCCTCGTCGCCGTGCCGACCTTCGTCTGGTTCAGCACGCGCCTCTTCGCCGGCATCCGCACCTCGCTGAACGACATCTTCGACGTCTCCATCCGTCCGCCCCGGCAGCGCAACTTCGTCGTCGCCTTCCTGCTGGCGAAGGCGCGGGACGCGTCGATGGTGCTGGTCACGCTGCTGCTCTTCCTGGTCAACACCCTGATGACCGCCGGCCTCGCCCTGCTGCAGGCGCGGGTGGAGGCCACCGGCGAGCGCCTCGTCCCGCAGCTCGACTTCTGGGTGAGCGCCTTCGGCCGCGTGCTGGGCGAGGCGGTGGCGTTCGCGTTCTCGGTGGCGCTCTTCCTCCTCATCTACAAGTACGCCTCCGTGCGGCGCCTCGCCTGGCGCACCGCGCTGCTGGCCGGCACCTTCACCGCCGTCGGCTTCGAGATCGCGAAGCGGCTCTACGCGATCTATCTGGCGAACTTCGCCTCGCTGCGCAGCCCCGCGGGCGACGCCAACCTGGGCGCCATCGGCCTCTTCGTGCTCTGGCTCTACTACACGGCGATCGTCTTCCTGCTCGGTGCCGTGGTCGCGGAGACCTGGGAGCTGCGCCGGATGCAGCGGCGGCAGCGGGCGATCCTGCGCTAAGCCGTTGCCCCGTCCGCAGTTGTGCCGCACTTCCATTTCGCCCCCATCGCCCTATATTTCCCCTTGCCTCAGGTCCGAAGGGCGCCGGCGCGTGAACCGCGTCAGGACCTCGCCGGTAGCAGCGCTAAGCGATGCCCGGTGTCGCTTCGGGGTGCCTGAGGCACTTTTCTTTTCCCCCCTCCGCTGGACCCATCCGGACCCATGTCGATCGCTCTCGCTCGTCGCTATCGCCCCAAACGCTTCGCCGACCTGCTGGTGCAGGACCACGTGACCGCGGTGCTGCGCGGCGCCGTGGCGAAGGGGCGCGTCGGGCACGGCTACCTGCTGACGGGCCCGCGCGGGGTGGGGAAGACCACGGCCGCGCGCATCCTCGCCATGGCGCTCAACTGCCCGAACCGGGACGCCTCGGGCGACCCGTGCGGCGAGTGCGAGACCTGCTCGCGCATCTGGGGCGGCTCGGCGAGCCTCGACGTGGTGGAGATCGACGCCGCCAGCAACCGCGGCGTCGACGACGCGCGCGACCTGCGCGAGCGCGCCATGTACGCCGCGAGCCAGGAGGGCCACCACAAGGTCTACATCGTGGACGAGGCCCACATGCTCACGCGCGAGGCCTGGAACGCGCTCCTCAAGATCCTCGAGGAGCCGCCCCCGGGCGTCGTGTTCGTCTTCGCCACGACCGAGCCGCAGAAGATCGCGCAGACCGCCGCCCCGGTGCTCTCGCGGCTCCAGCGCTTCGATTTCCGCCGCATCGGCCCGTCGGCGATCCGCGACCGCCTGCGCGGCGTGCTCGGCACCGAGGGCATCCCGGCCGACGACGACGCGCTCACGCTCATCGCGCGACACGCCGACGGCGGCATGCGCGACGCGCTGTCCGTGCTCGACCAGTGCCTGAGCTTCGGCGAGGGGACGATCACCGCGGAGCGGGTGCGGGAGATCCTGGGCCTCGTCGACGACGAGCTCTACGGCGAGCTCCTGCGCCTCGTCGTGGAGCGCCAGCCGGCCGGCGTGTTCGCGCTGGTGGAGCGCCTGATGGAGGCCGGCGCCGATCTCGCGGAGTTCATGGGCGGCGCGGCCGAAATGCTCCGCGCCCTGCTCATGGTGCAGGTGGGCGCCGAGCCCGAGGGGCTCACCGAGGCGATGCGCGCGATGCTCGGCGAGTACCGCGACCGGCTCGAGCCCGGGGACGTGCTGCGCATGCTTCGCCTCCTCGCCGACAACGAGACCGCCATCCGCCGCAGCGGCAACGCGCGCCTCGTCGTCGAGACGCTCATGCTGCGCTGGACGCTGATGGACCGGGTCGTCGACCTGACGCAGGTGCTGGGCGGCGGCGGCGGGAGCCCCGCGCCGCGGACCGCTCCGTCGCCCGCACCGCGCGCGCCCGCGCCGCAGACGGCTCCCGCGCCGAAGGTGTCTCCGGCGGCCTCGCCGGCCCCGGCGCCCGCGGCGACCTCCGCGCCGCCGGCGTCCCCGGCGCGGCGTGCCACCCCCGCGCCGCCGACGGCCGCCTGGGACGAGGAGGAGCCGGTGGAGACCGGCGCGCCGCCGGCCGCCGCCGCCGCTCCGGAGCCGTCGCCGCCGCGCGGCAACGTGCCGTTCACGGTGGCCGGCCTCCGCGCCACCTGGCGCGAGATCGCCGCCGCGCTGCGCAAGGAGAGCATGTTCCTGGGCGAGGCCTTCGCCAACACGCAGCCGACCGAGGTCGCGCCGCCACGGCTGGTCGTGACGCTGGGCGAGCCGAACCCGCTCTTCTCCGACCGGCTGGACCAGCAGGCGGCCCTCGTCGAGCAGGTGATCGCCCGCTTCACCGGCGAGCCGGTGCAGCTCCGCGTCGTGGTGAGCGGGGCGGGGAGCGCCGGCGAGGCCGTCTCCGGCGGCGGCCCGGGCGCCGATCCCCGGCCGAAGCGCATCACGCAGGCGTCGCAACGCGCCGACCGGCTCAAGGGCCTTCGCGAGAAGGACCCGACGCTCGATACGGCCGCGGACGAGTTAGATTTGGAGATCGTGGACTGAGGCGGGTTGCGGCTGCGCCCGACGCGCCTCTACTTTGCCCCGAACGACGGGACGCACAGATCGATCGTATGGCGGATCTTCAGCATTTGTGGCAGCTCGGCCAGCAGGTGCAGGGCCGGCTCCAGCAGCTCCAGCACGACCTGGCCAACCGGACCTTCGAGACGACGGCCGGGGGCGGCATGGTGCGCGTCACCGCCGACGGCCGGGGCACGATTCGCGGCCTGACCATCGAGCCCGCGGTCTTCGCCGAGCACGACGCCGACTTCCTGTCGGACCTCGTGCTCGCCGCGGTGGCCGACGCCCAGCGCCGGGCGGCCGACATGCTGCAGGCGGAGATGCGCAAGGTCCAGCCGCTGCCCTTCCCGCCGTCGCTGTGAGCCCGCGCCCGTGAGCGCCATCGAGGAGCTGGTCACCGAGCTGGCGCGCCTGCCCGGGATCGGTCGCAAGACCGCCCAGCGGCTGGCGTTCCACCTGCTGCAGCAGCCGCCCGAGCAGGTCGCGCGGCTGACCGACGCCCTCGTGCGCGTCGCCGAGCGGGTGCGGCCCTGCGAGGAGTGCGGCAGCCTCACCGAGGAGCAGCCCTGCGCGATCTGCCGCGATCCCCGGCGCGATCCCGCGACGATCTGCGTGGTCGAGGAGCCGGGCTCGGTGGGCGTCGTCGAGCGGGCCACCGAGTTCCGCGGGCGCTACCACGTCCTCGGCGGGCGGCTCTCGCCGCTCGACGGCATCGGCCCCGAGTCGCTGCGCATGGACCGCCTGGTGCGGCGGGTGCAGGAGGGCGACGTGCGCGAGGTCATCCTCGCGACCAACCCCTCCATGGAGGGCGAGGTCACCGCCACCTACATCCAGCAGCTGCTCGGCGGACTGGGCGTGCGCGTCACGCGGCTGGCGCGCGGGCTGCCGATGGGCGGCGACCTCGAGTTCGTGGACGGCGTGACCCTTTCGCACGCGCTCACCGCGCGACAGGAGCTCGGCTGATGCGGCTGCGGCGGAACGGCGGGGCCTGATGCGCTCGCGCTCGATGGTCTTCACCGGCGGCCTCGTGGCCGGCCTCGCCGCGGGCTGGACGCTCGCGCAGCGGCGCCTCACGCGGCACCGCCGCGCGCTCTTCAGCCCGCACCCGATGCGGCGCCTCGCGGCGCTCGGCTTCCTCGCCGGCCAGGACGGCGTGGAGACGGTGCGCCTGCTGCGCGACTACCTGGATTGGGAGCGGCAGCCCATGCTGCGCCGGCGCGCCGAGGGGATCGCGCGCCGGATGGAAGCCACCCTGGCATGAGCCCGTCTCGCATGAGCCCGTCTCGCATGAGCCACGCATGAGCAGCGGCGCGTCCAGCTGGTCGTTCCGCGAGGACGACTACCGGCGGATCCAGGTGATCCTCACCGAGTTCCTGCGCGAGGCGGGCGCGCGCACGGCGCTCATCGTCGACCGCACCGGCCAGCTCGTCGCCACCGTCGGCGAGCCGCCCGCGTTCGACCCCACCGCCTTCGCCTCGCTCACCGCGGCGGACTTCAGCGCCAACGACCAGCTCGCCCGCATGCTCGGCGAGCCGGAGTTCGGGTCGCTCTTCCACCAGGGCGAGCGCGAGTCGATGTACCTCGCCGACATCGCGCGGCGGGTGATCCTCGTGGTGCTCTTCGACAACCGCACGACGCTCGGGCTCGTCAAGCTGCGCGTGAAGGCGGCGGTGGGGGAGCTGAACCAGGTCTTCACGGACATGTTCACCCGCGACGATGCGGGCGCTTCCCAGGTGGAATCGAGCTTCCTGGGCGAGGCGGAAGACGAGATCGACAAACTCTTCGGAGCCTGAGAGGGAACGAACCGTATGTCGATGATCAACTACGCCTCGCGCGAGATCAACTGCAAGCTCGTCTACTACGGTCCCGGCCTGGGCGGGAAGACGACGAACCTGGAGTACGTCTACAACAAGGTCGCGCCGGGCGCGCGCGGGAAGATGATCTCCCTCGCCACCGAGACCGAGCGCACCCTGTTCTTCGACTTCCTCCCGGTCGACCTCGGCACCATCCGCGGCTTCAAGGTGAAGTTCCACCTCTACACCGTGCCGGGCCAGGTGTACTACAACGCCTCGCGCAAGCTGATCCTCAAGGGCGTCGACGGCGTGGTCTTCGTCGCCGACAGCCAGATCGAGCGCATGGAGGCGAACATCGAGGCCATGCAGAACCTGTACGACAACATGGTCCAGCACGGCTACGACCTGACGAAGATTCCCTTCGCCATCCAGTACAACAAGCGCGACCTCCCCAACGCCGCGCCGATCGGCGAGCTGCAGGCGGCCCTCAATCCGGGCTGGCCGGTCGAGGAGCCGGCGAAGCAGCGCCAGGTGGCGGATCCGGCGCGGCCGGGCGAGCTCCTCGTCGAGCAGATCGACGGGCAGTGGATCGAGCGCGCGCCGTACTTCGAGGCGGTGGCGCTCACGGGCGAGGGCGTCTTCGACACCCTCAAGGCGATCAGCAAGGCGGTCGTCAAGACGCTGGGGTAGGAGGCGGGGCGGATGTGGACGCTGCCGAACATCATCACGATCGTCCGCATCTGCTTCACGCCGGTGATCGCCCTCCTGCCGTTCATCGAGGGCTACTGGCCGAAGCTGATCTGCTTCGTCGTCTTCGTCGTCGCGGCCGTGAGCGACGTCTTCGACGGCTGGCTCGCCCGCAGCCGGGGCGAGGTGACCGACCTCGGCAAGCTGCTCGATCCCATCGCCGACAAGCTGCTCCTCTTCGCCACCCTGGTGCCGATCTACTGGATCTCGCGCACCCGGCACGATCTCTACGACATCCCCTACTGGGGCAGCCTCCCGCTCTGGGTGACGCTGCTGCTCATCGGCCGCGAGCTCGCCATGACGGCGTTCCGCCACTGGGCGCAGCGCCGCGGCGTCGTCATTCCCGCCCACGGCGCGGGGAAGCTGAAGGCCGTGCTGCAGAACGTCTTCGTCGGTGCCATCATCCTCTGGTTCGCCTTCCGCGACGCGCGCCGGCCCATGGGCTGGGTCAACACGCCGTTCGGCACCTTCTGGAACAGCTTCCACGGCGGCTTCGTGGCGGTGACGCTCGCCATCGCCACGCTGCTCACGGTCTACTCCTTCGTCGTCTACATCTACCGCTACCGCGCGCTCCTCTCCGGCAGCGGCCGCGGGCCGGGCGGCGCTCCCGGCGGCACGCCCTCGCATTCCCCCACCCGCTAGGCCCCGGCGCGTGAACGTCGAGCTCGTCGCCATCGGGACCGAGCTGCTCCTGGGCTTCACCATCGATACCAACGGCGCCGAGATCGGGCGCGCCCTCGCCGCCGCGGGCGTGCGCGTCGTGCGCCGCACCGCCGTCGCCGACGAGCCGGCGGCGATCCGCGCCGCCGTGGCCGAGGCGCTGGCCCGCACCGGCGCCGTGGTCACGACCGGCGGCCTCGGCCCCACGCGCGACGACATGTCGAAGGTGGTGGTGGCGGAGCTCTTCGGCGCCGGGCTCGAATTCGACGCCGCGGTGTGGGAGGCGATCGTCGCGCGCTTCGCCGGCCTCGGACGCGTGCCGGCGGCGAGCAACCGGACGCAGGCCGAGGTGCCGCGCGGCGCGGTGGTGCTCGCCAACCGGTGGGGAACCGCGCCCGGCCTCTGGCTGGAGGGATCGGTGGCCGGCCGCCCCGCGCTGGCGATCATGCTCCCCGGCGTCCCCCGGGAGATGCGGAAGCTGCTCGAGCACGAGGTGGCACCCCGTCTCGCGGCGCGGGCCGGCGCCGCCGGAACGGTCATCCGCTCCACGGCGATCCGCACGACCGCGATTCCGGAGTCGACGCTCGCGGAGCGGCTCGGCGATGTCGAGCGGGACCTGGCGCCGCTCACGCTCGCCTACCTGCCGGGCCTCGACGGCGTCGACCTGCGGCTCACCGCGTGGGACCTCCCCGCGGAGGAGGCCGAGCGGCGACTGGCCGCCGGGGCGGTGCTCCTGCGCGAGCGCGCGGGGGAGCACGTCTACGGCCGGGACCGCGACGATCTCGCCGCCGTCGTGCTCGACGCGGCGCGCGCGCGGGGGCTGCGTCTCGCCGTGGTGGAGTCGTGCACCGGCGGGCTCGTCGGCGCTCGACTCACGGCGATCGCCGGCAGCTCGGACGTGATGCTGGGCGGCGTGATCGCGTACGACAACGCCGTGAAGACCGGCCTCCTGGAGGTGCCGCCCGCGCTGCTCGAGGCGCACGGTGCCGTGAGCGACCCGGTGGCGCGGGCGATGGCGGAGGGCGCCTGCCGCCGCCTCGGCGCCGACGCGGCGGTCAGCGTCACCGGCATCGCGGGGCCCGGCGGGGGCAGCGCCGCCAAGCCGGTGGGCACCGTCTGGTTCGGCGTCACGACGTCGGGCGAGACCAGCGCCCACCACGCGATCTTTCCGGGGAGCCGGCACGAGATCCGGGCGCGCGCGGCACAGACCGCGCTCTGGCTGCTGCGCCGGCGCCTGTCGATCTGACAGAGCGTTCGGGCACTCGGCTTGCTGTTATACTTCGGCAGACCTGACCCACGGAGAGCGAGCATGGCGCCGCACAAGAAGGGCACCAACGACGAGAACGCCACCGAGACGATCCACACCCCGGGCGGACAGGCCCGGCCGGCGGGGAGCGAGGGTCCGGCCAGCGACGGCGCCGACATCGCCTCGACCGACACTTCCGTCGACGTGGGCGGCGACCGCGAGCCGCCGGCGCCGTCGATCACGCAGCCGCCCAGCCGGTCGGCCGCGGAGGTCGCCGCCGCCGGCGAGGGCGCGATCGACTGGAAGGACCGCCACCTGCGCCTCGCGGCCGAGTTCGACAACTACAAGAAGCGGGTGAACCGCGAGCGGATGGAGCTCACCGACCGCGCCCAGGCCGACCTCGTGAGCCGCCTGCTCGACGAGCTGGACGATCTCGACCGGCTGGTCGCCAGCGATCGGAACGCGACCGCCGAGTCGCTGCGCGAGGGACTGATGCTGATCGACCGCAAGCTGCGCAAGGAGCTCGGCGCGGCGGGCGTCGAGCGCATCGATCCGGCCGGCGAGCGCTTCGATCCCTCCGTGCACGAGGCGGTGAGCGTCCTGCCGGCGCCCGAGCCGTCGCTCGACCATACCGTGAGCGCCACCTTCCAGAGCGGCTACCGGTTCAAGGGCCAGCTCCTGCGCGCGGCGCGCGTGCAGGTCTACAGCGCCGACGGGACGGTCTGACCGTGGCGGCGACGAAGGACTTCTACCAGGTCCTCGGGGTCCCGGATTCGGCGACGCAGGACGAGATCAAGAAGGCCTATCGTCGCCTGGCGAAGCAGCATCACCCGGACGCGAACCCGAGCAACTCGCAGGCGGCCGAGCGCTTCAAGGAGATCTCGGAGGCGCACGCGACGCTCTCCGACCCCGACAAGCGGAAGCAGTACGACCAGATGCGCCGCTTGGGCGCGTTCGACGCCTTCGCGCGGCGGCCCGGCGCGGGCGCCGCGCGCGGCCGCGGCGCGCCGGGCGGGTTCAACCCCTATGCGGGGACGCCCGGAGCCGGGGGCAACGCGGGTGGCGCCGGGACGCAGGAGTTCGACTTCAGCGACCTGGGCGGCTTCGGGCTGGGCGACATCTTCAGCACGATCTTCGGGCGCGGACGCCGCGAGGAATCGCACGGGGAGACGCTCGAGACCGTGGTCGAGGTGCCGTTCCGCATCGCCATGATGGGCGGCAAGGTCCCGGTGACGCTGCCCGTCACCGAGCCGTGCCCGACCTGCCACGGCAGCGGCGGCGCGCCGGGCGCGACCTTCACGACCTGCTCGGAGTGTCAGGGGCGGGGGACGATCTCGTTCGGCCAGGGCAGCTTCTCCGTGAACCGGCCCTGCCCGCAGTGCCGCGGTCGCGGGAAGGTGCCCTCGCAGCCCTGCGGCACCTGCGCCGGCGCGGGCGAGGTGCGCACGGAGCGGCGCGTGATGATCACCGTCCCGCCCGTCACCGAGGCAGGCGCGAAGGTTCGGCTCAAGGGGCAGGGCCAGCCGGGCCAGCCCGGGCAGCCGGCCGGCGACCTGATCGTCACCTTCCAGGTCCAGCCCGACCGGTTCTTCTCGCGCGAGGGGCTCGATCTCGTCTGCGAGGTGCCGATCAACGTCGCGCAGGCGATGCTGGGCACCCGCGTGCGGGTGCGGACCCTCGACGGGAAGAAGGTGCTGCTGCGCATCCCGCCGGGCACGCAGCCGGGCCGGCGCTTCCGGATCAAGGGGCAGGGGCTGGAGAAGGGCGGGCGCAAGGGGGACCAGCTGGTGAAGGTCGCCGTCGCGGTGCCCGAGCGGCTCACGCCCGAGCAGGAGGAGCTGGTGAAGCAGTTCGCGGCGTCGGCGGGCCTGCCCTTCTAGCGGCCGCCCGGCGGCCGCTCTAGCGGCCGCCCACCTTCGCGACTTCCTTCGCGAGGTCGATCAGGATCTGCTGCGTCGCCACCTCGTCCCGGGGGCCGGGCGGGTGGCGCTGCACGTAGGTGCCGTCGGGCCGCAGCTCCCACGCCTGGCGGTTGTCGCGCAGCATCAGCTCGAGCAGCCCGAGGATCGTCTGGCGGTGCACCGGGTCTTCCACCGGCGCGATGGCCTCGACGCGGCGCGTGAGATTGCGGGGCATCCAGTCGGCCGAGCCGATGTAGACCTCGTCGGTGCCGCCGTTGAAGAAGTAGAACGCGCGCGAGTGCTCCAGGAAGCGGCCGACGATGCTCGTCACGTGCACCTTCTGGCTCACCCCCGGCAGCCCCGGCCGCAGGCAGCAGATTCCCCGCACGATCAGCGACACCTCCACCCCCGCCTGCGACGCGCGGTACAGCGCCTGGATGATGTCCGGGTCGACCAGGGCGTTCATCTTCGCGATGATGCGCCCCGGCCGCCCGTGCTGCACGTGGGTGACCTCGCGCCGCACCAGCGCCAGGAACCGGTCCTTCATCCAGTGCGGCGCCACCAGCAGCTTGCGGTAGCCCGAGGGCATGGCGAAGCCCGTGAGGACGTTGAAGAGCGTCGTCGCGTCGGCGCCGAAGTCGGGGTGGCTGGTGAAGATGCCGAAGTCGGTATAGAGGCGCGCCGTCTTCGCGTTGTAGTTGCCGGTGCCGATGTGGACGTAGCGCCGCATCGCCTCGCCCTCGCGGCGCACCACCATGACGATCTTGGCGTGCGTCTTCAGGCCCTCGAGCCCGTAGCTCACGTGCACGCCGGCATCCTCCAGGCGCTGCGCCCAGATGATGTTGTTCTCCTCGTCGAAGCGCGCGCGCAGCTCGATCAGCACCGCGACCTGCTTCCCGCGCTCCGCCGCCTGCAGCAGCAGCCGCGCGATGGCCGAGTCGCCGCCGGTGCGGTAGAGCGTGAGCTTGATCGCGACGACGTCCGGGTCCTCGGCCGCCTCGTGGATGAAGCGCTCGACCGAGGTGGCGAAGCTGTCGTAGGGGTGGTGCACCAGGACGTCGCCCTCGCGGATGACGTCGAAGATGCTGCGGTGCGCCAGCAGCCGCTGCGGCGTCGCGGCGACGTAGGGCGGGTCCTTCAGATGCGGCAGGTCGAGGCCGGTGAGCGGCAGCAGGTCGGCGGCGTCCATCAGCCCCGTCACCTCGTACACGTCCTCCTCCGCCAGCGGCACCACGGACACCTGCTCCTGCTCCGCGTTGAACTCGTCGAGCAGGAGCCGCCGCAGCGTGTGCGGCATCGACGGATGGACCTCCATCCGCACCACCTCGGAGAAGCGCCGGTTGCGCACCACGTCCTGGATCGCGCGCAGCAGGTCCTCGTTCTCGTCCTCCTGGTCGAGCTCGTACTCCGTGTTCCGCGTGATGCGGAAGGTGTACCAGCCCAGGATCTCCACGCCGGGGAAGAGCGCCTCGAGGTTCGCGCCGACCACCAGCTCGAGCGGCACGTACTCGTGCGGCGTCGGCAGGGCCACCCAGCGCGGGAGGATCTTCGGCACCTTGACGCGGGCGAAGCGCTCCTCGCCGTCCCGGTCGCGCAGGATCACGGCCAGCGAGAGGCTCAGGTTCGAGATGTACGGAAAGGGGTGCCCCGGGTCGACCGCGAGCGGCGTGAGGACGGGGAAGACGTTGGCCTGGAAGTGGTGCTCGATGTGCGCGCGGTCGGCGGCGTCGAGGTCGTCCAGCGAGAGGTGCAGCCGCATCCCCTCCTCGGCCAGCGCCGGCAGCACGTCGTCCACCAGCGCGCGCTGCTGCTCGCGCTGCATGTCGCGCACGATGCCGCCGATGGAGCGCAGGATCTCCTCGGGGCGCATCCCGTCGGCGGTGCGCTCCACGATGCCCGTGGCGACCTGCTGCTTGAGCCCGCCGACGCGCACCTGGAAGAACTCGTCGAGGTTGCTGCAGAAGATCGCCAGGAACTTGAGCCGCTCCAGCAGCGGCGTGCGGCTGTCCTGGCCCTCCGCCAGCACCCGCCGGTTGAACTCGAGCCAGCTCAGCTCCCGGTTGATGTAGAGCGCGGGATCCTGCAGATCCACCTCGCTCGGCACCGGGACGATCTGCAGCGCCTCGTCGGCGTGCGCGCGGAGCGACGGCTCGGGACGTGGCGCGGTGGTCATGTGCGGCGCTTCTCGCGGTTGTCCCCGATCGCCAGCGTGGCCGCCGTGCTCACCAGGCCGATGATGAGGCCGCCCAGGATGGCCCAGAGCAGGCCGTCGACGTGGAAGCCGAGGTCGTAGCGGTCGCTCACCCAGCCGGTCACCCAGAGCAGCACGCCGTTGATCACCAGCAGGAAGAGCCCGAGCGTGACGACCACCAGCGGACAGCTCAGCACCGTGAGGATCGGCCGCAGCAGGGCGTTCACGATCCCGAACACCGCCGCCACCACCAGCAGGCCGCCGACGCCCCGGTCGAAGTGCAGCCCCGGCAGCAGGGCGACCGCGACCCACAGGGCGAGCGCGTTGACGAGCCAGCGGACGAGCAGGTGGCGCATCGGGATCTCCTGACTGGACTGTTGGCGGACGGACGGGCGCGGACGCCGCGCGGGGCTCAGTCGATGACGCCGCCGCCGAGCAGCCTGCCGTCGGCACTATACATCACGCCGGACTGGCCCGGCGTGATGGCGCGCACCGGCGTGGCGAGAGCCAGCTCGACCACGTCGCCGTCGCGCGCGAGGACGGTGGCCGGGACCGCCGGGGCGCGGTAGCGCACCTGCACGCCGCAGGTGTCGCCTTCGGCCAGCGGCTCGGCCAGCCAGTTCACCTCCGCGAGCCGCACGCGGTGGCCCGCCAGCTCCTCGACCGACCCCACGACGACCTCGCGCGTCTCGGGGCGGATTCCCACCACGTAGCGCGGCTCCGCCGCCCCGCCGGGCAGCCCGCGGCGCTGGCCGATCGTGTAGCGCGCGAAGCCCCGGTGCTCGCCGATCACCTCGCCGGCGGTCGTCACCAGCGGGCCCGGCGACAGGGCGGGCGCGTCCGCCGGCAGGTGCCGCTCCAGCACGCCTACGTAGTCGTCGTCCGGCACGAAGCAGATCTCGACCGATTCCGGCTTGTCGGCGGTGGCGAGCCCCAGCCGGCGCGCCCAGGCGCGCGTTTCCGGCTTGCTCAGCTCGCCGACGGGCGTGAGCATGCGGGCCACCACCGCGCGGTCGATGCCCCAGAGGAAGTAGCTCTGGTCCTTCTGCGGGTCGCGCCCCCGGTAGAGCGCGCCGTCCCGGGCGATGGCGTAGTGCCCGGTGGCGATCCAGCGGCAGTCGAGCGCGTCCGCGTGCGCGAGCAGGTCGCGGAACTTGGTGAACGAGTTGCAGCGCACGCACGGGATCGGGGTGCGGCCGCGGCCGTACTCGCTCACGAAGTTCTGGATGACGTGCAGCGAGAAGCGGTCCTCGAGGTTGAGGACGTAGTGCGGGATGCCGAGCTGGTGCGCCACGTCGCGCGCGTCGTTGATCGAGTCGAGCGAGCAGCAGGGGCGGTCGGGGACGTCCTCGCCGTAGCAGAAGAGCTTCATCGTGGCGCCCACCACCTCGTAGCCCTGCTCGACCAGCAGTGCCGCCGCCACCGAGCTGTCCACGCCGCCCGACATGGCGACCAGCACCTTCTCACGCACGGCCGAGCGCTCCCATGAGGCGGCGGGCCTTCTCGACGACGCCGGGGTAGACCGCCGCGGCGCGCTCGACGTCGGCCGCGGTGCTCTCGTGGCCGAGGCTGAAGCGGATCGCGCCGAGCGCGATCTCGCGCGGGACGCCCATGGCGGTGAGCACGTGCGACGGCTCGACGGCGCCGGTCGAGCAGGCCGAGCCGCCCGAGACGGCGATGCCCGCCATGTCGAGGTGCATCAGCAGCGCCTCGGCCTCGGCGCCGGGCACGCTCACGCTCAGCACGTGGGGGGCGCGCCGGCCGCCCTCGCCGTGAACCACCAGGTCGGGCAGGGCGGCGCGGAGCCGGGCGGCCAGGTCGTCGCGGAGCCGCCCCAGGCGCTCCGCTTCCGCCGCCTGCTCGGCGGCGGCCAGGCGGGCGGCGGCGCCCATCGCCGCGGCGCCGGCCACGTTCTCGGTGCCAGGCCGGATGCCGAACTGCTGGCCGCCGCCGTGCAGCAGCGCCTCGACCGCCTTCCGGTCGCGCACGACGAGGGCGCCGATGCCCTTCGGCGCCCCGATCTTGTGGCCGGAGAGGGAGAGCAGGGTGCAGCGCAGGTCGGCGACCGAGACGGGCACCTTGCCGAAGGCCTGCACCGCGTCGGTGTGGAAGACGGCGCCGGCGGCACAGCACCGGTCGGCGATCTCGGTCACGGGCTGCACGGCGCCCGTCTCGTTGTTCACCCACATGACCGACACCACCGCCGGACGCTCGGCGAGCGCGCGGTCGAGGGCGTCGAGCTCCAGCTGGCCGTTCGCGTCCACCGGGAGGATGATCTCCCGCCCGCCCAGGTGGCAGACCGCGTGGGCCGCGGCGAGCACCGCCTTGTGCTCCACGGCGCTCACCGCGGCCAGCATCGGCGCGCCCCGGTCGCGCGCCGCGAGGGCGGCGCCGATGACGGCCTGGTTGTCGGCCTCGGTGCCGCCCGAGGTGAAGACCACCTGGCTCGGCTCCGCGCCGACCGCCTCCGCCACCTCGCGGCGCGCCTGCTCGAGCCCGGCCCGCGCCGTGCGCCCGAAGCGATGGGCGCTCGATGGGTTGCCGAAGGCCTTGTCCGTGAAGAACGGCAGCATCGCCTCCAGGACCTCCGGACGGACCGGGGTGGTGGCGGCGTGATCGAGGTAGACGGGAGCGGTCATGCGGGGAAAATAAGGCACGGGAAGGGGTTGGGCGAGGTCCCGCCCGCCCCGTTACATGCTCTGCACCCCGAGGGCGACCACGTCGTCCACCAGGACCGTCTCGTGCGTGAAGTAGGGCTCGCCGTAGCGGGTGCGGATGAGGGAGCCGTAGTGCGAGTTCTGGGTCTCGACCAGCGAGTAGAGTTCCTGGCCGGTGGGAAAGATCTCGCCGGCCGCCTTCGCGCCGTCGAACTGGCTCGCGTAGCAGCGGATCGCCG
>Ga0307411_10000176_pt1 | contig 20455 bp, 25 predicted proteins | sample DK1Ometagenome_2_FD_203712 | JGI IMG/M metagenome (GOLD analysis project Ga0307411, IMG submission 203712) | Maize rhizosphere microbial communities from greenhouse at UC Davis, California, United States - DK15-O-1 | ecosystem: Host-associated > Plants > Roots > Rhizosphere > Soil | place: USA...
CGCGAGTTGCAGGCGCGCATCTCCGAAGAGGTGGCGTGAATCACCGGAAAAAGCGAGCTTTGAGTATCTCTCAGCGACAGTGGGCTCGTAGTCGGGCATGCCGGGCACGTGGTAGATCCGCCGGCATCATTCTGCCTCTGCGAGTCCGAGAGATAACTACATGATTGCTAGGTGTCGGTTATCGAACGCGCGGGAGTATTGCGCTTTGATTGCGACCTTGCGTTCGATCGCTTCCAAGATGGGTATTGCGAAATCGACCCCGGCTAGGTCTGAGCAGCTGTGGAGGTTGCCAGGCGAGAAGACGTTCACCTCGAGGATTTTGTCACCGACGATATCCACGCCAATGAGAAACATGCCGTCGGCCATCAGCTTAGGTCGTATCATCTCGGCAACATCGAGCTCGACCTGTCCAATCTCGACCGCCTGCGCTTTGCCCCCGGCGTGGATATTGGACCGAATGTCGTCCTTGGCGGCAACGCGCCGTAGCGCCGCATACTTGCCGTCGATCTCCAGGGGTCGCCCGTTCATTATGAAAAGGCGAATGTCGCCCTTCTTGGCTGCAGGCACATAGGCCTGAGCAATAATGTACCCGTCGCGGCCGATTGCTTCGATGATTTGATTGAGGTTGGAACCGTCCTTGGGGTCGAGCTTAAACACGCCGGTTCCTCCCGACCCCTGTAGTGGTTTGAGGATGATGTTCCCGCCATGCGCCTTCGCGAACTCTTTGACGTCAGATGCGTGTTTGGTGATCAGAGTTTCTGCACGAGCCTCGACTGGGAAGCTTTGAAAGTAGAGCTTGTTGATGGCTCGGCCGAGACTGTCGGGATCGTTGAGTACAATTACCCCGCGGCGGACTGCCTCCCGGCCGAACAATATCCCGGCTTCGGCCGCCCAAGGCGTCTGCGCGTCGATCGAAGGGTCGTTTCGAAGCATGAGAACGTCCACCTCGGTCACGTCCACGCGTTCGATCTTGACTGCTTGAGGATCTTTCAAAGTCGCGAAGAACTCGGCTCGATCCTTGTACTTTCGCTTAGGCAGGAAGCGGCCGTGCACTGACAAGGTATCGTCGGCATTGAGTACGAAGTCGGCGGGCGTGATGTAGCAGACGCGATGCCCACGGCTCGCGGCCGAGTGCGCGAGAACGGTGGTGGTGTAGTTCTCGTACTCGCGCTCAAGGTCGTTGACGAAAAAGCCGATAAGCATCTGTCAGTCACTCCACATCGAGGATCTTGGCAAACGAAGTCTCGCCGCGGAGCCGAGCAATTCGGCCTTCTACGTCTTCTCGTTGCAGAAACTCAGGTTTGAAAAGAGGCGGCCGGATTAGGTTGCGCTGAAGCAGCTCTTCGATCGCGCCGACGTGGTCACGCGCAATCTTTCCGATCCAGAAAGGATCGAGGGATGCACCCTTCGCTACCAGTCCGATTACGTCCTGAAATCCCTTGAGATAGATCGAGTCCTTCGCGAATCCGCCGGACCGGAACACTCTGGTCGCAATGTCGAATGCCGAACGTCGAGCTAGTCCGTGGCTTTCGACAAGCTCTCGATAAACCTCGACGAACTCTCCGCCCTCAAGCATCGCATTGACGGCTACTACCCGGCCGGCAAGCAGTCGAAGTCGTGCCGACGACAATCCGCCGACGGCCCACTCGGCGAACACCCCAAGTCCTTCTTGCAGACCTTCATAATGAGCGAGGCCTGTGCGGAAGACAGTCAGTCCCTGGGTCGCCCCATTGAAGTGTGTCAGCAGATGGACGCTGACTTCATGCGAAAGCAACGCGTCGACCCGGGCACGCTTCATGGACGTGCTGCTCGCGATCATCAGCTTGCGCCCAGACACGAGGAGGCTCGCCACGTCGTCTCGAATCTCGATGGCGGGATTGAAGCTGTCGTCAGTCTCGCGATACTTCGAAATCAAGGCGCGGGCCGCTTCAGCTACGTACGTCGCATCCACCTTCGGCCCGCCGGACTTGCGAGGACGAGGCTGAGCAAGAATCGAGAGCGCATCGGCAAGAAGTTGCGGGCTTACCGGCCCGTAATGCATCATCGACGCGCCTCTGAACGCGGCCGTGTTGCGTGTTGCGAGCATTGTTAGCTGATGATCAAGCTCCTGACGCTTCTCTGAAAGAAGCCGCTCGAGCAGGGGGTCTTCGATGATCGACAGGTCGACGGCGTACAGATCCCGCTTAGCTGCGTCGGGATCAACTGTGAGAGGCCGATAGCGCAGTTTCGGTGGAGACTCTTCACCGGTGGCGAAGAACCGATCCATCGCTTCGCGGGTGTTGATCGGTGAGACCGACAACAAGAAGTCGAAGCTTCTGGCGACCTTGTCTAGCCGCGTGTCGGCGTCGAGCGCAGCGGCCAGAAATGCACTTCGTCCGAGGGACCGGAAGTGAGGAGGCGAACCGGCTTCGTTGTTCGACATGAACTCGCAAGCCGCTTGAAGCAGAGCATCTCCGACCGCGATCGCGAGTTCCCGCGTCACCTGAGGGTAGAAGGTGACTTCGTCTTTGCGATGGATTTGCGGAATAACAACAGTGAGTCGATCGAACTGGTCATTCAAAGCTTGGAGGCCGGTTGATGAACGTTGTTCACCGATCTCGATCTTCGGCTCGCGCAGATCGATGCAAACCTTCTCGAATGCTTGAGCGAGACGGTCCAAGGATTGACGTGCGCGGTCACCCCCGGAAGCGCTGAGTTCGATGTTGAAGGACGCTAAAGCCTGCGAGCCTTCGGCAATGGGTTCCCACGATGCATCTTCAAGCTCAATCGCCAGGAGGCAGCCGAACCGCTTGCGCATTGCTTCAGCGACTACCTCAAAGACGCCGTTCGCCGCAGCGTCGTCCTCTGGAGACCAAATCAGGTAGGCCGGGCTGTTGATCGCGACTCTCCGCGCGATGCTTGTCTCGGGAGCTGCGGAACGGTGTAGCACGATGAAGGGCAACCAACGGTCGATATGGACCCGACCGCGTTGTCCGACCGTCTGACGAAGCTCGCCGCGCTTGCCGAATTTCCCTTCGAACGAGGCGTCCACAAGGTTTAAATGTGGCCTGCTCATCGCGTCAGGAGATCTTCGGCGACCCTTGCGACATGCGCGATTAGATTGCGCATCGCCGCGATTTCCTGCTGATGTGGCTCGCCGCTCCACTCGTCCATGAAGAACTTCTTGAACTCGAGCGCGATTGCACACCCTCGTCCCGGGTATCGGTCGTGAACGAACCGGGTCTGCTCGCCCTTGCCTTGAAATGCGACGTTTTCCCGAACATCGAGGCGCCGGCCGTTGAAGTCGAACGTCGCCATCGCCTCCATCAGCGGGTCCACCAGGTACGCCCACTCGTCTCGCGGCATTGAGAACGTGCCGATGTTGATGTCCGGTGCAACTTCTTGTGCGGTCGGCGGCCCATTCGGCCCGTCTCGGCGGTGATTGTAGCTGTGCACATCGATCAGGAGGAAGCGCTCGTGACGTTTCGCAACCTGGTCGAGCAGGTTGCCCAGCATTCGATAGTACTCTGCGTGCAGATCTAGCGATTGTTGAACCAGATCGTCTGCTAGGCTCTCTGAGTTCCAAACCCGCAATCCCCAGCATTCTGCCGGCGTTCGATACACCCCACCTTCGCTTCCCCGATTGAGATCGAACTCGAACCTCGAGCGGTGTACAACGATATGCGTTGGGACGCCGCGAACGGCCTCTCCCGTGAAAGGATCTTCTTCTCGCAACCTGTCCGGATCGCTGAGTGACATCTGTGCAGCAATTTGAGATCTCAACTCATGGCCGTCGTGAATGGCGGTCGCCAGCACTGGACCTGTGCCGTGCTGGACCGTCCAAAGACGTTGGTCGTGAGATGAGTTATCAGTCACCTACTCCAAGCGCTTGACGGCTGTTTCGGTTGCGAATGCCCCGAGCTTAGAAAATGAAGGGCGCCGACATCGCTGCCTGGCGCCCTTCTCCGAACCGCGTGCGTGCGCGGGGCCGGATTTCAGCTATTCCTTGTTGTCGTCCTTCGGCGCGTCGACATCGATCGTCGGAACTTCCACTGTCTTGTTCTCCGTGCCCACGTTCACTGTGGGTGCGTCGACGTCGTACTCGGGCAGCTGGCCGCCCGTCGCGTTTACGTCAACGTCCGGAAGCTCGGCTTCTTTCGTCTGATCCACGTCGCAAGCGGTTATTGCAAAGCTGCTAGCTAGTAGAACTGCGAGTCTTGAAATTGCCCTCATTCCTGCCTCCTCATTACTCCGAGAAAGGGTGCGTGACTGGGCCTACGCACCCGCGGCAGAGGAGTAAGTCTGCCCCATCGCATACTGCGACCTTTCAACAACAATGGCGCGGAACGGCAGTTCCACATGTCGACGACGAGCTCTTTGCCTACCTCACTATCGCTATCCATTAGCCGGTGGCCCGGGGCCTCAGCCACGGTGCACAAGACCTCCTCCGCACGTATGGCGTCGTAGCGAGGCATGCCGGGCGCGCGGTAGATCCACTGGCCCTTCCGGTTGCGGTTGCCCTTGATGCTACAGCGTCCCGTGGCCCGGCCGGACCGGTCGCTGGAGACAGCGCTACGCCGCCGGAAGAGCAGCCTCGGTTTTGCGCCAGCGGATCCACAGTCGGACCGGTACGCAAAGTGCCACGAGTGCGAACATGTACACTCCGCTCATGGGGTCCGATACGAGTACCGCGATCAGCAGCGAGGCATCGATCAGCAGGAGCAAGATGGGGAGAAGGGGATATCCGATCGCCCGGAAAGGTCGAGGCAGGTCCGGCTCACGCGTGCGCAGGGCGAACAGCGATACCTCGCTGATGATCATCCCGAAGATGACCAGCGCGCCCATGAGCAGAAAGACGGTTTCAAACGTGCCGGTCAACGTCAGCGCCAGTGTGAGGACAGCAGACAACCCGAGCGCAACATCGGGCGTGCCTCCCTTGTTGACGCGAGTGGCGGCCGAGACGAACAGGCCATCGCGCCCCAGACCATAGAGAATTCGTGGGAGGACCATCACGACGCCGTTCAGGCAGCTTACGACGATCACCAGCGCGATGGCCGCGACGACCTGGACACTACCGTCACCAAAAATCTTCGCAAGTGCAGTGGCGGCAGGCAGTTCAGAGGTGCGAAGCTCCTCCATTGGGATGGCGTGCAGAAGTGCCGCGTTGATCGCGAGATACACAAGCGTGACCGTCACAATCGATAGTGCCATCCCGCGTGGGATGTTCCGTGCTGAGTTTTCGTCTTCCTCAACGAAGAAGATGGGCGACGGCCAGCCGCTGAATACGCCGTAGACAAGCTGGTACGCGACGACGAGACCCAGGACTGTCCAGGTCGCGGTCGGTGCCGATACGGGATGGCTGACGGCCTGTGGGACGAACACAAACAGCCCAATGACGAGCATTACTAGGAGCATGAATTTGAGCAGAGTGCCGGCGGTCTGAATGGCGCCGCCTTCGCGCACGCCGATCCAGTTGAGGCCGAAAAGCACGAGCAGCACAGCGGCCGCCAGCGTGGGTTCGTGAGGCGTAAGCTGGGGCGCCGCCATCGACGCGAAGTCGGCGAACACGAGCGCTAGGGCAGCGGCTGCTGCGGCGTTGACTAGCCAGTCGGACCATCCGACCAGCAATCCGGCGAAGTCTCCGAAGGCGCGCCTCGTCGGCACGTACAGGCCACCGGCCTTCGGCACGCTGGTACTAATCTCGGCCACGACATTCGCGCCCAGCAGCGCGTGCACGCCCCCTAGGCTCCAAAGCAACAGGATGAGCCAAGGTTCCGGCACTCGCTCGGCGACCGCGCCTGGCGTCCTTAGAATCCCGCCGCCGATGATCGTGCCAACGCAAATGGCCATCGCAAACGCGAAGCCAAGAACACGCAGTAAGTTGCCCGCTGATCGATTTTGCGTTCCGGCCATTTTGGCCCCCCAATCACAACGCTGAGCGAAGGCGCGTGTGCTGGCAAGAATAGTTCGTGTTGGAAGCCCTTGGCGCTATGAGCCCGCAAATGGAGTTTGACGGGCTTCTTCAGCGTTACTTCGGCACATCCGACCTGTCGCAAGCTTCGCCAGCGGTCGTGGAGGCAGGCGTGGACCGCCTTCGAGTGGACTTCGGTCTGGAGAAGGAGCGCGAGCGGCGCTTTGCACTGTGGTCGCTCCTGTACATGTTAGGCCAAGCGCCCGACCTCGACCTAGCGTTCGACGAAGAAGCTGATCGGGAAGCCGCACGTAACCTCATGGACCTGCTTGCAGCTGCTGACGACGCGTAGCGATCATCAGACTGAACGAGGCTTTCGTTTGCCCTTGGTTCGACTGGTTAGGTGGATGAGACGGCACCGGTCGCAACGGTAGGTCCGCAGTTCCAACCCCGACGCGCGAACGGCCACGAGCGCCTCCTCCTCAGACCGATACGACGCCTTCTTTGCGCAGATGCTCAGCCTCGTCCGCATACGGACGCTTAACAGACGGCGAGGCAGTTGTGCGACTCCGGGCCCTTGGGGGTCGCCGCTTCGCCTATCTCACTATCGCTTGCCGGTAGCCCGCAGCCCGGGCCTCCGCCTCGGTGCAGAAGATCTCCTCCGCCCGGGGGCATTGTAGTAGGGCATGCCGGGGACGTGGTAGATTCGCCGGCCCTTGAGGTTGCGGTTGCGCTTGATGTTGCAGTTGCCCGAGGCTCAGGGGAAACCCATCCTTGTTTTAGTCAGACCGGCATTGCGGCGATTACCCAACACGCGACGCTATCTTTGGATAACTTCTCAGTCGTCCCTCATGAGAGTATCACCGCCGCCGGGGCAATTAGCGTTTTCCGGTGGAGCCGTGTGACTTCAATTGGGTGAGTGGCGACGCGCCATCTCCCGAGGCCGAAGTCGGTACCAAGGGAGACGTCTGATGATGATCTCGAAATTCGATCGCGCTCTTAGCTCCTTCAAACATCCGAAAACCCCAAACGACTCAGACGGTCGTCCGCGAAGCCCGCGTGTGAAGCGGCGGGGCGCGTGGCTCTCCTCCATCGCCCTGCTTGTCGCCGCAATGCATTCCGGCCCCTCTTATGCGGCTGAGAACGATGCGGTGCGCGTCTGGAACGAAAGGGCCGTAACCACGCTCACCAGCGGACCGACCGCCGCCGCACCGGGGGTCCAATTTGCGCCTCCGGTCGCGTTCATCCATCTCGCGATCGTCCAGGGCGCGGTCTACGATGCCGTCAACGCCATCAAGGGCGGGCACGACGCGTACCTGCCAGGACTGAAGGCGCCAACCAGCGCGTCCAGGGGCGCGGCGGCTGCGACGGCGGCCCATCACGTCCTGGTCGCCCTTGTTGATCAGGCACCGTTGACGGCAACCCTGACCGCCGAGGTGAAGTTCACGATCAAAGCACGCCTCGATGCGGAATACGCCGGCTCGCTGGCAGAGATCCCGGATGGGCCGGCAAAGGACAAGGGGATCGGAGTTGGAGCTGCTGCTGCGGCCGCGATGCTGGCCAATCGGGCGGGTGACGGCCGCTTCGGCGCACCGGGTTTCCCAGTTCCTGCCGAGTTCGGCCCGGGGGATTGGCGTCCGTCCCCGGTGAACGATCCGAACGCGTGGGTACGCAATGTGCGGCCGTTCGCTTTGCCGCGATCGGAATATTTCCACACATCGGGGCCGTGGCCCCTGGCAAGCGGCCAATATGCAACCGAGTTCAATGAAGTAAAGGCCTCGGGCCGGGCAACCGGATCCCCGCGTACGGAAGCTCAGACCTCCCTGGCGCTTTGGTCGACCCCCCACCCGGTTGTGATGCTGTACCCTGCCTTGCGGCAAGTGGCGGCCTCGAAGGGACTGACGATCACGGAACAGGCGCGGTTTCACGCGATGACCAGCATGTCGGGGGCGGACAGCCTAATCAACTGCTGGGCAGAGAAGGCCCACTGGAGCTTCTGGAGGCCTGCGACTGCGATCCAGCTCGCGGACACCGACGGCAATGACGCGACCGAGGCCGAACCCGGTTGGACCTCACTCGGGGCGCTGCCGCCGTACTCGGACGAACCGTCGGGTGCTAACTGTGTGTACAGCGGGGTGATGAACAGCGCGAAGGCGTTCTTCGGTAGCGACCAAGCGGAGTTCGACATCACTGGCGGAGGATCGACGCGGCACTACAGCCGCTTCACCGACGTCATCCCCGATGTGATCGAGGCACGGATCTTCTTGGGCATTCACTTCCGCAAGGCCGACGTAAACGGCGCGTGGCTAGGCCGAAATGTTGCGGAATACGTTGACGCGCACTTGTTCAACTGCAGCGCGCCAGGCCAGTGCAAGCAGGAAGGGCGCTAGACGTTCGGCTTCGGGAGGTGTGAGCCAGATGCGAACCGCATATATGGCGATTGGACTTGCTGCCCTTGTTGGTCTTGTCCCCGCTGGATTTGCTCAGCATTCGCGCGTTGTGGGTCACGGCAAGCCAGGGGGGACCGCGATTGAAGTTGAGCCGGCGAGCAGTCGGGGCATCTCCCTGGTTGTACCGATTGGCAAGGTCTCGGTGGATCGCGGTTCCGTCGGCGGCGAGCCGGTTTATGAGCGGCGGACAAAAGTCACAGAGGGCATCACGATCGTGGAAGTTTCCACCACGCCCTACATGCCCGTCTTGGCCTTCAACGGAGGACAGCCCGAAGCGATCATCAGGCCGGATCAGCCGGCGGGTTGGTAGGTAGGCTCAATCGATTCTGCATTGGCGCTGACACTGCCAACGTAGGCTGCGGGCTTCGTCTTTCGGCGACACTCAGGATGATCGCTCTGCCGAAGCGCTCTCGGGCTATCTCTCGGTGTTGGTCCCTGCCCACTGCTCCACCCTGCGGCTCGAGCACCACAGTTCTTTCGGCCTGGCGCCATTCTCGTCGGCGACCGCGATCGCCTTGGCGTCGTCGGCGGCGTCGAAATCCTGGACGCGGGCGATGTGCCCCAGCCGGTTCATGAAGTAGAGCCTGTAGTACGCCATCCCAGCACCTCCCCGATCCGAAAACCACGCGATCTCAAGGTGTTGGCGACTCTGCGCCTTAATGGTTAACGACTCCTTTCGGAATCGAGCTCGCAGCTCCCGTTAAGTCGGATCGGATCGGACGCCCGATCCGGTCGCTCGCGCATCACTGGAGAGGTTAGCTAGCCTTGGATTGCGTGCGGATAGACCCGGTCAGCAGGCGGGTTTTTCACCTGGGCTCTTCGCATAGCCGACGACACATAGAGCCAGCATCGCCGCGTTCGACACGAAGTCGAGAGCCATCCACTCGTTGAAGATGGGCACCACGAACACGAACCAGTAGTTGAACCAGAAGAAGGGCAGCAGGGCGATTCCGTAGACGAGGAAGGTTGTCTTCGTGAACCGGCTGAACGCTGCGAACAACCCGGAGAGAACTGCTTGGGCACCAAAGCAGCCGATGAACAGAGCGGTAGTCGGAGTTCCCTGGTAGTGCTCCGCTCGGACGCCAAGTCGCTCCACCATCTCAGGCATGAAGAGGCACCACGCTCCTAGTACCAGGAACGGGGCGGCGATCAGCCTCTGAGCAAGCAGCGGGGTCATCGTTCGAATAGTCCTTTTAGGCCGACGTCACATAGCTCTGAACAGGCCGGCCGGGATTAGGCTGGCACTGCTTAGCGTGGAAGAAGATCGCAGGCAGACGTATGCCCCTCACGATCGGTATAAATGTAGGTATCGTCCGCCCTCAAAATTGAGCCGTTGGCGCCAGCGTACCGCGTACCGTGGTCGGACTGCACACGTTTGAAGACGGCTTGCGCTTCGCCAGGAGTGCTAACGACCGCAGACTGTCCATCATGACTGATGTCGAGGCGGATCGTCGAACCACAGACGAGGTAGGTGTTTCGCACTTCAGTCAAGGGCGGGCCGTTGCTCACGCAACCGGTCGCTAGAAGTGCTCCGAGAACAAGGGATCGCATTTGACGTCCTTCCGCTGAGATTAAGAGGCGAACGCCACAGTCCAGGCCACCACAAGAATTCCAGCCACGGCAATTGCGACGAGCACGGCATATTGCCGGAAAGGCGTCGCGAGCTCAGCATGATGATGCTTGAACAGGAGGTCGAGCTTCGGCCCCAATTTCTCGTCGGAAATCATGAGGGCGGCTTCGACGGTCGAAACCTTTGGGTAAATGCTAAGTAGCCGGTCCAGCTCTCTTCGCGTCAGCTCGGGATAACGTGCGATCAACAAAGCCGCTTCTTCAGCGGCTGTTGGGTGTACGGGTCGTGGGAAGCCGTGTTCGGCAAATCGTTGAGACATTTCGCTCTCCGGGAATTCGGGAGCAAGCCTGTATGATCGAAGCTGACTTGTTGGTCGCTTCTCACCTCATGAACTTAGGCCCTAGGCCGGCGACGGCTCGCTGAAGTTCGCCCAGCTCAGGGCCGTAAGCCGTGCGGTGCTGCTCTCCGGATGAAGAGAAAGTCGTTCGAGGCAGCGGATCTGCGTCATGCAGTAGATATGGGTACGGCAGCACCCAAAATCAATCAGCCGCAGGACTTTCGCATGTCGCGTTTCGTCGTGTGTCGCAAGGCAACGGATGCAAGATGTGTTACCATCTGCAACGGACTTCTGGTGAGACGTCTGAGCATTGCCGGAGACCTCGAATGACGACGATGCCGGCACTGTTCATTGGTCACGGCAGCCCCATGAACACTCTCGACCGAAACGACTTCACAAATGCATGGCGGACGCTTGGCGCAAACCTGCCCAAGCCCAGAGCTTTACTCGTCGTGTCAGCGCACTGGTACTTCGGCGCAACGGCAGTGACGGCCATGCCAAAACCCCGCACGATCCATGACTTCTACGGCTTTCCGCCAGCGCTTTTTGAGTTCGACTATCCAGCTGCGGGTGCACCGGACGTGGCTCAAGAGATTGTCGAGGCCGTCAAACCCACGTGGTGCGGTCTCGACCTGGATCAGTGGGGTCTCGATCATGGCACCTGGAGCGTCTTGGCGCACCTTTATCCAGAGGCCGACGTTCCCGTTGTTCAATTGTCGATCAATGCTCTCAAGCCACTCGACTACCACCTGGATCTGGGCAGACGCCTAGCTTCGCTACGCGAAAGCGGGGTGATGGTCATCGCCAGTGGAAACGTCGTTCACAATCTCCGCCTTGTTCAGTGGAACAAGCCGGATGCGGCGTTCGATTGGGCACGCCGATTTGACGAGGCAGCCGTACGAATCTTGGCCGAACGACCTGGAGAAATCCTCAGGCTGCTCGAGCATCAAGATTTCGAGATGGCTGTGCCCACACCCGACCATTTTATTCCGCTCTTGTACCTCGCCGGCTTGGCTGAGAACGAGGGGAAGACGATGAGCCCTCTGGTTCGGGGCTATTCCATGGGCTCGATTTCGATGACTTGTTACGGTGTGGACGTCGACATCGATTTAGAGGCCCTCAAGGCCGACGGGGCTGCGGGATTACCTAGCGGCGTGCCGGCCGATCAGTCGAATATTTAGGGCGGATTGGCGAACGGGGATCAAGGCACCACCGTGGTGAATAGATAAACTCCGAGGATCACTAGGTGCACGACGCCCTGCAGGATCGTGGTTCGACCAGTCGCGAGCGAGAGTGTCGAGACCAGAAGCGTTAGAAACAGCAGGACCGTTCCCTTTGCATCCAGCCCAAGTGCGATCGGCAGGTCCACGATTAGCGAAAGCGCCGCAACGCCCGGGATCGTCAGTCCAATCGTTGCCAGCGCAGAACCTAAGCACAAGTTCAGACTTGTCTGCAGCCGGTTTCGAGCGGCAGCGCGTGTTGCGGCTACACCTTCCGGGAGAAGCACCAACGCCGCGATAACGACGCCGACCAGTGCCCTTGGTGCCCCGGCGTTTGCAACCCAGCTTTCGATCGTCGGACCCAAGCCTTTGGCCAGCAGCACTACGGCTCCAAGACACGCCAGCAGAAGTAAACCGGAGAGCAGCGCCCGGCCGGTTGGAGGGGGATCGGCATGGTCCTCCTCATCCAACACTGGCTTGCCAGTCGGCAGGAAGTAGTCGCGGTGGCGAACGGTCTGCACCGACACAAAGGTCGCGTACAGGAGCAGAGCAACTACGGCCACGAACGCCAGCTGGGACGCCGAATAGACAGGACCGGGCTCGCTAACCGTGAAGTTGGGGAGGACCAAAGTCAGTACAGTGAGCGCGCACAAGGTTGCCAAGCTTGCGCTCACTCCGGTCTGCTGAAACGCCTGTTCCCGATGCTTGATCGCGCCGACCAGGATGCAAATGCCCAGCAGCCCGTTCAAGATGATCATGACAGCGGCGAATACGGTATCTCGAGCAAGCGTCGCGGCCGTCTCATCAGCCGCCGCCATCAGCGTGATGATGAGCCCCAGCTCGATGACGGTGACCGCTAGGGCCAGCAAGAGAGTTCCGAACGGTTCCCCTACTTTGTGCGCCACGACTTCCGCATGGTGAACGGCTGCGAGTACCGTGCCGATGAGCGCGGCAACGAGAAATTGGGGCAGGACCGAACCGATGAGGCTTCCTGCAACGACCATCAAAGCGATTGCCGGCGTGAGCCAAGGCCAATGTTGGAGCAAACGCGTAGCTATGCCACTCTCCCAATTGTCATAACGAGCTCTGGCTCTCTGACTCTAACCTAGTGGACGCACTCTAGTTCACTCGGAAGCCTTTTCGAGCCGGTCAGGACCTGCTCAGCTGAGACAGGCACGACCAGCACGTCGCGCTTCGAGGCGAGAAGCACGTCTCGAGCGATGCTGCCCAAGACGAAACGTTGGACGCCCAGACGCTGGTTCGTTCCCACTATGATGAGGTCAGCCTCCAAATCGTCAGCACAAGAGAGGATGGCGGCCGTGGGTGAGCCGTGATGTGGCCGAACGATTGGATGCGAAAGGGCAACGCCATTTGCAGAGATGAGTGACAATAGGCGATCGGCCGCTCGGTGGGCTTCATAGTCGACGTACCGATCCACCGCTTCCGGAGGTTGCATGGACCGCTTCATCATGCCCGCAGCTGGAGCATCAAACAGATGCAGGGCTGACAGGTTTGATTTCCTCACGAACGAAAGTGCCTCCGCCGCACCAAACGCAGAGCTTGAGGCATCGTCGAAGTCCACGGCCAAGAGGCTTTGTCGGTACTGTCCGGAGGGCGGTGCGTTCGCGAGGAGCACAGGAAATCGACTGGACCGAATTGTCCGATCCGCAATGGTCCCCGCGAAGAGATCACCGAACTGTTTGCGATGCGGACCCATGACGATCAAGCTCGAACCAGTACGATCCGCGGCACCATCGATCATGCGAGCAATATCTCCGACCTCCACCAAGTAGTTTGCTGGAATTCCGTCGGTTTCGCCGAGCGTTTCGACCGTCGCTTCAAGGTGATGGTGCGCTATCGCGCGCTGACGTTCGATCAAGCGCATGGGCTGATCCCGTTCGATCACGTGCAGAATGGTAATTGCTGCATCGCACTGACGAGCGATCAGTAGCGCTCGGCGCAGTGCGCGGTCCGACTGAGGCGAGAAGTCTGTCGCGACAAGGATGCGCATTACGATCTCTCCTCTTCAGCTTGACCCACAGACTGGACGACCCGGCTGATCCGGATACGCCGGACATTCCCTTGGAGATCTGGCCAATCAATCGCGTGACCTTCGGCGAGCCCGTAAAGAGCTGCACCCATGGGTGTGAGGATCGAGATCCGACCTTCCGAGATGTTGGCTGCAGCTGGGAGGACGAGCTGCACGTCTCGAGCTTCACGCGACTTCTCGTCGACGTAGGTGACGGTTGAATTGAGCCTGGCGTGCCCGTCAGGCATGGTGTCGGGCTCGTGCAGTTCCGCGCGTTCGATCTCTTCCAGCAACATGGCCGCAACGACTGGCTGCCGTTCTTCAACGTGCAATGCCAGTGCAGCAACCATGTCGGACTCGGCAGCGAGCAGGCGAATGGGCGGGCGTTGATGGCTTGCAGGTGAGGGGTTCACTTCTTGCTCCTATTGAATGGGTTTGGCAGCAATGGGCGCATAGCCCGCCCGAGCTCTCCGGCTCTTGAGCGGGGAAAGCTGCTGCAATTGATGCTGGATCGATCTGGCACGCGGAAACACGCGCCCTTCGATTTTGTCGAAACGATCGTCGGACGAGTAAAACATGAAGCCGCCCGGTACGCGCACGGCGACTCCGACGGTCCGTCGATCGAACTCCACGGCAAATCTTTGGCTGATCAAGCTCTGCACTCCTCGGGTCCGCGGGACGCGTGCGCTGGTCAGCGCCGCGCTAGCGTCACGCAGGTTTGTTTCTTGGGAAGGCCGCTGACGGGCAGCTGCCGTTTGGGTGCGAAAGGCCCGGAGCAGTCCTGGGGTGTTCCAGCGCTCAGGGCGCTAGAGTCGTGCGGTGCTGCTACCCGGATGGAGCGCAAAGCGCGTAAACTGAAGGTGCTCAGCCATGTCGGTACTGTGGCTCATTGGCAGGTTTAATCAAGCACTGACTAGCAGAGCCAACGTCGACCGTGCTGGTGCTCACGGGATCGCTCGCCGGGAACGTGTCGGCCAGCGCGTCGTCAAGCTGCCTTTCGCGATGAGCTTGGTGGTCGCCCGATTTGGCGACCTCAAGGATCAGTCGGGTTCTCATGTTAACGACCCTAAAACCATGCCGCTAAGAACACGAACCCCGGCAGCCCCACGATGAAAATTGCTGCGAAGAAGAGGTCTTCGAACTTCTGTTTCCTGGTCATCTCACTCTCCTGTCATTCGGCACCATCACTTCCGAGGTGCCGTGATCTTTGTATCGGAATGAGCACCGCAGGTGGCATCGAAGGTCTTGACCAACTCCGCAGACTCTGCGGTCTTTAGCGGCAATGGCAGTAGAACCTACGCTTGACCGGATAGACCGTCGTATTCTCGTGGCATTGCAGGCGGACGCGCGCCTCACGAATCAGGCGTTGTCCGAGCAGGTTGCGCTGTCACCCAGTGCCTGTCTTGCGCGCGTTCGACGGCTCGAACAAATTGGGATCATCCAGGGCTATCACGCCCGCATCGATCCACTCCGACTGCATGTCGGGTTGGTTCTGTATGTCGAGGTGACCCTGAAGGGGCACAGTCCCACCGAACATGGTTCGTTCGAGGAATACATACGGGCCCTGCCGCAGGTCGTAGAAGCATCCCATGTAACCGGCGCTTACGACTATCTGTTGAAGGTCGCGGTGGGCGGCATGCCCCAGTGGACGGCGCTTGCCGACGGACTGACGAGCGCTGAGATCGGCGTAGATCGCCTTGTCACGCACGTGATGATGGGTAAGCCTAAGTTCTTCGTCGGCTACCCTGTCGACAATCTCTGAACCGACTGATCGCTTGTTAGTACGGGGTTGAAGTGGGCTGCCGGTCCTGCTCGCGTTGAGCTCCTGACGACGGTGCTTCGGCAGATGGCGGCCGGTTGTTCGGGGTAACCCGCCAAATCGTATTCGAGAGATCGTCCGCTATAAGCAGAGCGCCGCGTGGATCGACAGCCACACCGACGGGACGTCCACGAGTCTTGCCATCTGCTCCACGGAAGCCAGTAACGAAGTCTACCGGTGGACCGGCCGGTCGACCTGCCCGGAATGGCACAAAAACGACCTTGTATCCGACCGGCGGATTACGGTTCCAGCTTCCGTGTTCACCGACGAACACACCGTCTGAAAACTGACTACCCATTGCGGCGGTGGAAAAAGCGACCCCTAGCGCCGCCACATGCGAACCGAGCGCATAGTCGGGCGTGATCGCGGAGGCGACCAACTGCGGGTTTTGTGGACGAACTCGCGTGTCCACGTTGCGCCCCCAGTAGCTGTAAGGCCACCCGTAGAAGCCTCCTTCCCGCACGGATGTGAGATAGTCCGGCACAAGGTTTGGGCCGATCTCGTCACGCTCGTTGACTACCGCCCAGAGGCGGCCAGTTCCCGGCTGGATCGCAAGCGCCGTGGGATTGCGCAGGCCCGTGGCATACTGCCGATGGGCGCCAGATTGGGCGTCTATCTCCCAAACCATGGCGCGGTCCTGCTCAGCAGGCAGACCGCGTTCCGTGATGTTGCTGTTTGAGCCGATGCCGACATAAAGGAACCGCCCATCAGGACTGACCGTGAGAGCCTTCGTCCAGTGGTGGTTTATGGCCGACGGCAGGCTTGTAACCTTGATCGGCGCTCCCGCCGCGCGTGTCTGGCCTGGGCGGTAAGCGAAGCGAACGAGCGCGTCCTGATTCGCGACGTAAAGTTGACCGTTGGCCAGCGCCAAGCCGTATGGTGCATTAAGATCGGCGGCGAAGATCGCCCGGCCTTCGTACACCCCATCGCCATCGGCGTCCCTGAGCAGCGTCAGGCGATTGCCGCTCGCCACTGATGTCGTACCCTTCGCCTTAATGACGCTTGCAATGATATCCTTCGGTCTTAGTGCAGGCGCTGCTCCGCCGCGTCCCTCGGCAATCAGGATGTCGCCGTTTGGCAGAACGAGCATCTGCCGCGGAATCCCCAAACCGGTGGCTATCGCCGTGACGGTATAGCCGGCAGGCACTGTTGGTCGCCGAGCGTCCCAGGAAGCGGGCTCCGCAATCTTCATGGACGGCAGGAGCCCACGCTGCGGCTCCGGCAGTTTCGGTGAGGGGCCATACTGTTCGTCGGAAGGCGCCCGTCCGCAGGAACTTGCGAGCGCAACAAGGATCGGCGCCGCAAGCCACAGGCGGCGTTTCATCGTGCCGTCTCCTCTTTCCCGACAGCTAGACCTAGCCACGTTGCAACGACGGCAAGGAGCGTGACGATGACCGTTAGGATCAGACCTGCCGGCATTACCGCCCAGGCATCCCGCGCATGAACAAACGAGTCGACCAGGCCGACAACGAACACGCCGGCTAGTGCGGCCGGGTAAAGAAGTCGGCTTCTTTGTCGGGGTCGGTTTCGCGCTAGATCGATGATGGCCCACACAAGGGCGAGGCCATTGAGGACCAACGCGCCCGCGACTAACCAGGCCGCGAAGTTGCTCCACTGAATCTGGTAGTTCGATGAGTAAGCCAAATCGCTCAGCAAGCCGCCAATGAAAAGAGGCAAGGCGGCTGCAAGCAGCGTCGCGTGTGCTGGATGTATGGCGATCGCGTAAGTTTGATTAGAGGCAGTCGCCACCTGGCACTACTCCAAGCTTAGCCGGCCGACGTCGACGCTCACTCCACGCTGCCGTGCTCCAATGGCCCACACGCTACTCGCCGGTATGTCGTACATAATGCGATCCGAACATGGCGGTTCCCTCGAGTTTCAAGTCGAAAGCTCGCGTCCAACAAAAGTTACAGGCTAATTTTTCAGCCGCAGGCCAAGCCAGATCGTTCGCGGCGAGGCCCTCTCTATTGAGCCGTCGTCATTGATCGACGCTTCAATCGTCTCGTTCAGCAGGTTTTGACCTCGAGCAATGAGTTGGAGGGTACGCGAGAGAGGCCAGGCGGCGAAGGCATTTACGGTCCTTGCGGGGCGGAGCTTGCGGGCGTTGAGATCGTCTTCGAATTGCGAGCTAACGTGGCGCATTTCGATCGCGAACATTCGGGAGTTCTGCTCCCACGCCAAGCTGGTAAAGGCATTGAAGCGCGGCGTTTGGGCAGGACGCAGGCCAGTGAGCGGTGCCGCAAGTCCGATGGCGATCACTTTCGCATCGGTGAGGCTTCCGCCCACGCGGAATGTCCAGTGGCCGATTTCATGTCGGCCGGTTGCCTCGATGCCGTAAACCTCAACAGCTTTGATGTTCTGGCGCTGTCGATAGTCACCGGCGACAAAGCCCACGCCCGGAAAGCTGCCTGGGCCCCGACCCAGTGTAACGTTGCCGATTGCGTCCTTCAGCCGGTTTGCGAAAATCGTTGCCGATAGATGGAAGCCGGCCTTCCGAAAGTCGACGCCGGCTTCGATACCCAACGATGTCTCAGGCTTCAGTTCGGGATTGGCAGCGGTGGCATCCGCACCCGCACGAAAGGGACGGAACAGTTCGTTGAGCGTTGGCATCCGCCAGCCGCGGTAGCCGCTCGCACGGAGCGTCGTGCTTTCGTTCACATCAATCGCCGTACTCAGCCGAGCGGTTGGGAGCCAGCCCACCCGGCGGGCGTATCGATCATCCCTTAAGATCCCCCCCGCTAAAAGCCGTTCGAGCAGGCGGCCATCGTCGACCATCCAGCGATCGATCCGTACTCCGCCGCTGAGCATTAGCTTTCCGCGCCGCATCGCCGCTTCGGCGAACAAGCCCGCCGTTCGAGTGTCGCCGCCCGAGATTCGCCTGCGTGTCGGTCCACCGTCAACGAAGGAATATAGCTCGCGCGACTCTCCGTTGGTCAGCCGCATGTTCGCGCCGATGCGGAGATCGACCAAGCTCGACGACGGTGATCGCAACTCAGCGCTGAAGCCCACGCTTCGGGACGGCACGGAGTCCTGCAGGGACACGCGCGATGCGGAACTGCGATCGTCCGACACGCTTGCGAAGCTGCTGCGCAGGTTTCGCCACTGCGTATAGGCGACGGTGCTCCACTGCCATTGGCCGCGACCCACTAAGCGGACGGAAGCGTCGGCGGCGCGGGTGCGGCTACCGGTGAACTCCACGCCGCGATCTCGGCTGTCGACGAAAGCCAGGCCGCTGAGCTGGGCTTCGATTTCCTCACCGATGGGTGCGATCCACCTCGCGCGGACGCTGGCGTTTTCATACGGAGCTTCGCGGTCGGCCGCCCCGCGCGTGCTGGAGCTGATGGGGCTGAAGCCGTCGCTCCTTGCGCCCTGCGCATCAAGGGTGAGGGTGCTACTTGCAATTCGCTGACCCGCAAAGACATGGCCACGGAGCGAGGCTCGTGAGCCGACTTCCAATGAAGCGTTGAAATCTTCCGCGGTAAGGCCTCGCATTTCGATTACGCCGGCAATTGCGCCTGGACCGTACGGCACGCTGCCGCCGCCGCGAACGATGCGAACCTCCGCCAAGCCAGCGGGATCATAGGCGGGCCAGTTGACCCACCCGCCGAACGGATCGGCTTGCGGGACGCCGTCCAGGATCAACAGCGCGCGGCTCGAGGCATTTCCGCCCAGGGCACGGAGTGTCACGCCCTGGCTGGTGGGATGGCCGCTGGTGGAATCCGAGCGGCGGAACAGCTGCAGCCCGGGGACGCGCTTCAGAATCTCGTCGAGTTCATTCGCAGGCGCATTGCTCAAGTCCGACGCAGTGATGACGTCCACATGATACGCCTGTTCGGACACCGGGTCCGACAATGCCTGCCCAGTGACAATAATAGTGTCCGCCGGAGGCGGCGGGGGCAAGGCATCGATCATCAGAGAGATATCGCTCCATCGCGCTAAAAGTGCCGATCAGTATGCCCCAGTTCGGTCGACCGGAGCCTTAAGCTTCAGTGCCTTAGCTTCGCGCGCTCCCCGCTCAACGGACAATCAACTCTTCGTGCGCGGCGCTCTCATCTCACGTCCGACTACTACCTGACTATCGCTCGCCGGTAGCCCGCCGCCCGGGCCTCCGCCTCGGTGCAGAAGATCTCCTCCGCTCGGGTGGCATCGTAGTAGGGCATCCCGGGAACGTGGTAGATCCACTGGCCCTTCCTGTTGCGGTTGCCCTTGATGTTGCAGCCGCCCGTGGCCCGGCCGGACCAATCGTTGCTCGACACAACCCTGGGAGCGCTCCGCTTCTGCGCCGACTTGCTTGGAACGGGAACGGGCGCGTCTCCGGCGTGGCGGTAGTCGGAAGGCATCTGGAACGTCCCCGCCCATATTCCGCGCTTGGTGACCTTCGCGCTCTCTTCTGCGGATACGTAGTCGGAGGAGTAGCGGCGGAACGCCACGGCGTACCCGGACGCGACCATGGCCCGGTTGACGTCCGTCGCTCCGACCATGCAGCGGCCGAGCAGGCGCCCGTGCTGGTCTGTGCCGACTGTCGAGCAGACCACGGTTTTGCCGGTGACTAGCTGGGCGAGCCTGTCAGCGGCTGACGCGCCGCAGTTCCAGTCCTGGCCGCCCCGCTTGCAGCTCTGATCGAACTCAGGCGCATCGATTCCAAACAGCCGGACCTCCTTGTCTCCGACCATCAGGGAGTCGCCGTCCTTCGCTTGGCCTGTTCCGTGAACGGGCGCCTGGGCGAACGCTGGTGAGGAGCAAAGCAGGACGAGCAAGATCGGGGCCGGACGAGGTCTCATGGGTCCGCTCTGTAGTCGGGGCAGGTTGAAAAAATACAAAGCAAAAAAATGCCGAACCCAAACACCTCAAAGGTGCTCAGATCCGGCAAGTATGTTGTAATGGCTAGTTGGTTAGGCGGTACCGGCCGGTCGCTTTATCGAGAACCCACGGAACGTCGTAACTTCTGCCGGCAAGCATGATGACGATGTGACCCGTATCGAAGTCGAGCCTCTTCAGTATCCCGAGGATGTGCAGCTTCGTATCAATGCCCTCGAGGATGCAGGCACTGATCGCCAGGATAGCTCGATCGTTCTTGTTGGTGCCACACTGATCTATCAGGCTTTGGACCCTCTCAAAGAAGGCTTCCAACTGAATCTCC
>Ga0307411_10000177_pt1 | contig 20429 bp, 17 predicted proteins | sample DK1Ometagenome_2_FD_203712 | JGI IMG/M metagenome (GOLD analysis project Ga0307411, IMG submission 203712) | Maize rhizosphere microbial communities from greenhouse at UC Davis, California, United States - DK15-O-1 | ecosystem: Host-associated > Plants > Roots > Rhizosphere > Soil | place: USA...
TGCGGGCCTGCAGCAGTTCCCACAGCGTGGCCAGCCGTTCGGAGATCAGGTCCTGGTGCGGGCTGAAGCTGTCGTAGGGTAGCGTCTCCCAGTCCGGGAAGACGGCCACCTTCAGCTCCGGCGCGAAGAACTTCAGCTCGTCTTCCAGCCGCTGGGTGTCGCCCGGCTCGGCGGTGAAGATGGCGGCCATGCGGCCGGCGTCGCGCTGCTGCTGCACGAAGCGCGCGAGCAGCAGGGCATCGGCCGAGCCGAGGGGGCGGGGGTGGGTGAACTTCTTGCCCGGTTGGATCACCGGCAGCGAGGGCAATGTCATGCGGACCTACAAACGACGACAGCCCCGGGGCGGGGCTCGGGCGGATTTTAGGGACGGCATGCCCTTTGGCCGGGACGCGGGGGTATCGCTAGCATGGCGGCACTTCCAACCGGAGAGTCCATGCGCCGTCGTCACGCCCTGAGCCTGCTGGCCACCAGCCTTGCCCTCAGTTCGACATTCGTCCTGCCCGCCTGGGCAGCCCCTACCGAAAGCCAACGCTTCCACCAGTGGCTGGATGCCCAGTGGGAGCTGGTGCTGCAGCGCCAGCCCATCCTCGCCACGTCGCTGGGCGACCCGCGCTACAACGACCGCCTCATCGACACGACGACCGCCGCCTACCGCGCCCAGGCCCGGCGCGAGCTGCAAGGCCAGCTGAAGGCGCTGGCCGGCTTCGACAAGGGCAAGCTCGCCCCCAAGGACCGTGTCTCCTACAGCATGCTCAAGCTCGACCTGGAGCAGAACCTGGCCGGCGAGCGCTTCCCTGACTGGATGCAGCCCATCAGCCAGATCGGCGGCATGCCCAACTTCCTGGCGCAGATGGGCACGGGCCAGTCCATTCAGCCCTTCAAGACGACCAAGGACTACGACGACTGGCTCAAGCGCCTGGCCAAGTCGCCGCCCATCTTCGACGGCACCATCGCCAACATGCGTGCGGGCCTGAAGGCCGGCGTGACCCAGCCCCGCGCCGTCATGGACAAGGTGCTGCCACAGCTGACGGCGCTGGCCGTGACCGACCCCGAGAAGAGCTTGTTCTGGGGCCCCATCAAGAACTTTCCTGATGCCGTGCCGGCGGCCGACCGCGAGCGCATCACGGCCCGGCTGCGCGAGCTGCTGTCTACCCGCGTGCTGCCGGCCTACGGCCGTCTGCTGGCCTTCGTGCGCGACGAGTACACGCCCAAGGCGCGGGCGAGCACCGCCTGGTCGGCACTGCCCGATGGCAAGGCCTGGTACGCGCATCGCGTGCGCCAGTCCACCACGGTGGCGCTCACGCCCGACGAGATCCACGACATCGGCCTGAAGGAGGTCGCGCGCATCCTCGGCGAGATGGAGGGCGTGCGAAAGCAGGTGGGCTTCCAGGGCGACCTGAAGGCCTTCTTCAAGCACCTGCAGGATGACCCCAAGTACTACTACACCAAGCCTGAGGACTTGCTGGCCGGCTACCGCGAGCTGCAGAAGAAGATCAACGGCCTGACGCCCAAGCTGTTCGACATCCAGCCCAAGGCGGACTACGAGGTGCGCGAGGTCGAAGCCTTCCGCGCCGAGAGCGCGGCGGGCGCGTCCTACCAGAGCCCGTCCACCGACGGCTCGCGCCCGGGGGTGTTCTACGTCAACACCTTCAACCTGAAGGCGCAGCCCATCTTCGGCATGGAGACGCTGTCGCTGCACGAGGCCTCGCCGGGCCATCACTTCCAGGTGTCCATCGCGCAGGAAGACCAGAACCTGCCCAAGTTCCGCCGCTATGGCTCCTTCTACGTCGCCTATGTGGAAGGCTGGGCGCTTTATGCCGAGAGCCTGGGCAAGGAGCTGGGTCTGTTCACCGACCCCTACCAGTGGTACGGCCGCCTGTCAGACGAGCAGCTGCGTGCCATGCGCCTGGTGGTGGACACCGGCCTGCACCACAAGGGTTGGACGCGTGAACAGGCCATCCAGTACATGCTGGACAACTCGTCGATGGCAGAGAGCGATGTCGTGTCGGAAGTCGAGCGCTACATCGTCTGGCCCGGCCAGGCGCTGGGCTACAAGATCGGCCAATTGGAGATCACGCGGTTGCGCGCCGAGGCTGAACAGGCGCTCGGCGCGAAGTTCGACGTCAAGGGCTTCCATCGCGTCGTGCTGACGGCGGGACAGGTGCCGCTGCCGGTGCTGGGCGAGTTGGTGACGGAGTGGGTGAAGAGTCGACGTTGAGGCTTGCCAATTTTTGCCAACGCCTGTAGCCTTCAAGGCATGAGCACCATGAACATCTCATTGCCAGAGCCGATGCGCGTCTTCGTCGAAGAGCGGGTCAGCGAGAAGGGCTACGGCAGCAGCAGCGAGTACGTTCGCGATCTGATCCGCCGCGATCAGGAGCGAGAAGCGCTGCGCGCGCTGCTGTTGGAGGGGGCTCAATCGCCCCCTGCGGCGGAAATGACGCCTGCCTTTTTTGCGAGCCTGCGCCAGCGCGTCCAGACGCGCAAGCGCAAGTGACGCTGCCGGTCATCCTCCGCGCGCTGGCGCTGGAGGATGTCGAGCAGGCGCTCGACCATCTGCTTGGCGAAGGCGCGGCCGACGCGGCGCTTAGCTTCGTGGACGCGCTGGAAACCGCACAGCAGCAGATAGCCCGCGAACCCGGCATCAGCTCCACACGCCATGCGCACGAACTGGGCATCCCAGGCCTGCGCAGTTGGGCGTTGCGTACCCATCCCTATCTGCTGTTCTACGTCCAGCGCGATACCCACCTGGACGTATGGCGCGTGCTGCACCAGCGGCGCGACATGGCTGCCTGGCTCACAGAGCCGGAGTGACGCCGCGCTTGGAGTGGGCGAAGGCGCAACCGGCCCGCTGATATGCAGTTCAGCCCCTCTGGATTGCAGTGCGTCGCATCGGCTTCGCGGCGGGGGCGGGGCGGCGGCTAGTCTGCGGCCCGACGCAACGACCAGGAGCCGACATGACCCGCCGCACCCACGCCCTGCTGACTTTGCTGATGGCCGCGACCGCCGCAACCACAGTGGCCGCGCAGTCCGGCAAGGGCATCAGCCTGGAAGCCCATTCGCGGACGCGCGTGCAGGACGTCGGCCTGCCGGCCTACCCCGGCGCGACGCTGGCAGTAGAGCGAGGCGCCCACGGCGAGGAAGACCATTCGGGCGGCAGCTTCGGCGCCTGGATGGGCAGCATCGGCATGCGCGTCGACGCGATCAAGTTCAAGAGCAGCGACAAGTCCGAGCAGGTCGCCGCCTTCTACGCCAGGGCCATGGCCCGGCAGGGCGAGGTGCTGGACTGCCGGTTGCCGTCGTCGCGCGTCAAGCAGGTCAAAGGCGAACCCGAGCGGCTGAGCTGCGACGAGACGCCCATCCAGCCCGGTCACTTCGAGTACCGCGTGGGCCAGCCCAAGCACATGCGCATCGTCCATGTGTACCCCGAGGGAGACGGCGCGCGCTTCGAGATGGTCCGCCTCCAGCTGGGCCGGTGAGCGCTAGGCTCGCAGGCGGTGCGCCCACCGGTACAGCAGCGGCAGCACCAGCAGCGTCAGCGCCGTGGACGACAGGATGCCGCCGATGACGACGGTGGCCAGCGGGCGCTGCACCTCGGCGCCGGTGCCGGTGGCCAGGGCCATCGGCACGAAGCCGAGCGACGCGACCAGGGCCGTCATCAGCACCGGCCGCAACCGCGCCAGCGCGCCGTCGCGAACGGCCTGTTCCAGCGGCAGGCCGTCCTCGCGCAGCCCGCGGATGAAGGCGATCATCACCAGGCCGTTGAGCACCGCCACGCCTGACAGCGCGATGAAGCCCACACCCGCCGAGATCGACAGCGGGATGTCGCGCAGCCACAGCGCGGCGATGCCGCCGGTCAGCGCGAACGGCACGCCGGTGAAGACCAGCAGGCCGTCTCGCAGGTTGCCGAACATCGCGAACAGCAGCGCGAACACCAGCGCCAGCGCCACCGGCACGACGAGCTTGAGCCGTTGCGTGGCCGACTGCAACTGCTCGAAGGTGCCGCCCCAGCCCGTCCAGTAGCCGGTGGGCAGTTTCACGCCGGCCTTCAGCCGCTCCTGGGCCTCGGCGACGAAGGAGCCGATGTCGCGCCCGCGCACGTTGGCCGTCACGACGACGCGGCGCTTGCCGTTCTCGCGGCTGACCTGGTTGGGGCCGGGCGACAGCTCGAAGCGGGCCACCTCGCTGAGCTGCACATGCGCCCCGTTCGGCAAGCGGACCGGCAGCCGCTTGAGCGCCTCGACATCGCTGCGCACGCTGTCCGGCAGGCGCACCTGGATGTCGAAGCGGCGGTCGCCGTCGAACAGCACGCCCGCCGCCTGGCCGGCGGTGGCGGTCGCCGCGGTCTGCTGCACGTCGGCCATGCTCACGCCCAGGCGTGCCAGCGCGGCGCGGTCGATGTTCAGCGTCAGCATCGGCAGCCCCGTCGTCTGCTCGACCTTCACATCCGATCCGCCGTCCACCGAGCGCAGCACGTCGGCGATGCGCCCGGCCGTCGCTTCCATGACGGCCATGTCGTCGCCGAAGACCTTCACCGCCACGTCGCTGCGCACGCCGGAGATCAGCTCGTTGAAGCGCATCTGGATGGGCTGCGTGAACTCGTAGTTGTTGCCGGGCACCTGGGCGACGAGGGCCTGCAGCGCCTCGACGAGGGCCGCCGTGCCGCGCCCGGGGTTGGGCCATTGCGCGCGGTCCTTCAGCATCACGTAGGTGTCGGCCACGCTCGGTGGCATCGGGTCGCTCGCGATCTCGGCCGTGCCGATCTTGGAGAACACGCGGGCCACCTCGGGCTGCTGACGCAGCGTCAGCTCCAGCTCACGCTGCATCTCGGTGGACTGGCTCAGGCTGGTGCCGGGGATGCGCATCGCGTGCATCGTGATGTCGCCTTCGTCCAGGCTCGGGATGAACTCGCTGCCCATGCGCGTGGCCAGCAGCGCGCTCAGGCAGACCGCGACGCCGGCGATGGTCAGCACCAGCGGCGGGTGGGCCAGCGCGCCGTCCAGCAGCGGCGTATAGCCGCGCCTGGCCCAGCCCATCAAGCGGTTCTCTTTCTCGCCGAAGCGGTCGCCGATGAACAGCGCCACGGCCGCCGGCACGTAGGTCACCGACAGCAGCATGGCGCCCAGCAGCGCCGCGACGACGGTGAAGGCCATCGGGTGGAACATCTTTCCCTCGATGCCGCTGAGCGCAAAGATCGGCAGGTAGACCACCATGATGATGAGCTGGCCGAACAGCAGCGGCCGGCGCGCCTCGCGGGCGGCGGCGAAGACCTCGGCGAAGCGCTCGTCGCGCGTCAGCGCCCGGCCGGCCGCGGCCTGGGCGTGCGCGAGACGCCGCACGCAGTTCTCGACGATGACGACGGCGCCGTCGATGATGATGCCGAAGTCCAGCGCGCCCAGGCTCATCAGGTTGGCGCTCACCTTGTTCGCCACCATGCCGCTGAAGGTGAACAGCATGGACAGCGGGATGACCGCCGCCGTGATGACGGCCGCGCGCAGGTTGCCGAGGAAGCCGAACAGGATGGCGATGACGAGCAGCGCGCCTTCCAGCAGGTTGGTCTTGACGGTCGCGATGGCCTTGTCGATCAGCCGTGTGCGGTCGTAGACCGTCTGCGCGATGACGCCCGCCGGCAGGCTGCGGTTGATCTCCTCCAGCCGGCGGTCCACCGCCTGTGAGACCGCGCGGCTGTTCTCGCCCATCAGCATGAAAACCGTGCCCAGCACGACCTCGCGACCGTTCTCGGTGGCGCTGCCGCTGCGCAGCGCCTGGCCCGGGCCCACCTCGGCGACATCGCGCACGCGCACCGGCACGCCAGCGGCGTGCGTGACGACGATGCCGGCGATGTCGTCCAGGCTCGCGACCCGCCCGGGCGCGCGGATCAGCACCTGCTCGCCGCGCCGCTCGATGTAGCCGGCGCCGACGTCGGCGTTGTTGCGCTCCAGGGCCTGCACCAGCTCGGCCAGGCCGATGCCGTGGGCCACCAGGCGGTCCGGCCACGGCGCGACGTGGAACTCCTTGGCGAAGCCCCCGATGGTGTTGATCTCGGTGACGCCCGGCACGGTGCGCAGCTGCGGCTTGACGATCCAGTCCTGGATCTCGCGCAGGTCGGTCGGCGTGTAGGGCGTGCCGTCGGCCTTCAGCGCGCCCTCCCTGGCCTCGACGGTCCACATGTAGATCTCGCCCAGCCCCGTCGCGATCGGCCCGAGCGCAGGCGCGAGGCCGGCCGGCAGCTGGGCGCGCGCCTGCTGCAGGCGCTCGTTGACGAGCTGGCGCGCGAAGTAGATGTCGGTGCCCTCCTGGAACACCACGGTGACCTGCGACAGGCCGTAGCGCGACAGCGAGCGCGTCTGCGCCAGACGGGGCAGGCCGGCCATCGCGGTTTCGATGGCGACGCTGACGCGCTGCTCGGCCTCCAGCGGCGAGTAGCCCGGCGCCTCGGTGTTGATCTGCACCTGCACGTTGGTGATGTCGGGCACGGCATCGATGGGCAGGCGCTGGTAGCTGAACACGCCCAGGGCGGCCATGCCCAGCGCGGCCAGCAGCACCAGCCAGCGCTGCTCGATGGCAAAGCGGATGAGTTTTTCAAACATGTCGGGGCTTCTCAATGCTCGTGTTCTGCGTCGGCCTTGCCGATGTCGGCCTTGACCAGGAAGCTGTTGCGCGCCGCATAGCGCTCGCCGGCAGCCAGGCCCTTGAGCACCTCGGCATGGCGCTCGTCGCGCCGCCCCAGCTCGACGCTGCGGGCCTCGAACTGCTGGCCCTGGCGCACGAAGACGACGCTGCGCCCGTCCAGCGTCTGGACGGCGTCCGCCGTCACGGCCACCGGCACGTCGGCGTCGGCCGCCTTCAGCGCCACGGTGACTGGCAGCCCTGGCCGCCACAGGCCCTTGGGGTTGGCCAGCACCAGGCGGGCCGTGGCGCTGCGGCTCTGCTCGCCGACGAGCGCGCCGATGTGGCTCAGCCGCGCCTCGCCCCGGGCCTCGAAGGCCGTGGCGCGCACCTGCGCTGCCATGCCCTCGGTCAGCTGGCCCAGCGCCGCCGCCGGCACGTTGAGCTCGACCCACACGCTGCTCAGGTCGGCCAGCTGGAAGATGGCGGCGTCCTCCTTCAGCGCCTCGCCGGTGCTGATCTTCTTGTCGATGACGACGCCGGCGATCGGCGCGCGGACCTCGTGGCGCGTCAGCCCGGCCGTCGTGGCGGTGGCCGCTGCACCGAAGGCGGCGAGCTTCTGGCGCGCGCTGTCGGCGGCGATCTCGGCCTCCTGCAAGGCCTGGCGGGCGGCGAGGTAGTCCTGCTCCGCGGAGATCTTGTCCTCCCACAGCCGCTTCTCGCGGTCGTGCGTCGTGCGCGCCAGGGCCAGGCGCTTCTGCGCGGCCAGCAGCTCGCCGCGCTGGTCGGCCAGCGCCGGGCTGTGCAGCACCGCCAGCACCTGGCCGCGCTGCACGCGGTCGCCGGCGTTGGCGCGCACCGCCTCGACGACGCCAGCCAGGCGCGGCGTCACGACGACGGCGCGGTCCTGGTTGAGCCTGACCTCGCCGAGCAACCGCAACGCGCTCGTGATGCGCACCGGCCCGGCCGCGGCCAGCAGGATGCCGTTGTGGCGCAGCTGCTCGTCGCTGAAGCGGGCGCGGGCGGCGGAGGCCGATGCCGCCACAGGGGCACTGGCCGCAGCGGCAGTGGGTTTCTCGTCGGCGTGGCCGGCTTCTTCCGCATGATCATGATCGTGGGCGTGCGCGGCCTCGCCATGCTTGTCGTCACGCAGGATGGCCGCGCCCAGCAGCACGCCGACGGCGAGCACTGCGGCGATGGAGATGGCGTTCTTCTTGTTCATGGGTCAGGTCTCCGAGGCGTTCTGGGTGGCGCGGCCGAGCAGGCGGTCCAGCTCGGCGCTGGCGCGGTGGGCATCGGCGCTGGCCTGCAGCAGCTGGCGGCGCAGCTGGAACAGCGTGCGCTGGGCGTCCAGCACGTCGAGGAAGGCGAACTTGCCCAGTTCGTACCCCTTCAGTGCCGACTCGTAGGCGGTCTGCGCGGTGGGCAGTGCCTCCTCGTGCAGCAGCTGCGCCTGCTCGCGGCTGAGCCGCAGACGCACCGCGGCCTGGGCGACCTCGGCCTGCAGCTTCAACGTCGCGCTCGTCAGCGCTTCACGGGCCTGGTCCTCGCGCCGCAGCGCTTCGAGCAGGCCGCCCTGGTTGCGGTCATGGACCGGCAGCGGCAGCGACAGGCCGACGACCGCCTGGGTGCGGCCCAGCTCGGCGTCGCGCTTGGCGCCGAGCGTCACCGTCAGGTCCGGCATGCGGCGGGCGCGCTCGACCTCGGTCAGCGCCTGCCGGCGGGCGATGTCCAGGCGCGCCAGCCGCAGCGTCGGCGCGTCGGCCAGCCATTCGGCCAGGCGCTGCGCGTCGGGCACGGCAGGCAGCGCGCGGGCGTCGCTGTCGACATGGCTGACAGCCTGCGGCCCTGCGCCCCAGAGCGCCGCAAGCCGGCCGCGCACCAACTGCAGCTCGGCCTGCGCCTGGGTCAGCTCCGCGCGTGCGCCGGCCTCGGCCACGCGCGCCTTGGCCACTTCCAGCGGTGGCACCTTGCCGGCCTGCAGACGCTGCGTCGCCGCCGTTGCGGCGCGGCCTGCCAGGCCGAGTGCGGCCTCGGCCAGGTGCTGCTGGGCCTGCGCGCCGAGCACATCGAAGAAGGCCGTGGCCACCGCCGCGCGCAGCTCGGCCTGGCGGGCCGCCAGCGCGACGGCGGCCTGCTCGCGCGCCTGGGCCGCCGCGGCCTGGCGCGCTGCGCGCTTGCCGCCCAGCTCGATCGCCTGGGACAGCTGCACGGTGCTCGTGCGCGTTGCGGCCCGTGTGTCTTCCAGCAGCAGCGCCAGCTCGGGGTTGGGCCGCGCACCGGCCTGCAACTCGGCGCCTTGCGCCGCTTGCAGTTCCAGCCGGGCGCCGGCCAGGTCGGGGTTGTGGGTGAGGGCCAGGGCTTGCGCCTCGGCCAGGGTCAGGGCGTGGGTGACGCCCGGCGCCAGCGCGATCAGCAGCGCGGGCCAGAACAGCAAGCCAACAGGGCTTCGCATCGAACTCTCCAGGTTGTGGAAACAACGGAAACGTTCGGCGCGGCCGGGCACCCGGCGGGTGCCGTGCTTCAGCGGGGGAAGGAGAAAGCGGCGCGCCGAATCAGGCGCGCAGCCAATTGGGGCGTTCGAGCCCGGCGGGGACGTGGGACCTGAGCCGCGCGGGCTCGGCGGGTGCCGGCGCGAGTGCCTGTGGAGGCACCAGGCTGGCCGGCTCGGCGACGGGTGTCGCGCAGCCGGCGTGGTGGCAATGGCAGTGGCCGGTCTCGCAGACCGGATGCGCCTCGTTGGCCGGGGTGGCATGCGCCTGCTCGCTGGCCAGCAGCGAGGCGCTGCCGCTGGGTTGGTCCGTCAGCTCGTCGACGCAGCACAGCGCCGCGCCCGCCCAGGACAGCTGGGCGGCGACGAGCAGGGCCACGAGGGCGAGGAACCAGCGACGCATGGCGGCGAATTCTAAAAGCCGCCCGAAAAGACCTTAGTCCTTGCCGCCGTCCAGCAGGGCGTCGCGCAGTTGGGTGTCGGCGGGCGAGTTGCCGAACCAGATGCGCAGCACCAGCGTGAAGAACTCGTCGTCGCCGACCGGCTCGCCCTGGGCCTGGCCCTGGATGTAGAACTGCGTGCCCTTGCCGGGCACGAAGTCCATCGCGAACGTGTCGCCGGGCACCAGCTTGGGCTTGCCGGAGAAGACTTCGATCAGACGCGTCGTCGCCAGCGTGTGGCGGGTCATCTGCGCGCTGGGGGTGTTGTCGCCCATGCCACGCAGGAACAGCCGGCCCAGCTCGGTGCCCTGCAGTTCGCGCAGCGCGGTGAACTGCAGGCGCTTCGGGCCGGGCAGCGCGAGGAGCTCGGCCGCCGTGCTGGCGCGCTTGGCGGTGTACAGCCCCATGTCGTAGGCCTTGAAGACCAGGCGCACCCGCGTGCCCTTGCCGTTGAGCTGCAGTGTGCTGCCGCCGAGCTGGGCCGTGGGCTCGAACTTGTGCACCGTCGGTGCGGCCATGGCCTGCAGGCACAGGGCCGTGCCGGCGATCAGGGCGGCCTTGCGGGCACGGGCGGCCAGCGTTTGAAGCTGAGTCATGTCTCCTCCAGTGGGTGTCTCGTTTCTTCTCACAGCGGGCCTGCGAGGCGGCCGATGCGGCGACGCGATTCTGCGGTGGAACCGGCTGTACCCGAGGCCCGCCGAGGCCTAAGCGACACGATTTCAGGCGTGAATCCTCACGACGCGTGCCGGCCGCCCCACCGCCTCGCGGGCGCGCAGCTGGCCGCAGCCGCCGTCCACGTCCTGGCCGGCCGAGTCGCGCAGCTTGGTCAGCACGCCGCGGCGGCTCAGCTCGGCGGCGATGGCGCGCGCGCTCTCCCAGCTCGGCCGCGAGAAGGGCAGGCCGGGTGCGCTGTTGAAGGGAATCATGTTCAGCAGGCCATGGCGGCCGTGCAGCAGGCGGACGATGCCGTCCAGCTCGTCGTCGCCATCGTTGACGCCGTCCAGCAGCGTCCACTGGTACTGCACGGGGTAGCCGCTGGCGCGCGCATAGGCGTCGGCCGCGTCCACCAACTGCTCGGGGGACAGCCGCGGCGCGCGCGGCAGCAGCTGCTCGCGCAGCTCGGCCTTGCTGGTGTGCAGCGACAGCGCCAGCGCCGGTTTCACGCGCGCCGCATGCAGCGCCGCGAAGGCGCGCTCGTCGCCCACGGTGGAGAACACCAGCTGCTTGTGCGCGAAGCCGCCCTCGCTGCCCAGCAGCTCGATGGCATCCAGCACGTTGGCCAGGTTGTGCGACGGCTCGCCCATGCCCATGAAGACGACCTTGCGCAGGCGCGGCTGCTTGCGGCGCGCCAGCACGACCTGCGCGACGATCTCTGCGCTGCCGACCTGGCGTATCAGGCCGTCCACGCCGGTCATGCAGAACCGGCAGCCGACCGCGCATCCGACCTGGCTGGACACGCAGACGCCCTCGCGCGGCAGCAGCACGGTCTCCACCGTCTGGCCGTCGTTCAGGCCCAGCAGCAGCCGGGCGGACTGACCGTCGCCGCCGGCATGCTCGCTGCGCAGCGCCACCAGGCCTTCCAGCTCGGCCATCAACGCCGGCAGCGCGGTCAGGACGGCCTTGGGCAGCCAGCCCTGCAGCGGCTGCTTGCCGGCGTCCAGCGGCAGCGCGCGCACCCAATGGCGCAGCACGCGGCTTTCATGGGCGGGGTTGGCGCCAAGCGCGCGCAGGCGCTGGCGGAGATCGGCGATCAGCATGGGAACATCGGTGACAGGAGCGCCGCGATTGTCGGCGCTATGCTGGATCGACCCTTTGTCGACCCTTTGTCGATCCATTCGTCGATCCATCCGTCGACGCTTCACGAGGAGACACCCGTGAGTCAGATGTCGAACTGCGCCCCCGAAGAATGGGCCGTCCGCTGCGACCTTGCAGCACTGTATCGCCTGGCCGCCTTGCACGGCTGGGACGACTTGATCTTCACGCACATCTCCGCGCGCGTGCCCGGCCCGGAGCACCACTTCCTCATCAACCCCTACGGGATGATGTTCGACGAAATCACGGCGAGCAGCCTGGTCAAGGTGGACCGGGCGGGCGAGAAAGTCGCGCCCAGCGACTACGACGTGAATCCGGCCGGCTTCATCATCCACAGCGCCGTGCACGAGGCGCGCGAGGACGCGAAGTTCGTCATGCACCTGCACACGGTGGCCGGCGTGGCGGTCAGCGCACAGCGCGAAGGGCTGCTGCCGATCTCGCAGCACAGCCTCTTTCCGCTCGCCTCGCTGAGCTACCACGACTACGAAGGCGTCGCGCTGAATCCCGACGAGAAGCTGCGCCTCGTTGCCGACCTCGGCCGCAGCTCGCTGCTGATGCTGCGCAACCACGGCCTGCTGACGCTGGGCCGCGGCGCGGCCGACACCTTCCTGAAGATGTTCATGCTGCAGCGCGCGTGCGAGATCCAGATCGCTGCGCAGGCGGGGGGGGCCGAGTTGATCCGCATCCCGACGCAGATCCTGGCCGGTATCCGCGCGCAGAGCGACAAGGTCTTGCGTGGCTCGGGCGCCGAGCTGGCCTGGCCGGGGCTGCTGCGCCGCCTGGCGCGCCAGAACCCGGGGCACGACAGCTGACGACCCGAGAATGGCGGGGATGAGCTCTCCCCGCTTCTTTGCCCTCGTCCCCGCTGCTGGCATCGGCGAGCGCTCCGGCGCCGGCATGCCCAAGCAGTACGTCGACATCGCCGGCCGCCCCATGATCGCGCACACGCTGGCGGCGCTTGCGGCCGTGCCGCGGCTGGCACAGACCTTGGTCGTGCTGTCGCCAGCCGATGATCGCTTCGAGGCCGCGCTGCCCCATCACACCGGCTGGATCGCCCGCGTGGGCGGCGCCAGCCGCGCCGAGAGCGTGCTGGGCGGCCTGGCCGAGCTGCGCCGCCGCGGTGCGAGCGGCGACGACTGGGTGCTGGTTCACGACGCCGCACGCTGCCTGCTGCAGCCGGACTGGGTCGACGCGCTGATCGACGCGTGCGAACACGACCCCGTCGGCGGCCTGCTGGCTCAGCCGATTGCCGACACGCTGAAGGCGGGCAGCGCCGACGGCCGTGTCACGTCCACCCTCGATCGCCGCGACAAATGGGCCGCGCAGACGCCGCAGATGTTCCGCGTCGGGCTTATCGAGCGTGCGCTGCAGGCCATGGGCGCAGCGGCCACGGACGAGGCAAGCGCAGTCGAAGCGCTCGGCCTCGCGCCCCGCCTCGTGCGCGCATCGATGGCGAACTTCAAGGTGACGTGGCCGGAGGACTTTGCGCTGGCCGAGCGCTGGCTTCACCAGCTGGGGCCGAGCAGCAGATAGGCCGCCGTCTCGCCCCGGCGCGTCGTCCCCAGCGCCAGGTAGAACGGCCCGAAGCGCGTGTCCACGCTGAGGAAGCCGCTGATGGCCTGCTTCCAGCCGCTGCGCGGGATGTTGGACAGCTTCAGGCCCGCGCCGTCGCCGACCGCGCCGGTCTCCAGCGAGAAGCCAATGCGCACCGCACCGCCCAACCCCACCGGCATCTCGCCGATGCGCCGCGCCATGACGATGCGGGCGAGCATCATGTTCTCGCCCAGCAGCGAGCGGTCCGGCGTGCCCGACAGCCGCAGATAGCCGCCAAGGGAGCGCGCCTGGCCGCGCTCGGCGTGGGCGAACTCGCCATAGAGCTGGCCGGCCCATTCGCCGAGGCGGAAGGCGGTCAGGCCCAGCAGCGAGGCGTTGATGACGCTGTCCTCGCCGCGCGGATGCAGCCACTCGATGCGTGCCGTCGTCCACTGGCCGCGGCTCGGGAAAGCCAGCGAGTCCAGCGTGTCGGTGTGCAGTTCCAGGTACTGCTGGCCATAGGTCTGCGAGCGCCGGCCGTTCTCGGGCACGACGGGCAGCACCACCTCGTTGCTGGCGCGCAGCTGGCCGATACCGAGGCGCAGGTCGCCGAGGCCGGCGACGCGGTGTCCGAGTTCGAGCTGCGCGCTGGTGAGGCTGCTGGACAGACGCAGCGCGCGCTGGCCTTGGTTGAAGACGTCGTTGTTGCCGGCCTCGTAGCCGAGCTTGGCGCTGGCGAACCAGCGCGAGCCGGGGCCGAGTGGCTGGTAGAACTCGGTGTTGAGGCCACGCGTGGAGCCGATGCGTGCGACGCTGCGCAGCTCCGCGCCCCAGCGGTTGAGCCAGTTCGCCACATGCATGGCGACCAGCGAATAGCTGTTGGCATCCGCGAAGTTGCTGTAGAGCTCCAGGCCGAGGCGCACGCGGCTGGCCGCCCAGTCGGCCTCGGTGAGGCGGAACTCCACGCTGCGCTTGCCGTTGCGGTCGTCGATCTCGGTCTCGATGCGCTCCACGTCGCCCGTGCCGTCCAGCTGCTCGATGGCGCGGGTCAGCTCGTTGCGGGCCACCGGCGTGCCCGGCAGCAGGGCGAGCTCGGCTTTCAGCGCCTCGGCATTGAGCCGCCTCGTACCGGTGATCTTCAGCTCGGCCAGCGGCAGCGCCGACATGGCGGACTCCGGCGGCGCAAGGCGCCGTGCCTGGATGGCGGCCTGGTCGCCGGCTGCGGTCAGCGCCGCCAGCCGTGTGCTGGCCGCGAGCGCCGCGCGCCGGCCCGTGGCGATGGCCTCGTCGGCGCGGTAGAAGTCCATGAACCCCATGCCGGGCAGGTCGGGGTCGATGACGATGTCCTGCGGGCGCAGTTCATGCAGCGAGCGCTGCACGTTCTGCTCGGTCAGGATCTGCAGCATCTGGTTGGCCACCATGACGGCGCTGCTGATCTCGCGGTCCTCGAGCAGCGGCGTGCCGACATTGACGGCAATGATGATGTCGGCACCGAGCTGGCGGGCGATGTCCACGGGCAGGTTGCGCACCAGGCCGCCGTCCACCAGCGGGCGGCCGTTGACGCGCAGCGGCGCGAACACGCCGGGCACGGCCATGGAGGCGCGCAGCGCGAGGAACAGCGGCGTGTCGGCCTGGTCCAGCATCGCGCCGGAGAGCAGGTCCGTAGCGACGGCGCGGAAGGGGATGGGCAGCTTGCGCAGCGGCTCCTCGGCCATGGCCGCCGGCAGCAGGGAGGACAACGTCGCCTCCAGCTGGCCGTTGGCCGCCGCGCCGCCGGGCAGCATGGCGCCGCGCTCCAGGTTGAAGCCGAACTCGATGCGCGAGGGCAGGCGCTCATCGTCTTCGCGGCGACGGATGGACAGGCGGTCGCGCGCGGGGCGGTCGGCCAGGATGGCGTTCCAGGCGGCGCTCTTCACCAGCGCCTCCAGCTCGTCGACGCTGCGCCCCGACGCGTAGGCCCCGCCGACGACCGCGCCCATGCTGGTGCCGACGATGAAGTCCACCGGCACCTGCAGCTCCTCCAGCACGCGCAGCACGCCGATATGGGCCAGGCCACGCGCGCCGCCACCCGACAGCACAAGGCCGATCTTGGGCCGCGGGGCGGTTTGGGCGCAGACGGTTTGGGCGAGGGCGAGCAGGCAGACGAGAACGAGGCGTTTCATGGCGGGGCGCACCATAGCAGGCACCCACGGCGACAATCCCGGCATGACTCTTCCGCTGCTTCGAATTGGCGAGGGCTGGGACACGCACCAGCTCGTTGCCGGCCGCCCGCTCATCCTCGGCGGCATCACGATCCCGCACACGCATGGGCTGCTGGGGCACTCGGACGCCGACGCGCTTGCGCATGCGATCACCGATGCGCTGCTCGGCGCCGCCGCGCTGGGAGACATCGGCAAGCTCTTCCCCGACACAGCCGCAGAGTTCAAGGGCGCGGACTCCATCGTCTTGCTGGCAGAGGCCTACCGCCGCGTGCGGGAGGCCGGCTGGCAACTCGTCAACCTGGACACCACCATCGTCGCGCAGGCGCCCAAGATGGCCCCGCACATCCCGGCGATGCGCGAACGCCTGGCCGAAGTGCTCGGCGTCGAGGCGAGCCGGGTCAACGTGAAGGCCAAGACGGCCGAGAAGATGGGCCCGGTGGGTGAGGGCCGCGCGATCGAGGCGCGCGCCGTCTGCCTGTTGGCCGCAGCCTGAGCCAGGCGGCGCGGGCGCACAAAGACAAAAGGGTTAGCGTTGCCGCTAACCCTTTGTTTTCCTACCGTATTTGGTAGGCGCGATTGGATTCGAACCAACGACCCCCACCATGTCAAGGTGGTGCTCTAACCAACTGAGCTACGCGCCTGAAGAGCTGCGCACTATAGCATGGATTCTTGAGCTCACTTGCGGCGCGCGGAACGCACGCCGGAAATGGCGCAGAGTTCGCGCAGCACCTTGGCCAGCTTGGAGGCGTCGGACAGCTCCAGCGTGAAGCTCATCCACGCCGTGTCGCCGCCGCCGGCCCTGGGCTTCGCCGCGGCGGCCAGCATGGACTGCGTGTTCACGGCGACGACGTTCATCTTCTCCTTCGCGAACACTTCCAGCACGTCGCGCAGCAAGCCCTGGCGGTCGCCGGCCTCGACCAGCACGTCGACCGGATAGACCGGCACGCCCTTGGCCGATGCCGCGCCGGGTTCGCCGCCCCATTGAACCGCGATGACGCGCTCGGGCGAGCGTCGCTTCATCTCGGCCAGGTTGCTGCAATCGCTGCGGTGGATGGCCACACCCTTGCCGCGCGTGACGAAGCCCTGGATGGGGTCCGGCGGTGCCGGGCGGCAGCAGCGCGACAGCGTCGTCAGCAGCGAATCGATGCCCACGACCAGCACGCCGCCGCGGCCGCCACCGCTGCTGCTGGCGCTGCGCGTGTGCCTTTGAGCGAGCAGTTCGTCGGCATCCGCAACGGGCTCGGGCGGGCGCAGCAGCAGCTCGATGTTGCGCAGCGAGTACTCGTCCTTGCCGACGACTTCGAACAGCGCATCCGCTCCCTTGAAGCCCAGGCGCGAGGCCAGTTCGTCGAGCTTGAGCGCCGTCTTGCCTTCGCGCTGCAGCAGCTTCTCGACCAACTCGCGGCCCTTGGCCACGGTCGCGGCCTGCTGCAGCGTGTTGAACCAGGCGCGCACCTTGGCGCGCGAACGCTGGCTCTGCAGGTAACCCAGTTCGGGGTTGAGCCAGTCCAGCGACGGGCCGCCTTCCTTGGTCGCAATGATCTCGACGGTCTGGCCGCTCTGCAGCGACGTGTTCAGCGGCAGCATCTGGCCGTCGATGCGCGCGCCGCGGCAACGGTGGCCGAGATCGGTGTGCACCGCGTAGGCGAAGTCCACCGGCGTCGCACCGGCCGCCAGTTCGACGATCGTGGCCTGGGGTGTGAAGACATAGATGCGGTCATCGAAACCCGGGCCGCCGTCGGTCTGCGCGGTGTCGCGCTCCCACGCCAGCAGCTGGGTGAGCACCGCCTTGCGGGCGCGAGCCACCTGCTCCTCGAACTCGCCAGCTGCACTGACACCTGCATAACCGCGCGCGCCGGCCTCCTTGTAGGCCCAATGCGCGGCGACGCCATGCTCGGCGTGCTCGTGCATCTCGCGGGTGCGGATCTGCACTTCCATCGCGCGGCCGTCGGGGCCCAGCACGACGGTGTGCAGCGACTGGTAGCCGTTGGCCTTGGGCTTGGCGATGTAGTCGTCGAACTCGCCCGGCACGGGCGTGTAGATCTCGTGCAGCCGCGCCAGCGCCGCATAGCAGTCGGCGATGCTTGCGACGATGACACGCAGCGCGCGCAGGTCGAAGACGCGGTCCAGCGCCAGGTCCTTGCCCTGCATCTTCTTGTGGATGCTGTAGAGGTGCTTGGGGCGGCCCTGCACCTCGGCGGCCAGGCCCAGGCTGTAGAGATCGGCCTGCAGCGCGGCGCGGGCGGCCTCGACGCGCTGTTCGCGCTCCACGCGGGTCTCATGCAGCGCCTTGGCCAGGGCCTTGTAGGTCTCGGGCTCGCGGAAACGAAAGGCCAGGTCTTCCAGTTCCCACTTGATCTGCCAGATGCCCAGGCGGTTGGCCAGCGGCGCGAACACGGCCTGCGATTCGTCGGCCAGCTCCCGCGGGCAGGGCTGCTTGCTGGCGGCATACCAGCGCAGCGTCTGCAGCCGCGAGGCCAGGCGCAGCAGCACCACGCGCAGGTCGCGAGAGAAGGCCAGCAGCATCTTGCGCACGCGCTCGGTCTGCTCGGCGCGGACGTCGGCGCGGCGGTCGGTCTGCACCTTGGCGTCGCGCGCGGCGCGCTGCAGTTGCACGAGCCGGCGCGTGTGCGTGACGAGGCTGGCGTAGCTGTCGCCAAAGGCCCGGGCGACGACCTCTTCGGGCTTGTTCAGGAAGTCGCCCGCGTAGACCAGATAGGCAGCCGCCTGCAGCTCCTGCGCGGCGCCGACGCCGTGCAGGATCGCTGCGACACCATCCGCATGCGCGAGCGCGTTTTCGCCGGTGTCCAGTTGCTCGGCGGCCAGCAGCGGCTCGGCGAAAGCGCGTGCGCGGACGACCTCGGCGTTGGAGTGCGCCGTGCCTGCATCGAGCAGTGCGACGATGGGCGCGGTGGCCGCGCCCTCGGGCATCAAGCCGGTCTTCATGTGCTGAGGAAGTCCCTCACGATGGCGATCTGCTCGTCGCGGATGAGCGTCGGCGCATGGCCGACGCCCGGCAGCTCGACCAGGCGCGCGCCGGGGCCGCGCTGCGTCATCGCGCGCGCGGTTTCGGCGCTGAGCAGGTCGGACTCCACACCGCGGATCAGCAAGGTCGGGCAGCGCAGCGCGTCATAGGCGGACCAAAGCGCGGCCTCGCCGGCGGCCGCCACCTCGGGCGTCACCGCCGCAAAGGGCAGGGCGATGGCGGGGTCGTAGTGCAGCCGCCATTCGCTGCCTTCCTCGCGGAACAGCGGCAGCGACAGGGCTCGCCATTCATCGTCGGTGTGGGGCCCGAAGCCGGGAGCGATGCCGCGCAGGTAGGCCGCGCCCTCGTCCAGTGAAGCGAAGCGCGGCGCCTTGCCGAGGTAGGTGCCGATGCGCTGCAGCGCGTCGTACTGGATGCTCGGGCCGACGTCGTTGAGCACGAGGCGGCGGATCGGATCGGGCGCGCCTTCCGGCCGCGGCAACGAGGCCAGGCCCAGGCCGATGAGGCCGCCCATGGAGGTGCCGACCCAGTCGACCTGCTCGACATCCAGCCGGGCCAGCAGTACGACCATGTCGGCGACGTACGCAGGGATCTGGTAGCCGCTGGGTTGGCGCAGCCAGTCGGAGCGGCCGCGGCCGACGACGTCGGGGCAGACGACGCGGTAGCGGCCGTTCATCGCGCGGGCCAGCGTATCGAAGTCGCGCCCCTGGCGCGACAGGCCGTGCACGCAGACCAGCACCGGCGCGTCCGCGCTTGGGCCCGCCCACTCCCAGTAGGCCATGCGGTGCAGGCCCGTGGCGTCCAGGCAGGTCACGAATTTCAAGCGCGGTTCGGTCATGATGGGGTCCTTGTCGAAAATCATCGTAGCAACCCGAAAGGCCCCCCATGTTGAAAGGCAAAACCGCCCTCGTCACCGGCTCCACGAGCGGCATCGGCCTTGGCGTCGCACTCGCGTTGGCCCGGCAGGGCGCGAGCGTGATCCTGAACGGCTTTGGCGATGCCGAAGGCCCCAAGTCGGAGGTTGCGGCGCTGGGCGTCAAGGTCGGCTACCACGGTGCCGACATGAGCAAGCCCGACGACATCGCGGCCCTGGTCGCCTATGCCGAGAAGGAGTTCGGCGGCATCGACATCCTGGTCAACAACGCCGGCATCCAGCATGTCGCGCCGGTACAGGATTTCCCGGTCGAGAAGTGGGACGCGATCATCGCCATCAACCTCAGTTCGGCCTTTCACACCACGCGTCTGGCACTGCCCGGCATGCTGAAGAAGGGTTGGGGCCGCATCGTCAACGTGGCGTCTGCGCACGGCCTGGTCGCGTCGGCGCAGAAGTCGGCCTATGTCGCGGCCAAGCATGGCCTGGTCGGCTTCACGAAAAGCATCGCGCTGGAGACCGCCACGACGCCGGTCACCGTCAACGCGATCTGCCCTGGGTGGGTGTTGACGCCGCTGGTGCAGAAGCAGGTCGACGCGCTGGCGGCTCGTGAAGGCGTCGATGACGCCGAGGCCAAGCGCCGCCTGTTGGCCGAAAAGCAGCCGTCGCTGCAGTTCACGACGCCTGACGAGCTGGGTGAGCTGACCGTCTTCCTGTGCTCCGCCGCCGCGATCAACGTGCGCGGCCAGGCCTGGGCGATGGATGGCGGCTGGACCGCAGTCTGACGTTGGCCGGGGGTGTCATTTCGTCAGCTGCACCGAGCCGCTGACGTTCACCGTCACGGTCGCCTTGCCGGCCTCGGTCGGCAGCGCCGCATCAGCCATCTCGGCCTTCATGCGCATGGCCATCATGGGCCGCGGCGCGTTGGCCTCGTCGCTGGCGATGTTGACCTCGCCGACTACATAGCTGCCGTAGCCGAACTGCTTCGCGTAGTCCGCCGCCTTGGCGCGGTAGCGCGAGATCGCCTGGGCCGTGATGTCGGCTTCGGCCTTCTCGCGGGCTTCCCGTGACAAGCTGTAGCCCACGCGCTGGATGCTCAGCGTATTGATGCGCCCCGCCAGTTGCGCGATGGCGGCGGCGTCCCGACCTTCGACCTGCAGCTCGGCGCTGCCTTGCCAGCCGTTGATCTTGCCAGTCTTGGGGTCGTGCCGCGGGTGCAGCGAGAAGGCGCCGGTCTGCACATCGACCTGGCCCGGCTTGGCGATCTTGCGCGCCTCGTTCAGCGCGGCGTCCAGCGCCTGCTTCAGTGCCGTCTGTACGGCTGCGGCCTCCGGGCCCTCGCGTGTCGTGGAGAAGCTGATGCCCAGCACGTCGCGCGTGACTTCGGCGGTGGCGCTGGCGGAGAGCCTCAGACGCTCGCGCGGCGCGTCGGCGGCATGAGCGTTGAACACATAGAAGACAGAGAGGGCAACGAACAGGACTGCAC